>WBZT01003112.1_pt1 | contig 11092 bp, 6 predicted proteins | sample 5204241 | NCBI WGS metagenome assembly WBZT01 (sample SAMN12344358, study PRJNA552823) | activated sludge metagenome | biome: Activated sludge suspended growth; feature: Nitrification reactor; material: Wastewater; isolation source: activated sludge from nitrification reactor of wastewater treatment...
AGCAAGCGCCCGTTCAAGGTCGGCCACGCCTATCGTCTGCAGGGCAAGGAATATGTCGAAGCCGAGACGCTGGTACCGGGTGACCTGGGGGCGATCGCCAAGGTCGAGGAGATAGAGTTCGACTGCGTTCTGCACGACTCGCACGACGAGGATCACATTCACCTGAAGCCGCTCGAGTTCCCGCAACCGATGCAGGGCCTGGCGGTTCACGCACGGCGCAAGGCGGACGAGCAGCGGCTGTTCGAAATCCTGCACAAGCTCGAGGTCGAGGATCCGTGCTTCATCGTTGAACGTCATCCGACGACCAACGAGACGGTGATTCGCGGTATCGGCGAGATGCACCTGCGCGCCAAGCTCACGCGCCTGGCGCAGCAGTACAAGCTCGAACTCGACACCAAACCACCGCAGATCGCCTATCGGGAAGCGATTACCGCGGCCGCCGAAGGGCATTGCCGGCACAAGAAGCAGAGCGGTGGCGCCGGTCAGTTCGGGGAAGTGATGCTGCGCGTCGAACCACTCGAACGGGGCGCCGGATTCGAATTCGTCGACATCGTCAAGGGGGGCGTCATCCCCGGAGTGTTCATGGCGGCGGTCGAAAAGGGTGTCCGCCAGGCGCTTGCCGACGGCGTCGTCGCCGGCTTCCCGGTCGAGGACCTGCGAGTGACCGTGCATGACGGCAAATCGCACCCCGTCGATGGCAAGGACATCGCCTTTTTCACCGCTGCCCGCAAGGCCACGGTTGAAGCGATTCGCGCCGCCAAACCAATCGTTCTCGAACCGGTGGTCGATATCGAAATCCTGGCACCGGATGCCACGACAGGCGATCTCACCGGCGACCTTTCCAGCAAGCGCGGTCACCTGACCGGCACCCAGCCGCGCGGCCCGGGCACCATGGCGATCACCGGTCAGGTACCGCTGGCCGAGCTGGAAGGCTACCAGTCACGCCTCAAGTCACTGACCGGCGGCCAGGGCTCCTACAGCATCGCTTTCTCGCACTACGCGCAGGTGCCGCCAGCGACACAGCAACAGCTGGCCTCGCAGCACAAGGTCGTCGAAGAGGAATAAGCGGCCAAAGACCGGCGTTGCGGCCATGGCGGAGAGGCTACGGGTGTCCGGCTGGTTTCTCCCGATGGCTCGCCGCCTGCTGTACACCTGGGTGCGGACCACGGTTTTTCCCGTGGACCGCCAGGACCTTGGCCTCGACCCCGCAAAGCCGGTCTGCTACGTGTTGCAGGATCGGCACCTCTCCAACCTGCTGGTCCTCCTGGAAGAATCGCGACGCTGCGGGCTGCCACGCGCCGAAGCGCCGCTGGTCCTCGGCGGACAACGTCTGCCCCGCTCCTTTTTCTTCCTGAATCGCGACCGCAGCGTCGCCGGCCGGGCGCGCGCAGGCGTCTACTCGCCTCTGCTGCGCAGCGTGATGCAGCAGGCGGTGGCAGACGCGACGATCGACGTGCAGCTCGTGCCGGTGCTCATTCTCTGGGGGCGCAGCCCGGACAAGCAGGAGTCGGTGCTCAAGGCGCTGTTTTCCGAGACCTGGAGCGCCACCGGCCCATGGCGGCAGTTGCTGGCGATTCTGCTGCACGGCCGCAATGTCCTGGTACGCTACAACTCGCCGATCCTGCTCAGCGATCTGCTGCACGGAGGACTTGGCGAGGAAGCAGCACTGCGCAAGCTCGTGCGCGTGCTGCGCGTGCACTTTCGCCGCCAGCGACAGATGGCGATCGGCCCCGACATCTCGCACCGCAATACGCAGGTGGACGCAGTGCTCGCTGGCGAGTCGGTACGCGCTGCGATCGCTGCGGAAGCGGCTTCGCACGGAATTCCGCCAAGCGAAGCCCGGGCCCGGGCCCACCGCTTTGCGCTGGAGATCGCTTCCGACTATTCCTACGGCGTCCTGCGCGCCATGGAGCTGTTCCTGTCCTGGTTATGGACCCGCCTGTATGAAGGGATCGAGCTCCACCGCTTCGACGTCGTCACCAGGATCGCCCCGGGCCACGAGATCGTCTACGTCCCCTGCCACCGCAGTCATGTCGACTACCTCCTGTTGTCCTACCTGATCGTCCGTCAGGGGCTGACGCCACCGCATATCGCAGCCGGCGCCAATCTCGACCTGCCGTTCGTTGGCTCGCTCCTCCGCCGGGGCGGCGCCTTTTTCCTGCGCCGGAGCTTCAAGGGTGAGCCACTGTACGCAGCGGTCTTTCACGAATACCTGCATCTGATGCTGGCGCGCGGCTTTCCGATCGAATATTTCATCGAAGGCGGGCGCAGCCGCAGTGGACGCATGCTGACTCCCAAGGCGGGCATCCTGGGAATGACCGTGCAAAGCTTCCTCCGCGAGCACTCGCGACCGCTGCTGTTCGTGCCGATCTATATCGGCTATGAAAAGCTGATAGAGGGACGTACCTATCTCGACGAGCTCGCGGGCCAGCCGAAACAGCGCGAATCGCTGCTCGGCATCGTGAAAAGCGTACGCGACATTCGACGCGTATTTGGCAAGGTGCATGTCAACGTCGGCGAGCCGCTGCTGCTCGCCGGCTTTCTCGACACCCACCACCCGGGCTGGAGCGAGGAACGATCGGTCAACCCGCCACCCTGGTCGCGCAGCGCGACGCGCGACGCGGCGGCAGAACTCGCCAAGCGAATCAACGAGGCGGCGGTGCTCAATCCCGTGAACCTCGTTGCCCTCACTCTGCTCGCCACGCCCAAGCATACGGCCGACGAACGTTCGCTGCTGCGCATGCTCGAGCACTACCAGGTGTTGGCTAGCGACGCACCGTACGCGCCGACCACCGTGGGCTGCACGCTGCCAGCCGAGGAGATCGTGGCCTATGTCGAACGACTGGAAATCATCGAGCGTTTTACCGACCCGCTGGGCGACCTGATTCGCGTGCGCGACAAACAGGCTCCGCTACTTGCGTACTTTCGCAACAACGTCGTCCACCTGTTCGCCCTGCCGGCGGTCATCGCCTGCCTGCTGAGTCATAACCGTCGCCTGGATACAGCGCGCGTGCTGCGCGCTGTGGCCGGGATCTGCACGCTGATGCGCGCCGAACTCTTCCTTCGCTGGCCCCTGGAAGAGCTCGGTACAGCGAGTGAAACCGTCATCCGCGTGCTCCTGGCGCGCGGCCTGCTGGTGCGCTCAGCCGTCTCGGGCAGGCTGGCAGCACCGGAGCCGATCAGCCAAGAATCTGCGGAACTGCATCTGCTCGGCGAAAGCATCCGCCCACTCCTCGAACGCCACTTCCTTACCCTGGCCGTGCTCCAGCGACACGGTACGGGGCAACTGAGCCGCGCGGCACTGGAAAGCCATTGTCATCTGCTCGCGCAGCGGCTATCCCTTCTCTACGAATTCAACACCCCGGAGTTTCCCGAAAAGGCGACATTCGCCGCCTTCATCGCGAACCTCGTCGAGGCCGACTTCCTGCGGGAGGACCAAGAAGGACTGCTGCACTTTGACGAGCGGCTGATGACGCCGCTTGCACATTCCGAGCTCGTTCTCCCGGTCGAAGCGAGACAGGCAATCCGGCGCATTGCCCGCGCCGGCGTCAGCGGCTAGCTCGCTACGGCAGCTCCGGGACAATCGCGTCAGGCCCGGGCACCCGGGCCTCGCCGTGCAGCCTGCTCGAGGCGCTCCTTCTCGGCAAGAACCTTGTTCGCGTAGCCACCTTCGTGATCATCCGGCGCGCCGCCGTAATATTGCAGGCCCGCAGTCAGACTGCCCCGCGTACGGATGGCCTCCTCGAGGACGTGGACGCCGACCTGGATGTTGGTCACCGGGTCAAGAAACGGCTGCAGCCCGGCGCCCTGCGGCACCTTGTCCAGGTGATATCCCGGAATCACCTGCATCAGACCCTTGGCACCGCTGGCGCTCTCCGCGAAGGGGTTGAAGCGCGACTCGATGCCAATGATGGCGATGATCAGCAACGGATCGAGCCGACGCTCACGGCCCACTGCCTGCGCCGCTTCGAACACCGGCACCAGCGCTTCCGGTGCCACCCGATAGCGGCGCGAAACGAAGTCGAGGACGCGCTGCATGCGTGCCGGCAGAGTTTCGGAAACTGCATTGGGCGTTTCCGTAGCTTCTACCGGCGCAGAAGGCCCGGCCACTACCACCTGCTCAGCCTCGGCGAGAATGCCGTCGCTGAGCAAAGGCTTGAAAAAGACCAAAGCAAGAATCAGGCCGACGACCATCAGGTTGTGTTGAACGAAACTCAAAGTGGCGTCGATGCGACGACGCCCGCTAAAGCTCCCTAGTGAAATTGTTGCGGACATGCTCTCTCCTTCACTTTGGTCGTCGCGCCAAAAAACGGCTCGACGATGGACGGTTACAGGCGGGTGCAAAGCCTCGAATGCTTGGGGGACACAGCCCCTGAGGCCGGAACTCTGTACGCTTCGACAGTGTGCGAACAGAGCGGCAAAGACGCAGCCGGATGACTGCAATGTGTGTATTTGCTACTGGACGGAACGGAGTCTATGGAAAATCATGGACTTGGTCAAGACGGGCGAAATCACCTGTTGCAAAAAGTCCACTGGACGTCGATTCAGCCTCGGCGAGCGAGCCTCCACGAGCAGCGGCAGAGAGCAGGGAACGGCAGTCGCCTAGGAAGCGCTGACCTGATCGGTATACGGAATTTCCGTCTCCGTCGAATCAGCCTGTCGCCTGCTTGCCTGTCGCGCAACACCTGTTAAATCAGTGCCTCCAACCGGGTGCTTCGCCAGGCAGGGGGTTGAAATCCTGTCTCGCGGACCCCGCCACCTCAGCCGGCTCGGCAGTTGCACGCACAGGAGAGTTTCCTGATCGTCGTTGCCAATGGCAACGATTTCAGAGGCTTTCGCAGTGCGCGATCAGCATCTGCGCGTACGCCAGTGCCTCCGCTTCCCCCTCGGCCGGCGCCCAGTGTGCGCGCTCGGCCTCGGCAAGCGGCCGGTACGGACCGGCCTTGGCTTCGAGCATCACCGTCCCGGGATCAAGGGCCAGCACCGTGTGGTATTCGCCATGCGGAATGTTTACGCCGCAAACCGCGCCCAGCGGCGACAGCGCCACTGTCTGCCGGACGTTGCCGTCGTCGTCGAAGAAGAATACGGCGAGCCGGCCACGCAGGACGACGATCGTTTCGTCCTTGTTCGCGTCGAGGTGGCGGTGCGGAGCCAGATACGAGCCGGGCTCGATGGCATTGAGCAGGCGATGCGCGACCGCCGCGTCGCCCTGATGGAAGTTGCGGTTCTTGCGCTGACGCGGATTTTCGCGGGCCTCGCGAGTGACCGCGTCGAGCAGCGTCCGATCGATCAGCAACGGAGCTTTCATGTGTGCCTTCCTGAGAGAGTTTCCGCGTCGGCCTTGGCGAGCGGCCGGGCGAGTTCCCGTCGCACCGACCGCCCGGGATCACGCATAGTCCACGCAGACATTGTCGTTGCCGAGCCATTCGCGCACGGCGCTCAACAGATCGTCTTCGAGGCGAACCCGGCTGGCGTCGCCGAACACCAGCTCGCAGGCTGCGTCACCGTTGCGATAGGCGAGGCGAACCGGACAATCCCCTGGCGTGTAGGGTGCCAGCAGCGTCTGCAGGCGATGCACTGCGCCACGCGCGTTGCTGCTCGCCTGGCCGTTGAGCGACAGGCGCAGATGCCGGGCGAAGCGGCCACGCGCTTCGGCCAGTGTCAACAGGCGTTCGGCAACGACCTTGACGCGGCCTTCCCCGGCAAAATCGTCGCGCTGCACGCGTCCCTCGACGATCAGCACCTCGTCTTCCGTGATCTTGGCGCGTTCGGCTTCGAGAAGTTCGTTGAACACCGACACTTCCAGCGTGCTGGTGCCGTCGTCGAGCTGAATGAAGACCATCCTGCCGCGCGCAGTGATCTTGCTGCGCACGCCGACCACCAGCCCGGCGAGAAACTGTGTTTCCTTCCTCGCCTCGAGCGCCGCCAGCGGCTTGCGGACGAAGCGCGACACCTCGGCCTGCACGGCGTGGAAAGGGTGGCCGGAGAAATAGAATCCGAGCGCCAGCTTCTCTTCGTTCAGCTGCTGTCGTTCGCTCCAGCGCGGCACTTCGACGTAGGATGGACCATGTTCGCCCCCCTGCTCGCTGACTTCGAAGAGATCGAACAGGCTTGCCTGCATGGCGTTGCGTTCGGCCTGCTCGGCCGCTTCGATGGCGATGCCGACCGAAGCGAGCAGACGCGCGCGATGCGGGTCGAGCGAATCGAAAGCGCCGGCACGGATCAGCGCTTCGATCGTCCGGCGATTGACCAGACGCTTGTCGGCACGCCGGCAGAAGTCGAACAGGTCGTGGAACGGACCATCGGCTTCGCGTGCCCTGAGGATCGCATTGACCGCCTGCTCGCCGGTGCCCTTGACGGCGCCGAGGCCATAGCGAATCGTCCCGCGATCGACCGGCGTAAAGCGGTAGGCGGACGAGTTGACGTCGGGGCCGAGGATGCGCAGGCCGTTGGCGACGGCGTCGTCGTGGAAGACCTTGACCGTGTCGGTCACGTCCATGTCCGACGACAGCGTCGCCGCCATGAACGCCGCGCAATGATGCGCCTTGAGCCAGGCGGTATGGTAGGTGACCACTGCGTAGGCGGCGGTGTGCGACTTGTTGAAACCGTATTCGGCGAACTTCTCCATCAGGTCGAAAAGCTGCATCGCCAGCTTTTCGTCATAGCCCTTTTTCTTCGCCCCGGCACGCATCAGGTCGCGGTGCAGCGCCATTTCCTCGGCCTTCTTCTTGCCCATCGCGCGCCGCAGCAGGTCGGCAGCACCCAGCGTGTAGCCGCCGATGATCTGCGCGATCTGCATCACCTGTTCCTGGTAGACGATGACCCCGTAGGTCGGTTCGAGGCAGACCTGGAGATCGTCGATGAAGTAGTCGATCTTCTGCTGACCCTTCTTGCGCAGGATGAAGTCGTCGACCATTCCGGAACCAAGTGGCCCCGGCCGGTAGAGCGCGAGTACGGCGATGATGTCCTCGAAGCGGTCGGGCGCGAGCTTCCGCACCAGCTTCTTCATGCCTTCCGATTCGACCTGGAAGATCGCAGTCGTATTGCCCTCGCGGAGGATCTGATACGCCTGCGGATCGTCGAAGGCGAGCGCCGCGAGATCGGGACGCTCGCCGCTCAACTGCTCGACGTAATCGACTGCCAGCTGGATGATCGTCAGGTTGCGCAGGCCGAGAAAGTCGAATTTCACCAGCCCGACTTTCTCCACGTCGTCCTTGTCGTACTGGGAGACCACCGAGCCGCCGCCGTCGGCCGAATAGACCGGGCAGAAGTCGGTGAGCTTGCCGGGCGCGATCAGCACGCCGCCGGCGTGCATGCCGACGTTGCGCGTCAGGTCCTCGAGGCGGGCCGCCAGATCGAACAGTTCCCGAACCTCCTCCTCGTCGGCGATCCTTGCCTGCAACTGCGGCTCGGCGGCAATCGCCTTGGCCAGCGACAGCGGCTTGTTGGTCTCGACCGGAATCAGTTTGGCGAGCTGATCGCAGAAATTGTACGGCAGATCAAGGACACGGCCGACATCGCGAATCACCGCTTTCGACGACATGGTGCCGAAGGTGACGATCTGCGACACGGCGGCGGCACCGTATTTCTGGCGGACGTAGTCGATCACGCGCCAGCGGTTGTCCTGGCAGAAATCGATGTCGAAATCCGGCATCGATACCCGCTCCGGGTTGAGAAAACGTTCGAAGAGCAGGGCGTAGCGCAGAGGATCGAGGTCGGTGATGCCAAGTGCGTAGGCGACGACCGAGCCGGCACCCGAGCCACGCCCCGGACCGACTGGACAACCGTTGTTCTTGGCCCAGTTGATGAAATCGGCAACGATCAGGAAGTAGCCGGGAAACCCCATCTGCACGATGGTGTCGGTTTCGAGCTGCAAGCGCGCATCGTAGGCCGGGCGCCGCTCGGCGCGCTCGGCGGGATCGGGGAAAAGCTGCCGCAGGCGCACTTCGAGGCCGGCAACCGCCTCCCGGCGGAGATAGTCGTCGAGCGTGACACCCTCGGGAGTCGGGAAAGCCGGCAGGTAGCTCCTGCCAAGGGTGATCTGCAGGTTGCAGCGGCGGGCAATCTCCACCGCATTCTCGATCGCTTCGGGAAGATCGGCAAACAGCTCGATCATTTCTTCAGTCGACTTGAAGTACTGCTCCTCCGTGTACGGTCGCGGGCGGCGTGGATCGCCGAGCATGTAGCCTTCGGCGATGCACACCCTCGCCTCGTGTGCCTTGAAATCGTCGCGTTCGAGAAACTGGATCGGATGCGTCGCGACCAGCGGCAAATCGAGGTCGGCAGCCAGATCGGCGGTGGCGGCGAGCAGCGACTCCTGCTGTGCCTGCCCATAGCGCTGCACCTCGAGATAGAAGGCGCCCGGAAAAAGTTGCTGCCAACGGCGCGCGCGATCCACTGCCTGTTGCCGATTGCCCTGCAGGAGCGCTTCGGCGACATCGCCGGCCGCCGCGCCGGAGAGCGCGATCAGTCCATCGACGCCGACTTCCTGCAACATGCGACGCGTGATCTCGGCTCGCCCGCGCACCCGCGGCGACAGGTAGGCGCGCGAGAGCAGTTCGCAGAGCTGCAGATAGCCCTGGTGGGAGCGACAGAGCAGCAACAGGCGATAGGGTCGATCCGGGTCGGCCTCGTTGGCCAGATGGACGTCGCTGCCGAGCAGCGGCTTGATTCCCTTGCCACGTGCGGCGGTGTAGAACTTGACCAGGCCGAAGAGATTCGCGAGATCGGTGAGTGCCAGCGCCGGCATGCCGCAGCGGGCAGCGCGTGCGACCGCGTGGTCGAGACGGACGATGCCGTCGCTGATCGAGTACTCGCTGTGCAGGCGAAGGTGGATGAAGCGGGCGTGGGACATGCGGTCATTCTACCGCGAGGCCGGGCCGACCAAAGCGATGATCGCAGGACGAAGCCGCCGCCGGGGTGTGGTCAACCCCTCTTCGTCGATACGCCGCTCCTGCTTCGCGCCGCGGACCGTTACCGCAAGCGCTCAGGCGTCGTGGCTCAATGGTTCACCCAGTCGATGATCGGCTGCCACTGTTCGAGATCCTTGGCCGCGCGCGACGCGGAGAGGTCGAACATCGTCATGCCATGCATCGTCGTCTGCACGTAAAGCTGCGTCGTGCGCAGGTGGGTGAGCACCGGCAGGTCGTATTGCGCGAGAAAGCGCTCGAGTTCCGCTGCGGAACGGGTACGCGGATCGACACGCATGCCAACCACGGCAACGAAGGCGTTTTCGTTGCGCACCGCCTTCTCGGCGAGCAGCACTTCGAGAAAATGGCGCGTCGCGAGTATGTCGAAGAGTGAGGGCTGCACCGGAACGAGCACCCGATTCACTTGTTTGATCACTGAATCGAGCGCCTTGCCGTGCAGGCCGGCCGGCGTGTCGAGGACGACGTGCGTCGTTCCCTTCGGTGGCCGGGCCGTTTTTCCTGGTTCGATGTCCCAACTGCGGATCGTCGGCAGGATCGACGGACGCAAGCGCAGCCATTCGCGAGCCGATTGCTGACGGTCGACGTCGCCGAGCATCACGCGATGACCGAGGCTCGCCAGATGGCCGGCGAGATTGATCGCCAGCGTCGACTTCCCCGAACCGCCCTTGGGATTCGCAATCAGGATGGATTTCATCATTCATCGCCCTCGTCACGGCTCGCGTCGAGGCGGCGCAACTCCTCACGAACCAGGTTGATATGCTCACGCAGAGTGTAAAGCAGATCGCTGAAAGCCAGCGGGATATTGAGCAGGCTGGCGCCTTCGTCGATCCGGTCGAGATGCTCGACATACTCCTTGTGGCGTGTCGGGTCGTAGTGATGACGCAGATCGTTTTCGAGGAACTTCAGATCACCGTAGTAACGGAAGATCTTCGAGCGCACCCGCCAACTGTAGATGGCCGGCGCAAATTTCAGCAGCGGCAGCGACAGCATCAACAGCGGCAGAACCATCACGAACAGGCGCTCGACCATCACTGCCAGCCAGAACGGCAGGTAGACCTGGAGAAAGGGCGGCCCGGACTTGTAATAGCGTTCGGCATCCTTCGACAACTGGAAGGTATGATCCCTGTACGCCGGAAATTCGCCGGCGCGCTGAAAGAAGCCACCCTTGCCATTGACCTCGGTCATCGCCTGCAGCAGCAGGCTGACCAGCGCCGGATGCAGGTCGCTGCGAACGACGACATTGGCCGTCGTCGCCAGCAGCCAGGTGTCGCGCGGCGGCACATCGCGCACCAGATCGACGACGCCGCGCGGCAGAAGGACTTTGGAGAGAAAAGGGAATCGACGCAGATAGGCCTCCGCCTGGCTCAGGCTGACCACGCGCAGTCCGGGCGAGCGCAGCATCACCTGCACCACGGGCGCTTCCTGTGCAGCAACGATGAAAGCGGCGTCGATCTGCCCCTGCTGCAGCGCTTCCGCTGCCGTGAGTCCGGCGATCGGCAGGAGATTCGGACTGGCCGGAGAAATGTCGTTCGCTTCGAGAAGCTGCAGCGCGAGTCCGCGGATGCCACTTCCGTCTTCGCCGACGGCGACGCGCCGATTGGCCAACTGGTGCAGCCTGTCGATGCGCTGCGTGCCGTGGTAGAAGACCCACACCGGCTCGTAGGCAACGCTGCCGAGCGAAAGGAGCGAGCCTGCACCATCGTCGTCGCCAGCCGGCGGTGCAGTGCCGCCTTGCACGAAGGCGACCTCCCCTTCGCCCTTCTCGAGTCGTGAGAGATTCTCCTCCGAGCCGGCAGAAGTCCGGACATCGAGGGTGATTCCCCGCGCCGCCAGCAGTTTGGCGTAGCGCTGCGCGTAGCCGTAGTAGGCCCCGGTTTCGCTGCCGGTGAAGATCGTGATGTGCCGCGGTGGCTCGGGCGAGACGAACTGATAGGCAACGACCAGGCCAATTGCCGAAATCAGGACGATTGGCCAGGCCGTCGCCAGCATGTAGCGCAGGGCGACCAGGCGGGCGCGCAGGCGCTTCATCAAGGCAACAGGATGGTCGATCCGGTATGCTTGCGCGCTTCGAGATCACGGTGCGCGGTCGCCGCCTCGGCCAGCGGGTACGTCTGATGTACCTCGATCCTCACCTTCCCCGATCCGACTACGTCAAACAGTTC
>WBZT01003114.1_pt1 | contig 11090 bp, 16 predicted proteins | sample 5204241 | NCBI WGS metagenome assembly WBZT01 (sample SAMN12344358, study PRJNA552823) | activated sludge metagenome | biome: Activated sludge suspended growth; feature: Nitrification reactor; material: Wastewater; isolation source: activated sludge from nitrification reactor of wastewater...
CGCGCGCCAAGAATAATGGATAGCGGGTTTTGACTATATGATCGTCCGGGACGCTACATATAAGCGCCGTGCATTGCATGAGCAGGTGGCTGCCAGCTCTGATCGGGGTGCGCTCAACGATATGAGTTGGCAGCAGTTCGAGTCTTTGGTGGGCGAAGCTTTCCGGCGCAAGGGTTACGTGGTGACGGAGACCGGTGGTGGCGGTGCTGATGGCGGGATCGACCTGTCGTTGAAGAAGGAAAGCGAGACCTTTCTGGTGCAATGCAAGCAGTGGAAGGCTTACAAAGTGAGCGTGACCACGGTGCGTGAACTCTATGGGGTGATGGCAGCGGAGGGCGCTACCGGTGGGTTTGTGGTGACGTCCGGTGTGTTCACGGATGAGGCTCGGGCGTTTGCAGTGGGTCGCAACATTGAGCTGATGGATGGCAAGGCACTGCACGCGCTGATTCGCGGGGTGAGTGTGCCTGCAAAGGCTGCTACGGCTTCACCGCCTGCAGCGCCTGCTGGTTCGCCCACCTGCCCGGTTTGCCAAAGCGCGATGGTGCGGCGTACTGCCAAGCGTGGCGCGAATTCGGGCAATGAATTCTGGGGCTGTTCTCAATACCCTAAGTGCAAGGGCGTTCGGGAAATCTGAGTTGGTCGGTGATGATGGGTCAGGGGGATTTCCATCTTGCTACGTCAGAGGTTTAAGTATTGGCCAATTTGTTAACCCAAGGTTTGCACAATTAGTTAAAAGTAAACTTGCTACAGGTTTATGAATGGTGCTAATTTGCAAACTATGGGTGAGCAAAAATTAACCAAGATAAACCTGCTCCAGAATTTGCTGGAGGAAGGTTTGCTGGCGCCAACCGGGTGGCTGGAAGAGCAAGGCTATTCGCGCGCGCTGATATCGCGGTATGTCGACAGTGGTTGGCTTGTGTCGCCTGCACGCGGGGTGTACCGCCGGCCGGGGCCAGCGCTCAAGTGGCAGCACGTGGTGGCCAGTCTGCAGCTGCTGACGGGGAGTTACCTGCATGTCGGCGGTCGGACGGCGTTGGTTCAGCGCGGGTTGGGACACTTCATCCGGATGAGCGGGCCGGAAGCAATCTATCTGTATGGTCCGGAGGTGTTGCCGGCCTGGGTGAACAAGCTTGGTTTGCAGGAGCGATTTGCTGTGCGAAACGATGCCATGTTTGGCAGCCTGCGCGCGCGGCGGAACGTGGTGGGGGATTTGGTCGATTTTCACGACGTGCCGCTTCAATCGATTCAGCTGGCCGATTTCGGATTGCAGGAGATGACGTGGGGGGCGTGGGATTGGCGCCTGCTGTATTCCACGGACGAGCGCGCGATGTTCGAGCTGCTGCAGGATGTTCCGACGCGGGAATCGATCCATGAGGCGGATGTGTTGATGCAGGGGCTGGTAAACGTACGCCCGGCTCGGGTGATGTCGCTGCTTATGGCCTGTGCGAGCGTGAAGGTGAAGCGGCTTTTTCTGGCGCTGGCCGAGCGGCATCAGCATCAGTGGCTGGCGCATCTTGATTTGTCCAAGGTGGACCTGGGCAAGGGCAAGCGTATGCTGGCGCCGGGCGGAAAGCTGCATCCCAAATATCTGATCACGCTGCCGGACGACCTCGATGATCACACCCGATAGTCCGTATTTCGCGCAGGTTCGATTGCTGGTGGCTGTGCTGCCGATAGTCGCCAAGGAGCGCTGTTTCGCGCTCAAGGGCGGGACGGCGATCAACCTGTTTGTGCGTGATATGCCGCGCTTGTCGGTGGACATCGATCTTGCTTTTGTGCCGATTGGCGACCGTGCATCGGCGCTGGAAGCAATCGATGCTGCGCTTGGCAGAATCAGCGAAATGCTCGCGGGCCGTCCCTATGGATTTCGCGTGAGCGTGGGCAAGCGCCAGGATGGCAGTGCTTACGGGTTGCTGGTGTCGGATCGGGCTGCGGAAATCAAAATCGAGGTGTCGCCGGTGTTGCGCGGCTCGGTGTATCCGGAATCGATGAGGCGAATCGTGGATCGTGCTGAGTCAGAGTTTGGCTTTGCCGAGGTGACTGTTGTTTCGTTCGCCGACCTTTACGCGGGCAAGATCGTGGCGGCGCTGGATCGCCAACACCCGCGTGATTTGTTCGACGTGAAGCTGCTCCTGGCCGAGGAAGGCATTAGCGACGAGCTGTTCCGTGCATTCCTGGTGTATTTGATCAGCCACGACGGTTCCATCGCGCGAGTCCTGAATCCGACGCGCAAGCCGCTGGAGGATGTGTTCGAAAGGCAATTTGCGGGAATGACGGTGGAGGCCGTGGCGGTCGACGAACTGGATCGGGCACGTGCCGATCTGATCGCCGCCCTGCATCAGCGCCTTGGCGAACGTGAGAAGGCATTCCTGATGTCCTTCAAGCGCGGCGAGCCGAGGTGGGATTTGCTTGGCGTTGCGCATGCGGCTGACTTGCCGGCAGTGCGCTGGAAGTTGCAAAACCTTGCCCAGATGTCGCGAGAGAAACACCGCGAGGCGCTGGACAATCTGGAACGTGTATTGGGAAACATCTAGAACAACATGAACACCGCCACCATCGTCCAGAAGCTCTGGAAATACTGCAACGTCCTGCGCGACGACGGCATGAGCTACGGCGACTATGTGGAGCAGCTCACCTATCTGCTGTTCCTGAAGATGGCCGACGAACGCAGCCGCCCGCCTTAAAACCAACCCAGCCCTGTGCTCGCCGGTTACGACTGGCCCAGCCTGGTGAAGAAGGATGGTGACGAATTGTTCGACCACTACCGTCACACGCTGGAGCAGTTGGGCCATCAGAAGGGCTTGCTCGGCCTGATCTTCACCAAGTTGCAGAACAAGTTCCAGGACCCGGCCAAGCTGCGGCGGCTGATCGTGGATCTGATCGACAAGGAAACCTCCATGAGCGCCGACGTGAAGGGCGACGCCTACGAGGGCCTACTGGAGAAGAACGCGCAGGACACCAAGTCCGGCGCGGGCCAGTACTTCACGCCGCGTCCGCTGATCCAGGCGATTGTCGATGCCATGGCGCCCCGGCCAGGCGAGACCATCTCCGACCCGGCCTGCGGCACCGGCGGCTTTCTGCTGGCGGCGCACGACTGTGTGGTGAAGCACTATCCCAACATGACCTCGGCGGAGAAGAAGAAGCTGCGCGGGGAAAGCTTCAAGGGCTGGGAACTGGTGCAGGCCACCGCCCGGCTGTGCGCGATGAACATGCTGCTGCACGGCATCGGCAGCCAGGAGTTCGAGCCGATTGCGGTGGGCGATTCGCTGGCCGCCACTCCCAACGAGCGCTTCGACGTGGTGCTGACCAATCCGCCCTTCGGCAAGAAGAGCAGCACCACCATCGTGGGCGAGGAGGGCAAGGTCAGCAAGGAGCGCGACACCGTCGAGCGCGACGACTTCTGGGCCACCACCTCGAACAAGCAGCTCAACTTCGTCCAGCATGTGAAGACGCTGTTGAAGCAGAACGGCCGCGCCGCCCTGGTGCTGCCGGACAACGTGCTGTTCGAAGGCGGGGCAGGCGAAACCATCCGCCGCAAACTGCTGCACGACTGCGACGTCCACACCCTGTTGCGCCTGCGGGCTCATAGCCGGTCTGTTCATCGGCAGCGATGTGCGGGCTGCCAATCCTCGAATGACGCCATGCCCTTGTGGGCGAAACAGCCCCCCACCCCAAGCCTCACCGCAAGCGGGGGTGGGAGGGGGAGATCGTCAGGGGATCGCCACTTCCAGCAATAGCCTTGCCGCCCAATCCTCACCCGGCCTGGAGGTGCCCACGGCCGGGAACAGGCGATGGGGCACCAGGGCGGGCAGGACGGCCTGAACATCCTCGGGCTGGGCGAAGTCGCGGCCTTCCAGGTAGGCCCAGGCTTGCGAGGCGCGCAGCAGGCCCAGGCCGGCGCGGGGGGAGAGGCCGGCGGCGAAGCGGCTGTCATTGCGGCTGGCGGCGATGAGGGCCTGCAGGTAATCCAGCAATGCGTCGGACACGTGCACGGCCCTGGCGGCCCGCTGCTGGTCGGCGAACTCGTCCGGGGTGAGGACGGGGGCGAGCCCGGCCAGCAGGTCGCGACGGTCCTCGCCGCGCAGCAGGGCGCGTTCCGCCTGATGTTCCGGGAAACCCAGGCGGATGCGCAGCAGGAAGCGGTCGAGCTGGGATTCGGGCAGGGGGAAGGCGCCGATCTGGTCGCCGGGATTCTGGGTGGCGATGACGAAGAAGGGGGAGGGCAGGGGCCGGGTCTCGCCCTCGATGCTGACCTGGCCCTCCTCCATGGCTTCCAGCAGGGCGCTCTGGGCCTTGGGGCTGGCCCGGTTGATCTCGTCGGCCAGGATCACCTGGGCGAAGATGGGGCCGGGGTGGAAGCTGAACTGGCCGCTGTCCCGGTCGTAGATGGCGGCGCCCAGGATGTCCGCCGGCAGCAGGTCGCTGGTGAACTGGATGCGGTGGAAGTCCAGGCCCAGGGTGCGGGCCAGGGCGTGGGCCAGGGTGGTCTTGCCGACGCCGGGCACGTCCTCGATGAGCAGGTGGCCCCGCGCCAGCAGGCAGGCCAGGCAGAGGCGGACCTGCCGGTCCTTGCCCAGGACGATGGCGTTGATCTGGTCGAGGGCGCGGGCGAGGGCGGGGGTCATGGGCTGACCAGTTCGGCGGCAATAGCGCGAATACGGGGCTCCAGGATGGGCAATTCGCGTACCACCACCTGCCATACGGCGCGATAGTTGACCTCGAAATAACCATGGGACAGACGGTTGCGCATGCCGTAGATGTCTTGCCAGGGTACGTCGTGGTGCTTCAATGACAGGTCCGGACAATGCTTCCGGATGTTCTGGGCCGCTTCGCCAAGGATTTCGATATTGCCTACGACTGCATCCTGAACGAGCCGCGTGTCACGAAACGATGCTTCATCCAGCCCAGCCGTGTAGGCGCGGATCTGTGAAATGGCGTCCAGCATATGGCCGAGGTAATCACCGGCACGCAATGCCTTGTCGGTCATAGCGGCTTGGCTTCTTCCAGAATCTTGGCGCGGAACGAAGCAGGCAGGTCCATGGGCGTGCGGACATCCACGTGAACACCGAGCAGTTCAGTCAATCGGCGTTCGATTCGGGCCAGGTCGAGTAAGGAGGTTGTCGGGGTATCGTCGACCAGAAGATCGAGGTCGCTGGAATCGCCGTCACTCCCGGTCAGGACAGAGCCGAATATCCTGGGATTGCAGGCGTGATGTTCCGCCACGATGCGGAGGATCGATTCGCGATGGCCAGGCAATGCTTCCGAGGGCTTCATCCGTCCTGCTCCTGTTCCGGTTGGCGATGCCGAGTATTGGCCCTCACTCCTCCCGCCGCAACTGCGGGAACAGGATCACGTCGCGGATGCTGGGCGAATCGGTCAACAGCATGATCAGGCGGTCAATGCCGATGCCTTCGCCGGCGGTGGGGGGCAGGCCGTGTTCCAGGGCGCGGATGTAGTCCTTGTCCTTGAACATGGCTTCCTCGTCGCCGGCTTCCTTGGCGGCCACCTGGGCGTCGAAGCGGGCTTCCTGGTCTTCCGGGTCGTTCAGTTCCGAGAAGCCGTTGGCGATCTCCCGGCCCACCATGAACAGCTCGAAGCGGTCGGTGACGTCCGGGTTGGTGTCGTTGCGGCGGGCCAGGGGCGAGGTCTCGGCCGGGTAGTCGATGATGAACGTGGGCTGGATCAGCAGGTGTTCGGTGGTTTCCTCGAACAGGGTGAGCTGCAGGCCGCCCAGGCCGTCGTGGGGCCGGTGGGCGAGCTTGCGGCGCTGCAGTTCGGCCAGGACGAAGTCCTTGTCGTGCAGGGGGGCGTCCTTCAGTTCCGGGTGGTAGTGGCGCACGGCGTCCAGGGCGGTCATGCGGGCGAAGGGAGCGCCCAGGTCGATCTGGTGGCCCTGATAGGGCACGAGGGTGGTGCCCAGCACCTTCTGCGCGATGTCGCGGAACATGCGCTCGGTGAAGTCCATGAGGTAGCGGTAATCGCGATAGGCCTCGTAGAACTCCACCATGGTGAATTCCGGGTTGTGGCGGGTGGAGATGCCCTCGTTGCGGAAGTTGCGGTTGATCTCGAAGACCTTCTCCAGGCCGCCCACCACCAGGCGCTTGAGATAGAGCTCCGGGGCGATGCGCAGGAACAACTGCATGTCCAGGGCGTTGTGGTGGGTCATGAAGGGCTTGGCGTTCGCCCCGCCCGGGATGGGATGCATCATCGGCGTCTCCACCTCCAGGTAGCCGTGGCGCACGAAGAATTCGCGCATGGCCTGGATGACCCTGGAGCGGACGATGAAGGTGCGCCGGGAATCCTCGTTGGTGATCAGGTCCAGGTAGCGCTGGCGGTATTTCTGCTCCTGGTCGGTGAGGCCGTGGAACTTCTCCGGCAGGGGGCGCAGGGTCTTGGTGAGCAGGCGCACCGAGGAACACTGGATGGTGAGCTCGTTGGTCTTGGTGCGGAACAGGGTGCCGGTCACGCCCAGGATGTCGCCCAGGTCCATGCGCTTGAAGGCGTCGTAGGCCTCCTCGCCCACAGCTTCCTTCGACACGTAGATCTGCATGCGCCCGCTCATGTCCTGCAGGGTGGCGAAGCTGGCCTTGCCCATGACGCGCTTGAGCATCATGCGGCCGGCCAGTTGCACGTCCACCGGTCCGGCTTCCAGTTCTTCCTTGGTGACTTCGCCGTGGGCGGCGTGCAGTTCGCCGGCGTAATCCTTGCGCTCGAAGTCGTTGGGGAAGGCGATGCCCTCCTGGGCGCGGATGCCGGCGAGCTTCTCGCGGCGCTCGGCGATGATCTGGTTTTCGTCCTGGGGGAGGGGTTGTTGGCTGTCGGTCATGGCTTGGTTTGATTGAAGGTAAAAACATTGAAGCCCAGACTCTGGGCAGCGTTGGCTTGTTGTGTGTCGGCGGTGGCGAAGTCCCTGACGGGGATGGACCGGGCGATGGACAAGTGCAAGGCATCCAGGGTGCGCAATGGCAGGGGCGCGACTTGATCGATCAAATGCAGGGCGGCCACCACCTGGTCGTCGCCAACAGGGTGGATGTTCAGGGCGCCGTCCTGAATGTCCGTGCGTACCTGATCCATGACCTGTTCTTCCAGCGCGCTGTCGATTTCTCCGTTACGGCACCGCCGCGCCAGGCTGCAACGCATCTCCACCAAGGTCAGACGACTGATGGCAAGGGGCGTCCTGGACAGGAAGAATTCGTCAAACTCGTCGCTGTGGGGTTCGGCGAGATAACGTTTGATCAGGGCGCTGGTGTCCGCATAGACCATCAGCAGCGATCTTCCCTGTCCTCGGCGAGCAGCACTTCACTGGGCACGGTCTGCATGGGCTGGCTGGCCCGGAAGTCCCGCAGAGAGCGAGCCTGGCGCCGGGGGGCCACCGGCAGGATGCGCGCCACCGGTTCGCCCCGGCGCACCACCAGGACTTCCTCGGTATCGGCGAACATGGCCTCGGGATGGGACAGGCCTTCCCGGGCTTCGCGGATGGTGAGTTCTTTCATGGGGGCACTCCGGCGCTTGGATGTGTCACAAGTATAAAGGTTGTGACACATGGCGGGGCGACGAACAGCGGAAAAGCAGGGTGTCATGACAGGGCTTCAAGCGGTCTCGTTTCATGGTTTGACATACCCATCGCCGAATTACAGCATCGCGCTTATGGATGTCTCCACCCTCACGAATGAAATCCGGCCGCTGCTGGACTGGAGCGGCCTTCCCCTGGACCTGGCTTCCCTGGCCGCGCTGGCGGCGGGGCTGGGCTGGGCCAGCGGCCTGCGCCTCTATGGCCTGGTCCTTGCCCTGGGCCTGCTGGATCGCTTCGCCGGGGTGCAACTGCCGGGCGGGCTGGATGTCCTGGCCCATCCGCTGGTATTGGGCCTCTCCGGCCTTCTGTTCCTGGTCGAATTCCTGGCCGACAAGGTGCCCTATATCGATTCCCTGTGGGATGGCGTGCATACCTTCATCCGCATCCCGGCCGGCGCGGCCCTGGCCGCCGCCGTGATGAGCGACCAGGGCGCCGCGGCCCAGGTCGCCATGGCCCTGCTCGGCGGCGGGCTGGCGGCGGGAACCCATCTCGCCAAGGCGGGCGCGCGCGCCGCCATCAATGCCTCGCCGGAGCCGGTCAGCAACGTGACCGCTTCCCTGGGGGAGGACATGCTGACGGCCGGCGGGCTGTGGGTGCTGTTCACCCACCCCGCCTGGTTCCTGGCCGGGCTGGTGCTGTTCATGGCGCTGGCGGCCTGGCTGCTGGCCCGCGTCTGGCGCTTCGCGCGCGGGGTTCCGCGGCGCGGCCCCGGGTCGGACGCCGCCAGGTCGACCGGAGACTGAGGCGGATCCTGGATCCGGCGCATGCCGCCCCCGGCCGCGCCTTGCCCGCCCGATCGACGCGGCGAAATGCCGTGTCGGCAGCCCCGCTTTGGCTATGATGAAGTTGCGGTCTTGCCTGTTGTTTTGCCTGTTGCGTTCCGCCGATGCGCGGTTGGATCGACGCCATCGGCCCTGATCCGAAGTTCCGTCACGTCAATCGTCGAGAAAGGAAGATCATGTCCGTCGCGAAAACCATCGAGATCACCTCAACCTCCAAGAAAAGCTTTGATGACGCCATCAAGCAGGGGATCGCCAAGGCGGGGGAATCCCTGAGCAACATCACCGGCGCCTGGGTGATGGATCAGAGCGTAGCGGTGAGCCGGGACAAGGTCACCGAGTATGAGGTCAGGATGAGGCTGACCTTCGTCCTGAAGTAATCCGGGTTCCCGGGGGCGTTCCCACTTCGGAGTACCCGCCCGGGTCGCGCCCTTTCAGGGGCCCGGCGTTCTATTGACCTGCCCGCCACCCTGTCGACGATGGGGGGCGGGATTGGTCGTGTTCCGGCCATCGTCATGGAGGTATCGCGTGGAGGACTCCCATGAAGAAGCTGCTGGTCGTCGTTATGCTGCTGGCCGCGCTGGTCGTTGGCGGCGTGCCCGTGGCCGCCTACCTGGCCGGCATGGACAACATGGACGACAGGCCGGCGCCGCCGGAGCGGATCACCTATCGGGAGTACCAGGCCATGGCGGTGTGGGAGGAGCGCAAGGAGCTGCCGCCCATCGCGCTGCAGGCCATCACGCCCTGGCATTTCTATGCCCTGATCTGGTGCTCCCGGCACAACGACGACATCGAGGATTTCCTCACCTGCGGCGACCGCTACCCCGGCCTGCGGGCGGCGGCCTACGTGGCCAAGCGCCATCTGGACGACCACCTGAAGCAGCGCGGCCTGATCTGGCGCTACATGTCCCGGGCGGCGCTGACCATCTGGATTTCGCGCAACTGGACGGCGGAACAGCTGGTGCGGGAACTGATCCGGCTCAAGTCCCTGCCGCCGTCGGCCTGAACCGCGCCGACGGCGGAGGCGCCGTCAGACCCCCTGCTTGAGCGAGGCCTCGATGAAGCCGTCCAGGTCGCCGTCCAGCACGGCCTGGGTGTTGCCCACCTCGTAGTTGGTGCGCAGATCCTTGATGCGCGACTGGTCCAGCACGTAGCTGCGGATCTGGTGGCCCCAGCCGATGTCGCTCTTGGAATCCTCCAGCTTCTGCTGCTCGGCCTGGCGCTTGCGCAGTTCGGCTTCATACAGGCGCGCCTTCAGCATGGACATGGCCTCGGCCTTGTTCTTGTGCTGGGAGCGGTCGTTCTGGCACTGGACCACGATATTGGTGGGCACGTGGGTGATGCGCACCGCCGAATCGGTCTTGTTGATGTGCTGGCCGCCGGCGCCGCTGGCGCGGAAGGTGTCGATGCGCAGGTCGGCGGGGTTGATGTCGATCTCGATGGAGTCGTCCACCTCGGGGTAGACGAACACGCTGGCGAAGGAGGTATGGCGGCGGGCGTTGGAGTCGTAGGGCGACTTGCGCACCAGGCGGTGCACGCCGGTCTCGGTGCGCAGGTAGCCGTAGGCGTACTCGCCGCTGATCTTCAGGGCGGCGGATTTCAGGCCCGCCACCTCGCCCTCGGATTCCTCCAGCACTTCCACCTTGAAGCCGCGCCGCTCGCCGTAGCGCACGTACATGCGCTCCAGCATGCCGGCCCAGTCCTGGGCCTCGGTGCCGCCGGAGCCGGACTGGATGTCGACGAAGCAGTTGGCGGCGTCCATCTCGCCGGAGAACATGCGGCGGAACTCCAGGCCGGCCACCTGTTTCTCCAGCCCGGCCACGTCGGCCTCGACGGATTCCAGGGTGTCGTCGTCCTCTTCCATGCGGGCGAGTTCGAACAGCTCCCGGTGGTCGGCCAGGCCCTGGCCGATCCCGTCCAGGCTGAGGACCACGCCCTCCAGTTCCTTGCGCTCCCGTCCCAGGTCCTGGGCGCGCTTGGCGTCGTTCCAGACGGCGGGGTCTTCCAGCAAGCCTACGACTTCCTGCAAACGGTCACGCTTGCCAGGGTAGTCAAAGATACCCCCGTAGTTCATCGGCGCGGCGCGCCAGGTCGTTCAGGGTGGTCTCGATGAGGTTGAGGCGTTCGGCTTCCACGGCGGTGATCCAGGCAATCGGAAAGGCGCGGATTATACCCGGCCGCGGACCGATGGCCCCGACCCGGAGACACGGGATCGGGGCGGGCGGCGGCCGGGTTTAATCCACCCGCACCTCGATGCGGCGGGGCTGGGCGTGCTCGGCCTTGGGGATGCGCAGCTTGAGCACGCCGTGGACGAACTCGGCGGCGACCTTGTCGGTGTCCAGCTCCTTGGACAGGGTGAACACCCGCCGGTAGCGGGGCAGGCTCACCTCGGCGTGGGTGGATTCCATGCCCTCCGGCATGTCCAGGGCCACTTCACCCTCGATGGTCAGGGTGTCGGCCTCCACATGCAGGCTGAGCTTGTCCTTGGGCACGCCGGGCAGGTCGGCGTAGAGGGTGATGCCGGCGGTGTCCTCGATGACGTCCACGGGGGGCATCAGGGTGGGTTCGTTGCGGGCGGATTCGGCTGCGGTTTTCTCGGTCATGGTCGTCTCCTCAATCGATGCTGATGCGGCGCGGCTGGGCGGCCTGGCGGCGCTGGATGCTGATGTGCAGCACGCCGTCGCGGTACTTGGCGCTCACCGCGTTGGGATCCACGTCGTCGGGCAGGGAGACCACCC
>WBZT01003115.1_pt1 | contig 11088 bp, 8 predicted proteins | sample 5204241 | NCBI WGS metagenome assembly WBZT01 (sample SAMN12344358, study PRJNA552823) | activated sludge metagenome | biome: Activated sludge suspended growth; feature: Nitrification reactor; material: Wastewater; isolation source: activated sludge from nitrification reactor of wastewater treatment...
GAATTTGCGTGCCGCCCTCGGGTTCGGCCGTGAGTTCCTCGGTCGCCAGGGGAAAGTAGAGGTGAAACGTCGTGCCGGCGCCGACGACGCTTTCGACTTCCATGAAGCCGCCCGCCTCCTTCATCACCCGCTGAACGATCGGCAGGCCGAGGCCCGTCCCCTTCCCTGCTTCCTTGGTGGTGAAGAACGGTTCAAAAATCCGGCGCAGCAATTCGGGCGGGATGCCCGTCCCGGTGTCGGCGACGCTGCAACGCACATATTCCGCCCCTTCTTTTGCGCAATGCTGGAACGCCGTCTCGTACGGTAGTTCGAGCCGCACGTTGGTGAGCGTGAGCTTGCCGCCTTTGGGCATGGCATCCTGCGCGTTGACGCAGAGATTGAGCAGCGCCTGGCTCGCGCGCGTGGAATCCACCTTCACCCGGAGCGCGCCGCGCGCGGGATTTATTTCGAGCGTCACGTTGCCGCGCAACGTGCGGCGCGCGAGCTGGGCGGCTTCTTGAATCAACGAGTTCAAGTCCACGACCGTCTTGCGCTCCTCCGTCGAGCGGCTGAAGGACAAAAGTTGCTTGGTGACGTCCGCCGCGCGCGTGGAGGCGAGTTGCACCTGCTCGGCAAACCGGCGCAGCTTGGAATCGGGCGGAATCTCACGCAGCACGAGGCCGTTGTTGCCGCGGATCGCCTGGAGCAGATTGTTGAAATCATGCGCGACGCCGGCGGCCAGCGTGCCGATGATTTCCATCTTCTGCGCCTGGAAAAGCTGGTTTTGCAGTTCGTGAAAATGGGTCTGGTCCGTGATGTTGACGATCAGGCCAATCACTTTCGTCACATGCACCCAGGGCGAAATCTTCACCATCCAATGCCGGCCGTCGGGCGAGGCATACGCGCTGTCGAGCGCCTGGCCCGTATTCAAAACCTGCTGGCAGGTCAGGCAAAGCTCCGCACGCCGCGCGGGATCGGGAATGTAATCGAAGAACTGCCGTCCCACTTCGGGCGGTCCGTCCAACCGCACGCCGCCGTGCGCGCACGCGAACGCCTTCCAGCCGCTGTTGGTTTGCGTGATGCGAAATTCCCGGTCGAGCGCGTAGATCACGCCTTCCAGCGAATGCAGAATGCTGCCCACGAAATCGCGCTCCAACCGCAGGTCGCCCTCGAGCCGCTTCTGCGCGGTGATGTCCCGCTCGCAGGCGACGTAGCCGATGAACTCCCCGGTGATGTCGCAAATCGGCGAGAGCGTCGCCTCGACGAGGTAGGTCGAGCCGTCGGCGCGCACGTTCACGAGTTCGTCAATCCATTCCTTGCCGCCGGTCACCGCCTTGAGATAGTCCTCCACCTTGGGGCACTCCGACGGGGCGCGCAAAAATTCATCCGTGCGGTCGAGCACGGTTTCGATTCCGTAACCCGTGACGGCGTGAAACGCGGGATTGACGTAGGTGATCTGGCACGAGGCATCGGTGAGAAAGAAAACCACCGGCGTCGCATCAATCGCCGTCACCAGGCGGCTGACGTGAGTTTCCAGCCGCAGACGGCGCGCGGCATCCTTGAACGTAATCAGCGAATGCGTCCGCCCCAGCGGCGTGATCTCCAAATCCGCGAGGCTCTGCGGACGACCGTCCACGATGGTCGTGACCGAGTGCAGCGTTTCCGGATGCAGCAAGCCGCGACACAGGACCTCGGCCAGTTTGCGATCGGCGGGCGCGGCGAGAATGTCGAACAGGCACAGGCTGCCCTCAGAGGCGGCGCGATCCAGGCGCAGCGAACGCGCGGCGCGCGGGTTGACCTGCTCCACCAAGCCATCGTTCCGGCAGACCACATGCGCGTCTGGCGCGGCGTTGAAAAAGCCGCACCACCAACTTTCGGTGGGCAGCGTCGCAGCCTCACACGCCCCGCACGGGGGCTCTGAAATAACCGCCGACATGATTCTCACTAGCAATAGACGACCAGTGATTGGTTAATCGGCTGAACGCGATTGTGATTGAGCAGTTTCTCAATGAAGGTGGCGTTGAGTTGCTGGCCTTCCGGCACGAGCAACATTCCCGTGGGCGTGTAAATTCCGCGGGCGAGCGTCATGCCGGGGCGCAATTCCGAGAGCAGAATCTGCTTCTCCTTCCGCGTCACCAGCGTGGTGACGACCGCCCGGAGAAAAACCCGCACCGCGTCGGGATCGAAAGTCGTGCCCGCGCCGAGCTTGATGAACTCCACCGCGTCTTCTTTCGTGAGCTTGCTGGAGGCATAGGCCACCACCACGGCCAGCAAGCGCGCGAGCCAGGGGATTTGGTCGCCCTTGAGCTGATCGGGATAGCCGGTGCCATCGAAGCGTTCGTGATGTGCGCGGATCACCACGCCTACTTGCGCCATGTTGCTGCCGAACGCGGATAGCTCCTGTCCGAGAATCGGGTGCTGCTCAATGACCGCGCGTTGGGCCGGGTCCAAACCCGCCGGGTCTTCCTGCCAGCGCTGGATCAGCGTGCGTGAAACACCCACCAGCCCGATGTCATGCAACAACGCGGCGCTCTCCAGAATGCGCCGGTCCTCGCGCGCAAGATCAAGCACCTGAGCCACGCTGCGGCAGCACTGCGCCGCGCGCCGTGCCTGCGTGCCCAGCATGGGATAGAACGTCTCCATCGTGTGCAGCGACAATTCCATTGAGCGCAGAAGATTCTGCTCCAGCGCCTGGTTCACGTTCTCCAATTGCTCGTTCTGCTCCGCCACGAGTTTCACCTGCTGCTCCAGCGATCGGTTCAACTCGACCAACTGCTGGTTCATCGCCTGCGTGCCCGCCTGCAAGCCGCGGTTCTGGCGAATCAGTTCGTAGCGCTGCGCCGCGTTCTTCATCGTGACCAGCAATTCCTCGCGCAACCAAGGCTTCACGATGAACCGGTAGATCTCCCCCTGATTGATCGCCTCCAGCACCGTATCGAGGCTCAGGACGGCGGTGATGAGAATGCGCGTGGCGTCAGGCTGAATCTCTCTCGCACGCGCGAGCAACTCCAGGCCGCTCAGATTCGGCATTCGCTGATCGCTGATGACGATGGCGAACTCCTGGAGTTTCAACTCCTCGATGGCAACGGTGGGATCGGTGGTGGTGACCACCTGATAGCCTTGCCGGATGAGCATTTCACGCAGCGCCACCAAAACGATCTCCTCGTCGTCCACGATGAGAATGCGACCGGCGCCGGGATTGAGGGAGGGAAACTTCACGCGACGTTCCGGCTCAGAGCCGTCTTGAGTTGCGCCATCAATTCCTGCGGCGGAAGGTCCTGCGGGAACGTGGCGTCCAAGCCTTCCAACAAATGAGCGCGGGCTTCATCCTCGTTGCAACCGACGAGATTCAGGAAGGTCTTCACTTTGCAGTTCTGCGCGCGCAGCTGCGGCAGGAGGCCGAGGCTTTCAGCCCAAGAGTTCGTGCCCAACAACAACAGACCGTCGAAATGATAGTCCGGCGAATTGAGCGCTTCGAGGGCGGCGGACTCGGCTGTCACACCCATGACGTAGAAGCCGTCCTCGCGCAGCAATTCGAGCACGCCATCGAGCGACTGGCCCGATTGACCAAGCAACAGCAAGGCGTGACGCGTAGAGGGCGGTTCCGGGTTCCGCGTCGCGGCTTCCGCAGCTTCCGATTCGGTGAAATCCGCCTGGCTGAACCAGAGATGAAACGTCGTGCCTTTGCCTTCACCGGTCTCCACGGAGATGGCCGCCCGGTGACTTTCCGCAAACAATCGTGCGTTGTACAAGCCCAGGCCCGAGCCTTTGCCCAGCGGCTTGGTGGTGAAGAACGGATCAAAAATCGCCGCCAGATGCCGGGGCGGAATCCCGACGCCGGTGTCCGAAACCGAAAGGCAAACCAGCGGCGCGCGCGGCATGGTGCCCTGCAACGGCTGGACGTCCGGGACTTGCTTGACACTGGAAGTCTTGAAGGTGAGCGCGCCACCGTTCGGCATCGCATCCACCGCGTTCAACGCCAGATTGACGACCACCTGCTGAAGTTCCACCGCGTCGGCGTAAATGGGAAGCTGCTGCGGCGCCGGCTCACTGGTGATGCGGACACGCCGGGTAAGCACCTTTTGCAGCACGCTGCCGATGCTGGAGATGATTTCGTTGAGGTCGTGATAGGACTTGTCACCCGGCGCGCCCTGGTGGAGATGCCGGATGCGGCGGGCGAGTTCCACCGCCTGCCCGGCGGTGCTGCGGATGAGCGTGAGACCCGAGCGCGCGGATTCGCTGCCGGCGAATTCCGTCTCGAACGTTTCGCTCAATGAAACGATGCCCGTCATTACGTTGCAAAAGTCGTGCGCCAAACCCATCGTCAACGTGCCGAGACTTTCCTTCCACGACATCGTCAACAGCCGGCGTTCGGCCAGCGTCTGGCGGGTGATGTCCAGCCAAATGCCCTCGTAACCGAGCAGCAAACCGTTGCTGCTGCGTACGGCCTGCCGGTGTTCCCAGAGGTAACGCACGCGCCCGGTCCGGATGTGGCGGATGCGGAAGGTGCTCGTCAGTTCCGCTCCGCGCTCCGCGTCCCGCATCCCGAGCTCGGAGAGCGCGCGTTGCAACGCTGGGGCATCCGCCTCGTGGACCACTTGCCAGAAGCCGCGCGTTTGCCGGCGCCAATCGCCCGCGGGCACGCCGGTGAGTTCCTCGATGCGCGGGCTGACGAAGGAAAAACTGAAATCCGGCCGCTGGCTGAAAATGATCCCCGGCCAACGCTCGGCGAGATTGTGCAACTGCGTCTCCGCGCGGATCAGCCGGTGAAAAAGCTTGTGGGTCACCAACTGCCCCCAACTCTCCCCCGGAAACGCATCCTCCAACCGCCCCAACGCCGGCAGCAACGACTCAAACCGCACGAAACGCAATTCCCCCTGCGAGCACAACTCCACCGCCACCCCCGGCCCGCCTCCCGCCAATTCCGTGCGATCAAACAACGCGCCGCGCTCGATGAACTCCCGCAACGGCTGCTCCCACTCCGCGTGACGCTGGCCCACCACCGTGGCCAAACACTGGCCATACATTTCCCCCGGCGTAGCCCCGAGCCAGGCCGCCAGCGAATCATTCGCGCTGAGAATTCTCCCCGCCGCATCGAGCGACGCCGCGCCCCCGTTCAGCCACACCGGCCGCGGCGGGGCGGCCATGCGCGCCGCGAAACCGGGCGAAAACTCATCCGTGGGTGGGGCGAATTCGATCTTGGTTGGCTGCATAACAAGGCGCGGCGCGGCACAGACCCCGGCCGCGAATCGTGGGCGACGATTCCCCGGCCCGTACAACCACTGCGCACGCCGCTGCCGCGACAGCATTACATCGGCGGAAACCTGAAATCCTTGAGCAATTATCCATTGCCCCCTGAACCGGAGATCGGAGATCAGAAGTCAGACTTCCGACCTCTGACGAGGGGAAGCTGGGAGGAAACCTCCTCCGCCCGCTCAGGAAAACGAACTCCACGCCGCCGGTCGAGCCGGAGCGTAACTCCGCTGGATGCGATGTAACGTATGATTGGCCAATTGAAGTTTGTCCAACTCCGCCCGGGCCGAGCGCACCCGGCTATCGAGCAGCGAATAATTACGCTGCTCCAATTCAATCAATTGGCGGACCCGCGCCCGCAGACATGGCTCGGCACTGGCGCGCACCGACTCATCCACGGCCCATTCCTGCTGAGCGCGGGCCGTGTGTTCGATAATGCGCGGCTGAAGCGCCCGCAACGCGTTCTGGCAATCGCACGCCCGTATCCAGTCCCCGGCGCGAATGGCATCACCCTCGGCTTCCGCCAACTGCTGCCACTCCAAGTAAGCAACCTCCAGCTCGCGGGCAGTGCTCATGGAGACGAAAGATTCAGGCCACCGCCGCGGCCAAGCCGGGACGTTCGACTTGCGGCAGCAAACCCGACTGCTGATTATTGAGCATGGCAGACCATGCATCACGCAGCACCGTCAGATGATTGATGACCTCGACGATGCCTTGGCGATTCTTCCGGAGATTACTCTCCCAGATGCGGCGCTCGAAATACTCGTAAAGTCGGCGCAAAGTGGCGGCGCAATCCCCGCCCTGCTCCATGTTCAAGGCGAAATTGAGTTCGCGGATGATGTCCTGGGCGCGCTGGAGATTATTATGGATGACCATGTTGGCCTCTGCGGGGTCATCCGCGGAGAAACCCGGGAGGGAGCGTTCGAGGAAGCGAATGGCGCCCTCGTACAGCATCAAAACCAACTGGCCTGGTGGCGCGGTTTGGGTGGCAATTTGGCGATAGGATTTCCAGGGATTTGAAACGTTCATGGCAGGCGGGTGACGTCACTAAACTGGGAACTCAGAACTCGGAACACGAAAACTCATTTATTAATATGCATGGCCAGCAGGCTGGCGATCCGGGACATCATTTCATCGGGGGGATACTTGACGTCCGCGACCAGGGCGCGAGCGCGCTCAACTTCCTCCGGACGGACCAGTGGAAGATTTTTGACGGAGCGTTCCAGGCTTTGGGCTGCGTCAAAGGTAGCGGGTTCGGTGGCCGGAGCGGCTACGGGCCGCTTGACCGGTTGGTTTAACGGCTGACTGCCAGCCGGATCCGTTTTACGGCTTGGATTGAACTCGATTTCCATACTGCCTATTAGCTTTTTGGCAGGCTAACTAGTGCTTCTTTCGCCACTCACCAACCAATCGGTGATCCTCGAGAAAACTTTAATCCTTTTTTACCGTACTGGCAGCGTGTCAAACATTTGAGCCACTGTGTACTGGGCGAACCGCCGCGGAGAATGCAAAACCGCCCAATCCGAGCCGGTTTCCCCCGGGAATCGGTCCGCCGATCGGTGCTGCTTCGCCCCCGCCGCCACCTGAGGTCGTCGCGCGTCAAATATCTCATCCCCCGCCCACAAGGTGAAACCCGTGCGCGCGTCCACCAGCTTCAACCGCCAGCCCACCGCGACAGGGGCGTAGGCGCGATATTCGGTCAGCTCAGCAAACAAAACGGCGTCGCAGGCGCTTACCTCACGCAGCGAGGCAAAAAAATTTGTCGGGAAACTATCCCCGGCACTCCAAACCGCACGGCCCGTTCTGGCTCGCAACACTTGGGGGGCGATGGTTACCACCTCAAAGCGTTTGGTCTTCTGGAGTTCCCCAAGCAACACCGGTTGCAAGGCCTCCCGGCCATCAGCCAGCACGGCGCTGTTATCCACACTGGCCAGCGGCAGCACAGCCACGCGCCGCAAGTCCCGCGGCAGCGCTTTGGCGACTTTGTAGATGTTGTCCGGCCGATAGCCCGGTGAAAATTCGGCGCCATTCAACAGCGAAATCGTCCGGCAACCGGTTACACCCAAAATGACCGCCATGCCCAGTGAAATCCGCAACCAAAACGGGTTGCGGAATCTCCCTCGTCCCACCTTTGCGGTGGCACGGCGGATCGGAGTTCGTGGCTTCGGGTTGGACATGTGACTGATGGCAGCGGGTTCGTTAACCGCTGCTGCCGAGTTGAGATTGCAGAAATGATAGCTGCTGGTTGAGATTGGCTTGGGCCGTTTCCATGTTGATGAACTGTTGCGTGAGGCGATCGCTTTCCTCGGCAATACGCTTCTCCATGTCTGCAATCTGGGTGTCTATGTCGCTGCTCTGCTTGGTGAGGCTGTTTTGATGCGCCACCAAAGTGCCATCGTCGCCAATCGTCTTGTCCAGGTAAGTTGCCAACCGCGTCCCGATACCGTTGGTGGCATCGGTGAACAACGCCTTGACGCTGCTCAGGCTCTTCGCAATCGCATCGTCCAGTTTCGCCTCGTCATCAATCGTCAGGTTGTTGTTGTCCCCGCTGGTCTGGATGCCGAGATCAGCCAGATGCGAAAACACGCCGCTCAGCCCGGCCACGGGCGCAAACGCCCCGCTGCGCAACCGGGTCGCGATGTCATTCGCGTCCGGGTCCGAAGCCAGCACTCCCGCCGTCACCTTGCCTTTGGCATCGGTGGAACTCGCGGTTTGATTATCAATCAACGTCTGCGCTTTGTTGTAGGCATCCACGAAATCCTTGATCGCCGTCTTGATCTTGCTCGCGTCGGTGCCGACGGTAATCGTGGCTGCGCCTTCCTTGGCTACGCTGACCGAAAGGCCCGCCAGGCCGGAACTGGCTTCCGTGATGGTATTCGAGTGGCTGACCAACTGATCGCCGCCATTGATGGTATAAACCAGGTCTTTGCCGCGTTGAATAGCTCCACTGCTGAGGCCAGTGGCGGCGAGGAAATTGCCCGTGACATCCTGGAGCGCGACCCCGATATCACCCGTCGTCTTGTTGGTGAGTACGAAGCGGTCGTTGATCGAATCGTAGCTGGCCGAAACGCCCGCGGCCGAGTCGTTGATGCGCGTCACGACGGCGTTCACGCTATCAACGCTGGCGTCGAATTTGATCGAAACGCCGTTGATTGTGAATTCACCCGCGTGGCTGCCGCCGTCCGAGACGGTCGTGGTGAAGTTGGCGGCGTTCAAGGCTGAAGTCAGGCGAATCCCGCCCAGCGCGGAACTGCTGGTGGCGCTGGACGTGCCGTTGTTGTTCAGGTGTGCGACCTGGAGGAAGTTGCTCGTATCCGTGGCGCTGCCCAGCACGATTTCGGCGTTGCTGGCGCTGCTCAAGGTGATCTTGTCCGTGCCGCTGTTGTAGCTGGCGGTGACATCACCGCTGGTGGCCGTGGAAATCTTGGCGAAGACCTGCGCCATCGTGTCAGTTGTAGCGACGGTGACCTGTTTGCCGTTAACCGTGAAAACGCCCGCCGTGGCAGCGGTCGAAAATCCGGCATTGCCCAAGGTCAAGGTGGAGAGGTCGCCGGTGGGACTGATCGCCTGGCCAACGTTGCCGGCGCCGTTCAACCGGGCCGCCGTGGCACGGCTGGTGACATTGAAAACAAAAGTGCCCAACGGCGCACCGGCACTCACGCTGGCCGTGGCAATGGCCGAATCCGAGGTGGTGGCGGCGCGGGAGTCGTAAAGCGAAGCCTCGTTGAGCGCCGTGATGCGGCTCTGGAGAATCCCAAGCTGGGTTTTGATGCTGCCAAAAGCGTTATTGCGCTGTTGAATCGTCGTCTGCTCGGCGTACAGCCGCTGCTCGGGCGTACGGGACGCCTGTGCAATCTGCGAGACGAAGGACTTCCAGTCGAAACCAGAAGCCAGTCCTGATAAACCCAGATCAATGCCGTTGGCCATAGTCGTATTCTAGCATGACACCGCGGCTTGCGCCGCGTGTGCCGCGCGGAACGATTGCTCCGCGCGGCTCAAGATTTGCCGATGAATGCTCGGGCGGCGCTTGCGCGCCGCCCGAGGAGGTTCACCTCCGTCAGGCCGTTGCGACTCCTTACGAGAGGAGGCGCAGGGCGGACTGCGGAGCGGCGTTTGCCTGCGCCAACATCGCCGTGCCTGCCTGGACGAGGATGTTGTAGCGTGCAAATTGCGTGCTCTCCGACGCCACGTCCACATCTTTGATGCGGCTGTTGGCGGCGGCGAGGTTGTCTTTCAGCACACCGAGTTGTTCGCCATACATTCCCAGCCGGGAAATGTTGGCCCCCACGGTGGCGCGGTCTTTGGCCAGTTGCACGATGGCATCTTTCACCGCGGTCAGCGCTGCGGAGGCGTTGCTCGCCGTGTCCACGGTGGCCGAGGTGGCGTCCGTGTAGGAGGTGGCCCCGAGGTCCACGCCGGACATGGCGAACGTGTTGGCATCGCTGTCGGTGGTGACGTCTTTGGCGTTGCCGTCGAAGAGGCTCACGCCGTTGAAGTCTTTGCCCGCGAGGTCCGTGATGTAGCTGGCCAGCGTGGTGAACTCTTTGTTGTAGAGGTCCCGGTCACCGTCCGTCTTGGTCACGTCTTGCGAGAGTACCGACAGTTCGCTCATGCGGTCCAGCGCCTTGGAGACCTTCTTCAGGAAACCGTCCTGGGTCTGGCTGAGGGAAACGGCGTTGGCAACGTTGCTGTTGGCCGCGTCAATGCGGTTGATCTGTGCGTCGAAACGCATGGAGACCGCCAAACCCGCGACGTCGTCTTCCGGGCTGATGATTTTCGAGCCGGAGGACAGACGGGCGAGTGACTTGCTCAACAGGCCGCTGGATTCACTGAGTAACCGTGCGCTGCTTTGTGCTGATGTGTTTGTATTGATGACCATAACTGACTCCTTCCATGAGTCACCCCTTGCGGGGTTTTACTGCTGGCGGCATCCCTGCCGCTTGGTGGACCTTTTGTAACTCAGGCGTCCACCGGTTGTTCCTTCTGGCCGTTAGCGGCTGCCAGTTTCCGTTTAACGCTTCAGTATCGGTGTCTTGGGCCGATACTTGAGGCGCGAAATCCACGTAAGACCCAGTCCGACAAATCCCCACTAGGGCGGTCGAGGAAGAGCAGCCGCCGGCTGTGTCCAGGCCGGAGGGCTTTTCGGTTGACCAAGGTGACGACGGGCCGCGGTGCGAGTGGGCCAAGCGTGTGGTCAGGCGGGGACAGGGTCCGACAAGGGCCGGCTGGCTCTGTCCGCGCGCCCGACGAAATCTTGGGTGAGCGGCTGATGGTGCGTCTGGCAGGTATGGTTTCATGCTTCTGCCCTGGTTTCCGAATCGTCTCGCGCTGCGCGGTGATTTTCTGGTGTTACGTGTTATTGGTCTGATCCGAGTTCCAACCTGGCGGGTTGGCGGTGTGTCGCTGGCTCCCTCCGTCCGGTTTCCGGTGGCGGTTTGGGGAAGGTCCCGGACGGTCTGCCGACCGTCCGGGCTTGCCCACTTGCCGCAACCAAAATAGTTACGAGAGGAGCCGCAGGACGGACTGTGGCTGCGAGTTGGCCTGCGCCAACATGGCCGTGCCGGCTTGGACGAGAATGTTGTACCGGGCGTACATCGTACTTTCCTCGGCCACGTCCACGTCCTTGATGCGGCTGTTCGCGGCGCTGAGGTTGTCCGTCAACACGCCGAGTTGTTCGCCTGTGGAGTTCAAGCGCGAAACGTTCGCACCGATGGTAGCGCGGTCTTTCGTCAATTGCACGATGGCGTCCTTTACGGCGGTCAACGCAGCCGCAGCATTGGTGACGTCGGTCACGTCGCTGGTCAGGGCGTTGAGATAGGAGGTGGCTTGAAGGTCCACGCCCGTCATGCCGAACTT
>WBZT01003117.1_pt1 | contig 11085 bp, 4 predicted proteins | sample 5204241 | NCBI WGS metagenome assembly WBZT01 (sample SAMN12344358, study PRJNA552823) | activated sludge metagenome | biome: Activated sludge suspended growth; feature: Nitrification reactor; material: Wastewater; isolation source: activated sludge from nitrification reactor of wastewater treatment...
CACAGATTTCACAAATTCATTTCGGAAAATCTGTGTAATCTGCGTAATCTGTGGATTCTCTTTCTAGACGATGCGCGGTTCGGGGATGGGGATGATGAACCGGCCGCCCGCTTCGCGGTAAGCCGACTGCTGGCGCATGATCTCCTCGGCGAAGTTCCAGGCCAACAGCAGCACGTAGTCGGGCTTGTCTTCCAGCAGCTTCTCAACGGGGTAGATGGGCAAGTGGTTGCCGCCCATGTAGCGGCCGTGCTTGAACTTATTCAGGTCCACCACGTAATCGACCAGCGATGAGTCGATCTCACAATAGGCCAGCATCGTCGTCGCCTTGGCCGCCGCGCCATACGCGGCGATACGGCAGCCCTGCGCCTTCAGGTCGCGCAGGATAGCCAGCAGGCTGTCCTTGACGTGGGCCACGCGGCCGGCGAAGTCGCGGTAGTACTCAATGGTGTCCACCTTGCGCTCGCGCTCCGTCGCCAGCAGTTCGCGAACCACGGGGCCAACGTTTTCCACAGGCTCCACGAAGAGGCGCAAGGAGCCGCCGTGGATCTTCGTTCGCTTCACATCGTTGAGGTACAGGCCGTGCCGGCGGAAGAGCTTGTCCAGTGCCGTGATGGAGAAGTAGCACAGGTGCTGGTGGTAGATGGTGTCGAACTCCACGTGGTCAACCAGATCGACAACGTAGGGGCATTCAATGACGGCCACGCCGGTGGGCTTGAGGACGGTCTTGATGCCGGCGACGAAGCCGTTGAGGTCGGGCACGTGGGCCAGCACGTTATTCGCCAGAAAGACGTCGGTCGCCTTCCCCTGGGCGACCAGTTGTTGGGCCAGGTCGCGGGTGAAGAAGGTGATCATCGTCGGGATGCCCGCTTCCTGGGCGGCCGTGGCCGGGGCCACCGACGGGTCGATGCCCAGCACGGGAATGCCGCGCGCGGCGAAGTTCTTGAGCATGTAGCCGTCGTTGCTGGCGGCCTCCATGACCAGGCTCTCCGGGCCGAGCGGCCGGGTGTCCATAATGTACTCGGCGCTCTCGCGGAAGTGCTTGAGCAGCGCCTGGGACACGGACGAAAAGTAGGGGTACTCGGCGTAGAAGAGAATCTCCGGGTTGACTGTCTCGCGAATCTGCGCCAGCGATGAGTCGGGGCAGAAGACGAGCGTCAGCGGCGCTTTCAAGTCCGGCTCGTCGAGCTGGTCGGCGCGCAGCAGGCGGTCGGCCAGGGGCGTTTCGCCAAAGGCAATGATCGTTTCCAGATCTGCCGACCCGGAAATGCGGTCGGTTGTTTCGTTTTTGTAGATGGACATGATGGGTCCTACTTGCGGAGCAGAAGAACGCAACCACAGATTACGCAGATTTCACAGATTCCAGAGCGTAATCTGTGGAATCTGCGTAATCTGTGGTTTCTCTCTTCAACTGTACTATCAAGCGGGGACGGCTTCGCGCCAGCGCAGGCGATTATCGAGGCGGCCGTTAGCCATGAGCATCTTGATGTGGTCGATGCGACGATAGCGCGGGCCCTCGAACTCTTCCAGTTGCAGGCCGACGCGCTGATAGGCCTCGTAGAGCTCCTGCGCGCCCTTGCGCGCCGTCCACTGCGGCTTGTACTCTGGCAGAACGCGAGCGATCTTGCTGCTATCTACGCGGTAATTGCGCTTGTCGGGGCTGGCCCCTTCGGCAAACTCGACCCGGCTGCCCGGCACGGTTTCGGCGACGATCTCGGCCAGTTCGCGGATGCGGTAGTTCTCTTCCGGGCGGCCGACGTTGAAGGCCTCGTTGTGGATGAGCTCGCGCGGCGCGTGGAGCGTGGCGACAAAGGCCAGGGCCATATCTTCGATGTGGACGACCGGCCGCCAGGGCGTGCCGTCGCTCTTCAGGTAGACCAGGCCGGTGGTGTAGGCCCAGGCCGTCAGGTTGTTGATCACCAAGTCGAAACGCAGCCGGGGCGAGACGCCATAGGCGGTGGAGCTGCGCAAGAAGGTGGGGCTGAACTTATCGTCGGCCAGCTTGGCGACGTCCTGCTCGACCATCACCTTCGACTTGCCATAGGGCGTTACCGGGTTGAAAGCCGACTCCTCGTTGAGCCAGTCGTCCACGCCCGCGCCGTAGTTGCTGCACGACGATGAGAAGACGAAGCGCTCGACGCCGAGTTCCTTGGCCATCTGGGCCATCCGCACCGAGGCCTGGTGGTTGATCTCGTAGGTCAACTCCGGGTTCAGGTCGCCCAATGGGTCATTGGACAGGCCGGCCAGGTGAAGAATAGCGTCGAAGCCGTCCAGGTCGGCGTGGGTCACGTCGCGGACGTCGCGCTGGATGGCGGGGATGGACGCGGTGGCGTTCTCGTCGCCGAAGGTGGCGGCCTGATAGAGGTTAGTGTCCAACCCGACAACATCGTGGCCCGCCTTCAAGAGCATGGGCACGAGCACCGTGCCGACATAACCGTTGTGACCCGTCACTAATACGCGCATTGTGTTTGCCTCCATTCCTACCAGATCTTCCACGGCGCTTCGCCGCTGTCCCAGAGCTTCTCCAGCGTGTACTTGTCGCGCCGGGTATCCATACATTGCCAGAAGCCGTCGTGCTTGTAGGCCATCAATTCGCCATCGGCGGCCAGCCGTTCGAGCGGCTCCTTCTCGAACTGCGTATCGTCGCCGTCGATGTAGTCAAACACCTGCGGCTCAACCACGAAGAACGCGCCGTTGATCCACCCTTCGGCCGTTTGCGGCTTCTCGGTGAACTCGCGGATGCGGTTGCCGTCGAACTCCAGGTGGCCATAGCGCGCCGGGGGGCGCACCGCGGTCATGGTGATCAGGCGGCCGTGGCTGCGGTGGAAGGCCAGCAACCGGTTCAGGTCAACGGTCGAGACGCCGTCGCCCCAGGTCAGCATGAAGGTCTCGTTACCGATGTAGGGCTGGAGGCGCTTGATGCGGCCGCCGGTCATGGTGTTCAGACCGGTGTCGATGAGCTGGATCGTCCAATCCTGGATGCCGTCGGTGTCGTGCATGTCCACGCGCCCGGCTTTCAGGTTCACGGTCAGGTTGCTGTTCAGCGAGCAGTAATCGACCATGTAGCGCTTAATGACCTCGCCCTTGTAGCCGAGGGCGATGACGAAGTCATGGAAGCCGTAGCACGAATAGTGCATCATGATGTGCCACAGGATGGGCCGGCCGCCAATCTCCACCATCGGCTTGGGCTTGATCTCCGTCTCTTCCGCGAGCCGCGTGCCATGCCCACCGGCCAGAATGCCAACTTTCATGCCTTGTTCACTCCTTTTCATCCGAACCCGACCGGTTGGCGCTTGCCGCGCCAACCGGTCGGGCGTTCGGGGATTCCCTATCTTATCTAGCGAATGATCACCGGCAAAACAATCGCCGTGCCCTGGACCGTAATTTTTACAGTCGCGCTGCCCTGGCCGGAGCCGTCGGAGGCGATGAACGTGACCGTGTACTGGCCGGCCTGGTTGATGCCCGGCCGCCAGGTGAAAGTCCCGTTGCCGCCGCCGTCGTCCTTGAACGTTGCGCCGGGCGGCAGGTTCTGGGCTGTGAGCGTTACCGCCTGGCCCGTCGGGTCAACGCCACGCACCTGGAAGGTGAGCAGCTGATTGAGGCCGACGACCTTGTCGGGGATGGCGTTCACGGCCGGCGGGGCGTTGCTGGAGAAGGTCGCGTTGATGACGGCGTTCTTCTGGATGGTATACGTCGCCGGGTTTTGCGCCCCGGTCAGATCGCCGCTCCAGCCCGTGAAGTAGTTATTCGGCGCCGGGATGGCGTTCAGCGTGATCGTGTCGCCGCAAAAGTACTCGGCCAGTTGCGGTTGGACTGTGACGCTGCCGGGCCCGGTAGCGTTGACGGTGAGCGTGTGGCGATTCTGGGTAAAGACCGCCTTGACGTTCATATCGCGCGTCACGGTCAGCAACTCGACCGGGTTCGTTCCGCTCAGATCACCTTCCCAGCGAGTGAAGCTCCAGCAGGAATTGGCCTGGGCCATCAGCACAACCTGCTCATTATAGACGAAGGTCGGCTTGTTCGGGTTGAGCGACACCATGCCGCCCGGGCCTTGCTGACCCAGACTGACGATTTCGACAGCGAGATCGTACTGGTCCTGCACAAAGGTGGCGTTGATGTCGGTGTTGCCGGTCATGGTGACCTGAACTTCCGCGTCGCCCGAGGTGATCGCCCCGCTCCAGCCGCCGAACGTCCAGCCCTGGTTGACGTTGGCCCGCAGAGTAACGACGTCGCCATACACGTAAGTGCTCTTGATGGGCGAGACGGAGATCGTGCCGCCGCTGCCAACGCCGTCGTTGATGACGTTGACGTTCAGCGCGTACTGGTCCTGCTTGAACCGGGCCGTCACCGTCTTGCTGCTGTCCATCGTCACGGAGATAGTGGGTGACGTGCCGACCGCGCTGCCGCTCCAGCTGACGAAGCTCCAGCCGGGCTGGGGCGTGGCCGTCAGTTGCACGACGTCGCCGTAGACGTAGGTCGGCTGGTCGGGGCTCTTGGTCACCACGTTGCCCTCGCCGCCCGCGCCTTCGTTATTGACGACGACATTGAGCAGGTACTGGTCCTGGGTGAAGGTCGCGGTCACGTTCTTGGGCGCGTTCACCGTCAGGCTGACAGTGGGCGCCGTTCCCGTCGCGTCGCCGCTCCAGCCGGCAAGCGACCAGCCGGGGACGGTGGAAGCGCTCAACACGACTTCGTCGCCGCAGGCGTAGGGGTTTTTGTCCGGCAGCTTGGTGACGGTGCCGGTGCCGACGACGTTGACGTTAACCGTCAGGGGCGACCCGTCTTCAGGGACGATGGGCAGGTCGGAGTTGAAGAAGTAGTCGACGACGGCATTCATACCCGGAGCCGCGCCGGCCGCGCCGGAGTTACCGGCGAAGAAGCCGACCTTCAGCGCCGACATGGCGAAGTCATAGGGCGGGTTGGCGCGCTCCCACTTGGTGGCCGCCTCACTCGCCTTCCAATACCACGTCCACGTGTCGCCGGCGCGGGTGATTTTCATGAGTGGCGGCGGCGTGGTCAGCGGCGGCGTCAACAAGCCAAACTCGCGCGTGGCGTCCTTGACGGTCACGCCGTTCTTGATGAAGCGAACGAACATGAGCGGGCCTTTCGCGGCCGACTGCTCGAAGCCAAAGCGGATATAGGTGTTGGCATCTTCCTCAACCAGAAGGCCCTGCATCTGGCCGACCGCAGTCACCTGCGAGTCGAAGCGGATTTCAACCGCGAAGTCGCCGTTGTTGGCCACCTGCATGAAGCGCGGCGGGCCGCCAGCCGACCAGTCGTGCGCCTGGCCGGCAGGGACGTTCAGCAACAGTTTTTCGCCGTTGACGCTGTAGGTCGCCTGGTTGCCGGAGCCGCCGGGCACGGTCGGGATGAACGGCTGCCAGCGTTCCGTGTTGAGCGCGCAGGTGTTGAAGTCGTCGGACAGCAAGTTGCCGAACTCGGTGGTCGTGAAGGTCTGGTCGCCGCTCGTTCCGGCGTTGCCCTGCTCGTCGCTGGGCTTGATGATGAAGTGGTAGAGGGTCTCCGGCTGCAGGCCGCGAATCTGGACTGAATGGCTGGTCTTCAGCGTTGCGTCTTCGACCGTGCCCAGTTCATAACTCTTGGTCTTGCCATATTCGATACGCGTGGTCGCCGGCTCGTTGGTGTTCCAGGTGATGTTGGCGCCATTGGCCAGCGGCACGGCGACGATATTGCTGACGTTGGGCGGCGTGGTGTCGGGCGCGGCGGTGGTGAACTTGTAGGTCACCGCGGCCATGCAGTTGCCGACCAGGTCGCAGCCCTCGATCTTGACGTTGTACTCGGTGGCGAAGTCGAGGTTGCCAGGCGGGTCGTAGAAGAGCCGGTAGTTGCCCATCACGCCCTGAATCTGCGTCTTGTTGGTCACGTCTTCGCCGTTGACCGTCACTTTGACGGTCGTCCAGTCGACGCCGAACTGGTCATCGCCGAGAAACGCGATGACGGCCGCCTTAATATCCACGTTCGTGGCGTTGGGCACGGGCGATTGGCCGGTAACGGCCGGGGGGGTGCTGTCGGGACCGGCGGTAGTGCGGCGCAGGACGAACATGGGGCCGGGCTTCTCGACAAAGTGGCCGGGGCCGGAGCCGGTATAGCTATAGGTGATGCGGTTTAGACCAGGCAAAAGGGCGTTCTTATTGAACGACTTGACGCCCAGCGCCCAGTCGGCCGCGCCGACGAGCGACGGCGGCGTGCCGTTGATCGAGCTATAGGGGTTGCGCCAGTAGGCGCCGACGAGGTAGGCCTGGCTAAAGTAGGTGGCGACATTCGACGGCATGATGAAGTCATAGCTGACCGAGTCGGGCCGCTTGCCGTCCATGTGGATGCCATAGTCGGTGAAGCCGTGGATGATGTAGGCGGTGACCGGCCAGTCGCGCATCAGCTTGAAGTCGGCCGAGACGCCGCCCGCGCCTTCCCGCACGTTGCCCGCCGCGTCAACCACGCGGATCTTGAACTTGATCAGCGGCTGGTTGGTGACGTGGGGGATGCTCCAGGTCACAGTGGCAGTTGTCTGGTTCGCTCTAGGCTTCACGGTGGCGATGTGGTTGATCGTGCCGCCGGTGGCGATCTCCTCGCGGCCGCCCGGCCACCAGTTGTTGCGGCCGGAGTTATGCCAGTCGCGGAAATTGCCGTCGTTGTCCTCGTCGTAGCCCTCGTACCAGGCGTGGAACTCGATGTAGGCGGTGTCGGGCGAGAACTCGGCCGTCAGCTTGAGCTGGTCCTTGTTGACCATCAGCGTGCCGCCGGCGTCGGCGTCCTTCGGGCCGCTGTCGTCCTCAATGGTCAGCAGCTTGCCGGTGGGCGGCTCCACGTCGCTGCCGGAAGCGGGCAATAGGGGGTTGTCGTTGTTGTGGTAGATGCGGAAGGCGACGTCGTGGATGTGGGTCGGCCGGTTGGCGCGAAAGGTAATGGTGTTGTTGCCGACGTTTAGCTCCGACTTGTCGACCTCCAGTACCCAGGGCGTCCGGCTCCAGTCTTCGCCCACGGGCGAGCGGTAGACCGTGGGGCCGTTGTTCAGCGTGAACTCGATGCCCAGCGGATCGTAGGCACGCCACAGGTCAATGTAAACCTCCACCTTGAGGGCGTTGGTGAAGTCGTCGGGCAGGGCAAAGGTCATTGCCTTGGGGCACTCGTCCCAATTCTCGGGCTCCGCATACCAGGAGCCGCCCGGGTTAGTGGGCGAGCCGTCGATGTTGCAGCCGCCGGTGAACTGGTTGTGGTGGATCCAGTATTCCTTGTAGGTGACCTGATTGCTGTTGTTAAAGATGCCGGCCCCCACGCCGGACGGGCGGGCCAACAGCAAGCTTCCCAAGAGCATCAGGCCCACGATTAATACGGTGTGTTGTGCTTTGCTCCTAGACATTATTTCCTCGTTCCAGACGGTCTGACATGTGGTAGACATGTGACCGGCTGCGGCGCGGCCTCGCGCCAGCGCAGGGCGCTTCGCCTGGACGGAAGCGGCGCTACTCTATCCGGTCGATGCCAATCCTGTTTGGAAGCCGGTGCGGCTCAGGCGTGAAATCCAGTACGTCGTTAGTGCCGCGCCGGGCCGGCATGCCGGCGCTCAACCGATAAGTGGGGTGACCGCGGCCCTCGGCCGCTTGTTGTGGCTCCAGATGCGTTACGCGCCAGTCGTCTCGTCCATATCCCTGAAGCCCACCGGCAAGCCGGCGTGCCCCTTACAAGCGCATCCGTGTCGCTTTGGTTCCTATGGCGAATGGTAGCGAGACCGGCTTACGATGCCCCTTAAGTGAAGCGACCGGCTGCCGGGCGGGCAGCCGGTCGCTATGCCGGAAAGCGGGTTGCTAGCGGATGGTCGCCGGCAGGTAGAGCCGGTAGCCGGTTAGCTGGATAAAGGTGGCCGTGACGTTGTGCTTCCGATTAACGGTCAGCACTTGCGTCGGGCCGGTGCCGTTGAGGTCGCCGCTCCAGTTCTGGAAGCGCCAGCCGGCGGCCGCCTTGGCGCGCAGTTCCACCTGCTGGCCGCAGGTGTAAGCGGCGCTGTCGGGCGTGCGTTGCACCGCGCCCTGGCCGGTTATGGTGACGTTGATGCCGGGGGCGTTGGCGTCTTCAGGCGCGATGGGCGTGGCGTAGTTGAAGAAGTAGTCGAACACAGCGGTGTGGCCGGGCGCGGTCGCGCCGGTGGCGGGGTGGCTGCCGGCGAAGAGGCCTACGCGCTGGACGTGAATGGAGTAGTTGAAGCTGCCGACGCTGGTCCAGGGACCGCCCGGCTGATAGCCGTAATACAACTGCCAGCGATCGCCGGTGCGCCGCACAAGCATGTACATCTCCGACGCGGGGTCGGGGATGACGACGTTCTTGTAGATACGCGGCGCGCCGTTCTCCACCCGTCCGGCGAAGAAGCGCAGCGACTCACCGTCGTGGTAGAAGTCGATACGGATGAACTGGTCCTCTTCAGCCTCGATCAGGATGCCCTGCAACTGGTAGGCCTGGGTAACGCTCGACTCGACCTTCATCGTCACCGCGAAGTCGGTGTTGGCGACTTCCTGCAACAGGCGCGCGCCATTGTTGCCGTTGCGCCAGACCTCGTAGTTGGCGTCGGGAGGGATGGTGATTTTCACTTGCGAACCGGTCAGGGTGTAGTCGGCCTGACCCAACGGATCAACCCACGTCCACACGGGGTCGAGCACGCCGCACCCATCGAAGTCATCGGAGACGGGGCCGGCGGCGTCGGTGAAGGCGGCGACGATGTTCTTGTTGCCGTCCACGGTCAACACGTAGGGATTCTTACTACTGACGAGGTCGCCGCTCCAGCCCTCAAAGACAAAGCCTTCGTCGGCCGTGGCCGTCAGCGTGATCTGCGTGCCGGCGGTGAACTGCGTGCCCGGCGGGTCAACGGCGACAGAGCCGTTGCCGGCCGAGGTGACGTTGACAGTGTAGACGGGCGCGGTTACGAACGTGGCCGACACGGTCTTGTTGCCGTCCATCGTCAGGATGTAGGGGTTGTTATTCCCGGTCGCGTGACCGCTCCAACTATCGAAGATGTAACCCAGGCTGGGCACCGCGGTCAGGGTCACCTGCTCGCCGGGCGCATAGAGCGCGCGGACGGGGTTGACCTGCACGGCGCCGTTGCTGGGCGGCAAGACGGTCAGGGTATAGACGCCGACCGCGCCGAAGGTTGCGGTGATGTTCACGTCGCCGGTCACGGTGACCGTGGCCGGGTTCTGCGCGCCGGTCAGCCCGCCGCTCCAGCCCAGGAACTCCGCGCCTGCGCCGGGAATGGCGGTCAGCGTTACCTGCTCGCCGTAGTCGTATTCGGCCTTGTCGGGGCTTTTGGTGACGGAGCCGCTGCCGACGACAGAGACGTTGACCGAGAAGCCTTCGGCGGGGATGAACGTGGCGTTGACAGTCTTGTTGCCGGTCATCGTCACTGTCGCCGGGTCGTCGCTGCCGGTCAGGTCGCCGCTCCAGGCCGCGAACTTGTAGCCTGGCGCCGGCGCGGGCGTCAACGTCACCTGCTCGCCGTCGTAGTAGGCCGCTTTGTCGGGGTTCTTCGTCACCGTGCCGTTGCCGCCAGACGTTACGGTCAACGTGTAGACGTTCTCCGCGAAGCTGGCGGTGACCGATTTGTCACCGTCCATGACGACGACGACCTGGGCGGCCGTGCCAGTGGCGTCGCCGCTCCAGCCGGTGAAGCTGTGGTTGGCGCCGGGGATGGCCGTCAGGGTGACGCTTTCGCCATTGAGATAGGTGGCCTTGTCGGGGTTCTTGATGACGCCGCCGGAGCCATTGACGTTGACTGTCAGGGTGCGCGGCGGCGCGGTGGCGAAGTTGCCGGCGACGGTCATGTTCTGCGTAACCTGCACCGTAACCGGGTTGGTGGTGCCAACCACGTCGCCGCTCCAGCCGGTAAACAAGTTGCCCACGTTGGGGGTGGCCGTCAGCGTAACCGACTCGCCCTGGCTATAGAACGGCTTGTCGGGGCTTTTGACGACGGTGCCGAAGCCGTTGGCGCTCACGCTGACGGTGTACTGCACGTCCACGACGAAGTTAGCCGTGACGGTCTTCGTCCCGTTCATCGTTAGCGTGGCCGGGTTCGTGTCGCCGGTCAGGTCGCCGCTCCACGAGTCGAACTTGAAGCCGGGGTTCGGCACGGGGGTCAGCGTGACCTGCTCGTCGCAGGCGTAATTGTCTTTTATGGGACTGCGCGTGACCGTGCCGCCGTTGGCCGGCTGGGTGGCGATGTTGAGCTTGCGGTCGGTGTCCTCCGGGTTGATCGGGCTCTTGGTATTAAAGAAGTAGTCGATCTGGCCGACCATGGCCGGGTTCTTGCTGGAGTTGCCGACGTAGGGCCCATAGGAGCTAACGACGAGGTCATACTGGAAGCCGGCGGCAAAGGTCCACGACGTGCCGTTGCCGGAGTAGTAGAGGTTCCAGACGTTGCCGACCCGCTTGGCGCGCAGGTACATCGGCGGCGCGATGGTGATCGCCTGGTTGATGCGCTCCGTGGGCTGGCCGAGCAGGAAGGTGTAGGCCTGGATGCGGTAGGTGTCGCCGTCGTGGAGGAAGTTATAGCGCAGGAAGTTCTGGGCGTCGCCCTGGATGAGCAGGCCCTGGGCCTGATTCTTCTTGCTCATCGCCGACTCGAACTTGACATCAAACTCGAAGTCGCCGTTCTGGGCGTATTGCATGATGCGCGGCGCGTTGACGCCGCCGGTCCAGATATCGTGCCCCGTGCCCTCGGGGACGTTGATTTGTACTTGCGAGCCGGTCATCTCGACCGTCGCGTCGCCGACGGGGTTAATGAATGTCCAGCGCTGGCTATTGAGGGCGCAACCGCTGAAGTCATCGGAGATAGGCGTCTGGACGGCGGGGTTGGTGAAAACCGCCGCCACCGTGCGGTCTTCGAACATCTCCAGCGCGGCCGGGTTGGCCGTGCCGCTGAGATCACCCAACCAGTTGAGGAAGGTGGAGTTGGCCCCGGGCACGGCCGTCAGGGTGACGTCTTCGCCAAAGCGGTAGGTCCCCTTGTCGGGCGCGGCCTGGATGCTGCCCGTGCCGGTTCCGGTCGCGCTGAGCTTCAGTTGCGGCTGGGGGAGGACGCTATTGAGG
>WBZT01003118.1_pt1 | contig 11085 bp, 10 predicted proteins | sample 5204241 | NCBI WGS metagenome assembly WBZT01 (sample SAMN12344358, study PRJNA552823) | activated sludge metagenome | biome: Activated sludge suspended growth; feature: Nitrification reactor; material: Wastewater; isolation source: activated sludge from nitrification reactor of wastewater...
ACCGGCCGCGGGGTGAGTAGCGGGCGCAGCCCCCACCGGCCGCGGGGTGAGTAGCGGGCGCAGCTCTCACCGGCCGCGGGGTGAGTAGCGGGCGCAGCCCTCACCGGCCGCGGGGTGAGTAGCGGGCGCAGCCCGCGTATCGAAGCCAAGGCCGACCTCCGACCCGCACCCAGCCACCCGCCACCAAGCCGACCACAGCGGGCTTCGATACACCGCCTCCAGCGGCACTCACCCCGCAGAGTCGGCACTCGCTCCGCAGAGGCGGCACTCACTCCGCAGAGCCGGCACTCACCCCGCAGAGTCGCAGAGTGGCGGCCCGGCGCCGCAAGTCCAGCTTCAGGGTCAGGCCAGCAGGCTCTCGGCCAGGCGCAGCGGCGCACCGGCCACGAAATCGTGGTCCTCGAGGCACCACAGTTCGCTGATGACCGCTCCCGCGATCGCCCAGGCCAGGATGCGGACGCGGGGGATCCCCGTCACCTCCGCCAGGATCGCGGCACGGCGGCGCGTGAGCTGTGCGGGATCCGGCGTTTCAGCGATCGTCTCGTGTGGGTTGAGCAACGAGGCGGCGGTGTCGAAGGCCGGGTCGCCGAACCAGCCATGCGGGTCGATGGCGACCCAACTGGTCTGCGCGTCGTAGCCTGTCGGAGCGCCGTACGCGCTGGTGTCCTCAGCCGCGGCGGGCAACCGACGGAGGACGTTCTGATGGTGCAGATCTCCGTGCAACACCCGGTCGTCGGCGCTGGGTACCGTCAGGTCGGTGGCTAGATCATGCGCGCGACGCACCACCGAGTCGGGCAGCCGTGACGAGCCGCTGTCTCGATAGCGGCTGAAGGCCATCAAGATGTCCGACAGCCGCGGGAGTCCGGCCGCCGTGGCGCGGTCCGGGCTCGGGGTCGGCGCCGCATGAAGCCGGCGGATCACGGCGCCGATGACGGCGGTCGCTGCGTCGTCGTCCACCGCAGCGACCGGCCGCAGGTCGTCGCCGGGCAGGACCCGCTGCAGCAGAAGTGCTCCTTCGGCGGAGTCGAGCAGCGCCGCCGTGGCCCCTGGACTTCGCGCGTAGGCGGTCAACGCGGTCGCTTCTCGTCGTCGGGCCTGGTCGTCGCCCACCTTCAGAACCACGTGTTCGGCGCCGCGCAGGGCGAACCACGTGTCGCTGTACCGCGACGTGGTCTTCTCGATCAGTTCCAGACCCCAGTGCGCCGCGGCGACCTGCACCGCGTCGGAGGGGTCGATGCTCACGCCTCGGGTGGGGTGAAGGTCTGGGTGCGCTGCATGCCGGCGGCGCGACCCTTGGCCGAGATCACCAGCGCCATCTTGCGCGAGGCCTCGTCGATCATCTCGTCGCCCAACATGACCGCCCCCTTGGCGCCGCCTTCGGCCGACGTGTAGTAGTCGTAGGCGTCGAGGATCAGTTCGGCGTGGTCGTAATCCTCCTGGCGGGGCGAGAAGACCTCGTTGGCCGCCTCGACCTGACCGGGGTGCAGCACCCACTTGCCGTCGAAGCCCAGGGCGGCACTGCGTCCGGCCACCCGCTTGTAGCCCTCGACGTCCTTGATCTGCAGGTACGGGCCGTCGATGGCCTGCTTGTCGTGCGCGCGGGCGGCCATGAGGATGCTCATGAGGATGTGGTGGTAGGCGTCACCCACGTCGTAGCCGGGGGGCTGCTCACCCACGACGAGCGACTTCATGTTGATGCTGGCCATGAAGTCGGCCGGTCCGAAGATGATCGTCTCGACGCGCGGACTGGCGGTCGCGATCCCGTCGACGTTGATCAGGCCGAGCGCGTTCTCGATCTGCGCCTCGATCCCGATCCGACCGACCTCGAACCCCATGGACTTCTCGATCTGGGTCAGCAGCAGGTCCAGCGCGACGATCTGTTCCGGGGTCTGCACCTTGGGCAGCATGATGCAGTCGAGGTTCTGCCCCGCCCCTTCGACCACCTCCACGACGTCGGCGTAGGTCCACTGGGTGGTCCAGTCGTTCACGCGCACGGTGCGCACCTTGGACTCGTAACCCCCCTCGTTCAGCGCTGCCACGATGTTCTTGCGCGCGTCCGGCTTGGCGATGGGCGCCACCGCATCCTCGATGTCCATGAACACCTGGTCGGCGGGCAGGCCCTTGGCCTTGTCGAGCATCTTCGGGCTCGACCCGGGAACCGCCAGGTTGGAGCGGCGGGAACGCAAGGAACGGGTGGTGGTCTGATCGGTCATGGGGTCCCTCTCGCGAAGATCAACGGCAGATCGGTTCCGACACAGGCGGACGACATACGGTAACCGTCGCCGTCCCACCTCGCGCCGACGGGTGCCGTCAATGTGGCCCGGGCCACGCGCCGGGGGGCCGCAAACCTCGGTCCTACGCGCACACCTCGGGCGCCGCACTCCTTCCCCGCCCGAGATTCGCGCGTGTGGCCGAGGTTTGCGGTCACACGGGCGGCGACTCCAGGGGCTGGTCGGCGCGGCTGGCGCGCACCACGAGCACGAGGCCGGCGGCCAGCAGCACCAGGGCGGGGATGATCTGCGGCGGGGGGACCTGCCCCAGGAATACCGCGGCCACGATGATGGCGCCGGGCAGTTCGAACAGGATCGCCAGACTCACGACAGTGGCCGATGTCGACTGCAACACCACATTCACCAGCGTGTGACCCAGGAGCTGCGCGATCGCCGTGAGGCCCAGGATCAGCGCCCAGTCGCGGGCGGAGTAACCGGTCAGCGACGCACCGAAGGCGAAGCACAGCGGCAGCAGGACCAGTGCCGACACGGCGTACGCCACCACCGTGTAGTTCGCCGTCGTCAGCGATTGCCGAGCCTGCTCGCCGGTGGTCACATACGCCGCCGCCAGCGCGGCCCCCACCAACGCGAGCACGTCGCCGAACAACGAGCGAGGATCCAGGTGGAAGTCGATCCCGGTCAGGACCACCACCCCCACCAAGGACACGACGATCCCCACCCAGACACCCGGCACGACCCGCGCTCCCCGGGCGCGCGCGATCAGGGCGGCCCACACCGGTTGAGTGGCCACGAGCGCCGCCGCCGACGCGACCGAGGTGAACCGGATCGACGGGATCCAGGTGGCGAAGTGCAGGCCGAGGAAGACGCCCGCCGACAGCAGCCACAGCCACTGTCGCCGGGTCAGATCCCGGAACTGGGACAGACCCGCAACGACCACGAACGGTGCCGTGGCTCCCGATCCCAGGATGCTGCGCCAGAACGCGATCGCCAGCGCCGGAGCCGTGCATGCGGCGATCATGGGAGCTGATGTCGACACCGCAGCGACCGCAATCACAAGCAGTGCGGCGTCACGGCCCCCCGGCACGCGGATTGCGGAATCGGTCACGCCCCCATGGTGAGGCACACAGAACAGCAGTCCCGACCTGCCAGCGCCCACTAAAGTCCCAAGAGTGAGCGGATCGACGACCCGCGTCTTCGTGGCGCGACTGGCGGGCGTGCCCGTCTTCGATCCCAACGGCGATCAGGTGGGCAAGGTCCGCGACGTGGTCGTGTCGTTGTTGACCGGGAACAAACCTCCGCGGGTGCTCGGCCTGTTGGTCGAGGTACCGCCCCGCCGTCGGATCTTCCTGCCCATCGGGCGCGTGCGTTCCTTCGACGCCAAACAGGTCGTGGTCAGCGGACTGGTGAACCTGCGCCGGTTCGAGAAACGCCCGGCCGAGACCTTGGTGATCGGAGAGTTGCTTGACCGCACGGTCACACTCACCGAGAACCAGTCCCAGGTGACGATCAAGGACGTGGGCATCGATCAGACCCGCACCCGGGACTGGGACGTCAGCCGCTACTTCGTGAAACGGGGTGGCGGCGGGTTCCGGCGACGCGGCGAGACCTTCATCGTGCACGCCGAGGACATCGAGGGCCTGCACGACCAGAACCCCAGCCAAGGCGCCGATGAACTGCTCAACAGCATCGACGCCCTGAAGTCCGCCGACATCGCCCACATGCTGCGCGACCTCCCGCCGTCGCGGCGCGCGCAGATCGCGGAATCGATGGAGGACCACCGCCTCGCGGAGGTCCTGGAGGAGTTGCCCGAGGACGACCAGGTGGAGATCCTTTCGAGCCTCGACCTGGAGCGAGCAGCAGACGTCCTCGAGGAGATGGAACCCGACGACGCCACCGACCTCGTCAGTGAACTCGATCCGCAGCTGGCGGCACTCCTGCTGCAGCGGATGGAACCCGACGACGCCGAGGACATCCGGCGGCTGCTCACCTACGAGGAGAGCACCGCGGGCGGCATGATGACCACCGAGCCGGTGATCCTGAGTCCCGACGCCACGGTCGCGGACGCCTTGGCTCTGGTTCGGTCGATCGACCTGTCGCCGGCGGTCGCGTCGCAGGTCTACGTCGTGCGCCCGCCGGTCGAGACACCCACCGGCAGGTACCTCGGCGCCGCCCACTTCCAGGCGATGCTGCGCGAACCGCCTTCGACGCTGGTGTCCGGGCTGGTCGATTCGGAGTTGGAGGCGATCGGACCGCTCACCCCGCTGGGCCAGGTCGCGCGCTACTTCGCGACCTACAACCTGGTGGCGGTTCCGGTGGTCGACGAGAACGATCACCTGCTCGGGGCGGTCACTGTCGATGACCTGCTGGACCACATGTTGCCGGAGGACTGGCGCGACGAGGACAACGACGAGGGCGGTCGCGATGCCTGACCGTCCGCGCCGCCGCGCCGAAGGACCGTCGCTGGACGAACCGTACGAGCGGGGCCGCAGCCTGCGCCCGTCCTACGATCCCGAAACCTTCGGCCGGATCAGCGAACGGATCGCGCGCTACATCGGGTCGTGGAAGTTCATCGCCCTGATGACCGTCCTCATCGTCGTCTGGGTCGGGTTCAACATCTACGGCGCCTGGTCCGGGCTGTGGGAGGTCGATCCGTTCCCCTTCATCTTCCTCACCCTGCTGCTGTCGCTGCAGGCGTCCTACGCGGCGCCGTTGATCCTGTTGGCGCAGAACCGGCAGGACGACCGCGACCGCGTCCAGTACCAAGAGGACCGTGAACGGACCGATCGGCTGATCGCGGACACCGAGTACCTGATGCGCGAGATCGCGGCCTTGCGCATCGCGCTCGGAGAGGTGGCCACGCGCGACTACCTGCGCGGCGAGATGAAGGACCTGCTGGCCGATCTGTCGGAACTGGTGGACGAGGACCCCGATGGGCAAGCGGACTCTCGGTGACATCCTGTTGTCTCAGGGCCGCGTGACGCAGGCCCAGATCGACGACGCCATCGAACTGCAGCACACCGCCCCCGATCGGCTCCGGATCGGTCGCATCCTGGTGCAAGAGGGTGTCATCGACGAGAACACCCTGGCCGCCGCCTTGGCCGAGGCCCATGACCTGCGCGCGCTGGACCTTTCCCGGGTCACGGTTCCGCTCGAGGTGGCCCGCCTGCTGCCGCGGGAGGTGGCCATGCGCCACGTCACCGTTCCGATCCGTGCCGACGTCGACAGCGTGATCATCGCGGTGGCGGACCCCGTCGATGTCGTGGCCCTGGACGACCTGCGGGCCCGGCTGCCCGGGCGTCAGCTCCAGATCGTGGTGGCGCCGGAGTTCCAGATCGCGGATCTGTTGGATCGCGCGTGGGGAGAGCAGCGGCACCGCGAGGCTCTCTCCCAGCTGGTGGACCGCGAGTCACCGGAGCCGGAGCTTGGGGCCACGTCCGACAGCGGCGCATCTGCGATCGTGAATCAGTTGCTGACGACCGCAGCCGTCCGCCGTGCCAGCGATCTGCATGTCGAACCTCAGGCGCGGTCGGTTCGCGTGCGACTTCGTGTGGACGGGATCATGCGCGACCTGATGGAGTTGCCCAAGGAAAGCCTGCCTTCCGTCGTCGCCCGCATCAAGATCATCTCTGGCTTGGATGTCTTTTTGCGGCGGGTGCCCCAGGATGGTCGGACCTCGCTGCGCCTCGGTGGGCAGAAGCGCGACATCCGGGTGTCGACACTGCCCACCATCCATGGTGAGAAGGTCGTGCTGCGCCTGCTTCCTTCGTTTGCGGAACTGCCCCGGCTGAGTGCGCTGGGTCTGACCCCGGACCAGGTGGCGGTCCTGCGCGAGGCGCTTAGCAGCACCCAGGGCGTGATCCTGGTGACCGGCCCGACCGGCGCCGGGAAGTCGCACACGCTGTACGCGGCTCTTGCCGACACAGTGGACGACCAACGCAACGTGATCACGGTGGAGGACCCGGTCGAGGTCGAGATCGCGGGCATCACCCAGGTCCAGGTGAGCGAGTCGGGGGTCACGTTCGACACCGGACTACGAGCCGCGCTGAGACAGGATCCGGACGTCCTGATGGTGGGCGAGATCCGCGACACCGAGACTGGCTCGATGGCGGCTCGGGCAGCTCTCACGGGCCACCTCGTGCTGTCGACACTGCACACCAACGACGCCCCCAGCGTGATTGTCCGCCTCATGGACCTGGGGATTCCGCGTTATCTGATCGGCAGTTCGCTGTCGTTGGTTATCGCGCAGCGACTGCTCCGGCGTAACTGTCCCACCTGCGCCGCACCGCACCGCCCGGACGCTGACGTGTGCGCGCGCCTGGGTCTGGCGCCCGGCACCGTCCTGACCGCCGGCCAGGGCTGCCCTGCGTGCGACCACACCGGATTCCGGGGCCGGGTGGGCTGCTTCGAGTTCATGGTCGTGAATGACGACGTGCGTCGAGCGATCACCGAGGGGGCCGGTTCGGCGCAGGTGCGGGCCGCAGCGCGTGCCGCGGGCTGGCGCCCCTTGCAGGAGCAAGCCCGTGATCTGGCCCTTGCCGGCACCACGTCGCCGGAAGAGGTGCTGCGTGCCACGGACGCCGAACCGGAGGACGCTCCCTCACCGCCGGCGGCCCCCGCCCCCGCAGAAACAACGGACCGGTAAGCGGGTGGGAACCCGACCGGCGCCTCGGCCCACTCTGCAGGCGACCCTCCTCCCGTCGCGCTCCGATACTGCAACAGGTCATCCGGAGTTAGCCTGGATCCCATGACCCCTTCTTCCGATGCGGTACACGACGCCCTGGCGACGGTGGACGACCCGGAGATCCACCGGCCGATCACCGAACTGGGCATGGTGGACGCGGTCGAAATTGGTGACGACGGGGCGGTGTCCATCCGGGTCCTGCTCACCGTCTCGGGCTGTCCCATGCGCACCGAGATCATCGACCGCGTCACCCGGACCGTCAGTGCCGTCCCCGGGGTCGCGGGGGTGTCGGTGGAGTTGGGGGTCATGACCGACGAACAGCGGACCACCATGCGCGAATCCTTGCGCGGCCCGACGCGAGAGATCGTGTTCAACCGCCCGGGATCGCTGACGCGGGTGTACGCGGTCGCGTCCGGCAAGGGCGGTGTCGGAAAGTCGTCCATCACGGTCAACCTCGCCGCCGCCATGGCCCGGCAAGGGCTCGCCGTCGGACTCCTCGACGCCGACATCTACGGCCACTCCGTGCCCCGCATGCTCGGTTTGGATCGCAACCCGACCGTTGTCGACGGGATGCTGCTCCCCCCGGAAGCCAACGGCGTCCGGGCCATCAGCATGTTGCCTTTCAAACCGGGCGGGACGGCCGAACCGGTCGCATTCCGGGGTCCTATGCTGCACCGCGCCCTGGAACAGTTCCTGACGGACGTGTGGTGGGGCGACCTGGACGTCCTACTCCTCGACCTTCCGCCCGGCACCGGTGACGTGGCCATCTCCACCGCCCAACTGCTGCCCTCGGCCGAACTCATCGTCGTCACCACACCGCAGCAAGCGGCGGCGGAGGTCGCCGTCCGTTCGGGAATGCTCGCTCAGCAGACCAAGCAGAAGGTGGCGGGCGTCATCGAGAACATGGGGGCGTTCGCCTGCCCCCACTGTGGCGAACCGATCGACCTGTTCGGGTCCGGCGGCGGCGACACCGTCGCGGCGACCCTCACAGCGGCCCTGGGAATGAACGTCCCGCTCCTGGGTCGGGTGCCCTTCGACCCTCGCCTGCGAGAAGGCGGCGACGACGGTCGCCCGCTGGTCCTGTCCGACCCCGATTCGCCGGCCGGCGCGGCGGTCACCGCGATCGCCTCGGACCTCGCCGCACGGAAGCGCGGCCTCGCCGGGATGAACCTGGGTGTGACCCCCGCAGGGCGACCATGACGCCGGACTGGGCGCCCCCGCCGGTGACCACTGCTCCCGCCCCGGCACCCGCTCCCGCCGTCCGCCGTAAGTTGTGGCCTCGGATCTTGTTCTGGGGCGGTATCACGCTGATGGTCATCGGCGTCGTCGGGGCGGTGGGCGACTGGGGCGCCCGGACGTGGGAGATGAACCAACTATTGGCCAAGGTGTCCGTCTCCGAGAACGCCATGGGCACGGCGAAGGACACCATCGGCGCCATCGAACTACCCTCGGACGCCACCGATGAGCAGAAGGAGCAGGCGACCGAGGCTCTCGAAGCGGCCGCAGCCCAAGGGGCTGACGAGGTGCAGCAGGCCGGCGATGGCGTGGCCGGACTCACCTTTCTGCCCTGGCACACCGAGGTCATCCGGGCCCAGGCCGCCTATCTGAGCCACAACCAGGCATGGGTCGACTACCTGAACCGGGGATCCGAAGAGGCCGTGACCCTGTTCGGCGACGACAACCGGATCGAACCGACGTGGGTGAACGCCCAGAGCGCCGTCGCCGCCGGACTTCCGCTGCCGACCCTGCCGCTATTGCGGTCGACCTATGACGAGCTGTTCGTCGACGAGGACGAACCCGCCGATGACGGGTCGTCGGGGATCACTGCCTGAGCGGACGCAGGGCCCACAACCCGAGCACCGTCACCACGAGGCCGATCAGGGCCATGGCGGGCTGCAGCCAGAACACCAAGCCGATCAGGGCGACCTGGATCGCGATCCAGGCCACCAACACCGCGCCGGCCGTCGTGGCTGCCGCCGGGGCACTGTTGTGTCCGGTCGCGGCCAACCAACAGGCGACGGTCATGGGAGCTGCGACCAGGACCAGGAGAGCGAAGCCACCGAAGGTCCAACCGCCCGGCAAGAAGTCCGGCGGCGCGAACGGGATCTCCCGTGCGGGGGCGTCACCGGTCAGATACCAAGTACCGAACCAAGCGCCGACGGCAGTGATGCCGGTGAGACCGGCGACCAGTGCGCGCCACCAGATCGGGGCGTTGGCCAAGGTCACCGGAGGGTGAGGAATGTATGTGGTCGTCATGCGGACCGCCTCCATCTCCAGCGTACGCCGTTGGCGCGTTCGGGTCATCCGCACGCCGCCGGCTCAGGTCGGATCCACAGCCCTCCGACACCCCAGAGATGCGCGTCAGTGGATTGCTGGTCGCGTCAGCGCTCGTCCCTGCGGTGTTGACGCTGGGAACGCCTGCTCCCGCGACGGCGGGGTCACCGTGGTGCAAGTCGGCCCGCAAACAGGTCGTCGCGTGGAGTCTGCAGCAGAAGGACCGCGGCCGGCCCTACGTGACGCAGATCCGACGATCGAGGGTCATGGTGGACCGTGTGATCGAGGCCCCGGCGGACGGTGTGGTCCTGCGGTGCCGTGGTCGTGCCACGTTGTCGAACGGCCTGCATGCCCGCGTCAACTACGGGTTCCAGTCCTTCGACGGCACCTGGTACCTGTACCTGCATCGCGGGCGATGACAAGGGATTTGACGGACCTGCGCACCCACCCCGGTCAACCGTCGTGCAACGGCGTCCGGATCATGCTTAACTGGTCCTGACCCATCGAGGAGGACACGTGCCGGGCAACAAACGATCGGTCTCGTCCGTTGACGCACTGTGGCTGAACATGGACACACCCGAGAACCTCATGGTGATCGAGGGGGTCATGATGTTCGCCGAGCCGATCGACGTGGAGCGGGCCACCCAAGTACTCAAGATGCGCCTGCCCGATCGGTACCCCGTCTTCCGGCAGATCCCGGTGCCATCCCGCAACCCGTTGGGGGGCGAGAACTGGATCGACGCCCCCGACTTCGACATTCACAACCACATCGTGGTCGGGGAGTTGGACCGGCCCGGCGACGACGAAACGCTGCAGCGGTACGTCTCTGCACTGATGAGCCGCCCGCTGGACCGGAGCAAGCCGTTGTGGGAGATCCATCTCCTGAACGGCTACCGCGGGGCCAGCGCGATGGTCGCCCGGTTCCACCACGCCCTCGCCGACGGGACGGCCTTGGCCCGGGTGCTGTTGGAACTGACCGACGACGAACCGGACGACGACCTGGCCGAAGCGGAGCGGGAGCACCGCACCGGAGTCCCCGACCCGGGACCCTCCTACCGGCTGCCATCGCTCACCGACATGGTGGGGTCGGCCACCGGAGCGGTGAACGATGTCGTCCGCGGTGGTCTGCACACCATGTCCCGCCTACAGACGATGGCAGATCCCGCCCGGTTCGACGACGCCATCAACCTGGCCACGAGCACCCCGGACATCGTGAACAAACTGCTCCTTGCCGGGACCCCGGCCAGCCCGCTGACGGGGGCCGTCGGCGTCGAGAAGGTGGCGGTCTGGTCCGAACCGCACGACCTGGGCGCGATCAAGGAAGCCGGCCGTCGCATGGACGCCACCATCAATGACGTGATGGTGGCGGCCCTGGCAGGCGCACTGCGAGCCCACATCATCAACCACGACGGGGACCCGAGGGACCTGTCGACCATGGTCCCGGTGAACCTGCGACCGCTCGATCGTCCGCTGCCCCGAGAACTCGGCAACAAGTTCGCTCTCGTCGTGCTGAGCCTGCCCGTAGGGGCCGAGACCCCGCAGGAACGTCTGGCAGCCACCAAGACTCGGATGGATGTCATCAAGTCCAGCCCGGAAGCGGTGATCACGTTCGGGGTGATCGAGGCGCTGGGAGCGATCAGCCCGCAACTCGCCCGTACCATGATCGACTTCTTCTCGGCCAAGGGGATGGGCGTGACCACGAACGTACCCGGGCCCCGCTGGGAGCGGTACTTCGCCGGCGTACCGGTGACGAGCGTTCTGGGGTGGGCCCCCAGCGCCGGGATCCAGACGCTGAACGAGTGCATCTTCAGTTTCGACGGGACGATCCGGGTGGGCTTCAAGGCAGACCGCGAGAATGTCCCCGACCCGCACGGTCTGGTGGCCGCGTTCGACACGGAG
>WBZT01003119.1_pt1 | contig 11080 bp, 11 predicted proteins | sample 5204241 | NCBI WGS metagenome assembly WBZT01 (sample SAMN12344358, study PRJNA552823) | activated sludge metagenome | biome: Activated sludge suspended growth; feature: Nitrification reactor; material: Wastewater; isolation source: activated sludge from nitrification reactor of wastewater...
CCCATAGCCGTCCGCACCCACCAAACCTTCGTTACTCAAAGGCGCAAGTTCTTTCTCGATCTTTGAAAAATCAAACACCTCAATGAATTTACGATACGGGTGATTCGGACGAACTAACTCTTCTAAACTGATCAATATGGTTTGCATGAGATTGATTGTAACAATGATGCTACCTCCAGCAATCATTTACTCCATTTAATCATCACCAAATACCTGTCTGTACTGTACTTTAGAAATATTTAAATCATGAAGTAATCCGAAATAATCATCTGTATTTTTCTACATGCCCATGTAAAACCATGCCTCTTTTTTCGAATTTTGTTCTTAAATATCTAAATCAAGGTTGGTGGGTTGTATTTAAGAAATTTATTTCTTAATGGTTACCGTGAAGCCTTTATCAGTTGCTTGTTCGAGCAGTGCGTGGAAAGTTTTAATGTCGATGTGAAATGGATTTAAACTCGACATTGAGATTGAGAGGTTGAGCTCGTTGGGTGAGAGATAAATTTTTCGATTGGAAACTTTTCCGTCATTGATGGTTTGATAGGCTCTTTCCCAAGCCCTTGCTCCCAAATCAATTGGATCAGAAGAAACACTCAAAATTGCGCCTTCTACAATGTGGCTATATTGCGTGGAGAGAACGGGGATACTGTTTTCTTTGGTAAAAGAGTAAAGAGCATCAATGGATTTTGGATTTGTAGTTGTATTGTCGGAGATAAAATAAAACGCATCAATTTTGCCTTTGAATTGATTCACAAAGGTTCCTACATCATTTTCTGAGCTGATTTTAAGAGCAGAAACTTTCAAATTCAATCGTTTGGATGCTTGTTCAAGTTCAGCAAATGATTTGCTCGCATAATCTGGGTTGTACATTGTTCCAATCGTTTTAATCTTGGGAAAGAGAAGTTTGAGCATGGAAATTTCTTCATAAATGGGAAGTCGGTCTTCCACAAGAATCACGTTGCTTCGATTTTCAAAATCCAAAGAGTAATTGTTTGCAATAATAAATGGGATCGTGGGCAGTTCTGCAATGGCTGTATAAATTGGAATATCGCCAATGCTTAAAACTAGATCAGGAGATATTTTTTGGATTTCTTTGGAAAGCTGTTTGCCCTTATTTTCAGTATATTTTAATACCGTAATCTTTTCGTTGGATTTGGAGGAAAATCCGGAAATAAATCGCTGAGAAAAGTCGGTAGGACTTCTTTGAATGACCAGAATCTCAAATCCAGCACCAAAAACCTGTGATGAAAAGATGGATATAAGAAATAAAAACAACTTTTTCATAGAGTTCTATTATACACACAATTGAACATAACGATAAGCGCCAAAATTTGAGCATTGTTGAAAGTTCATTTTCTAAAAATCTTTGCAACACCGAAATCCAATGTCCGACTGCTTGGTTAGGGGGGATTCATCCCGGCCAAATGAACAGCGTGACTGAAATTTCGGGGTCAGAAAGGATCCCCCTTTGACCATATATTTTGCACTGTCTTGCCCTTTGGAAGAGGTCCACTCTTGGAGGTTTCCTATCAAGTCCGTCACACCTTCAGAGCTTGCACAGTCAGGGTAATCCCCTGAAGGTGTCAATTCCCCCTCTCGATCTTCTTTAAGAGAATTGAAATTTTTCACATTGCAAGCATTGTCTCGCCAGGTATTCCCATAGGGAAATTGTTGGTTGAGCATCGTGGACCATGGTCCCTTGCATGATCTTTCCCACTCGCTTTCCGTGCAGAGACGTTTTTTGTTTTTTTCGCACAGATCGCTAGCCTCATTCCAGCTTACGTTGTGGAGGGGCAGGGCATTTCGTTGATTGGGGTATTCATAACGATCGATACAAAATGTTTTGATTTCTTTTTTTTGAGCGATGCGTTCAACGAGGTCGTTGCGATCCGCATCACTAGATCCTAAAATAAATTCTCCTCCAAGAATCGTCACCATGTCATGTGGACAGCTTTGCGCAGGAGGAGCTTCAACAGGATCTTCAGTCTCTTCAACTTGTTTTGGTTTTTCTGGTACAGTTGTTTTTTTGATCTCAGATTGAACAATTTCGATTTCATCATCCAATTGATGGAGTTGCGATTGCATGTTCTGGACTTCGGTAGGGAGAGACGTCTCATTGGGTTCATCGGGCACAGTCTCAGTGTGATCTAAGTTATTTTCTGGAGTGGTTTGAACAATTGGATCTTGGGCCTTCATCGGACTTTTCTTGTATTTGTTCCAAAACCACGGAAGTAATCCAGCAACAATCAAAATCATCACAATCATGCCTATTGCCTTGCCCCAACGACGTGAAGTTGGTTCCTCAGTGACTTCTCTTTTTACATTCTCTGGAAAACTAGGTCGCAAATCAACACGAATATGAGATTTTTCAGAAATACCTGCAGGACGGTCTTGAACCGTTTGCATTGTTTCTTCTGGAAAGAGTTCCTGAACAATCTCTCCAAGCTGTGCTGAGTATGCCTCATCTGAGTTGGATGAGAGAAACTCGGTCAGTGTATCAATGATTTCAGTGCAATCATGAGGGCGATCCAAAATATTTTTGGAAAGCATTCGAGAGATCAGCGTATCGATTTGGTCTGGAAGGTCGGTAATCACAGACCCAATTCTGGGAATGTTTGCTTTTGTTGCTTCGGAATATCGTTTGATGGTTTCGGTTGATCCGTAAACTTTTTTGGCTGTTAAAAGTTCATAGAAAACAATTCCCAGTGAAAAAATATCTGATTGATAATTGAGAGGTCGTCCCAAAGCTTGTTCGGGAGACATGTAACTGTATTTGCCTTGAATTTTTCCGGGCTGTGTTTGAGAAAGTTTGATCGCAGCTTTGGCAATCCCAAAGTCAGTGATCTTGATGTCCCCCATTTTGGAAATCAAGATGTTTTGTGGACTGACGTCTCGGTGAACAAGTTGTAGGGCCTGAGTCTGACCCTCCATTTTGACTTTGTGTGCATAGTCCAAAGCCGATGCTGTTTTCAGAATAATAAAATAAATTAACTCGCGCGATAGGCGTTTGTTTTGTTTAAGAACTCGGAAAAATAGATTTTTAAGGTTGCATCCATCGATAAACTCCATGGTGAGGTAGTATTGATGATTGACCTCCCCAAATTCAAAGACTTGAACAATATTTTTGTGATGAAGGTTGGAAGATATTCTAGCTTCATCTACGAACATGGAGACAAACTCTTCATCATTGCTATATTCAGGAAGGATGCGTTTGACAGCTAGCGTTTTTTCAAAGCCTTTGGCTCCAAGCAACTTTGCTTTGAAGACTTCAGCCATTCCACCGACAGCGATGCGCTTGGTCAGAAGGTATTTTCCGAATGATTTGGGATATAGATCCTGCATGTAAACTGTTTCAAACTCCATCCAACGAGACTTATAGGGCTATTCCTATAGGTCGAGGCACCAGCTTGGTTGCTAAAGAACAAAAAACCTAATATAGGACTGTTCCCATAGACCTCGTTGTGCCATCATATGGTCTAATAGAGCCTATTTCAATAACCAAATAGTAGGATAACAGCTATGAATCATGAGGAAATATCAGTTTTGATCCTTGCCGCCGGAAAAGGTACCCGAATGATATCAGATTTAGCCAAAGTCCTGCACCCTGTGGCAGGGCAACCCATGCTTACCTATGTCTTGGAGACCACCCAGAAACTTAAACCTTCAAAGACAGTTGTTGTCATTGGGCATCAAGGTGACGAAGTAAAAAAAACCTTTCAAGATCTGCCCAAAATAGAATGGGTCCGTCAAAAGCATATGCGTGGAACAGGCGATGCTGTGGCATGCGCATCGGGAATATTTGTAAAATTTCGTGGGAGTGTTCTGGTGCTATATGGGGATATTCCTTCAATCAAGATTGAAACATTGCGTAGGCTATTTATGTTTCATCGATCTTCCAATTATGCCATGACATTGTTAACAGCTGAATTGGAAGATCCAACTGGTTATGGGAGAATTCTGCTTAAAAATGACGGTTCCATTGAGCGCATTGTAGAAGAGAAAGATGCGTCGGCATCCGAAAAGGAGATTCAAGAGATCAACACCGGTATTGGGATTTATGATTCTCAGTTTTTGTTCCAATCTGTAAAAAAACTGACTCCTTCGAATAAACAAAAAGAATTGTATCTGACCGATCTAGTTGAAATCGCCAATCGTGATAAAAAACAAGTTGGGAGAATGCGTATTAAAGATCCAACTGAAGTGCTTGGAATCAACGACCGTGAAGCTCAAGCCGATGTGGCTCGCTATATGTACGAGAGTCATTTGTCGATGTTAATGAAATCGGGTGTAAGTTTTGAAGATCCAGCTACCATTATTGTTGAACCAAAGGTTTCAATCAATAGAGATGTTTGGATCGAAGCCAATACAGGTTTTCGTGGAGATACTAAAATTTCAAAGCAGGTTAGTATAGGATCAGGATCACAGATCATCGACAGCGATGTTGGTGCTGAAACAAAGATTGGAAAACATGTTGTTTTGGATCAAGTACGAGTTGGAAGTCAAGTCGTCATCGGTTCAGGGACAGTGATCGGAAAAAGAGGAGTGTAAAGTATGTGTGGAATCATGGGGTATGTAGGACCACAAGAGGCAGCTCCCATTCTTTTGGATGGACTGAGTAGACTTGAATATCGTGGCTATGATTCAACAGGTATTGCAATTTATCAAGATCATGAGATCAACATTTACCGATCTAAAGGTAAGCTTTCTGCTTTGCGTGATAAAATAAAAAATGAAAAGCTCACAGGCAATGTAGGCATCGGCCATACTCGCTGGGCAACTCATGGCAAACCATCTGATGAAAATGCACATCCGCATCGTTCTGAAAACTTTGTCGTTGTTCACAACGGAATCATTGAAAATTTTATTGAACTGAAACAGAAGTTGGAAAATGAAGGTTATCAATTCACATCTCAAACCGATACGGAAGTAATTCCGTATTTGATTGAAAGTTTTGTGAAAAAAGGAAGCAACATTGAAGAAGCACTCTATCAAACCCTGCATGAACTCAAAGGTGCCTTTGCTTTGGTTCTTTTTGGAAAAAAGGACCCACGAAAAATGATGGTGGCTAAAAATGCCAGTCCGTTGATTTTGGGCATTGGTGATGGTGAAAATTTTGTGGCTTCAGATATTCCAGCCTTATTAAGTTATACAAAAGATATTATTGCGTTGGAAGATGGTCAAGTGGCCATCATCGATCGTCAATCGTACAAAATTACCGATTTTGATCGCAACGTGATTGAAAAGAAACCAAAACATATTACTTGGTCTAGGTCCGTAGCTGAAAAAGAAGGTTACAAGCATTTTATGCTCAAAGAAATTTATGAGCAACCTCGAGCAATAACGGATTCGCTTCGTGGACGTATTGACGAGAATCATCAACGGATATTGTTTGATGACAATCGCGTTGAAGCAATTTGCAAGGATATTCACCGCATTGTTCTGATCGCTTGTGGGACATCATCTCATGCAACCATGGTTGCCAAGTATTGGATTGAAAAATATGCAAAACTCCCTGTAGAGGTTGAAATTGCATCTGCGTTTCGTTATCGCAATTTTATTTTGGATCAACGTACATTGGTTGTCACTGTGTCTCAATCTGGAGAAACAGCCGATACGTTGGCAGCCTTGGAAGAGTCAAAAAAACAGGGAGCAAAAAGCATTTCCATTTGCAATGTGATTGAAAGTTCAATTCCGAGAAAATCCGATATTGTGATCTATACCCACGCAGGACCAGAAATTGGCGTAGCTTCCACCAAGGCCTTTACCACACAGATGTGTATTCTGGCATGCCTGACACTTGAGCTCGCTCGAATGAAAGATAAAATCAATCAAGAAGATCTTCGTCGTTTGATTGGAGATCTGATTTCATTGCCATTGATTATTGAAAAAACACTTGAATTGGATGAGCCTATTCAAAAAATTGCAAAGAAATTTATGCATGCAAACGATTTTTTATTTCTGGGTCGAGGCACAGCCTTTCCAATTGCGTTGGAAGGTGCACTCAAACTTAAAGAAATTTCTTACATTCATGCTGAAGGTTATATGGGTGGGGAACTAAAACATGGTCCCATAGCATTGATTGATGAAAAAATGCCCATTGTTGCGCTCATGGGGCAGGGAATTTTTTATCAAAAAATGATTAGCAATATTCAAGAAGTGAGTGCTCGAGATGGCAAACTCATTTTGGTGGATGCGCAAGGCGATCCTAAGGTGCATGAACTTTCTGAAGATGTGATTCGTATTCCAAAGGTGAGCGAGCTGATTGAGCCATTTGTTCAAGTGATTCCACTGCAATTGCTTTCGTATCATATTGCAGACAAGCGTGGATGTGATGTGGATCAGCCCCGTAATCTTGCGAAATCAGTAACCGTAGAATAGCTATTCCATTTTTTCGATAAAGATTGTGAGATTTTTGTTTTTTTTGTCGATTTTGATTTGAGTTTGCATAATGAAACGATCCACCAAAACAGTGAATGGTTTTTCATCCAAAGTAATTTGAAAAAATTGATTCAAGTGGTCTAAAATCGATTTTTTGCATTCATCAAAAAGAATTCGATCATTTTTTTTGAAATTTTTTTCTGGAATATCAGTTGTCGTTTGCGATTCCACGTTGTAAGCCATATTTCCAGTGATAGAATAATTGCAATTCATTTTCTTTTCTCGGTCAATAGATGGAAATTGAGCTTCCAATTTTTTAAAGCATTCAACAGCTATTTCATAAATACTGGCTTGAGCAGAATAAGAATCTTCAGTTCCAGATATGTTGTAATTGCAGATGTAGCTATCGGATGCAAATACTGAAGTTGTCATCAACATCGTTATGAAAAACATTTTTAAATAATTCATCCATTTCCCTCTTGAATAGTGAGTTATGAAATAACAAAGTGGAACTCAAAATTCAAGCCTCAATTTTAAAAACCATTTCTTAATCATCAAAATGTTTGGAACGAAACTTTTTGGTCACAGAATGTTTATGTTTGGAGCGAAGACGTTTTTCCTTGGAGGTTCGTGTAGCTTTGGTTTTAATACGCTTCTTTTTCTTCTTATTCTTTTTGGCTATTTTTTCTTTGATACTTTTGATGGCCTTTTTTAGATTCTGTGATTGAGATCGTTCATGACTGACAGCGGTTAAACCTGTAACTGGATCAGTGACGCGAATACCTGTTTCGCGCTTGTTGCGATGCTGACCACCCGGTCCCCCGCCTTTGATTCTCTCAATTTTGAATTGATTGGGCATGCACTCATTGAATCGTATTTTGAATTTGAATGGAAGGGTTTTTGCAAGGGTTTTTTAAAAAAGCCCATCTTTTTTATGCTAGATCTGGGTAGGGCATTGAACACATTCGAGGATAAAAAAAGGTCGTTCCTTGGAACGACCTTTTTAAAACCAATATCAAATTTCTGATTACAGTTTAGAAATTTTGGCTTCCAAGTTTGCAATTTTTTGATTGAGCGCAGTAAGCGTACTATCAATGTTGTTAAGCTTTGAAGTTTCTTTGACCAATGTGGTCACGCGCGTTCCAATAAAGTTGTCGAAATCTTCTTGGCCTTTGATTGGTGCATCCAAAACTTCTTTTAAAAGAGTTTTTCCTTCTGTTTTGGAGATGTCCCCTCGATCAACCAAACGATTGATGTATCTTTCTGCTTCGGCAGTTTTTTCTTGGGTGCTGTTCACACCGAGAATGACATAGCGTTGAATAAAATCAAACAAGGAGCCTTGTCCTTTTTGAATGATGTCACGAAGCATGGTCAAAGGAAGAATGGATTTGCTTGCTTTTTCTTGTTCAACCAAAATTTGTGTCAGAATAATGGAGGTAACATCATTTTTGGTTTTGTTATCAACCACTTTAACTTCTTCACCACGTTTTACCATCTTGGCGATATCATCCAAAGTGATGTAACAGCTGTCTTTGGTGTCGTACAACTTGCGGTTCTGGTATTTCTTTACTACGCGGGTTTCTTCGTTCGAGGTAAGCATAAATTCTCCTTAAATATCAATAATTTAAAAACGATATACCGTAGGTTATCTCTATGACGCATCGAAGTCAATAGCTAACTTTTGGGCACGATCAAAAACGAACTATAAAAAAACCCCCGAGGAATGCTCGGGGGTTTTAAAAGGTGCAAAATATCAGATATTATTTTTTGGTTTCAGTTGTTTTGATTACTTCTTTTTTGGTTTCTTCAACTTTTTGAGAAGCATCAGCTTTGACTTCGGTGGTTTTTTTAGAAGCATCTTGTTTTGCATCTTGAGCTTTTTTTTCTAATTCTCGTTTTGCTTTTGCCGCTTCTTTCTCAGCTTTGCGTTTTTCCTTAGCGGCCTTTTTTTCAGCTTTTCTTTTTGCTCTTTTTTCAGCTCTGGTTAGTTCAGTTGAAGTTTCTTTTTTGGTTTCTTCAACTTTTTGAGAAACATCAGCTTTAACTTCGGTGGTTTTTTTAGAAGCATCCTGTTTTGCATCATGAGCTTTTTTTTCTACCTTCGTTGAAGTTTCTTTTTTGGTTTCTTCGATTTTTTTGGTTGTATCTGTTTGAACTTCATTCGCTACATGATCTTGCGTTGTACAATTCCAGCCAGAAGATTGAAGCTTATCTGAAAGCTCTGTTGCTTTGGTTTTGCAGAACTGTGCATCATTTTGAGCTTTCCACAAAACACTTGATTGACCGTCTTTTGTGTATTTTACTTCGCAGGGAGCGCCACTATCAGATGTGGAGACAACCTCTACTTTTCTCTCTTGTGTTCCACTTTTGCACGTAGCGTTATGGCTTGCATTTGCAACGCCTGCCAGTGTCAAGCCCATGACAAGCCCTAAAAATTGTACATGTTTCATAGATTCTCCTTATTGATTGCCTGCGAAAATGCAGGAATTGAAATTGAGGTCAGACTACCAAACATAACTCGCATGGCAAGGCTTTTATTCAAGCCGTGACTTAAATGCGTCATGTTTGTTTGATTTTGTTAGTTCAGTTTTGCAATAAGCTCAATTTCTACCAAAGAGTTCTTTGGAAGTTTTGCAACTTCTACAGTTGAGCGAGCTGGTTTGTATTCACCCAAATACTGAGCATAAACTTCATTGAGTTTGGGAAAATCATTCATGGATTGCAAAAATACAGTGGCTTTGACAACATCCTTGAATGTGCAATTTGATGAAGCCAAAACAGCTTTTAGATTTTTGAACACTTGGTGCGCTTGGGTGTGGATATCATCTCCAACCATGTTCATGGTGCTTGGATCCAGCGGAATTTGTCCAGATGTAAAAAGAAGTCCATTGACCTCAATGGCTTGAGAGTAGGGACCGATTGCTTCAGGTGCGGATGCGCTATGTGTTCTTTTCATAAAAATTAAACTGATTTTTTTGATTTACATTGTGCTGATTCAATCAAAAAAAATCGAGTTTCTCCTTTCCGTTATTGTTTGTAAATTCCAACGTAATTGAGATTGCGGTATTTTTCAGATGCATCCAACCCATATCCAACCACGTAATGATTATCAATGGTAAAACCTAAGTAATCAATTTTAACTTCTTTAACCTGATTGGCAGGTTTGTGCAGAAGTGCACAAAGTTTGATGGATCTAGGATTTCGGGATGCGAAAAGATCGATCAAAAAATGGAGTGTGATCCCAGTATCCACAATATCTTCAATGACAATGACATGCTTATCTTTGATTGGACCTGACAAATCTTTTGTAATTTTTACATCACCAGAAGAGGTTAAGGCATTTCCATACGAAGATACGCGGATAAAATCAAATTCAAGAGGAAGATCAATCTCTCGCACCAAATCGGAAAAGAAAATGACTGATCCTTTGAGAATACACACGCAAACAACTTCTTGCCCAGCATAGTCTTTTGAAATCTGTTTTCCGATTTCGCGAACTCGTTTGGCGATAGATTCTTTAGAAATTAACGTTTCAATATTGGACTGATTTAAACCCATGCGTGACTCATCAATTCTCCAAAACCCCCACCGCCGGGCACGATGTAGTCCTTGGCATTTAATCCTTTTTCCTCATTCCACAATTTTCCCGGGATATTCTCAAGTGCCTTTTGGGTTGAAAATGCACGATCCAAACGGAATGAGAAAATGTTGATGTCTTGGTGTTTGGCTAAAACGTTGCGAATAAATTCTGGGGTGAGCATCAGTTGCAAACTCACCCATGCTTTGGGTGTTCCTTGAACATTTTGTTTGTAATAATCCAGAACTTGGTTGAGCGAGCTACCAGTTGCCCCCATTGGATCTGGAACAACCATGATTGCATTGGAAACATCTCCTCCAATTTTGCTTCCAGACAAGTGTGCGCCAGTAACGTGCTCGTTTTGATCTGTAATTCGGTTAATATAAATGTGATCCACGCGAACATTCATTGGGTCAATGACGGTAGTCAGCATTTCCATCAAGGTGTTGGATGGAATTGTTCCAGCGCGAGCAAGGGACACCAGAATGATTTTTTGATGGGGATCAAAAACCTCTCCCTCAAATATGGCTTCAGGATGAAATTGAGACATGCGGGTTGGAACTTTTGAAATGATTCGGTCAAAGACAGTATTGGCCACATGCATGCCCAAGGTGTGATACAAAAAACGAATGTACTGATTAAAAAGAGGTTGCTCGCATTTTTCGTTGCAGAGCTTTGCCAAAAGTGAAATGCAAAATGGGTCAGAAATCAGATGCACACGGTCACCATAGGCATGCGGACGGGTGTTTAGCTTGAACGGAAGTTTTTGGTACTGAGAATCCATGCTTTCTTATAGACCGTTTGAAATGGGAATCAAGAATTTAGAAGGGTGGGTCATTACTTTATTGCAATGACGATTGCTCACTCAACCAATGAGAAAGAAGTTTGGATAGTTTCCCTTGGGTTTTTTGAATAGAAGCAATGACATCGTGATGCGTAATAACCTCACCTTGGATCGTCCCGGCAGCCAGATTGGCGATCATGGAAATACCTAAGGTTTTGACACCCATTTTGCGAGCTACAATAACTTCGGGGACCGTGGACATCCCCACCATATCTGCACCCATTTTTCGAAACATTTCAATCTCTGCAGGAGTCTCATAGGATGGGCCAGTAATGCACATG
>WBZT01003121.1_pt1 | contig 11077 bp, 5 predicted proteins | sample 5204241 | NCBI WGS metagenome assembly WBZT01 (sample SAMN12344358, study PRJNA552823) | activated sludge metagenome | biome: Activated sludge suspended growth; feature: Nitrification reactor; material: Wastewater; isolation source: activated sludge from nitrification reactor of wastewater treatment...
CATCACCTTGGCGCCGCCGTCGAGCTCAACGACCTCCTCGTTGGGCATCCTGCGCAGGTCGGTGAAGCCCAGATCGCGCAACTCGATTTCCATGTCGCCGGTGGGAAAGTCCGGGTAGAGCACCACCGTGTCCTTACGGACATTCTCGGCAAGGTTCTTGGCGTCGAAGTGATCGCGATGCAGATGTGACACGTACAAGTAGTCACAGTCGCCGAGGCGACCCCAATCCAGCCCTGAGTTGTCCGGGAACGGGAACCACGATGAAAAATACGCGGGATTCACCCACGGATCGCACAGGATCGACCCCGACCTTTCGGTTTCGATGAACATGCTCGCGTGGCCGGTCCCCGTGATCCGCATGACTGGTCCTCTCCGCTCTCGGTCCGCCGCCCGGCCATCCGGTCCATCACCGGTCCGCCCCGATCTGTCCTTCGACCGGTCAGCCCCTCGAACTCGGCCCAAACTACCCCACGCCGCCGGTGTCCTCGACAGGACCAAGGTCCCCTTCTTGCGACTCGGGGCGACTGATTCGCTGCTCCAAGTCGCGGACTGGCGGCCGACCAATAGACTCGAGGTGGCCCTGGTTTTCGGACTCTCCACTGGGGCAGCAGACCGACAAGGACGGGGAGTGAGCAGCGAATCGCAAGGCAACGTCCGACTCGGCACCCGGCCCGAATCGACTCACGCGGGCACCTTCCACATCGTCGGTGTCGGATCGAGTGCGGGTGGGCTGGAGGCGCTCCAAGAACTCGTCCGCAATGTCCCGGTGGGTCTTCCTTTGGCCATCTTGGTTGCGCAACACCTGGCCCCCCAGCACAAGAGTCTTCTGGCTGAGCTTCTCGGGCGCCAGACTGCGCTCAACGTTCACGTTGCCGAGGACGGCGCAGAGCCCCGCGCCGGCACTGTCTACGTGTGTCCCCCCAACGCCGACCTCGTGATTCAAGACGGCGTCATCCGACTCCATCCGCCGGCTGATGCTCCCGGACCCCGGCCGTCCGTGGATGCCCTGCTCGCGTCACTGGCCGCCGGCTTTGGGGAACAGTCGGTCGGAGTGATCTTGTCCGGGACAGGTTCCGACGGCGCTTACGGGATGCGCGCCATCCAGGCGGCTGGAGGGCTGACCATCGCCCAGGACCCCAGCACGGCGAAGTACGCATCCATGCCCCGAGCGGCCATCGACGCGGGAATTGTGGACCGGATCGCCGCGCCTGCGGAGATCGGGGAACTCCTCACCCAACTGATCGCGGGCGACCTCGACCAACTTCCCGACGAGTCGGCTGTCCCCGAATCCCTCGTGAAGCGGATCTTGTCGTCGCTGCACTCCCAGACCGGTGTCGACTACTCCTCGTACAAGGATTCGACCATCCGACGCCAGATCGCGCGCCGGATGGCGGTGTTGCAGATCGCGGACCAGAGTGACTACCTGACGTATCTGCTGTCCGAACGAGCCGAGGCACGCGTGCTGGGCCAGAACATGCTGGTGTCCGTCACGTCTTTCTACCGGGACCCCGCCGCGTGGGACAACCTGTCCAAGGTGCTGGGCAACGATCTGACCCGCGCCGCCGAAGCCGAACCACTGCGGCTCTGGGTCCCGGGTTGTGCCACAGGTGAGGAGGCGTACACGCTGGCGATGATCGCCGCACGGGCCCTGGGCTTCCCCGCTGATCTCACGGGTCGATTGAAGGTCTTCGCCACCGACCTCGACGACACAGCACTGGAGATCGCCCGCCGCGGCATCTACCCGGCCTCGGCCGCCGATCGGCTGCCACGAGACCTACGGGATCACTACACCGAGGTTCTCGGCAGCAACATGGTGATGAAGCCACAACTGAAGGAATGTGTCGTCTTCGCCCGGCACAACCTCGCGGTCGATCCCCCGTTCCTCCGCGTCGACATCGTGTCGTGCCGCAATCTCCTGATCTATTTCGAACAGGAGTTGCAGGACTCAGTGCTGCGCACTTTGCACTTCTCTCTCAAGCCGGGTGGTCTGCTGCAACTCGGCACGTCCGAGGGGGTCGGGTACCTCAGCGATGAGTTCCCCGCCGTCAATCCCAAGCAACGCCTGTATCGCCGGGGCCGAACTCCCGTGGATCCCCCACGACTCAGCGGATTGTCCACACCGCGCCCCAGATCCCAGGTGCCCCTCAACCACTCGGCACGCAGCGACGAGAACCAAGTACTGCGCGACTCCCTGCTTCGAGCGCTCGCACCGCCGTCGCTCGTCGTCAACGAGAACGGCAACCTCGTTCAGGTACTCGGGGACGTGTCGCGTTACTGCCAGTTCCCCGAAGGCGACATCGATATGTCGGTGACCTCTCTCGTGCGGCGAGGACTACTCCCCGAAGTGCGCAGGCTCATGGCACAGGTCCGGGCGTCCGGCGTGTCCACCCACGGTGTCCCCATCAAGTTCGACGACGGTGGCCCTGACGTCCAGGTGGTCGTGCGACCCGCCGCCAGCAGCCTCGGTGCGTTCCTCCTGGTCAGTTTCACCGACGCCGCGGAACCCGATGATTCGGCGGCGTCGCTCACACCGGGATCGGGCGCCGACCCTGTGGGCCTTCAGGCTGAACTGGACAGCACCCGCGAGGCATTGCAGTCCACGATCGAGGAACTGGAGACCTCGAACGAAGAGCTGCAGGCGATGAACGAGGAGATGATGGCCTCGACAGAGGAACTCCAGGCGTCCAACGAGGAACTGGAGACCATCAACGAGGAGCTGCAGGCGTCCAACGAGGAACTCGGGACCCTGAACGAGGAACTGCAGGTCCGGACCCGTGAGTTGGCTGACGCCAACCTCGACTTGCGCAACATCCAAGAGGCCATCAGCCAGGCCCTGATCCTGGTCGACAAGGACGCCTGCGTCACCCGCTACTCACCGCTGGCGGTCCGCCTGTTCGCTCTCATCGAAGACGACATCGGGACCCGACTCGATCACATCGGGACGACGGTTCCCCTGCCCCAACTGCGTGACACTTTGCGTCACGTCATCACCGCGGGCACTACCGAGATCATCACCGCCAGCGGCGAGGACACCGACTACCAGATCGTGATCTCCGCCTGGCGCAACGAATCCGGTGAGATCGGTGGGGCGGTCCTGTCGATCAACGACATCACCAGCACCCGAGCGAGCCGTCGGGCTGCGGAGCAGACCGATGATGACTTGGTGCTGATCTCGAGCCAGTTGGGGGTGGCGGCATGGACCCGACGTCGGGGGGATGGCGCGCTGGTCTCGATCGGCTCCGAAGCCGCCAATCTCCTGGGAGTGCCTCCCGCGGAACTGGTGAAGGACCCCCAGTCATGGGTGCGCAATGTACTCGCCGAGGACCTCGACACGGCGCGCCGATGCGCAGATCCGGACCGCCCGATCAGGTTGCAGTACCGCACGCTGTTCAACGGGCAGATGCGAACGATCGTCGACATCCTCCACGACAGCCCTGGTGATGTCACGGCGGAACTCGTGGGGACGATCAGGGATGTCACCGAGGCCGCCCGGATGCTGCGCCACTCCACTGACTCGGACGCCATGGTCACCGCCACGTTCGCCATTCCGGGCCAACTGACGGTGTTCGTCGATCGCACGGGCGAGGTTCTGCGCACCGGTGCCGAGTGCGAGGAGTATCTCGGGGTACCGCCTGAACTGCTCGTCGGGCGCCGTCTGACGGAACTGTGTGTGAGCAGCGATCGATCAGCGCTGTCACGGTGGTTGGCGGGGCTCACCGAGAAGTCGGAAGACAGCATCGAGATCGGAAGCGTCGACCGCGACGGCCGGATTCGGAAGTTGGCGCTGCACGGGGCGCCAGTGGCGCTGTCCCATGGCACCGAGTTGCTCGTGACGATGCGCAACGTCACCGCCGAACGAGCCGAACGCGAGGTGCTACGTCGCCGCAACAGCGTCGACAACCTGACGGGGCTGACGAGTCGGTCGACATTCACCACTCTCCTCAACTCCAAGGTCAACCAGGCGAAACGTGACAGTACCGGGCTGGCGCTCCTGTGGCTCGACCTCGACGGATTCAAGGACATCAACGATCGTTATGGCCATGCAGCCGGTGACGAGGCTCTCGCGGAGGTGTCGGCCCGACTTCGCAATGCGGTACGCGGCTTCGACACCTTGGCACGGGTAGGAGGCGACGAGTTCTGCCTCTTGGTCGATGATGTCCGGCAACTGGATCAGCTCGACTTCGTCGCCGAACGACTCCTGCACTCCTTGCGCAGCCCGCTGGACGTCGGTTCCGCCACATGCCACGTCACGGGCTCGATCGGTATCGCGCTATACCCGAGTGACGCAGCGAATGTCGAGGATCTGCTCCTGGCCGCGGACACCGCGATGTACGCCGCCAAGGCCGAAGGCGGCGATCGATTCAAGTTCCATCTTGTGGGGATGCAGGCACAGACGGAGGAACGGGCCCGCCAACGTCACGACCTCGCCGAAGCGATCCGCTCGGAGGCGTTCACGATGCGCTACCAGCCGATCCTCGACCTTGCCGACAATCGTCTCTTCGCCGCCGAGGCTCTGGTGCGGCGCCGTTTGAGCGATGGGCAACTGCAGGAAGCTGGAGCGTTCATCGAGACCGCTGAGCACAGTGGACAGATCCGGCAGCTCGGCAGACTCGTTCTCAAACTCGTGGGGAACGACCTGGTCGGCTTCGACCGACCGCCTGCGCCTTTGGCCGTGAACATGTCACCCGCGGAACTGAACGACCCTTCGCTTCCCACTTTCCTGCGGCAGACCGAGTTGCTGGGCCTTGTGCCAGATCTCATCATCGAGGTCACCGAGCATCTGCTATTGGAACCCCGCAGCGTCGGCATGCAGACACTCGGTCTCCTGCGCAGCATGGGTGCGCGAATCTGGCTGGACGACTATGGCACCGGATTTTCGAATATGAGTTCGCTGGGCCAACTCGAACCCGAGGTCTTGAAGATCGACAGGTCCTTCATCTCGCAGGCCGCGGGTGGCGATTCCCGCGGTCTAGCCTTCCTCGAGTCAGCGCGTGCTCTCGGCGAGTCACTAGGGTGCCGCGTGCTGGCAGAGGGCGTCGAGGACGAGCGACACCTCGAGGTTGTGCTCGACTCCGGGATCAACCTGATCCAGGGATACCTGATCGGCCGGCCCATGCCTCCCTCTGCCCTGACAGGGTGGACATCACCACTGCCGTCGACCCTCGCAGCCACTCAGGACGCGTGATGGGGCACGTCCCCCGCCTTGTTCCCCGCTCTGTGTTCGCCGACTACATGTCGGCACTGCGCGCGGGTGACTCGCGGCGCGCGATCCGTGCGGTGCTCTCGCTGAATGACCTCGGATTCTCCGTCGACGAGGTCATCGCGGATCTCATCGCGCCGGCTCAGGAGGACATCGGGACCGGCTGGCAAACGGCTGCGGTGTCCATCGCCGAGGAGCACCAGGCCACCGCGATCGCCGAATCCGCTCTGGCTGCCCTGCTATCCGCGCAGGTTCCCGAGTCGGTCCAAACCGTAGGCAAAGTGGTCTTGTGCGGAGCCGAGAACGAGTGGCACTCCATCGCCACCCGCATGGTTGCGGTCACCTGGAGTCATCTCGGCTGGGATGTGCGCTTGATCATCCCGTCGGCGCCCGCTCAGGATGTCGCTGAACTACTGGGCGGCTCCGATGCCTTCCTGGCGGGAGTGTCGTGCGCCATGTCCGCCAACCTGTTCGGCGCCTGGCGCATGATCTCGGCACTGCGAGCTCAGGGCTGCTGGGTGGTGGTGGGAGGTCGCGGTTTCGCCGGCCCCACATCGTCGATCGCACGCGCACTGGGCGCGGATTCACACTGCGCGGATGCTCAGATTGCCGACGAGCGCCTGCGTCAGCTCCTTGCCCACGGCTCACCCGGCAAGCGGCCGGCGGCAACTCCGAGCGGTGATGCCGCCGAGGCCAGCGCGCTCAGTGCTTCATCGACTCGTTTCGTCGCTGACTGCGTGGACCTCGGCGATGCCCTCCGCCCAGGGCTGTTGGCGAGCGATCTCAGCAGGGCTCAGGCCCGTGACGATATCGCTCTGCTGGTCCGCGCACTCGTCTCCACAGTGCTTCTGGACCAACAATCCATCCTCGCTGACCACCTCGCGTGGTATCGCCTGTTGCTCGGCAGTTCCGGCAACGACCCGGATGTGGCTGAACTGTGGGTCGATGTCATGCGGCGTCGCTGCCCCAGCGTCTTCCCCGCCGCGAGCGCCCACTTGGCCGCGATCCCGACGTAGTCTGTCCCCACCACCAGTCGCCGGAGGAGTTCCACCATGCCCAGCACACAGCAGACCTTCGAATCCCGCTCTCCGGCCGACGGCCGCGTGGTCGCCACGTTCCCCGTCATGGACGCGGATGCGGTGGCGGAAACTGTCGATCGGGCCCGGATCGCAGCGCATTGGTGGGGGGGATTGTCGTTCGCAGAACGGCGCCGCTACCTGATGCGCTTCAAGGGCATCATGGCGCGCCGGGCCGACGAGTTGGCGGAACTGGTGCACCAAGAGAACGGCAAGCCGACCGACGACGCGCTGCTCGAGATCCTGTTGTCGATCGAGCACATCAACTGGGCTGCCAAGAACGCCGAGCGTGTCCTGCGACAGCGCCGAGTCCGCACCGGACTGTTGTCGGCCAACCAGGATGCCCGTCTGAGTTATCAGCCCTTGGGCGTCGTCGGAATCATCGGCCCATGGAACTACCCCGTGTTCACTCCCATGGGGTCGATCGTCTACGCACTGGCGGCGGGCAACGCGATTGTCTACAAGCCCTCGGAGCACACCCCGGCGGTCGGCAAGTGGGTGGTCGATGCGCTCGCCGAGGCAATCCCGGAACAGCCGGTGGCGCAGTTGATCACCGGCGCCGGCGAGACTGGCGCCTACCTGTGTCGCAGCGGTGTCGACAAGATCGCGTTCACCGGTTCCGGTGCGACTGGGCGCAAGGTGTTCCGCGAGTGCGCCGAGACGCTCACGCCCGTCAGCCTGGAACTGGGCGGCAAGGATGCCGTACTTGTCGACGCCAGCGCAGATCTCGACCGTGCCGCGGACGCCGTCACGTTCGGCGCGTACCACAACGCCGGTCAGACCTGTGCCGGCGTCGAGCGCGTGTATGTGCACGAGGCCGTGTACCACGAGTTCGTCGATCGGGTGGCGAGCCGGGTCCGGGCACTGACTCCCGGCACCAGTCGGACATCCACCTACGGCCCCATGACCATGGCCAAGCAGATCGACGTCGTACGGCGCCACGTACTGGACGCGATGGCCCGCGGTGGCGAGGCCGTGGTCGGTGGGCCCGAGTCCATCGGAGATGCCGTGATCGGGCCTGTGCTGCTCACCAACGTCCCCGAGGACTCGTCAGCGGTCACCGAAGAGACTTTCGGCCCAGTCATCGTGGTCAACCCCGTTCGTGATCTCAACGAGGGAGTGGATCGATCCAACGCGTCCTCCTACGGGCTCAGCGCCGCGATCTTCGGCAAGGACCGCCGTGCGATGGAGGAGGCCGCCCAGCGACTTCGGACCGGTTCGGTCACCATGAATGCCTGGGTAATCAATGCCGGGGTTCCCGCACTGCCCTGGGGGGGTAACGGGGAGTCGGGCTTCGGCCGGATCCACGGTGACGAGGGACTGCGCGAGTTCGCGCGGACCAAGTCGACGACCCGGGAGCGGTTCCCGCTTCCGGTAGCGCTCACTTTGACGAACTTCCAGCGCCACCCCCAGGCTGCGGACCTGGTGCGCCGGACGTTCAAGCTCGTGCACGGCCGGTTGTAGGGATGCGGCTGCTCATCGCCGACTGCTCGGTCGACTACGCCGGTCGGCTGGCCGCGCATCTGCCGCCGGCCACACGTCTGATCATGCTCAAGGGCGATGGGTCTGTGCTGATTCACAGCGACGGAGGCTCCTACAAGCCGCTGAACTGGATGACGGCGCCGTGCACGATCAACGAGCCACCGGGGGGCAACGGCGCATGGGTCGTGACCAACAAGAAGGGCGACGAGAAGTTGGTCATCACGGTCACAAAGCTGCACCACGATTCATCCCACGACCTGGGCATCGACCCGGGGCTGGTCAAGGATGGCGTCGAGGCCCACTTGCAGACCCTGCTCGCCGAGCAACTCGCCCCCCTCGGCGAGGGTTACTCACTGATCCGCCGTGAGTTCGCCACCGCGATCGGACCGGTGGACCTGCTCTGCCGCGATGCCTCAGGAAGAACGGTGGCCGTGGAGATCAAGCGACGTGGCGAGATCGACGGAGTGGAACAACTGACCCGCTATCTCGACCTGCTCAACCGGGACCCACTACTGGCGCCCGTAAGCGGCGTGTTCGCCGCCCAGGAGATCAAGCCACAAGCCCGCACACTGGCACAGGACCGCGGAATCAGGTGTGTCGTGCTCGACTACGACGCGATGCGCGGCATCGACGACGGCATGAAACTGTTCTGAAAGCCGACTGCCTCGGTGACTCCGACCGCCTCGGTGACTCCGACCGCCGCGGTGACCCCGACCGCCTCAGTGACGTAGCGCGCTGCAGTCGAGGCCGGGCAATTCAAGGGCTGCTGCCCAGGGGCCGAGATTGGGCAGGGCCGGGATCGCTTCGAAGGCCCGCGCACGTTGAGCAGGTTGACCGCCGACGAGCCCGGAGCCGGAGAGGGCCGCGATATCGGCCCGGGACACGAGGGAGTCAACTCCGAGATCGAAGTGGACTGGCTGGTGGATGGGGACTGACATTCGGATACCTCCGCTGGGGGACGTTGACCACTTTGTGCGAGTCCGCGGACGATGTCACGGCCTACCCGCGAGTAACGTGGCACCTACTGGCTGGTAACGACGATCGGACTATGCGGAATCCGTGGAAACCCCTCCGGTCGGACTACTCGACTGAACACCAATCCAGGTCAGTCGTCCGCAGCGGGGCGAACCCGAGCCCGCTTGACCTCCCCGCGACGGCGCTTCGTGGCCAGGCGTCGCTCGACCGACCCGCGGCTCGGCCGGGTTCGACGCCGGGGACGGCGCGGCGGCGCGAGTGCCTGTGCCACGACATCGGCCAGTCGCCTGCGCGCGGTGCGCCGGTTCTGCCATTGGCTACGGTGTTCTGCCGCCGTGACCGTGACGACACCGTCAACGAGTCGCTCTGACAGTCGGGCGCGAACCCGGTGGCGCAAGGCCTCGGGGATCGCCCGAGTGCCGTCGGGGGCCCAGGACAAGTGAACGCGGGAGTCCGTAGTGTTGACTGACTGGCCTCCGGGCCCCGATGAGCGGCTGAACTGCCAATGCAGTTCGGCGGCAGGGATGGTGACAGTCCGGGAGACGCGCAGATCCCCGGCGACGTCCTCCATATCAGGCTGCTTGTGGGTCCAGTCCGTGGGCGGTCCGGATCGTGGCAACCACCTGCTGCATGATCGCGGTGGCGTCGTAGTCCTTGGGAGTGAAGACCGCAGCGACTCCGGCGGAGCGCAAGGTGTCCGCGTCGGCATCGGGGATGATTCCCCCCACGACGACGGGAACGTCGTCGAGACCTGCCTCCGCGAGACCTCGGACCACATCGGGCACCAGTTCCATGTGTGATCCGGACAGGATCGACAGCCCGACGACGTGGACGTCCTCCGCCACCGCGGCTGCCACGATCTGAGCCGGGGTCAGACGGATGCCTTGGTAGATGACCTCGAACCCTGCGTCCCGAGCGCGGACAGCGATCTGTTCGGCACCGTTGCTGTGCCCGTCCAGTCCGGGCTTGCCGACGAGCATCCGCAGTCTGCCGCCCAGTTCCTCGCCTGTGGTTCGGACGCTGTGGCGGACCGCTGTGAGTGCCTGCCCGGCCTCGGCCACTCCCACCACCCCGCTGACCCCCGTGGGAGCCCGGTACTCGCCGAAGGCCTCGCGCAGCGCACCTGCCCACTCCCCTGTGGTGACTCCCACGCGAGCACAGGCCAGCGTCGCCGCCATCAAGTTCTGGTCGGTGCCGGCCACCTGCCGCAACTCCTCCAGCGCTGCCGAAACGGCCTCCTGGTCTCGCTCCGCGCGCCACTGTCGGATGGCGGCCACAGCCGCACTCTCGACCTCAGCATCGACGGTCTGGATCGCCGAGTCGAGGTCGGTGAGCAGCGGATTCTCCTCAGTGGTGTCGAACCGGTTCACTCCGACGACGATGTCGTCTCCAGCCTCGATCCGGGCTCTACGGGCCGCGTGCGAGGCGACCAGTTGCTGTTTCATGTAGCCGGATTCGACGGCGGCGACGGCTCCACCCATCGCCTGGACCCGCTCGATCTCCTCGCGGGCGGCTGTGACCAACTCGGCCACCTTGCCCTCGATGACCGCACTGCCGCTGAAGATGTCGTCGTACTCCAGCAAGTCCGACTCGAAGGCCAGCACCTGCTGGATGCGCAGACTCCATTGCTGATCCCACGGTCGAGGCAGCCCCAGCGCCTCGTTCCAGGCGGGTAGTTGGACTGCACGGGCGCGAGCATCCTTGCTCAAGGTCACGGCCAACATCTCGAGGACGATCCGCTGGATGTTGTTCTCGGGCTGCGCCTCCGTCAGGCCCAGGGAGTTGACCTGAACCCCGTAGCGGAAGCGTCGCTGCTTGGCATCGGTCACGCCGTAGCGTTCGGCGGTGATCTCATCCCACAACTGCACGAATGCGCGCATCTTGCACATCTCCTCGACGAAGCGCACGCCCGCATTGACGAAGAAGGAGATCCGGGCCACCACTTTGCCGAACTCGGCTTCGGGAACCTGGCCCGAGTCACGGACAGAGTCCAGGACAGCGATCGCGGTGGTCATGGCGTAGGCGATCTCCTGCACCGGGGTCGCCCCCGCTTCCTGCAGGTGGTAACTGCAGATATTGATCGGATTCCACTTGGGGATGTTGTTGACGGTGTACGAGATCATGTCGGTGATCAGCCGCAGGCTGGGCCCGGGCGGGAACACGTAGGTGCCGCGCGACAGATACTCCTTGATGATGTCGTTCTGGGTCGTGCCTTGCAGGACCGCAGGATCGGCCCCTTGCTCCTCCGCCACTGCCTGGTACAAGGCCAACAGCCACATGGCGGTTGCGTTGATGGTCATGGACGTGTTCATCTCGCCGAGCGGGATGTCCGTGAAGAGCGCCC
>WBZT01002367.1_pt1 | contig 11072 bp, 9 predicted proteins | sample 5204241 | NCBI WGS metagenome assembly WBZT01 (sample SAMN12344358, study PRJNA552823) | activated sludge metagenome | biome: Activated sludge suspended growth; feature: Nitrification reactor; material: Wastewater; isolation source: activated sludge from nitrification reactor of wastewater treatment...
GTTTTCCGGAAAACATGAAGGTCTATCAACTTTTTGAACTATTGAAAAGTCTTCGTAAGGTTCCTGTTGGTCAATTGGATTTGGATCTATTCCATCGGTTTGAAATTAAATCTTTTGAAAAAAAAGCACTTGGCGAATTATCTGGAGGAATGCGACAAAAGGTTAGTGCTGCCCTGGCATTTATGTTTCAGCCGCAAATTCTAATTCTGGATGAACCTACAGCAGGATTGGATCCTATTTCTTCTGAAATATTTAAGGATAAGATCATCATGGAGCATAAACAAGACAAACTTATCATCATTACTTCCCATATCCTTAGTGATATTGAAGACATCACTACACATGTTGCCTATATGCAGGATGGTAGATTGGAATATTTTGGCACCATGATAGAATTACTGCGCATCAGCAGCGAAAAGAGGCTTGGCAAGGCGATTGCTTATCTAATGAACCTCCATCAAAACCAAATCATCGGTTGAAATGAGAAAACTGATTTCTTATATATTAATGGATGTGCTAAAGAGTAAGATCATGTTGTCTTATTCGGCATTTCTGTTTTTGATTACCTTGGTTTTGCTTGGACTGGAAGAAAATTCAAGTAAAGCGATCTTAAGCCTTTTGAATATATTATTAATAATTGTTCCGCTGGTATCAATGATATTTTCAACCATCCATTATTACAATTCCTACGAATTTATCGAAATGTTGCTTTGTCAGCCCATTGGAAGAAAAAAGGTATTGTTGTCAGAATTTTTTGCACTCTCCATAGCTTTAATTACCGCTCTTATTATAGGGCTGGGTGTACCATTAATTTTGTTTTCTTCTGACACAGAAAGTTTATGGTTAATACTTACGGCTATTCCGTTTACAGTTTCTTGTGCTGCGCTTTCTATGTTGGTTTCTGTAAATGTTAAGGATAAAGCAAAAGGCATTGGAATTGTACTGCTTATGTGGTTTTACTTTAGTTTGATTTATGATGGAATTATTCTGCTGATTTTGTTTGGATTTAGTGATTATCCATTGGAGAAAATCACCTTGGCGTTGGTTGCTTTAAATCCCATTGATCTGGCAAGAGTTTCCATTATGTTGAAAATGGATATAAGTGCGTTAATGGGCTACACAGGTGCATTATACCGTGACTTTTTCGGAAGCTTAAGTGGCTTTCTATTTACCTTTGGAATTCTTTTTTTGTGGATTCTTATCCCAATTTATCTTGCCGTCAGAACTTTTAGAAGAAGAGACTTGTAAAAAGCGTCGGGAAGATTTCTATTCTTTTCAGGAAACGATCATTCCATCTTTCATAGTGAATATTCGTTCCGTTTGATCTGCGATGCGAAGGTCATGCGTTACCAGAATACAGGTAAGGTTAAATTCTTTTCGAGCCAGGAATATTAATTTTAAAACTTCTTCAGCATTCATTTGATCGAGGTTACCGGTTGGCTCATCAGCTAACAGGATTTTGGGACGATTCACTAAAGCCCGTGCTAAGGCGACCCTTTGCTGTTCTCCACCAGAAAGTGCACTGGGCTTATGATCCATTCTTTGGGATAACCCAAGCAATTCGAGCAATTCTTTCGCTCTTTGATGCAATACCTTCCGGTCCGTTCCGGCAATATAAGCCGGAAGACAGGCATTTTCGAATGCTGTTAATTCAGGAAGCAGGTGGTGAAATTGAAAAATAAATCCGATCTCCCTATTTCGGAATTTCGCCAAATCTTTTTCTTTTAATTTAGGAATCTCTAAGCCATTTATTTCAAGAAAGCCAGCGTCTGGTTTGTCCAGAGTGCCTAAAATATGTAAAAGAGTACTTTTTCCGGCTCCAGAAGAGCCAACTATACTCACTAACGAACCCTCTTCAATTTGAAGGTTTACACCTTTTAAGACCTTAATCTGGTCATAGGATTTGATAAGATCCTTACATAAGATCATCTTTCCATTCAATTAAATGGTGAAAGTAAGTCATTTTAGGGTTTTTGAAAAAAGCATTATATCAGGTAGTGCTTAGCGTATTAACCATTTAACCAATATATTAAGCTTTGATTAAGCATTAATTTAGATCCACAGAACTAGGATAAAAAAGGATGAATTATGTACATTTGCCAAGATTTTCAAAATTATATTAACAAAATTATAGCATTTTTAAGAAATTGATCGTTATCCCAATATGCTATCGTTATTTGGTATAATTATAGCAGAATAACCGACGAAGCCAATATGAAAGTACTTCAGCTCTGCAAAAAGTTTCCTTACCCACTTCAGGACGGTGAGTCCATTGCGATTCAACATATTAGCAAATCACTTCACGAAATGGGATGTGAGCTTAGCTTACTTACAATGAATACCAGTAAGCATTATTATAAACCAGACGAAAATTTTGTTCCAGAGGAACTCAATCATTATACAGAGATTCATTCGATTGATGTCGATAATACTATTAGATCATGGGATGCTTTTAAGAATCTGTTCAAAAAGGAGTCATATCATATATCCAGGTTTCAATCAGATCAATTTGCATTGAAATTGCAAGAATTGCTGCAAAAAAACAAATACGATATTATTCAGCTTGAAACCCTATATCTGGCTCCTTACTATGATCTCATAAAGGCTAATTCGGATGCCATTGTTGTAATGCGTGCCCATAATATTGAACATGAAATTTGGGATAGAATAACAGAACAAATTGATTTTATTCCAAAAAAACTGTACTTGTCGTATTTAGCAAAAAAATTAAAGAAATTTGAAGTGGAGCGCCTGAACAAATACGATTTCTTAGTTGCCATCACCGAAAGAGACCTCGACAAATTCAAATCTTTAGGTTATAAAAACGGCTGTTTAGCAATTCCCGTTGGATTTGACTTAAATCAATACGGGCCGGATTTTACAGCTTTCAGCAAACCGATAACTCTTTCTTTTATTGGTTCGCTCGATTGGATGCCAAATACCGAAGGTTTAAATTGGTTTTTAGATGAAGTCTGGCCGAAACTTCGAAATAAACATCCGGATCTTGAATTTCATTTTGCCGGTCGTAATGCACCGACTGAATTAAAAAATATTAAAATTTCCGGAGTCCATTTTCACGATCAGGTCACTGATGCCAAGTCGTTTATCCAAAATTATCCCATTTCCATTGTTCCTCTTTTTGCAGGCTCTGGAATTAAGATAAAAATTCTGGAGGCAATGGCCCTTGGACGGGTTGTCATCAGCAGTTCAATTGGTTTGGAAGGAATTCCTGCCAAGCATATGAAACAAGTAATTATTGCCAATTCTGTTGAAGATTATTTAGAAAGTATCGATTGGTGCTTTCAACATAAGGATCAACTGCAACGCATTGGAGAGAATGCCAGAAACTTTCTTAAATCCAATTTTAATAACGACAAATTGGCTGCTAAACTTGTGAATGCCTACCAAAAAGTGTTGGTTTCCCATGGCCACAAACACGGGGCATAGTGAATGATCTTTATTGTTAAGTGTTTGCTCTATATAAGTTTAGGCTTATTTCTACATTCATATATACTCTACCCTATTATCGTAGGATTATTCTACTTTTTGCAAAAAAAGAAAAAGCGTATTCAATTTACTATTGAAGATGATTTACCTATGGTATTCATTTTAATATCCGTGCATAATGAAGAAAAGATCATTAGACAAAAATTAGAAAGTCTGTTTCAGACTAATTATCCTTTAGATCATATTCAAGTATATGTAGGATCTGATTTTTCAAATGACCATACCAATTCTATTTTACAGGAGTTTCAAACGAAATACACCAATCTGCATGCATTATTTTACAATGTTCGTAGGGGAAAGCCTCAGGTTCTAAATGATCTGATGAAAGTAGTTCGAGAAAATCATTCCTTAGCTGATGATCGGATTGTCCTATATACCGATGCAAATGTCATTTTGAATAAGGATACCATCTACCGCATGGTCAGAAATTTCAAAGACCCAAAGGTTGGCCTGGTTGATTGCAGAATGATTTCCGGTGATTTTACTAAGACAGGAGTGGCTAAGTCTGAAGATAATTACATTCGACTAGAGTCCAGATTAAAACAGTGGGAAGGAGAACTTTGGGGATGTATGATGGGTGCATTTGGAGGATGTTACGCTGTGCGTTCAAATCTGGTATGCACATTACCCGAAAAAATTCTGGTGGATGATTTTTACATTAGTATGAAAGTTTTGGAACAAAATTATTTTGCAATTAGTGATTCGGAAGCCTTAGCCTTTGAATCTCTGACAGGAAGTTTCCAACAGGAATTTCGACGCAAATCAAGAATTTCATCTGGTAATATTCAGAATCTCATTTTCTTTTACAAAAATGTTTTAACCAGACCTTTTATCGAAAATTTTTGCTTTTTCTCTCACAAGGTTATACGTTGGATTGGCCCCGTACTGCTTGTCCTTTCTATTTTATCTTCATTTATTCTGACGATGGAACAGAAAGGAATACACAGTATCGTGTTCATTACTTTATGTGTGGTCTTATTTCTGATTCCCTGGATGGATCGTGTATTGATGAAAGGCGGAATCCATTGGAGCTTATTTAGGAATATTAGTTATTTCTCCTGGATGAACCTTGCTTTATTAAATGGGTTATTAAGATATTATAAAGGTATCCGGTCAAGTATCTGGGAACCAACAAAGCGAACTTAATCAGCATCATATGTTTAATACTATAGAAGAAGCCATACAGGATTTTAAAGAAGGAAAGGTTTTAATTGTTGTGGATGATGAAGATAGGGAAAATGAAGGCGATTTTATTTGCGCCGCTGAGAAAGTTAGTCCTCAGATTGTCAATTTTATGGCTACTGAAGGGCGTGGTTTGATTTGTGCTCCGATAGCGGAACAAAGAGCTAATGAACTTGACCTTCCGTTGATGGTTAGAAATAATACTTCGCTGCATGAGACAGCATTTACTGTTTCCGTAGATCTGATTGGCCATGGTTGTAGTACCGGAATATCAACCTATGATCGCGCTTTGACTTTGAATGCGTTAGCCAGTGAAAATTTCGTTACCAAGGATTTTGCGAGACCCGGACATATTTTTCCATTGAGAGCTAATGCGGGGGGAGTGTTGCAAAGAACAGGACATACCGAAGCCACCACTGATCTGGCTAGACTTGCAGGAATGAATCCGGCCGGAGCATTGGTAGAAATTCTGAATGAAGATGGATCAATGGCTCGGCTTCCACAATTAATAGAAAAAAGTAAAAAACACCATATCAAAATCATTTCCATCAATGATTTAGTACAATACAGATTAAGAAGTGAAAAGTTAATTTCACTGGAATATCAGAACACCCATCGATTTGGTCATCAGGAATTTGAAATCGTTCAATTTGGTCAATTTGACTCACCGGACAAACACATTGCCATCATCAAAGGCAAAATCAATCCGGCAAATCCCGTACTCGTAAGAATTCAATACTGTGATAGTCTTGCCGAATTGCTGGATGTTATACTAAATCAAAATCATTCATTGCTTGCTAAGGCAATTAGAAACCTTTCAGAGGTGGAATCCGGTATGATTGTATTAATTTCTAATCAGCATAAAGAAAAGGAACCCCTCAGCAAGATACAAACCGAAAGACCAAAAATCTTACGACAGGAACAAGATCAACGGGAAATTGGCGTTGGAAGTCAGATCCTCAGAGCCTTGGGTGTAAAAAAAATCAGGTTACTCACCAATAAGCCAAGAAAAAATATAGGTGTTGAAGCTTATGGCCTAGAAATCGTAGAACATGTTCAGATAATGTAGTTCATTTTTCAAGGTGTTCAATGAAGTAGCAAAGATGCTGTTTATATTTGCCGCAAAATATTATAAAGTCGTATACAATAATGGATAATCATCAATTAATCAGGCAGAGTGCTAAAGATTTTGCCGAAACGCAGATCAAACCATATTTTATGGATTGGGACGAAAGACAATATTTTCCCGTTGAACTTATGCACAAGATGGGAAAATTAGGATTTCTTGGCGTATTAGTACCGCATGAATATGGTGGTGCAGGTCTGGGATATCAGGAATATATTACGATCATTGAAGAGATTGGAAAAGTGTGCGGTTCTATTGGCCTATCCGTTGCTGCACATAATTCACTTTGTACAGGTCATATTCAAAGCTTTGGCAATGAAGAACAAAAAAAGAAATATTTGCCTAAACTGGCTTCAGGAGAATGGATTGGAGCCTGGGGATTAACCGAAGCGAATACTGGTTCCGATGCTATAAGAATGCAATGCACCGCAAAACAAGAAGGCGATTATTGGATTATTAACGGTACAAAAAACTGGATTACACACGGGATAAGTGGTAATGTTGCTGTGGTTATTGTAAGAACTGGTGAATTATTAGATAGTAACGGAATGACTGCTTTTATCATTGAAAGAGGAACAGCTGGATTCAAAGGTGGTAAAAAGGAAAATAAATTAGGGATGAGGGCTTCAGAAACTGCAGAATTGGTCTTTGACCAATGCCGAGTTCATTCCTCACAAATACTTGGAAAAGTTGGAGACGGATTTAAGCAAGCCATGAAAATACTCGATGGAGGCAGAATCTCCATTGCAGCACTTTCACTTGGCATTGCTAAAGGAGCTTATGAATCATCTGTAAAGTATTCCAAAGAAAGACAACAGTTTGGTGTTCCAATTTCATCTTTTCAGGGGATTTCATTTAAACTTGCAGATATTGCCTGTAAAATTGAAGCTGCTGAACTACTTACCCGAAAAGCAGGAAGTATGAAGGATCTTGGGCAAAAGTTGAGTAAAGAATCTGCTATGGCTAAATATTACGCTTCAGAGGTTTGCGTTATGGCTGCAACAGAATCCGTCCAGATTCATGGAGGTTATGGTTATACCAAAGATTTTCCAGCTGAAAAATATTACAGAGATTCTAAGTTATGCACGATTGGTGAAGGAACTTCTGAAATACAAAAAATTGTTATATCACGAGAAATTGAAAAAGGAAATTAATTTATTTTTTTGTGGTATTCTACGCAGCTTCTTTCTTATCCTTTTTGTAATTCTTGGAACCAAGAACACAATCCTTTATGGTCAAATCCTTAGCGGAAAAATTACAGATCAGCATAACCGTCCACTTAACGGAGTACAGGTTATTATTCTGCCTTCATCCAAAGGAACTTCTACAGCAAGTGATGGGCGTTTTGTTCTACAAAAATCAACCAAGGATACATTTTTAGTCGTAAAATATTTTGGTTATCGGGAAGATACTTTTGAAATAGCTTCAAATCAAAACGAAATTATACTTCAATTAAATGAAGGAGTTGAACTCGGTGCGGTAAATATTCAGTCACAGAGAAGCGCACACAACTTCTCACTATTGGATCCGAATAATCTTGAAACAATTCACGAATCGGAATTCAGAAAAGCAGCATGCTGTAGCCTTGCCGAAAGTTTCCAGTCTGGAAATACAGTTGATCTGGCTTATAGCAATGCCATAATTGGAAATAAGGAAATCCAAATGTTAGGATTAAGGGGAATTTATACCCAACAACTCATTGAGAACAGGCCTGTATTTACGGGGATTCTCAATACGTTCGGATATGATTTTATACCCGGAACCTGGCTTCAAGAAATTAACATTCAGAAAGGCGCAGCTTCCGCACTTCATGGTGCTCAAAGTATGACCGGAGCGATCAACTCTGAACTTAAAAGTCCATCCAGCGATGAACGAATATTTGCCAATGCTTACGCAGATTACCATGGGAGATTTGAAACCAATGTCCATCTGAACAAATCTTGGAACAAAGAAGATCACTCCGGATGGTACTTACATGGCTCCAGACACTCTGGATTTAGAGATCATAATAGTGATGGATTTTATGACGATGCCAGATCCAATTTATTAAATGGAATGTGGAAAAATACTTTTTTGGGTCATCAATGGGAGGGTCAAATCAATGCGCAAGGTTTAATTAATGAAAGAACCGGTGGTCAAAACTCAGAAAATAAATTATTTACATTCTATCAGAAAATTAAACACCTCAATTTGAGTGGAAACCTTGGTTATGTTGGATTTGATGATGCTCAGCAAAGCACCGGATCTATCTATGACATTTCTTATTCTGACCTTAGCGGAGTGTATGGAAAAAATAAACTTTATGCATCAGAAAAACATTTCCTCGCACAATGGATTTACAAACATGGTTTTAAAGAAAACAAACATGAAATAACAGTTGGTCCAGCACTGAATTTTAATCATGGTATGGAAAACGTAAGCATTGATACTAATAATTTTAATTTAGATTACAAAGAGATCACTCCAGGTTTGGTTGGAGAATATAATTTTAGATTTGGAAAAAGAAGCTGTGAAGATCAAAGTATATTTGTTTTAAGCACCAGTCAACGATTAGATTATATAAAACTAAAACATTGGTTCTGGGCACCCAGAATCAGTCTTCGCTATAACATCAATGAAGAATGGACTTCCCGATTTTCAGCTGGAAGAGGTTACAGATATTACAGACTTGCCAGCGATAACATTAATTTATTATCCACGAATAGAGCATGGTTGATTCAGAGCCTACCCGATTATGAGTCCTCCTGGAATTATGGTTTCAATTTGGTTGGAAAACCATATTTATTTAATAAAGAAACGGAATGTAATCTTGATGCTTACCTGACAAGATTTGATCATCAGCTGGTTGTTGATCAGGATTCAGATTTACCCTCTCAACCATTGGTTCAGTTTTACAAGTTGTTGGGACAATCCCGGGCATATAGTCTAAGTGCCAGTTATAAAGTACAAGTTTTAGAACGATTGAGCATAAAAGTTGGTGTGAGATACCAGGATAATAAGATCCAACTTCAAAGTGGATTCAGGGAACAAACTATGATTGCAAATTGGCGTGGATTGTTATCGACAGACCTAAATTTATTTCGAAATAAAATTCAATGGAATGTCACTGCACACTATGTAGGAAAAATGAGATTTCCGGATAAAAGCTATTACCCATCTCAATTAACAAAGAACCATAACGGATATTCCACACCATATGTAACACTACAGACTCAAATAAACTTTAGTATAAATAGATGGGAATTGTACCTTGGCTGTGAAAATATTTCTAATTATACGCAGCATCACGCTATCTTAAGTTCCACCAATCCATTAAGTCCATATTTTGCTGCCAATGAAATTTTTGCACCAATTAATGGAATCAAACCTTACCTGGGTGTGAAATATAGAATTCCATCACTTTAAAAATTGTTGCAAAGTCTTAACATTCTTTCATTACCCTGAAGATCTTTACGCAATTCAAATTGCGTGTATCCTTCTAGCTTGAAAATTTCTATTATTTCCATAGATCTATATTGATTTAATTCGCAGTAAATCATTCCTCCTTCGACCAGATGATTTTTTCCAAAATTTGCCAATTTCCGATAAAATATATCAGGATCAGTTCCTTTGGCAAATAATGCCTGATGCGGTTCAAATCTAATTACTGAATCGTCCATATAAACGGAATCAGCTTCAGAAATATATGGTGGGTTTGTAATGATGGCATCCCATTTTAACTCCGGGGCTGCATCAAAATTTAGAAAATCAATTTTCTTAAAATTGATGTGAACTGAATATTTCATTGCATTTTCCTGAGCAAGCTGTAATGCGTCCGAACTCACATCCCATGCCATAACTTGAGCTTGAGGATAAGATTTGGCTATTTGAATTGCAATACAACCGCTTCCTGTTCCAACATCAAGAATTTTTGGAGAATTCCAATTTTTGATATCTTTAATAAGCCAATCGGTAAGCTCTTCTGTTTCAGGTCGTGGTATTAATACTCGTTCATCAACGCTTAATACAAGATCCATAAAATATGCCTCGTTCAAACAATATTGAATAGGCCTTCCCTGTGCTAATTCTATTTCTAGTTTTTGTAGCCTATGTTTACAATGAGCTATATCTAAAGATTTTAATTCTGAAAAATAGTTTGATCTTAGAATATAAGATAATATATTTTCGAAATATATATTATTATATTTTGACAATGATGCATTGTATATAATTTGGCACACTTCTTGTTTAATATCATACATATTAAATTATTTTATAATATGTATAATTCTAAGATTAAGGCTAAAAAGGTAAATTTCATAAAGATTGGGTTGATTCGATTATATCTACTGGTATCCTTCATTTTCAACATGGCAAATATCGTCATTGGCCAGCATTATACAATTATAGCATCCAAAACCTCTGAGGGTTCTCTATCCCAAAATTACCTTTCGCTCGGTGAGCATTTTATTATTGACTCATCCAAAATGATTCAAACAACCGTACCCAAGCCATCCTGCGAAAAATTAATCCAATCTCCTAATCCTGGTTTTGAAACTGAATTCATATTAAGCGATGAAAAAGCACACCATGCTAAACTAACTGAAGTGCATATACTTGAATCGAATTTTGCTTGTCTATTGGATGACAATCAATCCCTTCAACCGTACAACTTTGAAAGAGGAGCACAGTTTCAAGGAATCATAGATGATGATACTTCATCCTTAATGACTCTGAATGTTTCCAATCAACAAATTCACGGAATATTGATTGCTTCACTACAAGAGCAGTATACGCTTCACTCAGAAAATAATGCGGACGAAACAACACTTTTCATTCAGGCACTTAAAATTAAAGACATAGAAATTCCTGGTTGCCACACAAACGACTGGGACCACTATCTCGCTTCTGAAACTGGACTAGCTACCAGAACCCGGGAAAGCTGCAAGCGAACACAAATTAGCGTCCGTGCTGATTATGAATTATACTTAAAATTTGGCAAGAATCCACAGGTTCTCGGCAATTATATCGTTGGCTTATTCAATCAGGTGAATGCATTGTACCGAAGAGAAGACATTCAAATCACCCTTTCTGAAATCATTATTAATACTTTGCCAGATGGATTTACCCATACTTCTGCTAATGCAGATCTCAACACTCTAAAAACAAAATACAAGAATTTTAAAGGCAATATTCAACTTTGCTTATCGGGTTACTCCAACAAAGGAAAAGCAACGTTAGGCGGTGTTGCTTATATTAATGCCTTGTGCCTTAAATC
>WBZT01002484.1_pt3 | contig 11070 bp, 8 predicted proteins | sample 5204241 | NCBI WGS metagenome assembly WBZT01 (sample SAMN12344358, study PRJNA552823) | activated sludge metagenome | biome: Activated sludge suspended growth; feature: Nitrification reactor; material: Wastewater; isolation source: activated sludge from nitrification reactor of wastewater treatment...
CCTACTCCTGGCAACTTTTTGTTCGAAAATGTACCAGCCAAATTTTCATACCTACCCCCTCCGCAGATGCTTCCAAGCTCAGGATAGTCTTGCAATTTTATTTCTGCTATAGTCCCTGTATAATAATTTAATCCTCTGGCTAAAGTTGGACTAATCTGCAAAAATTCCTCTGGTACATTGAATTTCTGCAGCAAAGAAAAAACTTCTAGCAATTCAGAAAGACCTTTTAAAGACTCCTCATTTGTACATATTGTACGCAAATAACTAATCCATCCTTGATTTGTGAGATCTTGGCTTATAAATGTTAGCAAGCTATTTTTCTCTGATTGGCCAAGTCCGCATGAACACAACTCACTTTGCAGCTCTGCATTGGATATTTTGTCAACTTTATCTATAATTCTTGTTACGTTCTCTATGAATTTTTCTTCTATATCAAAGGATTTGAGCAGCCCAATCAGCAAAAACCGATTATTAAGTTTAATTGCGAAATTTTTTACTCCTATTGACACTAACACGCTATAAATAATTGATAAACATTCGGCATCATAGGCAATAGGCAAATCTCCATCGCCTATTATATCTATATCACATTGATAAAATTGCCTATATCTACCAGCTTGAGGCCTTTCTCCGCGCCATACAGGAGCTATATGATATCTTCGATATGGAAAAGTGAGCATACCATAATTTTGAGCTACATACCGAGCAAGCGGCACGGTTAAGTCAAATCGCAGCGCTAGGTCCTTTTCCTTAGAATGTTGATCACCCGCCAGCCTATACAAGCCATAAATCTCATTATCATTGCCCTTAGCTAATAAAGTTGCAACCCTTTCAACTGCAGCAGTTTCCAATGGAACAAAGCCATGTAATTCGAACTGAGCTTTAATCCTCGCAACAAGTTTGTCAAAACTTATCTGTTGTTTTGGCAAAAATTCAGGAAAGCCAGATATATTAATTGACATAAGATCCTCGCGATTTAAAACATATAAACTTTTTTAATTGAAAGTTAACGGCATTTTTCACACTAGAAAGCATACTCGCGTTTACCTATGAGTCAACAGAAAAACTTGTATTGTTCAGGATTGCCACCCACTGCTCTTCCAAACCCCAGCACCAGCACTCTCCATCCTACTTTCACCTCCTTCGCAAAAGTAGCTCCACATCCTCACCATGTCTCACTCATAGCGCGCTACCCATACTCCTGCACTGTAACAGTAGATCTACTGCGTATGCTGAGATTTGGAGGAGTAGTGGCAGTACGGCCTTTTGAATGCAACATTTATTGGATCATACTATTTTTGTTACGTTTTAGCTATATAATATATTTGCTTAATTTTCTGATTTATATCATCTATTTTTTTGACAATATGTTCGATACGATCTTATAAAATATTGCCCTGTATTTATATAAAAATCATTGACAATTTCGAGATTGTAATATTATATTCAGAAAGAATTTAAATATATATCAGGTATGTTATGTCTAAAAAATTATACGTTGCTGCTACATTTTTTTCTGTCGGGCTGCTTGCGATCACGGTTAGCTCTGTTTCCGTATTTTTTGATACAAAATTAGTTGAGTATACAATAGGCTCAAACCTACTCGTGACAGATTTTCTGATAGTTTTGGGGTCTATGCTTGGCGCAATGGGAGGAATAATTGCATCCGCTCAGTATAACCTAAAAATGACAGCATGTGGCATAATATGGGCGTGTGCAGCTGGCATAGCAAATAATATCATTTCAAGTAAAATGGCATACGCATCAGTTGGAGAGCAGTTTGGAGTATGGTTTGGCATCGCATCTTCCTTGGCTTTTGCCGTACTTGGATCTGTGAAATACATAAAAGAAAAGCAAGGCATAAAGGACAATGCAGAGCAAAATGATACTTATGCTGGCAATCCTTTATTTATAAGCTTGCCAACCTGTATAGCCGCTGCTTTAATGTTCGGCTCTTATACAGCCTTATCTATGTCTATTATACCGCTTTATGTACGTTCATTTTTACAGGATGAAACTGTACAAATTATAGTAAACTTTACTCTCAGCCCAATGTTGTGTTCTGTATTTATGCTGGTAGCGCAGGCCATAATCAATGGAACGCGCTCGATATAACTTATATATTTTTAGCTATAATCTGCTGTATCGTCATCTTTATTTTTGCGCATTTTGCTCATATAAAAACTTATTTACCTAATTATGTCTGGCAAATAGTATTAAACGTATAAGCTTTATATTAATTGACTGAGCTAAATTATATGCTAGCATTTTTATATAACTTCATCAGTTATAGTTAACCAATTACAACTGGAGAATGGTGTAAATATTTAAGGCATTGGAGGGGAAAATGCGTAATAAAAACAAGGCTAGTCTACGAAAAGGTAGCGCTATAATATATTTAGCAATCTTGCTAATATTAGGATCCTTTTCCGCTGTAATGTATTCTAAATACCAAGCACCAAAACGAAATCAAGAAATGGTACAGTCTACAGACCATGCATTGAATGAATTGCGTGATGCGCTGGTTGAATTTGTTGCAAATAATGGAAGGCTGCCATGTCCAGCACCACTTGATGCCTCAATTGATAGCACTGTATATGGAGTAGAGGCAAGGGATTTGAATAACTTCAGCTGTATAGCAGGTGCCGTTACTTCCGGCTCAGGCGTTGTATACAACCCAGGAGTTGCTTATATGGGGGCCATACCTGTTGCAACATTGGGGCTAGATAAAAGCCTGAGTATAGACGCATGGGGCAACAAAATAGAGTATATAATTGCTGATGGTATGCAGATTTCATCATCAGAACGTACTGCGCATAATTTTGACAAAGATACACCAACTATAGTTGTAAATGATAGCGCTGGTAATAATTTAAAGAATAATGTTGCTTATATAATAATTAGTAGAGGTATAGATCAATATGGCGCATGGAGCGCTCATGGTAGCGCTAGAGCCGTTATGCCTCCAGTAGACAATTTAGCACGAGATAACCTTGAATGCCAAGTCCATTCCAATAATTGCGGAGCGCAGTACCTGGACACTATATTTTTAAGCACTGAGGGAGCTGCAGTTAAGACGCTTATGGTATATGGTACAAAGCATGATTTAAGCTCTGAATGCAGCGCGAATACAAGTGGAAATAAGTGCAACTCAACGCCATGTAATTCTATTGCGTGGACTGTGAATGGCTCTAATACGATCAAAGCAAGCGCTTCAAGCCTGCCAGTTTTTAGCTTCCCTAATGGCTTTGCTCAGGCTAATATGTCTTATAGTGTATCGTTTACGCTATCAGCTCTTTCTGCTACTGGGGGCGATATTTATCTTGTATACGAATACATAGATAATGCAGGTGTGACGCGCAATTATAATATTGGTATTTTTTCTAATAAATCTGGTTTTTCTGGGCAGTATGATTATAGTTATTTAACAAAAACAATAACCTTGCCATTTGGATCTCCATATGACACTCCTAAACGATTATATTTTGCATTAGCTAATCCTTCCAGCTCTAGCAGTTTAAATATAGCAAATGTTACTGTGATGGTTGATGTTAATGAGCGAATTAACTCGCTTAGGTATAACATATGGAATTTACCTTCATGTAGCTGTTCTACTAGCAGTGGCAGTAATATAAAAATGCCCTGCTCTAAACATGGTCAAGAGAATTATTATTATTCGCAATCTAGTAATAATTGCAATGGTAACGGTAATGGTAACGGTAATGGTAATGGTAATGGTAATGGTAATGGTAATGGTAATTGCAATGGTAACGGCAATGGCGATGGTCATTGCAATGGTAACGGTAATGGCAATGGTCATTGCAATGGTAACGGCAATGGCGATGGTCATTGCAATGGTAACGGTAATGGCAATGGTCATTGCAATGGTAACGGCAATGGCAATGGTCATTGCAATGGTAACGGCAATGGCAATGGTCATTGCAATGGTAACGGCAATGGCAATGGTCATTGCGATGATGATGATGGCAATGGTCATTGCAATGGTAACGGCAATGGCAATGGTCATTGCGATGATGATGATGGCGATGGCGATGAAGACCTATGCAAATGCAGTACGGCAAAGGGCTGTAGTTTAGCGGATTTGATAAATTATGCAAAATACCCAGCCTATCCTAACACACGTATGTTTATATCAACTGCAAAAGGTGATATTAATCTAGGCACGTATTTTGGCTCTGTTATATATGGCACCTTTACACCCGACCAAACTGCAAGTTATACATTTTATTTGGCCTCCACTGCAACTTCTGCGCTATTTTTTAGCACAGATGACACAGCAGCTAATGCAACGCTTGTAGCTCAAAGGAGCACTCCTTCAAATCCAGATGCGTGGACTGCGGCTGGTGCAACAAGCTACGGCCCTGTAACGCTTTCAGCTGGTAAGTCTTATTATTTTGCGGCATATCAAGTAAATGATACTGGACATGATAATATTTCCGTTGGATGCCAAAGAACACTGAATAGCTCGACGACTACCATAAACGTACTCGGCGTAGGAGATGACACGACAGGGTGTGCAGGTATACTCGGTACAACAAATTTGTTTGATATTAATACGCAAACTGTTTGCAAGTGGTAACATTTATTATGCGCAGCAAATGTTAAGTATTATCGCATATTATAGTACGCATTTATATACGTTAGTATTATTAATATGCATCTGCTATATAATTTCGTTACTTCGCAAGAATTATAGCTTGAAAGAGCGAAATGAACAAATGAGCGAAGTCATGTTTATAACTAATATGACTTCAGCTTTAAGTGATGTAATTCGCGATGATAAGGATGTAAAAGATGCATTGCATTGTATATTATCTACAGTTAGAGACCTGCTCACAGCTGATGCTATCATCTTGCTAAAGTATAGAGATGGATTAGAAGAAATTTTATCTATATCTGTAAAAAACCCAGATAATGAAAATTTGATGACCGCTTACACAATGATCAATTTTCAAGAAAATAAGAACACAAGCAGTATTTATGTGAAAAGTCATAAATTATCTGATAATACATATATAAATACTGCTTTTAGCTTTATATGGTATGATAATATAGATATTATCATTGCAGTTCAGTTCTTAATGGACAAAGAGTTAAAAGAAGAGCATTTTACTGAATATGGCCTTTCTATAATTCCTGCTTTGCGCGGCCTGATCATACAGGCTTTAGAAACAGAAAAGAGACGCAACATAGACAATATTATACAAGCAAAGAATGAAAGCGATAAAAAAGCTATAGAACTTGCCCATCAATTATCTAGGGAACTAGAGTATAAACAATTACAAAATGATTTCATTAGTTTGGCATCACACGAGTTTCGTACACCTTTAGCCGTAATAGGATCGTCACTTTTTATAATACAAAGAAATTATTCAGCCTTCTTTAACAAGATAAAAGAAATAGCCACTGTTACAGAATTGCAAAGATATGAGGAGCTTTTTCATAAAAATAATAATTTAGCATCTAATATGCAATCATACATAAAACATCTTTCATCTATGATTGATTCTACGTTAAAAGTAGCAATTATGGAAGAGCATGGTATTACAAGTCACATGCAAAATATACAAATTCGTCCAATACTAGATGCTGTTGTTTCAAAATTGGAGCATTTGAGGAATGATGTTGACATAATTATACAAGATCACAGCAATAATTGCTATATTAGGTTTGATCCTATGAACTTAGAGCTTGTTATTACTAACCTTATATCTAATGCTATCAAATATTCTAGACCTGACACTTCTATATTAATAACTTTGCAACAAATAGATGGTATACTCAATTTGTTTGTTATTGACAAAGGTATTGGCATCCCAAAAGAGCAAAGAAGCAAAATGTTCCAAAAGTTTTTTCGAGGAAGTAATACTTGTACTATCACAGGCATAGGAGTTGGATTATATTTAACAAAAAAACTTGTTGAAGCTAATAATGCTTCTATTAGCTTCAAAAGCAGGAAAAATGTTGGTACAGAATTTAGGGTATGTTTTGATGTAGTGGAGGATATATGAGTAATGTTATTAATATAGCGTGCATAGAGGATGAACCTATACTCAGACAAAATCTATCAGAGATTTTGCGGGATTCGGGATATAGCGTACGAGATTTTAATGATGGCGCTGAAGCTTTGGAATACATGCAAACTGTGCAAAGCGAGCTTTGTATACCTAAATTAGTTATCGCCGATATTAATATGCCAAAAATGACTGGATTAGAGCTAGTACGTAGAATGCGCACCATAGGTTCTGCATATAGCAGTACTCCAATAATGCTACTTACTGCCTTATCAAAAGCGCAATACCAGACTAAGGCTCATGACTTGAACGTACAGGAGTATTTGCTAAAGCCTATAGATTACAATCTACTGCTTGCGAAAGTTGAGCAATATGTTGGACCTGCTCATTAGACGCTGTTAACAGTGTCTAAAAAATAACTCTCTATCTTTGTATATCAATGCAACGGTAAGCAAGGTTAGTATAGATGTTTGAATAATCTTTGAGTCAGGATGAGTAGCAAAAATTTCATTAGACAACCCAGCTGTGACATGAAACATAATAGTAATTAAAATATTCCTATTTGAATTGTAATATAGCCAATTCATTAAAAACACAAAGGGAAATAAACTGACGGCAAAATTTAAGGAATAAAGCCAGCTGTTTTCAGCTATATTACTGTGATAATATCCTTTGATAAATGAAAGAGGGAAATGCCAAAGCACCCAAAATAGAGAAAAAAGTATGCAAGTTATAAAGAGATTAAACTTAGCTCGTAAGCAGTCTGTACCATAAGAATGCCAAGCTAATTCTTCTATGGCAGGTGCGATAATTAACATCATCCACGCAGGAAATAAACTAAAAGAAAAAGAGGCATGTTTTGATAAATGGAACTGCTCTGTACTATACCCAAATATTAAAGACACAAATTGAGAAAATAAAATGCTGGTGGGCATTAAAATAAGTGCTAAGAAAATGTATCGTGGTTTAATATTAGAAAATTTAAAAAGTCTTGGCAGCAAATCCTTTCTTAAAGCATCATTTAAGTATATCATAAAAAATGCAATAATAGTCGGGCACGCTAGACCAATAAGCATCAACACCCCAGATAATAATTGGTACGATTCTAAGTAGCTAAAATGCGCTGCAATAAACCAAAATATCCAACTTGTAAAAGTAGATAAAAAATAAAAAAGTATTGGACCATTGTAATTGTATATTGCATTCATCTCTATCCTTTGGCTGAACCTTATTGTTACCTTTTTGCTGAATATTATCAATATTCCATACCTATCACAAGGCTGATGCTGAGAAGTGCTTGCCCTGTGTTGCTCAGTAATTGAGAATATATTTGACATTGGTAACTGAGTCAAGTTTTTTTAATGCAATTGTGCTAGTGCATCACAGCCCGTAAATTGCATGCAAAATTTTTTCTCCTGCATGCATTTTAATACTCCCATACCATATTTCAGCCCTTTACAATAAGAGCATACATTTAACACTAAGATACCAAACTATGGACTTAAAACTGGAATTCAAGAAGGAGGTATTAGCGTCTCTCTTGCCACATTTAAAACACTAGACTCACATGTTAAAAGCTTGCTCGCATTTAGCTATGGCTTTAAATCTAACAAAAAATTTAAAAGGCTTATATTTGAAGATAAAGGCTATATTAAAAAAAAGCTGTTTAAAGAGATTTTTACTTGTGGATTAAAGCTAGACACTGTTAATAGTGTCTACCACGTGTAAAAGTTGAGCAATATGTTGGAGCTACCCATTAGAGATCGCTAAAATTCTCTAAGAAATGGTGTAAAAAACAGAATTAAAAGTATTGATAATATTCATGTCTTTAGATTTTGTAGAGCAGCTGTTCCTGTTTACGCAGCCAGAATGGCAGCTTGACATGCAATCGAGGCTAATCTTACGTATTTGATTTTTTGCAACCATCATTTCTAATATGTCAAACAGATGGTGCGGATCTATGCCCAGCTTGTTATGTAATTGCTGCACAGTAATAAATTTATTCTCTTTAACAAATTTCTTAATAGCTATTATCATGTCAAAGCTACCATACTAATAGCAACACAGTAGAACAGTGCGGATATGCAATATCCTACACAGCAAGATAAAGCAACAGAGGAGACGGCCCATACAGCTCCAATTTCTGTCCAGATAGCAGAGAAGGTCGATATACATGGAAAATATAACAATATGAACAATATATACGCAAAAGCAGCAATTTTATTACCAAAATAATAATTAAGCGCTTGTTTTAAGTCGTAACCATCTGAACCACAAGCGGCATTGTGCAAGCATAGCCCTCTATACGATGCATCTATATTTGCTATCACTATCTCTTTAGCCAAAATGCCAGATATTATACCTATTACTGCAGGCCAATTCTCCTTCTTTACCCCTAATGGCTCAAAAACTGGTGACGAGAATTGCGCGATCTTTGCCAAAACAGAATGATTCGCATCTTCTACATATCGTCCATCTATTGAAATAAGCGATAAAATATGTATTATAAAAAAAGATGATATAATTAGCGGGCCTGCACCACTAACAAAAGATCTAACATTGTCATATACTTTTATTGCAATTGTTCTTAGCTTTGGTATACGATATCTGGGCAGCTCTATTATAAAGTACGATTGTGCAGATCCAGGAATGAGTTTATTTAGCACATATCCAGTCATCATTCCAACCAAAATCCCTATCAAATATAGTGCAAAAACTATATTATAACTACTTTCCATAAAAAAGGCAGAACCAAAAATAGTATATACTGAAAGCCTCGCACTACATGAAGAAAATGGGACCATTAAAGCTACGATAATCCTATGCTTTTTTAGCGGCAAGATTTTGACAGCGCTAATTGCTGGAACATTGCATCCAAAGCCAATAATGAGGGGTATAATAGACTTACCAGGCAAGTTGAGCCTCATCATCACTTTATTGCATATAAACGCAATTCTGGCCATATAGCCTGAAGCTTCTAAAACTGCAAGGCATATATACAGCATACTTATTATGGGTATAAAGCTAATCAATATGGAGGTTCCTGCTATTAGCCCATCAGCAATAAGCATGAACCTTGCCCAGTCACTGAAAAATAGACTAAAAATATTGGCCACAGCGGCAGAACAGCCATATGTAACATACTCATTTGTTTTAGTTTGCATGGTACTGCCAAATACAAGCGTGAGCCAAAAGATGCAATACATTATAGAGAGAAATATAGGAAGAGCGAAAAATTTATGCATCAATACGTTGTCTAATACTGAATTGCAATCATTTACTTTTTGTTTTATAATCTCAACAGCATTCGTGGCGATTTCGTGGATAAACTCGTACCTACTGCTAGCAATTAGGATATCCACATCTTCGCCGTATTCCGCTTTGATATCATTGAGTATACTAGAATCAGAGATTGAGGCCTCACATAATTCAAGTATGCTCCTGGAATACTTCACACCATTTTGTGCACCATGCTGCATATAGTTCTGTATTGACTCTGGATATATGCCTAGATGACGGACTTGATGGTCATAACTATGTATTGTGCTGTATACAATCTCTAGCAATGCCGATATATTACCAGATTGTGCGTTTATTGCATTGAAAGGTACAACAGTGACGTTCAATTCATCAGCAATATAATCAAGCTTAAGATTTACGCCAGAGTTAGTGGCCTCATCAATCATATTGCATAGTAATATTACTGGAGCGCCGGTTTCTATTAATTGCAATGTAAGATAAAGGCTCCGCTCCATGACTGAGGCATCAACTATATTTAATATTAAATCAAACTCTTCGTTTGTTAATATATCTAGTGTCTCTTTCTCGTCAATACTAGCATTATATTGATGTGCTATGGAATATATTCCAGGAAGATCGTGAAATTCCATTGCAAACTCTTTATATTGCAAGGATTTAATCTCTCGATTGACGGTAACACCAGGCCAGTTACCAACGCTGCTGTTATGCCCCGTCAGTAGGTTGAATATAGTAGACTTTCCAACATTCGGGTTGCCGGCAATTGCTATTCTTACACTCCTTCTTTTATGCATATGTCATGCTCATGCACTTTTATCCTTAAATGGTATCACTACTACACCACTAGCGATATTATCATCTATTGCGATACTTGCTGCGTCTATTTTCACAACTATTGCGCCAAGCATACTACGCCTTACTACAGTTATGACTCTTCTCGGCAATATCCCGACATTAAATAATTTATACATTAGCTGCGGTCCAACACTCAATGTTTTGATAATGAATTTTTCCCCTACGTTACAATTGGCTAACGTTATATTCATAACAATCTCCTTGAAATTGATGCTTAGTGTGCTTAAATTTATCATTTGTACTAGAGAAATGATATACTTTGGAAACACATTTCGCAATTACATCTACTAGTATATGCGAATAAAAATCATTCGCAAGTGATTATATACAAATTGGCATAGAATTTTCGGCATGGTCAAATTAAAGATAGCAATATTGACATGCTGTGATAAGATAGGATTGCGTAACAAAAATAAAGGAGAAACATATGGAGAAATGCATTATAATGCTAAGACAGGCTGTTGCTATGTGGTGCAATATCAATGTGAATATTGCTTTATCTATCTAGCTTTAATTTGACAATGCTAAAATTAAGAATTTGCTCATTCTATCTCATAGATATCGCAATAAAAGAAAGGCATATAACCTGAAATTCAATATTATAAACGGAATTGTCAATATTAAAAATGGTTTTATTAATGCTCAGTTAGTATCGTAGATAAAGCTGCAGCTATTAGTACTAAATGCGCGTCACATGCTATATGATTTTTCTATATTTAAAACTCTCAACCGATTACTTACGCAGTAGGTCTAGTTATCTAATCGATCTTTTTCTGAATTTTCGCTATTTTCGTTGCATATTTTTAGTAAGTACGTCTAGTACATGCGTCAAAAATAGACTTGAACCTAGACGCGATTAACAAAGATTTTGTATATGATATTTTAGTCTAATTCCTTGATTAATTTCATCTATTTTTTCAAA
>WBZT01003123.1_pt1 | contig 11070 bp, 8 predicted proteins | sample 5204241 | NCBI WGS metagenome assembly WBZT01 (sample SAMN12344358, study PRJNA552823) | activated sludge metagenome | biome: Activated sludge suspended growth; feature: Nitrification reactor; material: Wastewater; isolation source: activated sludge from nitrification reactor of wastewater treatment...
ATGACCCTGGAGCACTACCCGGGCATGACCGAGAAGGCCCTGGAAGCCATTGTGGCCGAGGCCAAGGGTCGGTGGGACATCTATGAAGCCCTGGTCATCCACCGGGTGGGGCTGCTCAAGCCCTGCGACCAAATCGTTCTCGTGGCCGTGACCAGTGCCCATCGCGGCGAAGCCTTCGCCGCCTGCGAATTCATCATGGACTACCTGAAAACCCGCGCCCCCTTCTGGAAGCGGGAAGCCACGCCGCAGGGCGCCCGCTGGGTGGACGCGCGGGAAGGCGACGATTCGGCGGCGGCACGCTGGTAAGTCCTGCCAAGCGGCCGCCGATGCGTAGGGTCGCGTTGCTACCGGGGTTGGCCGTCATACCCGTGCGACTGGCCAATGACCTTGGCTGTTCGCGGGTAACTCCATCGCTTCAGTTGCCGGGCTCTGCGCCTTCAAAATGTTGGCGATAGGCCATGTCTTCTTCGAGAATGTGCCGTTGCCACCATTCGAGGGCGAACTGGTACACCTCCCTGGTGTCGAGGGCATGCAGAGAGGAAGCCATCAGCAAGTCGTGCAGACGCACGAGATATTCGCGGTGTGAGCGTTCCTGTTCGCAAAGGCCCGAATAGCCTTTCGCCTCGAGCAGACACTCCTCCGTCCAGAAATGTTCGGTTGCGTAGCGACTCAATTGATCGAGGACGTCGGAAATACCTTCCTGAGACATTGGGCGGCATCGCCGCATATCTGGAGCAGATGCTTGTGCTGTTTGTCTAGAACGTCGACTCCGACGTTGTAACCATCCGACCAGCAAAAACGATACGACGCCAAGGAATCGGCCTGGCGATTCAACCAAAGATGTACCGACCGGTAGAGGGCATCCGGGTCGATCGGTTTGGTGAGAAAGTCGTTCATTCCGGATTCCAGACAACGCGCCTGGTCCTCGGCGAACGCGTTCGCAGTCATGGCAAGGATCGGTGAGACTGGCTTGCCAGGCCGCTTTCTGATGCGGCGCGTCGCCTCTAGACCATCCATCAAGGGCATCTGCATGTCCATGAGAATAAGCGCAAAGTTCGTGGTATCAGCGATGTCTACGGCCTCCTCGCCGTTCTGCGCGGTCTGGACGACCAGTCCCGCATCCTCGAGTATCGCCTTGGCGATTTCCAGATTGATCGGCTCGTCGTCGACAAGCAGGACTTGGCTGCCCGCGAAATCCCGTCGCAGGGCAGTTTCAGGATTTTCTTCGTCCGCCGGATCACGGATCGCTTTCGCCTGCCCCTTGGCCAAGCGGGCGGTGAACCAAAACGTACTGCCGACACCGACAGTGCTGATGGCGCCTGCGTCGCCTCCCATCAGTTGGGCGATTTTCTTGTTGATCGAGAGTCCGAGCCCCGTTCCGGACTGATTGCGTGTCAGAGAATTATCCGCCTGCTCGAAGGCAGTGAAGAGGCGCCGTAGCTGCTCCGGAGCGATACCGATGCCCGTGTCGGTCACCTCGAAACGAATCAGGGCCGCTTCCGCGCTGTCCTCCAGGCAAAGAACACGAATCTCAATTCCGCCTTGATTGGTAAACTTGACGGCGTTGCCGGTGAAATTCAGCAATGCCTGCTGCAATCGGGTCGGGTCGCCGAGTAGGCCGTGGGGCATTGATTCGACGCTGCAATCCAGCCGCAACCCCTTGTTTTGAACGCGCTCGTTCAACAGTGAGCGGACATTGGCGACCAGCGCCGCGATTTCGAGAGGCTTCTCATCCAGGCTAAACTTGCCCGCTTCGATCTTGGAGAGGTCGAGGACGGCGTTGATGACCCCCAAAAGATGGTCGCTGGCCTTTTCCAGCTTCGTCATCTGCCGCGATTGCTCCATCGTCAAACCGCCTCGGCGAATCAGGTGGGCCATGCCGAGGATGGCATTGAGGGGGGTGCGAATCTCATGGCTCATGTTGGCGACAAAGGCACTCTTCGCCCGACTGGCGGCTTGCGCCGCTTCGAGGGCGTGCTGGCGCGCCTTGGCGGTCTCGGCAAGGTCTTCCTCAGTCCGTTTCTGCAAAGAGATGTCTTCGACGTTGCCCAGCAAATGGGTAATCTTCCCTGATTCGTCGCGAATGGGCGTGAGCGACAGTGCTACCCAGGAGGTCCTGTCGATGGCATCACGCACTAGCAAATCGCTGCAACAAGCCTCCCCGGAACTCGCCAACTCGAGAAACGCTGCCCAATTCACGCCTTCGATCACGCTCTGCCAGAGCTGTTTTAGGGCAAGGCCGACCGGATTGGCCAGTGGGGCATTGAGTAGGCGCGCCGTTACGCTATTCGCGTACTCGACCACACCGTCTCGCCGGCATATGAAAACACCGTTTGGTGACTGCTCGATGGCGAGCTCAAGACGGCGAATGCTGGCCAGTTGCCGGCGCAACTGGCTGTAATAGCTCTTGCCAAAGGAATTGGGGCCAAGCCCGATGATGGCGCGACGTCGTGCCTCCCACTCCTCCTCGGTATAGTGGCTGGGGTCAGAGCGCGTCAGCATAAAGCGCCTTCAAATCGGCAACCGAGGGACGCCGCGGGTTGGTATAAAGGCATCCATCCCCCATCGCCCGTTCGGCGAGATCGGAAATACTTGCAACAGAAACGCCGCGCTGCGCTAATCCCCCGACCAAACCTGCATCCGTTCGGAACTCGTCGATCTCGCGTGCCAGCAGGACACCGGCCTGGGCTTCGTCGCACTGGTCGACCTTAGAGCCGAAAGCCTCCAGAATCCGCCGATATCGCCCGGGTGTGGCAGGAAAATTGAAACGAACAACGGCCGATAAAAGAAGTGCATTGCACTCGCCGTGCGGCAGATCGAGGTAGCCGCCGAGACTGTGGGCCATGGAATGCGTCAAGCCGAGGCTGGCATTCGAAAAGGCAATGCCCGCATGCAGGCTCGCGAGCATGAGTTCTTCGCGAGCGGAAATATCCCCGGGATCCACCAGCGCTTTGAGCAGATTGGAGCGTATGCCACGGATCGCCGCGAGGGCGTGAAGGTCGGAAATGGGCGAACTGGCCGAGGAAACGTACGCTTCGATCGCGTGAGTGAGGGCATCAAGGCCGGTCCCCACGGTCAACTCCGGCGAGAGGGTAATCGTGGTTTCCGGATCGATGAGGGCAACATCGGGAACGATCGCCTTGCTGATAATGGCCACCTTCCTCCGGCGTCCAGCGTCATTGATGATTGCGAACTGGGAGACATCCGCGGAACTCCCCGCCGTCGTGGGAACGCAGATCAGGGGAGGTCCCGGCAAGCTGACCGCGTCTATGCCAACGTAGTCCAGTATGTGCCCCCCATTGGCGGCGACGATGGCAATTCCCTTCGCGCAATCGATGGAACTTCCGCCACCGAGCGCGATGATTACGTCGCACTCGGTTTCCGCATATGCCTGCGCGCCGGCCATAATCTGATAGTCCCTGGGATTGGGCGCGACCCCAGTAAAAAGTGCGTGGGCGATCCCTTGTGCTTCAAGATCGTCGGCCAACTGGCCCAGCCAGCGTCAATCACTCCGGGGTCGGTAACCACGAGTGCCCGCCGCGCGCCGAAATTCAGGGCGTAGCGCCCGACCTCATGGCGGGCCCCGACACCGAATATGAACTCCGGAGCGACGAACTTGCGTAGTTCATACACGCTGAATCTCCGAGAAAATAGTTCTTATGTACGAGGGCAAAATTATAACGAAAGTATTAGGTGCGGCACTACTCAACGACATGCCCGAGGCAAATTGGATGGCAACAAACATCCGGCAGGGCTTCCCTTGGATACTGCGAAAACCGCGAAGTTCGTGGAATCACGAGGGATACTGACCATGCAAAAAGAATGGTTTTTCGCAAAGAATCCCGTGGAGAGCAGCCCCCTGGGGCCGCTCGACGCCACGGTGGAAATTCGCAAATCGACGCTTGATTCTCACCACGGCATCGGAACGCCGTAATCAGCACGTCGAGAGGTTAATTTCTGAAAAGCCCCTTGAGTTTGCCCTTGAGCTTTTCCTCGGCCTTGGCCTTCACTTCTTCCTTCTGGGCTTCCACCTTGGCCTTCGCCGCCTCGCTGATCAGGTCGCCGAATTCCAGCTTGTAGGCGAGCTTGTCGAAGGGGCCGTGCAGCCGCACCGGTACGGTGAGGCCCTTGAGGTGGTCGAGATCCTTGCCATCCTGCCCCTTGGAGCTTCCTACGACGCTCACCTTGGCCAGATAGTCCAGGCGGTCGTTGCCGATGTCGATGTCACCCTTGCCGCCCAGGCGCAGGAAGGGGGATTTCATGTCCAGGTCGTCGTTGTGGGCGACGCCGCCGGCGATGCGAAAGCTTGCCGTGAGTTCGGAGAAATCGGTCTTTTCCCGGCCGTCGGCGTCGGCGCTGCTGCTTTGCTTGCCGCCCAGCTTGCCCTTGAGGTCGCGCAGGGTCTTGGCCAGGTTGATGCCCTTGACGGCGCCGTCCTTGAGGGCCACGTTGGCCGAGCCGGCCAGGGCCTTCTTGAGGGCCGGAACGGTGTCGCCGCGGGTGGTAATGTCGAGATTGACGGTGCCGCGGCCTTCCAGCGGGTCTTTGTCGAGGGCGTCCTTGAGCAGGGGTTCGATGGCCACGTTGGAGAGCGCCTGCTTGACCGCGAATTCGTTGTTGTTGGCGTTGACGCCGATGCTGCCGGCCAGGGTGCCGCCGTAGAGCGCCGCCGACAGGGGGGCAAGGTCGAGACGCCCGCCCTTTGCGGCAATGCGGGCATCGAGGTTGGAAACCTTCATGCGGTGGGCCTGGAGCTGGCCGATCTTGACCGTACCATCCAGGTTGAGGGTCTTGAGGCTGGTTAGGTCGATCTTGCCGCCGGCCGGTGCGTCTCCGCCTCCGCCTCCGCCGCCGGAACCGGCTGGTGCCGCCTTGCCGGCCGGTGCGGGGGGCAGATAACGGTCCACATTCAGCTTGTCGATATCCAGGGCAAAGCCCAGGGCGAGGGGCGCAAACTGCCGCAGGTCGAGGCGCAGCGCGATTTTCGATTCGTCGAGGGCCGTGTCGAGGGCGACCGTGGCGGATTTCTTGGCCAGATTCGCCTGCACCTTGCCCTTGAGGGGCAGGTGCACCTGCTTCATGGGCAGTGCCGGGCTGGCGACATCGAGAGTACCCGCCAGCTGGGCGAGGCTCAGCACCTGCGCCTCGCCATCGAAGGCAACGGGCGAGGCGAGCTGGCCCTTGACCGTCGAGGGGCCGGATTTGGCATCCAGGTCGAGGCTGAATTTGCCGATGCGCAGGGCCTTCGCCGAGCCTTCGATGCCGGCGATGGCCACCTTGGCGGCCAGGGTTCGGTCCTTGCCGGCAAGGTCGGCGCTCAGGGTGATGCCTTCGCCCTTGGCGGCGCCCTGGGCGAGATCCAGGAAGGGGGCGGCCAGGGTGAGGGCGAAGCGCTCGCCGTCGCTGGCACCCTTCGCCGCCAGGGCGAGTTTCTCCACATGCAGGCGGCCGCTGGCCGAATCGCCCTGGAGGCGGCCGGTGGTGAGGTCGAGGTTGCTGAGGCTGACGGTCTTGCCGGCGGCATCGTCGCGCCAATCCACCTTGGCGTTGCGCAGGGCGATGCCGGCGATATCGAATTGCAGGGGCTGGGCGGCGGCCTTCTCTTCGGCTGGCTTGTTCGCCGTCTTCTCTCCGCCGCCCAGGTCGTCGGTGTTCAGGCTGCCGTCCTTGTGCTTGACGAGATTGATGGCCAGACCGTCGGCTTCGATGCGGCGCACTTCCACCCGCTTGGAGAGGAGCGGCATGACGGCCACCGCCAGGCGGGCGGCATCGAGGGCCACGAACTGGCCCTGGCCACCCTTCTGGGAGAGGGTGAGATGGCCGATCTGCACGCCCACGTCGGGCCACAGGGAGAGCTTCAGCGGCCCGTCGATGACCAGCTTGCGCTGGGTCTGGGCGAAAACGCGCTGGGTCAGCTCCTCCTTGACGCGCGCTTCGTCGAAGAGGGCGTAGAGGAGCACGGCGGCGCCGGCGAGGAGGGCGATCAGGGCGACGGCGGCGTAGGCGACGTAACGGAGTGCTTTCATGGGGAGACCGGGCGTGGAGAGGAGGTTTCATTCTATGCCAGCCGGGAAAGCAGGGGAGGGCCATTGAAATTCCTGCAAGCCCCCCAAACTGAGGAACATCGGCAAGACGCCACTCAGGGAGCCCGCCATGCGCCTCGACAAATTCACCACCAAGTTCCAGCAAGCCCTGGGCGACGCCCAAAGCCTGGCCCTGGGCAACGATCAGCAATTCATCGAACCGCAGCACCTGCTGCTGGCGCTGCTCGGCCAGGAGGACGGCGGCACCGGCTCGTTGCTGGCCCGGGCCGGCGTCAATGTGCCGGCCCTGAAGCGCGACCTGGAAGGCGCCATGACCCGCCTGCCCAAGGTGGAAGGCCACGGTGGCGACGTCTCCGTCGGCCGCGACCTCGGCAATTTGCTCAACCTCACTGACAAGGAAGCCCAGAAGCGGGGCGACCAGTTCATCGCCAGCGAGATGTTCCTCATCGCCCTGTGCGAGGACAAGAACGAGACCGGGCGCATCGCCAAGCAGCACGGCCTCAATCGCAAGGCCCTGGAGGCCGCCATCGACGCCGTGCGCGGCGGCCAGGGGGTGGATTCCCAGGAAGCGGAAGGCCAGCGCGAGGCGCTCGCCAAATACTGCATCGACCTCACTGAGCGGGCCGCCCGCGGCAAGCTCGACCCGGTCATCGGCCGCGACGACGAGATCCGCCGCGCGGTGCAGATCCTGCAGCGGCGCACCAAGAACAACCCGGTGCTGATCGGTGAGCCGGGCGTCGGCAAAACCGCCATCGTCGAGGGCCTGGCCCAGCGCATCGTCAATGGCGAAGTGCCTGAGACCCTGAAGGGCAAGAAGGTGCTGGTACTCGACATGGCCGGGCTGCTGGCGGGTGCCAAGTACCGTGGCGAGTTCGAGGAGCGCCTTAAGGCGGTACTCAAGGACGTCGCCAAGGACGAGGGACGCATCATCCTTTTCATCGATGAAATTCACACCATGGTCGGCGCCGGCAAGGCTGAGGGCGCCATCGACGCCGGCAACATGCTGAAACCCGCGCTCGCCCGCGGCGAGCTGCACTGCATCGGCGCCACGACGCTCGACGAATACCGCAAACACATCGAGAAAGACGCGGCCCTCGAGCGGCGCTTTCAGAAAGTCCTGGTGGAAGAGCCTTCCGTCGAATCCACCATCGCTATCCTGCGCGGCTTGCAGGAGCGCTATGAGCTCCATCACGGGGTAGATATCACCGACCCGGCCATTGTCGCCGCGGCGGAGCTTTCCCATCGCTACATCACCGACCGCTTCCTGCCGGACAAGGCCATCGACCTGGTGGACGAAGCGGCGGCCCGCATCAAGATGGAAATCGATTCCAAACCGGAGGCCATGGACAGGCTCGAACGCAGGATCATCCAGCTCAAGATCGAGCGGGAGGCGGTGAAGAAGGAAAAGGACGAGGCCTCGATCAAGCGCTTTGGCCTCATCGAAGGCGAGATCGCCAGGCTGGAAAAGGAATATTCCGACCTGGAAGAAATCTGGAAGGCAGAAAAAGCGCAGGTGCAAGGCTCCGCCCACATCAAGGAAGAGATCGACAAGGTCAAGGCCCAGATGACCGAACTGCAACGGAAAGGCCAGTACGACAAGCTGGCCGAGCTGCAGTACGGAACCCTTCCGCAGCTGGAGGCACAACTCAAGAGCGCCGAGGCTGCCGGCGAAGGGGTGGGGCAGAAAAACAAGCTGCTGCGCACCCAGGTCGGCGCCGAGGAAATCGCCGAAGTGGTCAGCCGCGCCACCGGCATTCCGGTGAGCAAGATGATGCAGGGCGAGCGGGAAAAACTCTTGAAGATGGAGGAGCGCCTGCACAAGCGCGTCGTCGGCCAGGACGAGGCGGTGCGCTTGGTGTCCGACGCCATCCGCCGTTCCCGGGCCGGGCTGTCCGACCCCAACCGGCCCTACGGTTCCTTCCTCTTCCTCGGCCCCACCGGCGTCGGCAAGACCGAGTTGTGCAAGGCCCTGGCCGAGTTCCTGTTCGATTCGGAGGAGCACCTCATCCGCATCGACATGAGCGAATTCATGGAGAAGCACTCGGTGGCCCGCCTCATCGGTGCGCCGCCGGGTTACGTGGGCTACGAGGAGGGGGGATACCTGACCGAGGCGGTGCGCCGCAAGCCCTATAGCGTCATCCTGCTCGACGAGGTGGAAAAGGCCCATCCGGACGTCTTCAACGTGCTGCTGCAGGTGCTTGACGACGGTCGCATGACCGACGGTCAGGGCCGTACGGTGGATTTCAAGAACACTGTGGTGGTGATGACCTCCAACCTGGGCAGCCAGATGATCCAACAGATGGCCGGCGACGACTACGGCGTGATCAAGATGGCGGTGATGGCCGAAGTGAAAACATATTTCCGGCCGGAATTCGTCAATCGGATCGACGAAGTGGTGGTCTTCCACGCCCTCGACGAGAAGCACATCGCGGGCATCGCCAGAATCCAGCTCGGCTATCTGGAAAAACGCCTCGCCCAGCTGGAGATGGGGTTGGTGGTGGAAGACAGCGCCCTATCCGAACTGGCCCAGGCCGGCTTCGACCCGATATTCGGCGCCCGACCCTTGAAGCGTGCCATCCAGCAGCACATCGAAAATCCGCTGGCCCGAGCCATCCTGGAGGGGCAGTTCGCGGCCAAGGACACAGTGCGCGTGCGCTGCGAAAACGGCGTCTTCCGCTTTGAGGATGTGGCAGGGGTTGGCTGACAGCCTGTGAACATCGTGCTTCCGAACCGGGGGAGCTGGGCTCCATTGAGCCAGCAGCCATGGCGGCATAGTATTGCCGTGAGTTTACATAATGCGGATTATGCGCTTTCCAACCGTATCGAAACCGTAAACGTCAAAGAGCCCATGTTTGTCTGGCATGGGCTCCTCTTGCTGCGACCCGGACCCCCTAGGTCCGGGTGTTCGGCTTCTCGCCGTGATCTTTACTGCGCAGATTTTTCAATGGCGTTCCGTCTTCAATATCTTTAAGACTCCCCCATGAAGTGCGGCTATTCGATCCTGCCGCATCCGCATTGCCGCGTAACGGACACAAAGTCAGACTAGCACGGCAACGGGAATATTCCAGCAATGAAACATCTTGGCCGCCTGGTAGTATTTCCTCGTCCGCGGACTCACTTTGCGAGATAATTGGACCCTGCCTCATCCTCTCCGGACGCAATTGCGGCCAACCTCGCCAGACTCCAGCAGCCCCCATGGATTCCAGCATCGAACCCGGCACCCGCAAGGTGATCAACGGCCAGACTCGCGTGTACTACGAGGGTTACTGGATGAAAACCTATCCGGTTCCCGAGAACACCATCGCCCACAAGAAGCGCCTTATCGAGGCACTGACAAGGCGGCTGTTCAATCACACCGAACATGGGCTCAATGTTCCCGGAAGTCGTTTGCAGGAAGCCAGGGAAGCCTATGAAGGAGAGGAAGATCCTGCCAAGCGAAGGGTCAAGGGTGCCATGTACGCCGGCGCCATGTTCAATCGCGCAACGGACATCTTTCGCCACCTGGTCGAACTGCAGGAGGCCGGCGTCGAAATTCTCCCCAGTTACGAGCTCATGCGCGAATGCGGGCGGTGTCTGCAGGAGGCTTATGCACTCTGCCGCCTAGTCCTCCACCGCAGCGGCGAGGAGAGCATCGACGAACTCTGGGGTGAGCCGTTTCGCGCTTTCAGCGTTCCACTGGAGGACTTCTACGAGGGCCGATACATCAAGATCGGCCAGGCCAAACGAGATATCGATCGTATCGCCGATGTGATGGTGCACACCTTTGCGCGCCTGAGAATGTTCCCTGAAATCGGTCCGATCATCCGGGAATTCGCTCTTGCGGCGAAGATCAAGTGCGAAACCCTGCGAACCGATCCCGAAATTTTCGACACCTGGGCCAATTTCGCTACAGCCGCCGAACGCCTGGTCGGCAGCAAGCCCCAAATCAGCGCGCGGCCGGGTGACGCTGAAATCCGAATGGCCGATTGCGGCCATAAATTGATCTGGAACGGCCGCGACCTCATCTTCCATATCACCCGGGCTCGCGTACCGATGCCCAAGTCCACAGCCGACTATATCGCGCGCTGCAATCAATTCGCTGCCACCGGATCGACGGTGGACGAATGGATTCCCCTCCCCGCCTGATCCGGATTCTCCTCTGAATCGCCTATGCCGGTGCCGAAGCCGCCCCGGCCGCACGCTCTGGTCAGACCCGGCGTTTAGCGTGCCGGCGCGTCAGACCTCGTCCATCCCCCAGGGATCCGTGGGTGCCGTGGGCCTGGTGTCTGAATCTTGGCGTGTTTCCGCAGCACGGACGTAGGGAACGTATTCCTGGTCGGCGACCATGATGTGCCTGAAAAACCAGCCGTTGATGAGGTAGCGTACTTCATCGGCGATGGCATCCAGAGAAAGCGTCTTGGCGTTTTCCAACAAGCCGTAGAGCATGACGCGGAATTCGGCGTGCAGGCGCCGATGCGCCTCCAGACCGGGAAAACCGCAGGCCGCCATCATCTCTTCCTCTTCCCGAAGATGGGTCTTGATGTAATCGGAAAGCATGGCCAGCGTCTTCATGACGCGAATCTGGTCCCCATCGCCGGCGAAGCTGGCTGCGAGCTCAAAAAGCTGCCGATGCTGGGCGTCGATGCTGACGATGCCGACCTCCAGGCCAGCGGACCAATCCGAAAGTTCGACGTAGCGTTTATCCATGTTCCACGCTCATTTCACTTCAAGTGTGACGGAACGGCCGGAACGCCCGCCGGCTTGGCGGATAGCCGCAGCGATATCCGTATGTTTGAAACGGAGCGCGATGTCGATCGCGGTTTCTCCGTCCTCATTGGTCTTATTGACATCCGGCCCGGCCCGCAACAGGACGGCAACGGTTTCCGCGAATCCCCCGCGGGCCGCGGCCATGAGGGCGGTCGTTCCGTTGTCGCTGGCGGCGTTGATGTCCGCACGGGCCTTTAATAGCGTACGCACGACGGTGGTGTGCCCATTGAAGGCGGCGTAGATGAGGGGCGTCCAGTCGGGGGTATTGACGTGCGCCCCT
>WBZT01003127.1_pt1 | contig 11060 bp, 7 predicted proteins | sample 5204241 | NCBI WGS metagenome assembly WBZT01 (sample SAMN12344358, study PRJNA552823) | activated sludge metagenome | biome: Activated sludge suspended growth; feature: Nitrification reactor; material: Wastewater; isolation source: activated sludge from nitrification reactor of wastewater treatment...
GCCGTCGAAACGGCCCAGGCCGTGTTCGTCGGTCGGGAAATGCGCCGGCACCCAGTCGGCGATGACGCGCAACCCGGCGGCGTGGCAGGAACCGACGAAGTCGCGAAAGCCGGCCGGGCTGCCATGACGGCTGGTCGGGGCGTAGAGACCAAGCGGCTGGTAGCCCCAGGAGCCGTCAAAGGGGTGTTCGGAAATCGGCAACAGCTCGATGTGCGTGAAGCCGAGATCGACCAGGTACGGAATCAGTGTCTCGCTGATCCGCTGCCAGTCGGGAAAGCCGCCGTCGTCGGCCCGGCGCCACGAAGCAAGGTGTACCTCGTAGACCGACATCGGCGCGTCGAGCTGGTCGCCGGCCGGGGAGGCCGAAGGTTCGACGGGAGGCGGCAGGGCGCAGACGATCGATGCGGTCGACGGACGCATTTCCGACTGGAAGCCGTAGGGGTCGGCCTTGAGGGGCAACAGGTTGCCGTCGCGGGCGCGTATTTCGTACTTGTAGTGCGCGCCGGCGCTCACTCCCGGCAGAAAGATCTCCCACACACCGCATTCGCGACGCAGGCGCATCTGATGGCGGCGCCCGTCCCAGGTGTTGAAGTCACCGACCACGCTGACGCGCTGCGCGTCCGGCGCCCAGACGGCGAAAGCAGTACCGGCGACGCCGTCGATTTCGCACAGGTGCGCCCCGAGGCGCTCGAAGGGACGCAGGTGCGAGCCTTCGGCGAGTAACCAGACGTCCATTTCTCCGAGTACCGTCCAGAAACGATAGGGATCATCGGTTTCCTGAACGCCGCTGGCCCAGGTGATGCGCAGGCGATAGGGGAAACTGCTGCGGCGGCGGGGCATGACGCCCTCGAAAAAGCCTTCTACGTCTTCGATCTCGCGCGCTTCGAGTTCGGCCACCAGCCGGCCGGTTTTGGCCTCGAGGACGGCAACGGCCAGGGCGCCCGGTTGCAGGCTGCGGACCCACAATTTGCCATCGGCGTCGGTGTGCATGCCAAGGACCGCATAGGGGTCGCCGTGTTCTGCCCGGCAAAGGGCGATGATTTCTGCAGAGTCAAGCATTTCAGACTTCCTTACTTAATTAGAGTGGGCCCAGGTTCCAGGTGTCGTTGGCATAGTCACGAATCGTTCGGTCGGCGGAGAAGGGCCCCATTCCGGCGACGTTGAGAATTGCCTTGCGCTGCCACTCGTCGGGGGTCAGATAGAGCGCGTCGACGCGCGCTTGCGTCGCGACATAGTCGGCGTAGTCGGCGAGCAGCAGGTAGTGGTCGCCGTAATGCAGCAGGCTGTTGAAAATATCATGGTAGCGCGGGCGTTCGCCAGGCGAGAAGAAACCGCTGTCGATGCGGTCGAGCGCTTCCCTGAGCGCCGCATCGCCCTGATAGAGAGCCAATGGCTGATGACCGGCATGCCGGATGGCGTTGACCTGGGCGGTGTTGTTGCCGAAGATGAAAATGTTTTCGCTGCCGACGTTGTCGCGAATTTCGATGTTGGCGCCATCCTCGGTGCCGATGGTCAACGCACCGTTGAGCGACAGCTTCATGTTGCCGGTGCCCGAGGCCTCGGTGCCGGCGGTCGAAATCTGCTCCGAGAGATTGGCCGCCGGCATGATCAGCTCGGCGACCGATACGCCGTAGTTCGGAATGAACACCACCTGCAGCAGGTCGCGCGTTTTCGGATCATTGTTCACCACTGCTGCGACATCATGGATCAGGCGGATCACCTGTTTGGCCATGTGATACGACGACGCCGCCTTGCCCGCGAAGAGCACGCTGCGCGGCGCGTAATCGCGCGCCGACCCGTCGCGCAGTGCGTTGTAGCGGGTGATCACGTGCAGCACGTTGAGCAACTGCCGCTTGTATTCGTGTATCCGTTTGACCTGCACGTCGAACAGGCTGTCGGGGTCGAGGTGGATGCCCAGCTCGCGGGCGACGTAGTGGGCCAGGCGCAGCTTGTTGCCACGCTTGGCGGCGGCAAAGGCGGTGCGAAACGCGCCGTCGTCGGCACTGGCGCGCAGTTCCTGCAGGCGGTCGAGGTCGAGGCGCCAGTCCTTGCCGCCGAGGCGCTCGTCGAGCAGGGTGGACAGCGCCGGATTGGACTGCGCCAGCCAGCGTCGCGGCGTGACGCCGTTGGTCTTGTTGTGGAAGCGCTCGGGGTAGAGGCGGGCGAAATCGGCGAAGATGGTCTGCACCATCAGATCCGAGTGCAGTTGCGAGACGCCATTGACCCGGTGACTGCCGACAATGCACAGATGCGCCATGCGCACGCGCTTGTCCCTGTCGTGGCCGCCGCCGGTGTCGATCAGCGATACCCGCTGCATCAGGTCGACGTCGCCCGGGTAGAGACGGATGACCTCGTCGAGGAATTCCTGGTTGATGCGGTAGATGATCAGAAGGTGCCGCGGCAGCACGCGCTGGATCAGCGACACTTTCCAGGTTTCGAGCGCCTCCGGCATCAGCGTGTGGTTGGTATACGAGAAGATGCGCTGGCATTGGTTCCAGGCGGCGGCCCAGGCCAGGCCATGCTCGTCGACCAGCAGGCGCATCAGTTCGGCGACACCGAGGGCCGGGTGGGTATCGTTAAGGTGGATCGCCACATGCTCGGCGAGATTGTTGTAGGTGGCATGCTCGGCGTGGTGACGCTTCAGGATGTCCTGGAGCGAGGCCGAGACGAAGAAATACTCCTGGCGCAGACGCAGTTCGCGGCCGGCGGACGTGCTGTCGTTCGGGTATAGTACCCACGAGATGTTCTCGAAGCGGTTCTTTAATTCGGCCGCGCGCTGATAGTCGCCGTGGTTGAAGGCGCCCAGATCGATCTCGGCGGGAGCCGCAGCTTTCCACAGGCGCAAGGTGCTGACGCGATCCGTGCCATGGCCGGGGATGACGTAGTCGAAAGCCTTGGCCTCGACCGAATCGGCGGCATGCCACTCGGCCCACTCTTCGTGGTGCTCGCAGGTACCGCCGAAGCGCACCGTGTAATGCTTGTTGGCACGCGGGAATTCCCATGGCGAACGATCCTGCAGCCAGGCTTCCGGTTTTTCGACCTGTTGGCCGTTGAGGATTGACTGCGCGAACATGCCGTACTCGTAGCGCACGCCATAGCCCCACGAGGGGAGCCCGAGGGTGGCCATCGAATCGAGAAAGCAGGCCGCCAGCCGTCCGAGTCCGCCGTTGCCGAGTGCCGCATCGGGCTCGCATTCCATCACCTCGCCGAGCGAGGGGCCGGGCTCGGTGAATAGCGCCGCTGCCGCGTCACGCAGATCAAGCGCCGACAGCGCGTTGTTCATCGCGCGGCCGATCAGGAACTCCATCGACAGGTAGTAGACACGGCGCGCCTTGTTGTTGCGGTCGGTGTTCTGCGTTTTCACCCAGCGTTGGGCGAGTTGCTCGCGTGCGACCCGCGCCAGCGCCTGATAGAGGTCCGCCTTGGTGGCTCGCGTGGGCTCGGCAGCGACCGCGCACACCAGTTTGTTGTTGATTTCAAGGCGCAGTTGGTCGCTATCAAGATGGGATTGAACGGCGTCGGACATCAGGCGGATACTCCAGTGAGGTTCATGGGCAATCCTCGCTCTCGCTCAGGGCATGGGCAGCGCCCAGCAGGGCCGGCGTAGGAGAAAGCATTACATAGGTCGGAACGGTAGCCAGGTACGAAGAGAAACGCCCTTTGGCCTCAAAACGAGCACGAAAAGGCGAGTGATCGAACAGTTCCCCCAGTCGTGGAATGATACCACCGCCAACATAAACGCCACCCCGGGCGCCCAGCGTCAGCGCAAGATTTCCTGCCGTCGCGCCGAGCAGCGCGCAGAAGGTGTCGATCACCGCCCGGCACTGCACATCGCCGCTCGCCACCGCACGCGACACGATCTCGGCCGTCGTCAACACTTCGCTGTGCCGGCCGTCGACCGCAGCGACCAGACGGTGCAGCAACGGCAGTCCGCTGCCGGAGAGGAGACGCTCGGCAGACACATGCTTCAGTTCGCGCCAGGCGAGGGCCAGGATTGCCGCCTCTCGTTCATCCGTGGCGGCCAGCGAGCAGTGTCCTCCTTCGCCGCTCAGCGCCAGCCAGCGGCCACGATCGAAGAGCAGCCCGGAGACGCCGAGGCCGGTTCCCGGACCGAGCACCGCCTTGGCTGCCCGTTCGACCGCAATGCCGCTGCCGACCTGACGCAGATCGTCGGCGCCAAGATGCGGCAGCGACAGCGCGAGGGCGGTGAAGTCGTTGAGCAGCAGCACGCGTTGCAGTCCGAGCCTGACCTTGAGATCCTCGCGCGCGAAGGTCCACGCGGCATTGGTCAGGCGGATCACCGGCGCATCGACTGGGGCGGCCAGGGCGAGCGCTGCAGAATGTACCGCACGGCCGCCGAGCGCGGCAAGGTAAGCCTGAATCGCTTCCACCGGCCCGGCGAAGTCGGTGACCGCGAGAATGCGTACCAGACCCGGCGCGCCCCTTTCGTCGAGCAGGGCAAAGCGGGCGCGCGTGCCGCCAATGTCCGCGACGAGCATCGCCTCGGCGCTCATCGCGCTTCTCGTCGATGCCGCCCGGCCGCGTGCCAGGCCAATGGACGTGTGTGAAGGCGAAGGCTTATGATGCGATGGGCGATGGTCATGGCGATTCAGCGAAGGGTGATGCAGCCGGTCGTCCCGAAGTGCGGTGCGCGTAGTTCAGCTTTCACGGCGCCGCCGCAAACGGAACAAAACAGCCTGAATCTTCGCACCAAATGCCGCTTTTATCAAAGACCCTGCCCACCTCTGACTTTCTCCCCCCGGAAAGTGACATTCGCCGTACGCCAGTCTCTCCGGTCCATCCTGCTTCTGTCAAGGTGGGCGCCGGCTCCTCGTCGGGTCTACCCGTGCCCGCCCGCTTCTTTAATGTGAAAGTCGCGTATGCGACTCACGAATCTCCCCTCCCCCTCGCGGGGGAGGGGTCGGGGGAGAGGGAAACGGTCATGACTTTCATGATCGGGGGTGCCTGGAAAAGTCATGACCGTTTGCCTGGAGGTCGTCGATGAACCACACGCACCTGATCACACAGTTTACCGAGCGGCTGGGTGCCGACCACGTGCTGACCGCCGCCGATGCCATGTCCAGCTATCTGGGCGATTGGCGTGGTCGCTACCACGGCGCCGCGCTCTGTGTGGTCCGGCCAGCGTGCACCGCGGAAGTGGCGGCAGTGGTCCAGGCATGTGCCCGGGCGGGGGTGGCGATGGTGCCGCAGGGGGGCAATACCAGTCTCTGCGGCGCGGCGACGCCGGCCAGCGATGGCCGCTCGGTGGTCATCAGTCTCTCCCGGCTCAAGCGCGTGCGGGCGATCGATCCGGCCAACAACACGATCACCGTCGAGGCCGGCTGCGTGCTGCAGACGTTGCAGGAGACGGCGGCGCAGGCGGGGCGGCTGTTTCCGCTGTCACTCGCCGCCGAAGGCAGTTGTCAGATCGGCGGCAATCTGTCGACCAATGCCGGCGGGGTACAGGTGCTGCGTTACGGCAATGCGCGCGAGCTGACGCTGGGCCTGGAAGTCGTCCTGCCGAACGGCGAGATCTGGGAGGGCCTGCGCGGCTTGCGCAAGGACAACACCGGTTACGACCTGAAGCACCTGTTCATCGGCGCCGAGGGAACGCTGGGCATCATCACCGCCGCGGTGCTCAAACTCTTTCCCCTGCCGCGGGCGACGGCGACCGCCTGGCTGGCGATCGCCGCGCCGACGGTCGCGGTGCGCTTGCTGGCCGAGTTGCAGGACCGTTTCGGTCCCGCGCTGACCGCCTGTGAGCTGGTTTCGCAGATCGCCCTGAAGCTGGTACGCCAGCACATCCCGGGTCCGCACCCGGTGGTGTCGGCCAGTCCGTGGTATCTGCTGATCGAGTTGTCCGGCGGCAGCGAAGACGCGGTGCTGCGTGCAGCGCTCGAGTCTTTCCTCGCCGAGGCGGTGGACGCCGGCACGATCAGCGACGCGCTGCTGGCGCAGAGCGGTGCGCAGGCCAGACGCCTGTGGGTGCTGCGCGAGAGCATCGGCGAGGCGCAGAAGATCGAGGGGCTGAGCATCAAGCACGATGTTTCGTTACCGATCTCGCGCATCCCGGAATTTCTCGCGCGGGCGGAGCGGGCGCTGAGCGAGGCGTTTCCCGAGATTCGCATCGTCGCCTTCGGTCACATCGGTGACGGCAACCTGCACTACAACCAGTCGCAAGCGGCGGCCGGCGAGAATGCGGTCTTCCTGGCGGCCCAGCCGCAAGTCAATCGTCTGGTGCATGACCTGGTGCATGAACTGGGCGGCAGCATCAGCGCCGAACACGGCATCGGGCAGTTGAAACGCGAGGAACTGCAACGCTACAAGAGCCCGCTGGAACTCGAACTGATGCGCTCGATCAAGCGGGCGCTTGATCCGCAAGGATTGATGAACCCCGGCAAGGTGCTGTGACCGGCGCCCGTTCGCTGCTCAGTGCAGTGTCGGCGGCGTGTCCGCCGGAGAGCCAAGGAACAGTTCGTCGATGGCGCGGGCGTCGAAACGGTACTCGCGGTTGCAGATGTCGTCCTGGATGACCACCTCGCCGTGCTCGTGCAGCGCTGCGTAGACCTCGGACGGGCCGAGCGCGCGGAGCAGCGAACGGACCTTTTCCCAATCCTCGGGGCAGTTGTACACCACGGTCCTGGCCGGAAAGAGGCGAATGGTTTCTTCGTGAAACAGGCGCCGCAGAAGTTCCTCGGCGGACAGCGAGAGCAACTCCGCGCGCTTCAGGGTGGCCGCCAGGGCCTCGACGCGGGTCCAGCCATCGACGTCGCGTTGCTCGGCGGTCGGCAGTTTCTCCAGGAACAGCCCGGTGGCCGCGTCGGCGGACGCCGCGAGAAAGAGACGCGAAGGCATTTGCACCGATTGCTTCAGGTAGTGCTCGAAGACCTCGGCGATGGTCTCGCCATCAAGCGGCACGATGCTCTGATAGGGCTCGCGCATCGACGGCATTTCGAGGGAGAGGACCAACTGCCCGTCGCCCAGCAGTTGCGTCACCGATTCGCTGGCCGGCGGCGCGCTGCACCGGGCCATGCCGCGCAGGTGCAGGTCTTCGTTGCAGTCGATGACCAGCAGCGAGACCGGCCCGTTGCCGCGCAACTGGATGGTCAGTCTCCCGGGCTGTTTGAGCTTGCCGGCAAGCAGCAGGGTGGTGGCGCTCATCTCGCCAAGGAGTCGAACGACCGCTGCCGGGTAGTCCCGGTTTTCGAGCATTTTCCGCCACACCGGGCCGAGGCTGACGAAGGCGCCCGAGATGTCCAGGTCGTCAAGGAGGAAGCGGCAGACGCGGTCGGTAGTCATGGCCTGCGTGGCGAAAATTCTGCCGCGGGGTGCCGGCGAGCACAGGCCAGCGGGCAGAGCTTTGCGGCATCGCTCAGCGGTTGTCTGATCACGAGATGGCAAGCATTCTTTCCAGGGCCAGCTTGGCGAGGTCCCTTTCGTGCTCAGGCACCTTGATCTGGTTGACCACCGTGCCATCGGCCAGATTCTCGAGTGTCCACGCCAGGTGCTGCGGGTCGATGCGCTGCATGGTCGAGCACATGCAGACCGTTGGCGCCATGAACTGCACGCTCTTGCCCTCGGGCCGGACTTCCTCGGCGAGGCGGTTCACCAGATTGAGTTCGGTGCCGACCAGCCAGCGGGTGTTCGGGCGGGCTTCCTTGATCGTCCGGACGATATGCTCGGTCGATCCGACGAAATCCGACTGCCGGCACACTTCGAAGCTGCACTCCGGGTGGGCGATCACCAGGCCGTCCGGGTGCTGGTTGCGAAAGCGCAGGATGTGGGCGGGCTGGAACATCTGGTGTACCGAGCAATGGCCTTTCCAGAGCAGCAGCCTGGCGCGGCGGATTTCATCGGCGCTGAGGCCGCCCATTTCGCGATCGGGGTCCCAGACCATCATTTCGTCGAGCGGGATGCCCATCTGGAAGCCGGTCCACCGCCCGAGATGCTGATCGGGAAAGAAGAGGATCTTCGGCCGCCGGGCGAAGGCCCAGGCAGCGATGGTGCCGGCGTTCGAAGAGGTGCACACGATGCCGCCGCGGGCGCCGCAGAAGGCCTTGAGGTCGGCCGCCGAGTTGATGTAGGTCACCGGCGTCACCTGTTGATCGACCTCGAGGACTTCACCCAGTTCGCGCCAGCAACGTTCCACCTTGGCCAGGTTGGCCATGTCGGCCATCGAGCAACCGGCGGCCAGGTCGGGCAGAATCGCACTCTGTTCCGGTTGCGACATGATATCGGCGACTTCAGCCATGAAGTGCACGCCGCAGAAGATGATGTAGCGGGCATCGGTCTGCGCCGCCAGGCGCGAGAGTTTCAGAGAGTCGCCGGTCAGGTCGGCGTATTGATAGACATCCGCGCGCTGGTAATGATGGCATAGCAGCACTGCTTCATCGCCGAGGCGGGCGCGCGCGGCGCGAATGCGCTGATGACAGGCATCGTCCTGCAACTGGTTGAATTTATCGAAGCTGATGGTTGCTGTGTGCATGGCGTAAGACTCGCAGCGAGGTCAAGGAAGCCCGGACGGGTGGGCGGCAGGAAGGTTCAGTTGTGCCAGGGCAGGCCGGCCAGTCGCCAGCCGCCGACCTTGCCGCGCTGGCCTTTGGCGTCGACATCCCCCTCGAAGCCCTCGAGCACGTTGTAGCATTCGCGTTGTGCTGCCTGGCTGGCCAGCGCAGCCGCGTGGTGCGAACGGACGCCGCTGCGGCAGATGAACATCACCAGCGCTTCGCGATCGACCTGTCGCTTCAGTTCGGCAAGAAAATGGTTGTTCGGGATGCCGCCAGGGTAGCTCATCCACTCGATCTCGATGGCCTCCGGGATGCGTCCGACCCATTCCCATTCGGCGTGCGTGCGTACGTCAACCAACTTGGCGCCGGGCGCCAGTTGCCAGACGTCGTACGCCTCCTGTGGCGTCAGGGCGCCCGCGTAGGGGAGACCCAGGTCGCGTCCGCGTTCACGGGCGAGTTGCAGCAGATCAGTCAGTTTTCCCATGGTCTTTGCCGGTGCCTGTCGCAGGATGTCTTGCCAGGGGAGGAGTATAAATCACTTGTTTCGTTCGCAGCGCGTACCGCTGGCGATGCCGTTTGTGCACGGTCCCGGTGCATGACGTCTGCGGGCGCACCGCCAAGGTGCGTTGCAAAAAGCTGCGGAACGGGCGAGGCCCTTGTGGCACAATGAACAGTCAGCAGGGCACGGATTGGCACGCTTCATGCTAGTACCCCCCGCGCACCCATTTTTCTATTGTCGCCGCTGATACCGGCACTGTTCAGGAGACTTCGCAATGGCAAGCCCGCAAGACGTAATCAACATGGTCAAGGAGAACGAGGCCAAGTTCGTTGACTTCCGCTTTACCGACACCCGTGGCAAGGAGCAGCACGTGACCGTGCCGGTCAGCGCGTTCAATGAAGAAAAGTTCGAAGACGGCCATGCCTTCGATGGTTCGTCGATCGCCGGCTGGAAGGGGATTCAGGCGTCGGACATGCAGTTGATGCCCGATCCGAGCACCGCCTACGTTGACCCCTTCTTCGATGAGACGACGATCGTCATCACTTGCGACGTCGTCGACCCGGCCGACGGCCGCGGCTACGATCGCGATCCGCGTTCGATCGCCAAGCGTGCCGAGGCCTATCTCAAGTCCTGCGGCATCGGCGACACCGCCTATTTCGGACCCGAGCCCGAATTCTTCATTTTCGATTCAGTGTCGTGGAGCGTCGACATGTCCGGCTGCGCGCTGAAGATCTTTTCGCAGGAAGCCGCCTGGACGAGCGGCGAGAAGTCCGAGGGCGGGGGTGGGACGGGGCACCGTCCAGGAGTCAAGGGCGGCTATTTTCCGGTCCCGCCGGTCGACAGCCTGCACGACATCCGTTCGGCGATGGTCCTGACGCTCGAAGCGGCCGGGGTGCCGGTCGAAGTCCATCACCACGAAGTGGCCACCGCCGGCCAGTGCGAGATCGGCACCCTGTTCAGCACGCTGGTCAAGCGCGCCGACTGGACGCAGATTCTCAAGTATGTGGTGCACAACGTCGCGCACCAGTACGGCAAGACGGCGACCTTCATGCCGAAGCCGATCGTTGGCGACAACGGTTCGGGAATGCACGTCCACCAGTCGATCTGGAAGGACGGCAAGAACCTGTTTGCCGGCAGCGGCTACGCGGGCCTGTCGGAAATGGCGCTGTTCTACATTGGCGGTATCATCAAGCACGCCAAGGCGCTGAACGCGATTACCAACCCCGGAACCAATTCCTACAAGCGCCTGGTGCCGCACTACGAAGCGCCGGTCAAGCTGGCCTATTCGGCGAAAAACCGCTCGGCGTCGATCCGCGTGCCGCATGTCGCTTCGGACAAGGCGAGGCGCATCGAAACACGCTTCCCGGACCCAATTGCCAACCCCTACCTATGCTTCGCGGCGTTGCTGATGGCCGGCCTCGACGGCATTCAGAACCGCATTCATCCCGGTGAGCCGGCGGACAAGAACCTCTACGATCTGCCGCCGGAAGAAGACGCCAAGATCCCGACCGTTTGTGCCAGCCTGGAAGAAGCTCTGGCCTCTCTGGACAACGATCGCGACTTCCTGACGCGCGGCGGCGTCTTTTCCGACGACTGGATCGATGCCTATCTCGAACTGAAGATGGAGGAGGTCAACAAGGTTCGCATGACGACCCACCCGGTCGAGTTCGAGCTCTACTACAGTTGCTGATCCACCAGCACAGCGAAAAAGGACGGGCAAGCCCGTCCTTTTTTTGTCCACCGACAAGCCTCCTTCCGCGTTAGTATGGGTTCGGTCGGCGATACTGATGTGCGCCGAGCCGCGGGCCGCGGGCCTGACCGCCGGCAAGATGATGAAGGTCGCCTGGGAATACGACGACAATGAAAGTGCACTACCTGCTGGTTTCGATCGCTATGCCCTTGCTCGCCGTGCTGCCCGCGCAGGCGCAGGACATCTACAAGTGTGCCGACCCGGAGGGGCGCATCACGTACTCGAACGTGCCGACGCGGAGCTGTCGCAAGCTCGTTCTCGACCCGGTCAACCTGGCTCCGGCGGCCAAGCCGCCACCGGCCAG
>WBZT01003128.1_pt1 | contig 11059 bp, 9 predicted proteins | sample 5204241 | NCBI WGS metagenome assembly WBZT01 (sample SAMN12344358, study PRJNA552823) | activated sludge metagenome | biome: Activated sludge suspended growth; feature: Nitrification reactor; material: Wastewater; isolation source: activated sludge from nitrification reactor of wastewater treatment...
TTACGGCAAGGGTTTCCGAGGCCCGTCCCTGATCGACACCTCTTCCCGGCAAGCCCCCGCGTTCATCGGTAATCCCGATCTAGACCCCGAACGGATCGAAAGTTTCGAACTCGCTTTCGACTATCAATTCCGTCCCAACCTCATGACTCGCCTGAACCTGTTTCATCAGGAAACCGAGGATCAAATTCATATCGTTCCTGTCGGGAACCTAACCTCGACACCCATGAATGTCGCCAACCAAGTCGGCCGAGGGGTGGAATTGGAAGCACGGTGGGACATCGACCGTCACACGCAGCTTTACGGCGCCTATAGTTATCAAGTCAGCACCGATGAAACCACGGACACCGATGTCGGCTACAGTCCTCACCACATTCTCTACGCGCGCTGGCAACACCGGCAAACGCCGTGGTTCTTTTCGATTCAAGCGTGGTATGTCGGCCAGCGAGATCGGGGCATCATGGAATCCAGTTTCCCCGCCAAAACCTACACCCTCGTGGATGGCCTGGTGCGCTACGAGTTCACATCCGGGTTCGAGCTCGGCTTCCAAGTGAGAAACCTGTTCAACGCCGACGCCGAGGATGCCGTACCGGGATCGGCACTACCGGTGGACATTCCGTTGCCCGGCCGCACGTACTATTTTACGGTGACCAGCCGCTTCTAGCCGGTTTGGCCTTGATCGGGGTGAGGAATGGGTTCGAGCGACCCATCGGAGAACAAATATGATGCCCCACACCGTCGCTCGCATGGACAGTCCAGCGGCCGCGTCGATCCCACCCGCGCGCATCGCGTCGATCGATCGGCTTCGCGGTCTCGTCCTGGTGCTTATGGTGTTGGACCATGCCCGGACCTACCTGTCTGATCCCAGCTTCGATCCGCTTGATCTGGAACGCACGACCCCCGGGCTGTTTCTGACGCGTTGGATCACGCATCTTTGCGCACCGACCTTCGTCTGGCTCGCCGGCATGAGCGCCCGCCGCCTGTCTTTGCAATTGAATCAAAACGCGCTGTCGCGCTTCCTGCTGACACGAGGCTTATTCCTGATGGTCATGGAGCTGACGGTGGTGTACATGGCCTGGACCTTCACCTTACCCGGTACCGGTTCCCCCGTTTTTGGGGTGATTTGGGCTATCGGCGGGTCGATGGTGGTGCTGGCCGGACTGGTACGGCTACCGCTCGTGCTGGTCGGTGGGTTCGGCCTGGTCATGATCATCGGGCATAACCTGTTGGACGGCATCGACCCGGCCCGGCTGGGCGCGTTGGGGGCCTGGTGGCCCATCCTGCACGAGAAGGGACCGACGCCGATGGGCAGGGTCCTGTATCCGCTGGTCCCCTGGATCGGCGTCATGGCGGTGGGCTATGTATTCGGTGGTGTGTTCGACCTGGAACCGCGCCGGCGTCGAACCGTGCTTGTCGGTCTTGGGTGCGCACTGCTGGCGCTGTTCTTGCTGCTGCGACTGTCGAACGGGTACGGCGATCCGCACCCCTGGCCATTGCAACCGACGGTGACATTCACCCTACTGTCGTTTCTCGATGCGAGCAAGTACCCACCCTCGCTGATCTTCTTGCTCATGACCCTCGGTCCCGCTGCGATTCTGCTAGCGTACTGCGATCGCACCCGCTCGCCCCTTGTGGATCCACTCGCCACCTTCGGGCGGGTGCCGCTGTTCTTCTACATCACGCACCTCGTGATTGTCCGTTTGTTGGCCGGCGTCATCGCGTTATCGCTGGGTTTTGATCTGGCCCTGTTGCCGAAAGACCCGGTCGCGGCCGGCTGGGGCTTTGGGTTACCGGTCGTCTACGGGGCGTGGATCGGGATCGTGGTGGTGCTCTACCCGATGTGTCGCTGGTTCGCCGGGATCAAGGCGCGACGGCGCGACCGGTGGCTTTCGTATTGTTGATGGCGAACCCCGACCCAAGTAGATGGCGCGAGGCCACAACGGACCTTCTGCGCGTGATCCTCGTCATGGCTTTTCTGTGGGTTCCGACCGCTGCGTTTTCGGCGTCGCTGCTCGTGGTGTACCCGGAGGCGCCAGAACCTTATCGGGAGGCGTTCGCCCAAATGATGGAGGGACTGGCGCGCACGACCCAACAACCGCTGCGGTCCAAAACCCTCACGGCCAAGACCACCCCCGAAGCCTTCCGAGACTGGCTGATGGACGCGGGACCCGATGAAACCGTGGTGTTGCTCGGGTATCAAGCCCTGAGCCTTTACGGTCGCGACCCGCCACCGGTTCGCCGCGTGATCGTCGGTGGCGTCAGCGTTCTACCCAGCCAGACCCCGCTCCCCGGCATCAGCCTGACCCTCGATCCGATGCTTTACCTGCACATGCTCCACACGCTGTTGCCCAACATTCGGCGTGTGGTGGTGTACTGCAATGCCCAGGAACAACCTTGGATCGCGCAGGTGGAACAGGCCGCGCTGGCCGCGCGGATCGAGGTCGAAAGGGTCATCGTCACCGATGCTTTTGACGTGGCTCGGCAACTCAGAATGACCTTTCAAACCCTTGATCCCAAAACCACGGCCCTCTGGTTCGGCCGCAATACGCTCACGCTGAACGCCGACCTCCTGTATTCCTATGTGTTGGAACAGACTTGGGATCGGGGCATCGCCGCCTTTTCCGAGACCGTCTTACTCACCAAGTACGGGCTTCTTTTCGCCCTTTATCCCAATTACACCGAGGTCGGCGCCGAGATCGGCGCTTTGGTTCGGCAGCAGACCCATCCGGCGGGTTTACAGTTTTCGCGCGCCAGCCAGTTTGCGTTCAACCGGCGAACAGCCCGGCACTTGGGCATTGCTTTACGCGATGACGTGATCCGTCAAGCCAAACCCTTGTTCCCCGAACCCTGAGGTCCGCATGAACGATTCGCGATCATCCTTGACCTTACGCCAGTTGTTGGGTGGCCTCTATTTGATCGGCATGATCTCCTTAACCGCCAGCGTCATCGCCTTCCTGCAACAACGATTGACCGATTATTTCCACCAAGCCCTGGTGGAGAATGGCCGCACCATCGCGCAACGCTTGGCCGAGGACGGCCGATTGTCGATCATCCAGGGCACGAGCGAACCGATCCGGCCCCGGCTGGAAACCGTCATGAACTACCCGAACGTGACGGGCATCGTGCTAGCCACCGCCCAGGGCAAAATCTTATTGGCGCTGGGACCGCAAGCCACGCCACCACATTCGGTATCGGCGACAGACCCTTCGACGGGGCCGACTCACAAGGTTGAAGACACTGATGCGCTGACGATTATCGCCCCCGTTTTCGATCAGGGCACGCCGTCTGGCATTGATCCATTTTCCGGCCCCTTGGGGGCTGAAGCACCAGTCGCGTCGCCACAATCACCGAATATTCTTGGATTCGCGTCACTCACCCTGAGCAAAACCCAACTGCAACACGATATTCGTGCGCTGCAAGATCAGATCGCTGTCGTGATGGGCGTCGGCATCTCGATCTTCACGATTGGGACGCTGCTTCTGTTGCGTCAGATTACCAACCCGATCCAGCAATTGGCGCGCACCATGTGCGATCCCGAAACCGTCCAACATTTTCGGCAAGTCGAGGTGCGTGGTGTCCACGAGGCGCGGTCCATCGCCACCGCTTTCAATGCCCTGATCGCTCGGGTCGCCGCGATGCACCACGCACTGCTGGCCCACCAAGCGGATTTGGCCCGGCGCGTCGAGGAAGCGGTACGAGAAATGAAAGCGCAAAACGCCAAACTGGCGCAGGCTCGCGAGCAAGCGGAAACCGCCAGCCGGGTCAAATCGGAGTTCATGGCGAATATGAGCCACGAAATCCGGACACCTTTGCACGGTTTTATGGGCTTTATCGATCTTCTTACCAAAACTCGGCTCGATCACACCCAGCAGGGCTATCTACACCTGCTTAAACACTCCGCGAGCAGCTTGTTGGTCGTCATCAACGGCATTCTCGATTTCTCCAAGCTGGAAGCCGGGAAAATGCCGTTGCGCATACGACCTTTCCAGCTTGAGGAAATGATCAAAACCACCGTGCGATTGTTCGATCCCAACGCCAGCGCCAAAGGCTTAATACTGGAGATTGAGATCGATCCTGACTTGCCCGAGACGGTTTCGGGCGACCGCCAACGGCTGGCGCAAGTCGTCCATAATCTCGTGGACAATGCGATCAAGTTTACCGAGCGCGGCCGCGTGCTCGTTCGGGTCAGCGGCGGCTTTCCGCATGATGGCGCCTTCCTTTGCCACCTGATCGTGCAAGATACCGGGATTGGCATTCCGCGCGCTCATCAATGTTCAATCTTCGCCGCCTTCAATCAAGTCGATGCGTCCACCACTCGCCAGCAAGGCGGCACCGGCTTGGGACTGGCGATTTGCAAGCAATTGCTGGATTTGATGCGGGGCCGGATCGAGGTGAGCAGTCAGGAAGGCGCGGGTTCCGAATTCCGGGTGGAGGTGCCGTTATCCATCGCCAGGGCGATGGAACCAACCGATGAACCGCCATCCGAGCGCACCGCCTTCGAAGAGCATTTCGAACATGTGCCGGCGCCCTTATCCCTACCGATCGAGCTGTTCGACTCGGTATCGCATTCAGCACCGCCACGGCGCGAACCGACTCGCGTGCTGGTGGTGGACGATAACCTGACGAATCGCACTTTCGCCAAGGTTACATTCTCTCACCTGGGTGTCGAGGTGGTGATGGCCGAAAACGGCCTCGATGCCTTGGAAGCGTGCCGCCGGCAGCGTTTCGACATGATTTTGATGGACATTCGGATGCCGGGACTGGATGGACTGGAAACGACCCGCCGGATTCGCCGGGAGCGCGCCAATCCAAACTGCCGGGTTCCCATCATCGGTCTGACCGCCGATCTGTTGAATGTGGATCGGCAAAGCTGGAAGGAAGCGGGAATGAACGACTGCTTGTTCAAACCCTTGAGCGAAGATCGCTTGAGTCAAACCTTTGCGGCATGGGGTATCGACCAGAGGTCCACCGCACTTCCGACGCCGAATTTTCGGAGAATGACGCCATGAGCTTGCCCGAAGCCGCCGCCGCCCTGTTGGATTTAGAGCACCTGGAGCGTTTCAGCCACAACCCGAAAGGTCTTCGCGAGTTGATCGACGCTTTCCTGAACACGACGGAGCCGATCCTGAACGAGTTGGAACGAGTCAGTCGCCAGCAAAATGCAATGGAATTTCACCAGATTTTACACGCCTTGAACGGCGCGGCGAACAGCGCGGGCGCAAGGGCGATGGCCGACCAGTGCAAGGTGCTTGCCCAACAGCGGGAGCCGGAACGACGGGTCGCCATCCTCCACGACCTTGCGGACTGCTTCCAGCGAACCCGTGAAATGCTGATAGCCCTCTTGGTCCCATTATCGACCGAGACCCGCCCCGCCCGCCCGCTCGATGTCGCGCGGAAAACCTTGTTGCTGGTGGAAGACAACGCTTCGGCGCGGGCCTTGCTGCACGCGATACTCGCTGATGAGTACGAGTTGATCGACGCCGAAACCGGCGAAACAGCCCTGAGATTTTGCGAGGGCGCGGTCGTGCCGGACGCCGCCATCGTCGATTTGAATTTGAGGCGCTCCCGCTGCTCCGGCCTGGATGTCCTACAACAACTCGACCGCCGGATTCCGGCCATCGTGTTGACCGTGGATCGTTCTCGCGATTCCATGCGAGCGGCTATCCGGGCCGGGGCGTGGGCCTACCTGAACAAACCGCCGGACCCGGACCTCCTGGTGACCGCCGTCGAGGCGGTCATCGCCCGCGCGCGCGGCATCACCGATCCGTCCGCACCCGGTACGTTCGACCTCGCGACCGGCTTGGTCATGGCCGCCCACTCCCTCGATCCAATCGAGGCTCAACAACTGATCGCCACCGAGGCGATGGCCCAGCGCCGGAAACCCGCCGACTTGGCCGAGGAAATCGTGGCGATACAGCGTCTTCACAACCGCATGGCCCGCGCCGCTCGATGCCGGGTGGAGCTGTCCAACGAACCGCCTTCTTGACAGATCAAGAACGAACCACTACTTTTTTCACCGTTGTCGCTTGCTCTTGTCGGGAGACAACGCCTCCGCTGCCTGATCAAAAAGCCGGCGGAGTTTACAGTAGGCTAGACAACGGCCTTTCCCTGGTCCGATCCCAGCCGGGCGTTTGATGCCGGTCGTCCCTCACCCTAATCGGCGGCACGACTCCTTTACCTTGGTCCGCTTCGCGGCTCGTCGCGAGGCGATAGGTGAGTTGTCGCTGTTGAGGGGTGAATTTATGTTTCTAATTTTTCTGCATTTTTTCTTTTCGACCGTCGAACGTCGGCCTTTTGCGTTCTCGCTCCCGCTTGCTCACGGCCTAGCAATTCATCCCGTCATCCCTGTTTCCCCCGTCAGCCTGAATCCCGCTCGTGCTCGCTGCCGCGCGGCGGGACCGCTTGCGGCCGGCCGGGAAACAGCTATGATAGGACAACATCCCGCAATGGGATTAAGGCGGCCCCCACCGACAAAAACGGTGAGGACCTGACCACAACTGCAAAAGAGGTGCAATCATGGCTACTCACCGCGTGCATGATACGGGTTTTTCGCCCGCGTTCGACTTTCAGCTTACCCTGGATGTCATGGCGGCGATGGAAAGACTTACGGCCCGCCGCCGTCCCATTACACCCACGACGCTCGCCCGGCAACTGCGAACCCGCGCAACCGCTACTACTCCCACACTCCCGCAAATCGAAGCCACCCTGCGCCAAGTCGAACATTGGCGGCAACAGATCCTGACCCGTGACCTGCTTCAGCACTATCGAGAACTCATCGTGCTGCGCCAGCGCGTGGAAACGGAGCAACAACAACTAGCCGAGGATTGGGTGTATCTGAACCGGATGCTCCAGGATGCGCGGGCGGTGCTGGAAAACGCCACGCCGATGGAGGGACGGAAGCTGACTGGCGCGGAGGTGAAACAGCCACTACAATAGTGCCCACATCAGTACCATTCGTGGACGTTTGCATGAACGCGAAAAGGCAAACGCCCCAGAACCCCCAAATTCGTTTGGCAGCGAGACAAGGGTTCAAGGGCGTCAGGCGCGGTGGTGTGCGGCGCGGTTCACAGTATAGCCGCCCGCATTCCCGTTTGCCAAGTAGTACCCTGGCGGATAGGGAACATGGGCGTGACCGCCACTGACCCGCCGCTGCCCATTTTCGCCCGGATCACTGTTGAAGATCCGCCCTTTCCGAGCGCGCGCCCGGACCGGCTGGCGATTGCCCTCGCTGGGGTGGTCACCGGCACCGGCAACCGCTGCGGGCACGACCCAACCGCCCCGCGCTGGTTCGAACCCCCGCCCCAGCACGCCGCCCGGCCCAAGATCCTCCTGCAACTCCAGGAACGGGTCCGGGCCTACTTCGACGACCCCAAGGTCCTACCCAGCCTCAACGCCGCCAACGGCTCGCCCCGGCAACAGCGCAGCGAGCGGCGGGAAGCCTGTCTGGACCTGTTGGGCGCGCTGGTGCACTACCTCGACTTAGCCACCCTGCGGGTAGGGATACCCCAGGCCGACGGCACCCTTCAGGGGCTATCGCTGGCGTTTCTGGCCGAAAAAGCCGGACTCGGCCGGCGCCGCGCCGAACGAGCCTGCCGCGATCTACGCCGCGCCGGACTGGTCAACATCCACCCCCGCGCCCAAAAGACCGAGGACGGCCACTACCGGGGCCAACCGGCCATTCGCGGCGTACCCGAAGCCCTGTTCCAAGTCTTCGGCCTCAGCAAATGGCTCCAACACGAACGCGACAAAGCGGTCAAGCGCCATCGGCGCCATCGGCGCCGGCAAGACGCCGCCGCCACGGCGGCCGAGCAAGGCCGGCGCGAACTAAACTTGGAAGCCCTCCGGCAGCGCGCCGAAACCGCCGCCCCAGCGGTACCCACTGAAACGGCGGCCATGGACACCGCGCGACGCGACACCGCCCACGCCGCGCTGGGCGCGCTACTGGGCAAGCTGCGAGGGCGACCGCCCGACTGAAGCGGGGCGTTCCCGCCCCGCTCCCACGCGCTCCCCGCCGCCCCTTCGATCTTATTGGGGTCAGGCCTGCGCCGCCGCGCGTCGGCCGTCCCTCATTTTCCCGTACCCTTCGCCGTCCGATCCCCCACCGAACGGACCGGGCGGGCGATATCCACCGCCGAATCGGACCCGTCACGACCCGCCACGGTTCGCCACACCTCAATCGGCCGTCATTAAGTGTCGAGTTCTTTCCCCATAACTGTCGAGCGCCACGCGGAACCGCCCCTAAGCCGCCCTTTAGTGTCGAAGGCTCCCAACGTTAGGTGGTGGCGCTTTTATTCAATAGCTTTTTTCAGAACCTTCAATCCAAAAACCTGCAAACCTCAACATCCCGATACGCAGTCGGAACACCGATCACTCGATGACTATTCCTCTTCAACCACGTCAACACCGACCAAGAAACGAGGGTGTGAACGGCTTGGTTTTGAGTACCATGGGGGGATAACGTGCGACCGAGCTAGAGCGAATCATGAGCAAATCCGACCACCGTGCCATTCAGACCCTCCATGGCCGCTTGCAAGAACGGTTTCCCCTGGCGTTTCCGAAACACTACGATGACCTTCGACCGCTCAAGCTCGGTATCCTCACCGATGTGATCGAACAGCTACCCGACGTCGATCCGACCGCATTGCGTCGGGCACTGGCCAACCATACGAGTCGGGATGGCTACTTGCTGGCCCTGATTCACGGCCGGGGGGATCGTCGCTACGATTTGAACGGCCAACCCACCGGCATCGTGACGCCCGAGGAGCGGGCGGAAGCCCAAAAGCGGCTCGATGCGTCCACGAAGCGCGGCCAGGACCGGGCCGAACGAGTACGGACGCACAAGGAGCGGGAGGAGAAACGCCGCCAGCAGCGCGAGATCGAGCGGAAAAACCGTGAGGCGAAGGCGGCGCGGAAAGCCGAGCACGAGCGCATCCAACAGGAGATCGCGGCCCGCAAGGCGGCCCTGATCGCCCAGGGCATCACGCCGGAGTCCCGTTCGGAGCGCAAGCGCCGCCTGGCCCGTGAGGCGGCCAAGCGGGCGGCACATGGACCTCACGCGCAAACCGTGTCACGGGACACGAAATTGGAACGGTTTCGTTCCCCCTCCGGCCCGGTTTCCACCCAGCCCGGTCCACCAGAACCCGCGACCATCAAGACCACGCCCGGCCGACCACCGGCGTCCCCTGGTGAACGACCCGAGCAACTCCCCGATCAAGTTCGTACTCCCCCTGCCAAGCCCATGCCACCGGTGGAGTTCAGGAGGAGACGCCGGTTCGTGCCGCCGCCGAACGGCGGGAAGAACGACTAGCGAACTTCATCGTGAGGATTGGCGTCACCCACCACGACATAGTGATGTCGCCGCCGTTGCTTCTGGATGGTAGCCACCCGCGCCAAGCCTTCCGCTTGAGAGCTACAAGGGAGCGACCGAACTCGACCCAGCCGGGTTCCCCGCCGACCCCATACTTGCGTGAGTAACCACTCGCCCCACAGGTCTTGGTGCAGATCAACCGTGTAATAGCGGACGCCGTACTTCGTTGGTTTTTCCCAGCGTAGGCGAAAACCTTGTTGCATAGGCGATCACCCCAGGCGTGAATGATGCGTGTGGATACCAATCAACTCACCCTTAAGCGCTCCCTGATACCCTGATATTCGTCCAAGGAGGTTACGGTGATAGTGATACGTACTTTTCCGGTCTTCGAGTAACGGAGCTTGACATCGGCGCCTAGTTGCTCGCTCCAGAACGTTTGTTCGCGAGTAATCTCATCAGCGATAACACGACCCGATTTTTGTTGGGATCCCTCCAGAGGTTTCGCGATTTGACGTTCGAGTTCTCGCACGCTCCATTCCTGTTCCGCTGCATGTTGGGCTAGTTCGAGTTGACGTACCTTGGACAGCCCGAGGAGCAATTCTCCATGCTTGGCTGTTAACACGCCTTGCTCAATGAGTTCCTGGACCGACTCCGGTAGCTTCAATAACCGCAGGATCCGATTGACCGTCTTGAGGTTTTGGCCGATGGCTTCAGACAGTTCAGTTTGGGAAAAACCGTGTTCCTCCACTACGCTTTGGTACCCTCTGGCTAGTTCCATGGGATTAAGATCGCTTCGGGCAATATTTTCCGCAAGTGAGTACAAGGCGGTACATCGCTCGTCCAAGGTGCGAATTATGGCGGGTACCGTGCTCATTCCAGCTAGTTGTGCCGCTCTCCAGCGTCGCTCACCAGCCACGATTTCATAGTGATCACCAGGATGGCTATCCAAAGGGCGGACCACGATCGGTTGGATGATACCCAGCGTCCGAATGGTCGTGACCATTTGTTCCAGTTCCGTCGGATCGACGGTTCGGCGCGGCTGATTTGATCGCGGAACGAGTGTTTCAATGGACAACTCCCGTTTCAATCCGTTGGTAACGGTAGGGCTCCCTAGTTCGGCGAGATTAAGAAATTCCGCCATGCTTCTGCGTTTATTTGTCATGTCTGGCCTCTGTTCGTGGATCCATTTCGGTGGCACGCCAGACTTGCCATACGTGCTGCATGATCTCGGCATTCACGGTGTTCATCGCGTCGATAGCTTTGAGATACGTTTCGCGTGCGCCACGCGGGATCTCGATCTCGTAGAGGCTCATCTGATCACCCGTTGCACGTTGAAGTTCGCGAGTTTGCGGCATCCGATTGGTCAAGAGGAATTCGCCGTAAGCCTTGTTCAGCAGGGTCATGTTGGTTCGGGTTTCCGGAGCACTGTCGGTGCGCGTCATCAACAGAGAGAGTTGCTTGACTCGCAACGCGTTCGCATAGGTGCTGGCCAACTGGGACACGATTGCAAAGTATTGAACACTGCTGGCGATGTCGTAAAAGTTCGGTGTGATCGGCATCAGAATCATATCCGCCGCCGCAATGGCATTGAGGCTGAGCATGCCGAGGGCAGGTGGCGTATCCATCACGATCAGATCGTAACGGTCAGCCACCTGTTCTAGTGCCTGGCGCAGGCGCTGGGGTAAGGGTCCGAGGTGTTGCTGATCGCCATCACGGGCTTGCAGCATTTGCCAGTCGGTGTATTGCAATGACAGT
>WBZT01003130.1_pt1 | contig 11053 bp, 8 predicted proteins | sample 5204241 | NCBI WGS metagenome assembly WBZT01 (sample SAMN12344358, study PRJNA552823) | activated sludge metagenome | biome: Activated sludge suspended growth; feature: Nitrification reactor; material: Wastewater; isolation source: activated sludge from nitrification reactor of wastewater treatment...
GGAGGATGATCCGGCGGCCATGCAGCGGACGTTGGCGTTGCGGCAGGAGCAGCAGTCGGTGGCGCAGTTTCAGGAGAATATCGCGGGGTTGAAGGAGCGGGCTACGGCGGCGTTTGATACGTTGAAGGCGGTGAAGGAGAAGTTGGATCGGGCCAGTGAGTTGGCGGTGCAGGCGGGCGGGTTGCGTTCGCCGGAGGAGTTGCAGGATTACGGGCAGCAGGTGAAGCAGTTGATCGAGGGGGCGGTGCAGTTGTTGAATGCGAAGGAGCGCGGGCAGTTTTTGTTTGCGGGCACGAAGTCGGATCAGCCGCCGTTTGCAATAACCACGGATGCGGCGGGGATCGTGACGGGGGTGGCGTATCGGGGGAATAGTAATGTGAACCAGGCGGAGATCGAGTCGGGGGCGTTGGTGGCGGTGGATGTGCCGGGGGCGAATGCGTCCGGGAGCGGGCCGCGGGGGTTGGCGGCGGATAGCCGGGCGGGGGCGGATTTGTTCGGGCATTTGATCGCGTTGCAGAATCATTTGTTGGCGGGGGATGTGGCGGCGGTGAAGGCGGTGGATGTGCCGGCGTTGGCGCAGGATGAGGATAATTTGATTTTTCACATTGGGAATAATGGCGGGGTGCAGACGCGCCTGGAGACGGCGGGGTCGCTGGCGAGTGCGCGGGCGCTTTCGCTGAGTCAGATGGTTTCGCAGGAGGCGGATGCGGATTTGGCGGATTCGATCATGCAGTTGAATCAGACGCAGACGGCGTATCAGGCGGCGCTGGCCAGTGGCGCGGGGTTGTTGAAGATGTCGTTGATGGATTATTTGCGTTGAGCGGCGCGGCGCGGCGCGGGGGAATGGGCGTGGGTTGGGCGCGTGCCGCTGCGCGGTCAGAGGACTGGATGCGACCGGCAAATGGCGCCGCCTCGCGACTCACACCCGCCGCCCCCACCACCACCCTGGCTCCCGAGGTAATTTTCCCGTGACCGAGTAAGCGAGGGGGCAATTTTCGCCTGTGGCCAGCCAAATTTGCCGGGGCGGTCGAACGGAAGGGGTTGGACAATTTTTCCCGCCAGCATGCACCGATTGATTTGCTGCGCAAAACGCAGGTTTCCCCAATAAAACCGGCAATTTCAACCCGTGGCATACCCGTTGCTAAACAGGTCACCGACATGAAATGCGCCACTTCAATCGAGACCGAAATTCCTGCGGCAGCGGTTGCGCCCACCGTTTGCGACATCCGTCTGCCGATGGGACTTCTGGGTTTCGAGCAGATCAAGGACTATCTGCTAATCATCAATCCGGCGGAAGAACCGTTCCGCTGGTTGCAGGTGAAGGACAACTCTGCGTTGGCCTTTGTTGTCATTGACCCTTTCATCCTGGTGCCGGATTACCATCCCGACATCCCCCAGGCCGACGTGGATTTCCTCGGGCTGTCCGCGCCCGACGAAGCCGCGCTTTTCAACATCGTCACCATTCATGGCAGTCAGCGCGCCACCCTGAATCTCAAAGGCCCGATCGTCATCAACCGGAACACCGGGGTCGGCAAGCAAGTCGTGCTAACCAACGCTGCGGAATTTTCGGTGCAACATCCGTTGCCCGTCGCCGAAACCGTCTGATCAACCGCCGCTTGCCATGCTTATTCTCTCTCGCAAATCTGGCGAAAGCATCGTGATTGACGGTCGGATTCAAGTGAAGATCGTCCGGCTCGATGGCGATGTCGTCAAGGTCGGCATTGAAGCCCCCGCCGATGTGCCCGTGCATCGCCAGGAAGTTTATGAAGAAATCCAGCGCAGCAACCGCCAGGCGCTGACCCGCCAGAGCATGCCGCTTCCGAAGCTGCCGCTCCCAAAAATTCCGGCCGCCCCGGCCAAATCCTTTCGCGCCGCGAACAACAGCAGCGTCGAAGTCAAAACCGAAAAACCGTAGTCACCATGATCATTAATACCAACATCACGGCGCAGGTGTCCGCCCATAACCTGCAATCCAATCAAGCGCTGTTGAGCAAATCGCTTTCGCGGCTTAGCTCAGGCAACAAAATCGTCAACCCCGCGGATGACGCCGCCGGCATGGCCGTCGGCTCCCGGCTCGACGCTCAAATCCGCCGGCTCGGCGCGGCCAAGGACAACGTCGGCAACGCCGTGTCTTTCACGCAAACCCAGGACGGTTATCTCAAGAAAATCGCCAAGGCCCTGGAGCGCATGAGCGAACTGGCCATCCTTGCCCAGGACGAAACCAAGTCGGACGCGGACCGGACCCTCTATCAACGCGAGTTCGGCCAGTTGAGCGCTTTCATTGACACCTCCTCCACCAAGGATTTCAACGGCGTGAGCCTGTTCTCCACCACACCGATCAACGTCACGATTGATTCCGAAGGCAACACGATGGCCATGAATGGCATCAGCCTCGGCATCGCGGTTTATAGCGACGCCCTCACCGGCAGCGTGGACACCGTGGCCAACGCGCAGTCCACCCTGACCGCCGTCAAGATCGCGATCACCCGGCTGTCCGAAGACCGCGCGACCATCGGGGCATACCAGTCCCGGCTCAATTCCACCACGGAACAACTCACGATCAGTTCTGAAAACATCACCGCCGCCAGCTCGCGCATTCAGGACGTGGACATGGCGGAAGAAGCAACGCAATACGCCCGCCACAACATCCTCGTGCAATCCGGCACGGCGATGCTTGCGCAGGCCAATCAGATGCCGCAGAGCGTGCTGCGTCTGCTCCAGTAAACAATGTCCAGCGTTTTCGTCGGTCCCAAAACCGCGTGACCGCTGGCTCCTTCCACGGGCGGGCCGATCCCTCGGCTCGCCCGTTAAAAAAACGCCGGTCTTCCCAGTTCGTTGACCGGCGAACGGTAAAAACGGACGAAACAACACAGGACGAAAACGAACACAGTTCCCACACTTATGAACGCCACTCTTCCCCGCCCCGCCCACTTGCTCGGCCGCCTGGACTCGGCGCTGCTTGCACCACCCGCTACCATGTCCGACTCCGCCACCGAGCCGGCCAGCATCAAGGATTGGTGTCTCGCGCGCGCTGATGAATGGTACGCCCGGGGCGAACGCGGCGCCGCCCGTGATTTCCTCAAGCACGCCGCCGGGGCCGACCCGTCCGACGCGCAAGTCTGGATCGCTCTCGGCAGCTTGCAATTTGAACTGGGTGAATACGAACTCGCCGGCCTCGCCTTCCACATGGCCGGCGACCTCAATCCCACCAACGCCCAAGTGTTTCTCCACCTCGGTCTGTTGCACCAGAAACTCCAGCACACCGATGACGCCGAAGCGCTGTTCCGCCATGCCTTGGTTCTCGATCCAACAAACTCGCTCGCACTTGGTTTGCTTGGCCTCCTTCTATTGATGCAAAATCGCCACCTCGAAGCACGCCCGCTGTTTGCCTCGGTGCTCCAGCAGAATCCCAACGACGTGGAATCCCTGCTGCGGCTCGGCGTTTGTTCCTTCAAAATCAAGGATTACAACACCGCCCTGAATTGCTACGAACGCGTGTTGCAGCTTTGCCCCGGCCATCCGCTCGCCTGCGAGAATCTCGGCGCGCTACGCCTGATCAGCGCCTCCGCCTGCGTCCTCGAATAACGCACCGCCCCGAGCGCCGCCGATGAAAACCGCCGCCTTCCTCCCCGCCAAGGGTTCGAGCCAGCGCGTTCCCGACAAGAACACGATGCTCCTGGACGGCGAGCCGCTTTTCCTGCGCAGCCTCAAGAAACTCACCGCTTGCCCGTCGGTGGACGAAGTCTGGCTCGATACCGAGTCGCACGACATCGCCAACCTCGCTTCAGATCTCCGCTGCAAAGTTCTTCGTCGCGACACGAGCCTCGCATCGAACAAGACTGACGGCCACGCGCTGTTCCTCAACGAAGTCGCCCACACGGACGCCGACATCTGCGTTCAACTTCTCTGCACGTCGCCGTTCATGCGAACCGAGACGATCGAGAAGGCGATTGAGGTGCTGAAGACCGATTCGCGTTACGATTCCGTTGTCGCCATCCGCAAGGAGAAGCAATACCGCTGGGACGGCAACCAGCCGCGCTACGACATCAACCACATTCCCAACAGCGTGGACCTCGAAGACAGCGTCATCGAGTCCATGGGCCTTTACGCCGTGCGCCGCGACGCCGCGCTCGCGACCAAGCGCCGCATTGGCAACGCCCCTTTCCTCCTCGAAATTGATCCGCTCGAAAGCCTCGACGTCAACTGGCCGAAGGATTTCGAGATGGCCAATCTCGTCGCCATCGGCCTGCGCGAACAGGAACGCCGCCTCTTCGCCAACGTCAAACTCGCCCTGTCCAGTCCCCTACTCTCCGACGTGATGGACGATCTCGGCGTGCATGGTGTGCTCTCGAAGGATTTCCAACTCAATCTCGCCGATCAGAAAATCCTCGGTCGCGCAAAGACGATGCAGATCGACACCTGCCCGGACGACGAGGATTTCAAAAAGATTTACGACAGCCTCAACCTCTACGATCACGTCGTCACCAATGACGTCATCGTCGTGGCCAATCACGCGCCCGGCTTTGCGTTCTTCGGCGAACTGAACGCCAACCTCGCCATACGTTCCGGCGCGGTTGGTGCGATCATTGACGGCGTCACGCGCGACTGGCCGGATACTCGCCGCATGGGCTTCCCCGTTTTCGCCAAAGGCCATTACTGCAAAGACACCCGGAAGCGTGGCGTCGTGACCTCGCGCAACAAGACCATCGTCGTGGACAACATCAGCATCCACAAAGACGACCTCATCTTCGGCGACAGCGACGGAATCATCGTCGTTCCGAAGAAGCACGAAGCCGCGATCTTGAAGGAAGCCCTGCGCCGCAAGGAAAACGAAGCCGGCATCCTGCTCGCCATCGCGCAGGGCATTCGCACCGATGAGCTCGTGAAAAAATTTGGACTCTTCTGATGAGTGTTACGTGCCTGCCTGGGAAAAACGAGTCGTCGAGCCGGATTCATACCCGGCTCGACGCGCTTGACCCCCTGCCGATGGACGCCGAATGGCCCAGCCTGCGCAGCTTCACCGGCCGCGTGGACATTCATAGTCTCGCGGCCTTCTTCGTGCGCGAGAGCAAAGTGCGCGGCGCGTATTTCGAGTTCGGTGTGGCCAGTGGTCGTTCGGCCATCTCGGCGATTCGCGCCAACCGCCGCTACAATCCCGAAATCGTTGCGCCCTTTCTGCTGTTCGATTCGTTTGAGGGATTGCCTGAACTCAGCGGCCGCGATCAAGGCAGCGAGCAATTCAAGCCCGGTGACTTCGCGTTCAGTGTCGATCAGGTCGTTGAAAAGCTGGAAGCGCATCAGGTTTACGATGAGAACACGGTGCATCTCGTGCCCGGTTGGTTTGAGAACACGCTCCCGAATTTCCCCGCGCGCCAGCTCGGCCTCGACAAAGCCGCGATCGTTCACCTGGACATGGACCTCTATTCGTCCTGCGTCACGGTGTTGAATTTCATCGAGCCATTCCTGCAAGTCGGCACGGTGATGTTGTTCGACGACTGGAACGCCTTTTCCGCCAGCAACCACAAAGGCGAGCGCGCTGCCACCGCCGAATGGCTCAAGCGCAATCCGCAGTGGGCGCTCAACGAATACGCCTCCTACGGTTGGCACGGCCGCGTCTTCATCGTGGACCGCGGCACCGCCAAACAAGCCGACTCGTCGCAAACCGAACTTTCCCTCGCATGAATCGCAACGTCTGCCTCGCCGCCTGTTTCCTGCCGCTGAACGAGGAAAACTGCTCGTGGTGGCTGCGCTTGCAGGATGAACTCGCCGCGCGCGGTCTCGATCTGGTTCTCCTCAGCACCGCGCCCCCCGCCGACACTCGCCTACACACCATCCTCGCTCCACTCTGGCTGAAAGGTTTCGCCGAGGCCTACGGCGCGACTGAATGCCAGGCCACGCTCGAAGCCCCGCTCGCCGATGCTCTCGCCCGCCGCGATCGCTCTTGGCTCGGGCAAGACAGCGCCGACCTCGGCGAATTCAAGACCGGCGTGATTGCCTGCCAGGAAGTTTTCCGCTCGTTGTTCGAGGAATTGCAACCCGCACTCGTGCTCGCGTGGGGCAACAGCCTCGCGCAGAGCGTCATTCTTCAGCAACTCGCCGCGCAACAAGGCCGGCCGTGTTGGGTCATCGAACGTGGCCTGTTGCCCGGCACACTCATGATTGAGATGGCGGGTCAGGGCGGGCAAACCGAGCTCAACTGGAGCTTCAATCTGCAAAACGCATGGCGTAACTCGGAAGACATCAGCCTTTTCGCCGCCGCGCAGGAAATCTGCCGCAGCCGTCGCTCCACCAAGTACGCGCAAGCGGATTACCTCACGCCGGAACTTTTTCATCAGAAGTTCAACCCCGAGCGCAAGCCTCTGATTGCCCTGCTCCTTCAGCATGACGCCGCCAGTTGCCTTGTGCCGCACGATTTCGCCGGGGCGAAAATTCATTCGCCTGTATTTGCCTCGAGCCTCGAGGCCATCACGCAACTCGCCGCTGCCGCAACCGAAGCGAATTGCCGGCTCATCGTCAAACCGCACCCGATTGATCAGACCGATTATTCCAAATGCGAGAGTGCATTCGTATCAATCGTACGCGACGTCAACCTTCACAGTTTGATTGTCGCCGCCGATGTTGTCGCCGCTATGACCAGCACCGCGCAATTCGAAGCGCTGTTGCATGAGAAGCCGCTCCTGTTGCTCGCCCGCAGCGCGCTTGCCGACAAGGATGTTGCCTATGAAGTCAAATCGCCGGTGCAGTTGCGGCCGATGCTGCGTGCGGCGCTGAATCGCGACAACTTCCCATTGCGACACCTCAATGCGCAGCGGTTTGTCACTTTCCTGCTCCAGAATTTTTCCGTCTCGCTTGCCGACGAAGTGCCGACGGGATCAACCCTTTCAGACCTCGCCCGATTCCTTTCACAAAATGCCGTCGCTGCCGCGCCCAGCCGTTCGCTCGAAGACAGCCTCACTGCCTTCGGTGATTGGTTGATGCTCTGGGAAAGCCGCCCGAAATCGGCCGTCGCCAAAACTGAAGCCCCGCGCACCAACGCACAAACTCCAAAGCAGAATTCTATGAACTATCAATCGCATATCGGTCAGGACGCCTGGGTGGCGGAATGCCTGAACTTCAAACGCTCCGGTTACTTTCTCGATTTCGGCGCCTTCGACGGCAAGACGATCAGCAACACCTACGCGCTCGAAAAAGACCTCGGCTGGAAGGGCATTTGCGTAGAACCGAACCCGCGCTATTACCCGCAGGTCTGCGAATGCCGCAACGTCATCTGCGTGAACGTCGCACTCTGGCAGACGAGTCGCCAGCAACTCCGCTTCGTGGACGCCCACGGCCTCAGTGCGATCGAAAGTTTCAAGAGCGGCGACATCAACAGTGATCGCCGCGCCAAAGCCACTACTTCCGTGATCGAAGTGGATACGTTGAATCCGAACGAACTACTCGAACGCTTCAACGCCCCAACGCTGATTGAATACCTCACGCTCGACGTGGAAGGAGCGGAGTTCGACATCCTCAGCGCGCTCGACTTGAACAAATACGCGATCGCGTTGATGACGATCGAGCACAACCACGACACGCCGCGGCAGCAGCAGATTCGCGATTACCTCGCGCAGTTTGGCTACGAAGTTGTGCAGAATCGTAACGACGATTTCTTCTTCCATCGCGATCACTTGAAGGCGCTTACGGGCCGGAACATTGATCCCGTCGCGATCTTCCACCACATCTACGCCACGTATCCCATCGCCGAAACCGGCAAGGAAAAGCCCACCCCGCCAGCTGCGAGCAATGGCAAGAACCCGCGCAACACCGCGTCGCAGAACGTGCTCGCTGCGCTGGCGAAGTCGCCTGATGCCCTGCGCACGATGTGCAGCACGCTGAGTCAGCAAGGCAGTTGGGCCGAGGCCGGCGAGATCTATAACACCTTGACCAACGAATTGCCGGACGACTTTGAAGCCTGGCGCGGTCGCCTCGAATGCGCTCGCAAACTTGGCCACATCGTCATGGCGGATTTGATCCTCGAAGAGGCGTTGGAACGTCATCCCGAATGGGCGCCCAAACTCGGCGCACAACCGGCCACCGCCACCGCCACGCTGGTCAACAACTGATCGCATGCAATCGAAGGTCGAAACGACACCGCTCTGGCAAAAGGACGAAAGCCTCCGCGTCCTCGTTGAACGCCTCGCCAATCAGCCGGCGCACATTCGTGTGGTGTCGTTCGACTTTTTCGACACGCTCTGCTCGCGCGTCTGCGCCGAGCCGAATGAGCTGTTCATCGAAGTGGGCCGTCGCCTCGCCAGCCAGAGCCAGTTCCTCACGCCACTGACGCCCGCAGAGTTTCGCGCCGCCCGCATCGCCGCCGATGAAGCCGCCCGCAAACGCGCCCGCGCCGCTGGCAAACTTGGCGAAGTGAAACTCGCGGACATCTATGTCGAGCTGAAGCACGTCGTCAAAAATCCCACCGCTGCGCGTGATCTGGAGTTCGACGTTGAACGCGCCTTCCTTTACCTCAATCCGGCAATGGCGTCGCTCGTCGAGCACGTTCGCGCCCTTGGCTATCGCACCGCCGTTCTCTCCGACACGTACTTCACGGCTGCCGAACTCCAGCGCATCCTGCGCGAGAACGGCCTGTCCACCTCGCTCTTCGACACGTTCCTGGTCTCCTGCGAACGCGACAAAGCGAAATGGAACGGCACACTCTACCACGAACTGTTCCGCCACTTCGACATTCACCCAAACGAACTGCTTCACATCGGCGACAATCACCACGCCGATATCAACATCGCCGGCCAAAACCGCGTCGAAGCCGTTCACTACTACAAGACCACGCCCGACCTCGACGCTATTTTTCACAGCGAACGCCAGATGCGCGGGTTCGGCGCGCCGCCTGCGGCTGCGTTGAATTCGCTCCGCGTCCTCGTCAGCCGCTGCGCCGAATCCGATGTCGATTCTTTCCGCGATGGCGCGTTGACATTCGGCCCAGTCCTCGCGCGCTATGCCGATTGGTGCGTGGAGAAATTCGCCGCCGCCGGTGTCACCACCGTGCTCGCGCTGATGCGCGAAGGCGAACTGCTTGGCGAATTGCTCCAACGCTCCGCTGACGCCGCTGGCGTCAAACTGAACATCGTCCCCTGCTTTGCCTCGCGTCTCTCTACCGCTCGCGCAGCGATGCCGGAAGTCACACCCGAGCGCGCGACGGAGTTACTCGAAGGCAGCGCCGCCCTCACGCCGCAAGCCGTGCTCGACATTCTCGGTATCGGCGTCGAGGCCGAAAAACTTCTCGACCCCGCCACCCGCAACAAGCCGCTCACCTCGCACGAAAACATTCGCGGCCTGGTGAAGACGCTCTTCAGCCTGCCGAAGCTCCGTCAGTTGATTGAAGAAAAGCGCGCGCAGAGTCACGAGCTCGCGTTCGCCTATTTCACTTCGCTGATCGGCGAGAACGAAACCGTCGGTATGGTGGATCTCGGCTGGAGCGGGAGCATTCAGCGAAACATTTCGCGCATCATCCGTCGCGGCGGACGCAAGTTCCGCAGCATCGGCTGCTATCTCGCCTGCACCAAGCGCGCGGGTCGGCTCGCCGTCGAAGGCGACGCCGCTTACGCCTATCTCGATTACGACTGGTGTCGCATGACGATCCTGCCCGAAATCGCGATCACCGCGATGTGCGGTAGCACCAACGGCTACTCACGCGACGCCGTGGGCCAAGTTGAGCCTGTCCTCGGCGAATTTGAATTGGCCGAAGCGGAACGCGCTGTGAAGGAGCGACTCCGAACTGGCATTATCACTTTCCAATCTGCCTGGCTCACGCTGCGGCACAACAAAGGTCGCGACCAGTTCTCTCCGGAAATGCTCGCGGATCTCGACGGACAATCCGCCGCGATTTTCTATCGCCTCCTGGAATTTCCCACGAAAGCCGAAGCGGATCGGCTCGGAATTCTGACGCACGACGAAAATTATTTTGGCCAGACTTTCACCGCGCCGCTCTGCGACGAAACCTCGCCAAGCCGTCTCCGCCAAGACGGCCTGAGCAGCCTGTTCCAAAACTCTCGCTGCTACTGGCCGCAAGGCGTCGTCGCCCGCGCGAATCCGCGCCTCATGTCCTCGCTGCGCTCGCCGTGGGCGGATCCGCTCGGCCTCGGTCGCCTCGGTGCCTGGAACGGCGCGCAACCGCAAGACCCAGGCGTGACGCATGATGAATTGGTTTCCCTCACCACCCTGCTCCGCGGCTTCGCGCCCGACCAGGTGGTTTATGTTGGCCCGTTCGCGCCGTCACTAGAAACGTTTGCCGCAGATTTGTGGCCGGGAGGAATCGCATCGTCGTCCCCGCGTCTGATCCTAGTGGGGCAGCCGTCTCGGCTGGCGGAAGCTCCGGCAGACGGGACGCCCGTCCGGACTTCGGCAGGCGCGGACGCCAGCCCCACCACCACGTTCGTTGCGGGCGACCTCGCCGACGTTCGCACCATGCGCACATTGCGATCCCAGTTGCAGCCCGGCGGGAACACCGCCGTGATTCTCTCCGGCGAAGCCAATCCGACGCACGCGCAAAGTTTGCTCGCCGGCCTCGCGCCCTTCCTCGGCCCCAAGGGACTTGTGCTGGCGGCCTGCGGGCGCTTCGATCGCCACACAGTCGGCAAACAACTGCCGCTCGCCGAGATCGTGAATCAATGGGCGGTCGCCCACGGCGGCGAACTTGGCTTTGGTCTCTGGTCCGGCACGACCGCCGCGCGTTCGGCGCTGTGCGATTGGATCGTGTTCCGCCGCGAACCCGAATCGCTCGTCTGGAACAAACAGTGGATGCTCACGCCCGAGGATTTTGCCCTCGCCAACTGCGCTGCATGAGCACTTCGACCCACTCAACCGCCCGCCTTTGCATGAACCCTCGCGCGACCACCCACCCGCCGACCGTCTCAATCATCATCCCGGTCTTCAACAAATGCGACCTCACGGTGCAATGCCTCCAGGCGCTGGCCGAGGCCACCACGAAGACGCCGCACGAAATCATCGTCGTGGATAACGCGTCGAGCGACGCCACGCCGAAGCGGCTCGCGGAAACTCG
>WBZT01000485.1_pt2 | contig 11050 bp, 11 predicted proteins | sample 5204241 | NCBI WGS metagenome assembly WBZT01 (sample SAMN12344358, study PRJNA552823) | activated sludge metagenome | biome: Activated sludge suspended growth; feature: Nitrification reactor; material: Wastewater; isolation source: activated sludge from nitrification reactor of wastewater...
GATTGTTGATTTCACTTTATTTTTGACAGAATAAGTGTAGGCCAATGGCAAGCCCAAAGCGCAATAGAGTAGACAAAGCCAGTTCATCTGCTACTACTACAAAAGAAGTTACATCTAGTCCATCATCACAATTTTCGCCCCAAGTGGTTTTGGGTATTTTGGCAATAGTAGTGTATTTGCCTACTTTAAAACATGGTTTTGTCTTAGATGATGGTTTAGTTACCACCTTAAACAACTATGTAAAACAAGGTTTTGCCGGATTATGGGATATTTTTACCCATAGTTACAGAGCTGGAGCGACTATTACTACGGATTCAGATTATATGTATAGACCATTTTCTGTACTATTATTTGCAATCGAATGGGCTTTTTTTCCAAATCAGGCATGGATTCATCACTTATTCAATATAGTATACTATTCATTATGCATTTTAGTGATGTATAAAGTTTTGATATTATTGCTCGGAGAATCAAAGTCTAAGATCATTTTTGCAATTTGTATATTATTTACATTACATCCGATTCATACAGAAGTTGTATGCAATATTAAAAGTAGAGATGAAATTTTAAGCTTTCTTTTTGGAATGCTCAGTCTTTTTTATTATTTCAAATCTTTACAAAATAGAAATAGATATGTTTGGATTTCTTGTATTTTCTTTTTTCTGGCAATGCTCTCCAAAGAAGGATCAATAGCTTGGTTATTTATATACCCTCTCATTACGCATTTTTTTTCAAATCAGAAATTTTTTAAGAACTGGATTTATCTTGCTATAACATGCTGCGTATGGTTTCTATGGCGTCATTTTATCATGGGCGATATAGATTACATTCCAGATGTTCATGATAATCAGCTCGTAAGTTTAAATATTTTTGACAGATGGCCTACCGCTTTTTTAATATTATTAAAATATTTGAAGTTATTGTTTTGGCCAAACCCACTTTCCTGGGATTATTCATTTCAAGCCATAAAAAATGTGAGCTGGAATTCCGGGATTGCGATTCTATCAATGATCATTCATTTGATTTTGTTTTTATATGGTTGTTTAAAATTTCAGTCTAAAAGTATTTTGGCCTTTTGTTTTTTGGCATATCTTATTTCGATTAGTTTGTATAGCAATTTATTTATACTCATTGGAACTGTGATGGGCGAAAGATTGATATTTCTGGCTTCCACTTGGTTTATTTTTGGTTTAGCTTATGGATTATCAATAATCACAAGCTACCAAAGCGAAAATAAAATTGTAGAACAAAAAAAGCATTTAGTTCGATTTTTTTCAATGATTGGTATTTTTGGTTTTGTTTTTTGTTGGCTTACCATTCAAAGGTCTAAAGACTGGAAAAGTAGTTATGACTTATTTCTACATGATGTTAGTGTAACGCCAAATAGCTTTAGAACAAATCAGGCGATAGCTGATGAAAGTTTACAATTGTATATGAAAAATTTTAACAAGCCAAACGATTCAGTTAAATACTTAACTCAGGCACAAAAATACTATGAAGCTAGCGAGAATATTCTTCCATGTTTTAGTAATCAGGTAGGATTAGGAAACACTTCTTTATTTCAACGAAATTACGATAAAGCGATTGACCGTTTTAAAAAGGCACAAAATCTGATTGACAATACTGTAATAAAGGAGAGAATTTTTACAGCATTTTATCAATATGGAAGATATGAGGCTCAAGTTAACAATAACCTCACCAAAGCTAAGGACCTTTTGATGAATGCTTACCTTTTGGATAGCAGCAAATCTGAAATTGTTACAGATCTTGGAATGGTTCTTGGTTTAAACAAAGAGTTCAATCATGCCTTGTATTATTTTGAAAAATCATATAAAATGGATCCTAATAATGAGACCATCGTTAACAATCTTATAAGGACTTATATTCTTCTAGGTTATCAGGATAAAGCCAATGAGCTGATGACTAAATTGAAAAAATAATAGTTGGTAACTTTTGATTTGTATATGCCGCTTTATCATTCACTAACCTTGCACAATGAAATAGATTTAATCATCTGGAAAGTTGAAGAAGAAGAATCATTTTTTTATTCAAACCAATGGTGGTATCCAAAAGAAAAGAAATGGCTGGAATCAATTCACCCGAAAAGAAGGATGGAATTTCTCGCATCCAGATATATTCTACATAATCACCTGCTACCGCAAAAGAATATACCACTTATTAAAGATGAATTTGGTAAATTGAGGTTTGAAAATGGAAAACAATTCTTATCGATTTCTCACTCTGGCAGATTTAGCTCTTTTGTAATTGGGCCAAAAGAAATGGGGCTGGATGTACAAATATATGATATAAAGATATTAAATATATTAAATAAGTTTTTAAGTGATAGAGAAGTTTTATTTCTTTCAAGAATAAGAAATATTAAGGAAAAAGTCCAAACGGCCATTTTATTATGGTCAGCTAAAGAAGCCATTTATAAAGCTCACGGAAAGAGAGGAATTCAATTCAATCAACAGATAAGTCTTTATTTTGAACATGGAAATTTAACTGGAGGGAGTTTATCTTTGCCAGAAGAGACGATAAAATATGATTTTGTATATAACAAAGAAGAGGAATTTATTTGGATTGTGGCTTACCATTCTGAGCAGCTGGTTAATATTTCTGACGATTTCTTGTAAGCATACTAACCGGGATCCAAGTATTAAAGATAGAGTGAATGAAAGTTCAAAAGTTTCTGAAGGTAATTTTGAACAACTACCAACAGACTTCAGGGAATTTTATTATAAATTTCATAGTGATAGTTTGTTTCAGATGAGTTCTATTTTTTTTCCACTTGAAGGTCTTCCTAACCATGCTGATCCTGAATTTATTGCAAATGAAAAGTTCTTCTGGTCGCCGGACCAATGGGAATTTCAAAAGCAAATTGTCAAGAATAATAAAGATTATTCAGCAAATTATATTAATGTCAGTGACATGTTGGTTGAAGAAACCATTACAGAGCTTAAGTCTGGTTTAAAACTCATTAGGAGATTTGCAAAAACCGGAAGTGGATGGAGATTAATTTATTATGCTGGAATGAATAAATATTCTAATTCAAGCAAGTAATAGTATTTTTGTACCAACTAAATTCAAAAAGTATGCCTATTAAAAGTCCATTCAATATATTTCAGTGGATTAAGGAACATAGGGAGGAATTGAAACCTCCAGTTGGAAATAAGAATTTATTTGCAGAATCAGAAGATTATATTGTTATGATTGTTGCAGGACCTAATGCAAGAAAGGACTATCATTATAATGAAACGGAGGAATGGTATTTTCAAATTGAAGGAGATATTGTAGTTAAAATTCAAGAAAATGGAGAAGCTCGAGATATTCCAATAAAAGAGGGAGAGATGTTTCTTCTCCCTGCTAAAACGCCTCATTCTCCTTCTCGACCTGCCAACACCATAGGATTGGTTATTGAATGTAAAAGAAAGAAAGGCGAACTTGATGGACTATTGTGGTTTTGTGAAAAATGCAATACGAAACTTCATGAAAACTATTTTCCATTGGAGAATATTGAAAAGGACTTTATTCCGAGATTTAGAAATTATTATGGTTCAGAGGAGTTGAGAACGTGTAAGAATTGTGGTAATATCATGGCTCAAGACCCAAGATTTATAGGTTAATATTGAATCTTCTTCTATTTGAATAATATTTATTTTGCATCGGATTTTCACCTGGGCGTTCAAGGTGTAGCTAGCTCATTTGATCGGGAAAAGCTGATTTGCGACTGGCTTATTGATTGTTCTCATGATGCTTCAAGAATTTATCTGCTAGGCGATTTATTTGACTTTTGGTTTGAATACAAGTATGCTGTACCTAAAGGATTTACAAGACTTCTAGGCACAATGGCAACCTTAAAAGACAGAGGAATTGAAATTAAAATTTGGACTGGAAATCATGATTTATGGATGCGTGATTATTTTAAAGTTGAACTTGGAATTCAAGTATATTATAAGCCAATCATTGAAGAAATTAATGGCAAGATGTTTTTTATTGGACATGGAGACGGTTTAGGACCAGGAGATTATGGATACAAGCGAATGAAAAAAATCTTTATGAATCCAGTGTCTAAATTTTTATATCGTTGGTTGCATCCGGATCTAGGAATACCCCTGGCTAATTTTTTCTCATCCAAAAGCAGAGAAACGCAGGTTCTACAGAAGGATTATCTTGGACATCAGAAAGAATGGCTCATTCAATATGTAGAACAGAAGTCAAAGGAAATAAAAATCGATTACTATATTTTTGGACACCGTCATTTACCCATTGATTATAAACTAAACAATAATGTGTCTCGATATATTAATTTGGGCGATTGGCTAATTCACCAATCTTATGCAAAATTTGACGGAACCGAATTGAATTTGCTTTTTTATAAGAATGAAAATGGGAAAATTTACCATTAAAATTTTATTGATTTTTTATTGTAATGGTATTCTAGCTCAAGGAAGCAATTGGAAGGTACTAGATACTATTCCTTATTCGGTCAATGAGGTATATATTGACAAGCTCAACCAAATTTATTTACTGCCAATAAATAAGCAAGAGATAATTAAACTCAATGAAAATCTTTCCATTAACCAAGAATACTCAAGTCCGTTCATTAGTAAATATATTTTTTTGGATGTAAAAGATCCTATGAAAGTTCTTGTTTTTTTGCCACAATATGCTAATGTTGGAATGTATGATGAAAGCATGGCCAATTTATCAGACGAGTATTTTGCAGGATTTAATAATGAGAGCGCAATCTGTTTTTTCAGTTCCAACCAATTGTGCTATTTTTCTGAAAATAAAATCAACCTTAGAAGTATACAGGAAAGGAGAACTGTGTCAGGAAATCCAATATTTTATAAGCGGAAGAATGTTGATGATTTAAGTCAAATAAAGTCCAATGGTAGAGACATTTTTCTGCTACTTCCTGGTCTCGGGCTTTGGAAATTTAATTCTTTTTTAAATCTAGATTTTTTTATCGAAGATTACCAAATTCGCAGAATGGAATTGGTGGATGACGAATTATATATCTTAAAGGACAACAAAATTCTTTTATTCGATAATCGAAAGATCAATTCAACAGTCATTTTTGAGACCAACAGAGAGGTAATAACCACTTTTGCCATAAACAAGAAATATTTGTTGGTTGCAATGAATGGTGTAGTAATAAGGTTGGTAATTGGTAAATAGTCAAGAGACTACAAAGAATAAGGGAATAGATAGAGAAGCCGTTTCATAGCATTTATTTAAATAGTCATGTATTCATATAATTGGTATTGAACGATGCAATGAATAGACATGTAGACAGAATTTTTACCATTTATACATAAATCTACCTTCAAAGTCTTGTCGAACAATACAGGACTATTAAAATCCTTCATTTGCCATGTTGGTTCGAAAGATTGAGTAAAAAAGAATTAAACCCTAATACATAAAAGAAATCGGGATAGTGAAAAATTTATCAAAAAAAAATCCCACCAGAGATTGGCAGGACTTTTGTTTTTCGTTTTGAAATAGATTTATCCGAGAAAAATTTTCGCCTTTTTAAAGGAAAATAGCCAGTTGAAGGCAACAACTGGCTATTGTAATCCCATGAACATATCCAAACTAGCTTACTCTTTATATCTCATTAAAACAAATTGTATGTTTGAAGTTGGTTCTAGGAACTTGATAATAGAAGTCGGCTCAATTAGATTACCGACTTCCTATTATCAAATTTTTTTAATCCCATGAACATATCCGAATTTACGGTCGCTGATACTTTTACCAGCATTCTGATTGTATTTCTTCCCTTTGTAAACAATCACAGTACAAGTATCCGACGATAATTTTCCGCCCACAACTACAAAAAATGAGTGTTGTCATATATAAAATATTTAAATATATTAATTATATAATATATAAAATATTGATAATTAATTATAATATAAATATTTTAAATAAAATGAAGATGACAAAGTCTATTTAAAAGTTTATTTTTAGTACTAATTGACCTTAAAAAATAATTAAAAAGGACTAAAAATGTCAGGATTTTGAAGGTAGCTTGTATCGATTAATGTTTTTATAAAGGCTAATACCTGCCTTGCTTGTCTCTGAGAGATTCTTAAATTGGCAACATTAGGGTCAAGATTAGATGCTTTTTTAACGCCAGTTGTGTAATGGATCATTACTTCATCTAAAGTATTAAATCGTCCATCATGCATATAAGGGGCAGTCAAATGAATATTTATAAGCGTTGGAGCCTTAAATTTACCTAGATCGTTAGGGATCATATCCACTAACCCACGTCCTTTATCTTTAAAATCATCTAAACTTGAAACACTATCCAGACCATTGTTGAAATAATTATTAGACGCAAAGGTTGGAGCGGCATGACAATGACCACATTGCGCATCTGGCAAAGCAGGGTTGGAATTAAGAAACATTTCCATTCCATCTGTTTCATCAACGGTCATAGCATATTCCCCTCTTAAGGATTTTTGATAAAGGCTATTACCTCCAGTGAGTATTATTCTTTCAAACTGGGCGATGGCTTTGGTAGCAAGCTCTTTTGTAATTTCTGATTTTTTTGAAATTCCAAAAGCAGCTCTAAAAAGTTTGGGATAGACTGGACTTGATCTGAGTTTTTGCTCTACGTTAGGCCAGTTTTCATGCATTTCAACTGGATTTTCTATCGGTTGTAGTGCTTGATCGGTAAGGTTTTTGCTTCTGCCATCCCAAAATAAACCATTTGTGAAATAGGAAACGTTAAGAAGAGACATCGAACTTCTAGTCCCTAAGGTACCACCGACTCCTGGACTTAGACTTTTGCCGTCCGTAAATCCTTTAGCTGGTTGATGGCATGATGAACAGGAAATGCTTGAATCTAATGATAGGATAGGATCGTAGAATAAATGTCTGCCTAAAAGAACGCCAGCTTTTGTTAACCGATTTTCAGGATCATCTGGTATGCTTGGCAAGCCTTTTGGAATAATTAATTCATAGGGATCTGAATTAGAATAAGGAATATAGCTTAAGTCATCTGAATCGGAATCTGGATTGCAAGAATTAATTATTGTCAGGATGAAGCATATAAAATTTAACTTCAAAAAGAACTTCATTAATAAATACAATTTTTAAACTGATTCATAAACTTAATCATAAAGTCGAGTCCATTATGAACGATGTTGTTTTCGTAAATATTTACATAATCACTACTAGATCCAAACAATTTACTGTGGTCAACCGTAATATCAAAAGTTGCCTTCTGATCTTGTACAAGAGTAATAGGTTTCATCAGATCAATAGTTGTATATGCTTCATTAAATCCCGTGTGATAAGCAAATAAAACACTTTTTGATTTATTGGATAATTCTCCTTCGGTTTTGGAAAAAACATAAGAGTTCCACCCAGCCCAATAATGCTCTCCATCATGAAGGATATTTCCAAGATTATAATCAGAGGGCTTTGTGTTGTTCAAGTCAGAGGATAATCCAAGTCCAATGCGTAAACCTGAAAACTGACCTGTATGATGAACTGGTATACTAATTTTAAATCCCTCTTCTGCCTTTTCAAGAGTAATATGATGATTTTGAAGTTCGCAGAAATAAACATTTCCTATCGGGATTAATTCATTTTTGGATGTAATCAATTCTATATTACTTAGAAAAAATTCAGAACGTGTAAAGCTAATATTGGAGCCGTCAAAGTAAAGATATTTTATACCGGGTGCAAAAATCAATGGCTTGTCTTGAAATTTGCCACGAATAATGAGCTCAATTGTACTATTAGGCTCTATCCCATTACATGATAAGAATAAGCTTATCATGCCAACCAATAATAAAATCTTTTTTTTCATTTGTATAAGGTATATTTAGATAACAATAACTAATCTTAATTCGTTTAATTTTCTCTTGAATTTTTCATTTTATTTTCATATTCCTTTAAGAGTTTTTTCACCAATTGCTTAACCTGATAAGAAAATTCTTTTTCTTGTATCCAATGAAAATAATTGCGATCTTCATATAACGTTTTGGCAACGGGTTTTCCTTGATATTTTCCAAATGCAAATACAATTTCTCCCTGGTCATCATATTTCAATCTTTGTGTTACATCAATTAATTTGGAATCGTTGGTAAAATCATGAAGGGACTGAATATCGTTTTTTACAGGTTGTTGAATAAGTTTACCTTCTTCATCAACTAGATCAATGCAATTATATTTATCCAAAATTCCAGTTAAAACTTCAACCGTTGCCCTAATATCAAACATTGCATCATGTGCTTTTTCCAGTTCTTTATCACAATAAAACTTATACGCTGCTTTTAAAGTTCTAGGTTCCATTCTATAAAATATTCTTTGCACATCAATTAATTTCCGTTCATCCATTTTTAAATCATAATTACATCTTGCCATTTCTTCAATTAGGATTGGAATATCAAATCTGTTGGAGTTGTAACCAGCAAGATCAGCATCCTGAATAAATTCATATACTTCGTGTGCTATGTCTTTAAAGGCAGGTTTGTTAATTAAATCTTCTTCCGAAATTCCATGAATCTTCAAAGCTTCAGAAGAAATCGGAATACCAGGGTTTACCAAGAACATCAATTCTTCTACACTTCCTGATTTTTTATACTTAATCATTGCTAATTGAATGATGCGGTCGCGAATAATATGTAATCCTGTGGATTCAATATCAAAAAAAACTAGATCCCGCTTAAGATATAAATTCATGTCATTTTTATTAATTAATTCAAAATCAGTGCAAATTTATAAAATGGGAGGTAAATAAAATCAATTACCTTTAAGGCATGTTGGTCTTGGAGAAATATAATACTGATAACTAAAAGCTAAGTTTGTCATATTGCTGTTCCTGATGTATTGTTTGAAAACAATACACTAACCAATAAACACAAAGACCTGGAAAAAGAACAATCCACCATGCATTAGGATACGTTCTGGCAGTATACATCATTCCACCTAAGCTAACTTCTTCAACAGGTAAACCAAGGCCGAGAAATGAGATGCTTGCTTCTACTAAAATGACGGTTCCGAGACTAAGATAAATTAACGGCTGTATGGAAGAGAATACTTTTGGGATTAAATGAAAAATAATTATTTTTTGTGGAGAATAACCAAGCGCTTTAAGGTTAAGTATATAAGATTGTTTAGATTCTGATAGAGTAATAAATCTAGAATATTTGGCTATTGTAACGGATAGTATCATTCCAATCAATAAAGAAATAGTGAAAAAATCCGGTTTGTGAACAAGTTGAAGCAGAATTAATAGAATAAGTATTATTGGGAGTGATTTAACAAGTTCAATCCATCTCATCAGAATAAAGTCTGGGTTTATTCGAATCACCCATTTGGAAGTACTGGAATTTACAGCAATAATCCAAATTAGGAATAAAGAAATCAACAAAATAGCCTCATACCCAATAGTGTGCATATCAATCGAAACTAATATGAGGTAAAAAATAATGATTCCTAAAAAAATCATTGTTGTTAATTGTAATAAATTCAGCTTCGGTCTTTCAATTCCTAAATAGGAAAAGGCAACACCAATTGGTAATCCAATCAGCAAAGCAATAAAAACACTTATGATAGAAATCAACAATGATTTTTGAAGACCAAACAATGTTGATACAAAGACATCTCTGCCCAATTCAAAAGTTCCTAATAAATGAAACCTGTTGCCATCGATTGAAAATGGAGGACGCCATGCCTGATCAGTGAAATATTTTTTATCGGATAATCTAAAAATGGGCCAAACCACTTGTATATCTTGTATGGAGTCCCATTGATATTGATAACGAAGTAATTTTTCCTGAAGTTTGCTGCCCTTTCTTATATCTTCTTTCCACAGCATAAAATGATGCTCTCTTTCAAAATGTGCGTACACTGGTGAGCTACCTATGAAAACTTTTAAGAAAAAAAGAATAATAAAAAATAAATGAAAGGATAGACTAAGAAATTTATGAGTCTTCCAAATCTTAAGGTACGATTCTAGAAATTTAGTTTTTCCAAACAAGCAAATTAAAATTAATTACCAAAAGTATACATATCTAAGCGAATATTCACAATATAAAATTTACAAAATTATCAATCCATTCCTTTAAAGGTGAATTCAGCTCGTCTTAATGAATTAGAGTAAATTTTAAAGGAATAATAAATATTACGGGAACTTCAACCCCGTTGTGTTTACCAGGTTTCCAGTTTGGCATAGATCGAATTACTCTTAATGCCTCTTCATCACAACCATACCCTAAAGATTTAAGTATTCGAAGTTGATCAATTTTTCCATCCTGCATAACAATAAATTGTACTAAGACGACACCTTCTATGTCATTGCCTTTGGCTAGACTGGGATAATTCAAATTATGTCGGATGAATGAATTCAAAGCTTGTTGTCCTCCCGGAAATTCAGGCATTATTTCTGCATAACTAAATATTTTGGTTTCTTTCGTTTTTGGCGATTCAGCTAAATCATTAGAAAAGTTGAAGTCATCGGAAGCTTTTCCAGCTTGCTGAATGCTTCCATTTTCTGGATTTAGAACGTCTGCAAATGTTTCAGAGTTGCCTGCAATGGAATTTTCTCGAATTATGGTCAGATCATCTACAACCTTTGTAGTTTCAGAAGTTTTGTTTGTTGAAGTATTTCCTGAAACCAGAATGGGATTGGTTTTTGAATGAACATTTTGTATAGGAATTTCCTGAAAATAGAACACCCCAATATCTTCACAAATCTCTTCTTTAACCTTAGTTTCCTCTAATGCTTTTAATATAAGTGGCAAACAAATAATTAGCCAAAAAATGATGGAAGCTAAGAGAATTGCTCTGGACATTGTTTTGCCATAATTCAATCTCATGACGTAGGCGCCGTAATTTCTGTTTCGGTTTAAAAATATCAGATCATCCATATCAATTTTTTTTATTTAAATAAATGATCAAGCATATTTTTTTATTTTAATAATTTCATAACATAACCACTATTTTTAAAAATTATTATTCATTTAATAGATTTCATTAAATATTACTCCATTTCAATTTTTGGAAAGCCAATAACCTCAGTAAC
>WBZT01001860.1_pt2 | contig 11044 bp, 10 predicted proteins | sample 5204241 | NCBI WGS metagenome assembly WBZT01 (sample SAMN12344358, study PRJNA552823) | activated sludge metagenome | biome: Activated sludge suspended growth; feature: Nitrification reactor; material: Wastewater; isolation source: activated sludge from nitrification reactor of wastewater...
TACGCAAACCTCTGGAGAGATGGCCTATGCACTTGCATACGTACAAGACATTGGGGACATTGTAAAGATTGACCCTTAGCGCCGTAGATAAACAGGGCTCTTGAATGCTCGGTCAAACACAGCCCGGCCTCTCGTTTGGAAAAGTTGAACGCCTACATCTCATGCTCAAGAACATATGAAAAAACATCGCTTAAAAGAAGTTTTCAACCTGCATCGCGTGGAGCAAACAGAAGGAGGTCGTCAGCGCCTGAATAGGAACATTGCTCATGGAACTGCGGCACCTGCGTTGCTTTATCGTTTTGGCCGAAGAACTTCATTTCACACGGGCGGCTGAGCGTCTTCACATTGAGCAACCTCCTCTGTCCCGCGCCATCAAGGAGCTTGAGGACGAGTTAGGCGCTGTGCTCTTCGACCGGGACCGCCGGGGCACCCGACTGACCGCTGCGGGTGCCGTGTTCCTGCAGGACACTCGCCGGCTATTCACCGTCCTGGAGCAGGCCCGCGAGAACGTCAAGGCTGTCGCGGCGGGCTTGCGAGGCAGCCTGCGCATCGCCGTATCCGACGGCGCGCTCGATCCCCGGCTGTCGGCGTTTCTAGCCCGTTGCCGTGCCGAAGAACCCGAGATCGAGATACGGATGTCCGAAGTGCCTTTGGCCGAGCAGTTGCGCGGCCTGCGCTCGGGCGACTTCTGCATCGGATTCGCTCATACCGCCGACGTCGGTGATGGCATCGTCGCCGAACCTATCTGGCAGGACCCGCTGGTGGTCGCCTTGCCAGCCCGGCACGCACTGCTCGTCCACAAGGAGGTTCCACTCCATGAACTCCGGGGGCATCCTCTTGTCCTGTGCGATCCCCAGGTGTGCGAAGGCTACTGCCGCGAGTTGGCGCGCCTCCTGCAGACCCAGGAACACAAACTGAATGTCGTTGAGGAGGTTTCCTCGCTGGACATGATGCTCACCTTGGTCGGTGCCGGCTACGGCGTGGGCTTCATGACGGCGACCAAGATTCCGGTCAGCCAGCGACCGGACGTGGTGATCCGTCCATTGGCGCTGGATACAGCCGTGATCACCACCTACCTGCTTCGACTCGAAAGCAGCAACTCATCGGCTTCGCTGGTGCGATTTATCGACCGCCTCCGGGACCCTTCGAGCGACTGACGCAACGGACCGCACCACTTAAGATTGGGCATCGGCACGAAGATTGCGTTCCGTTGCACTCATCAGCTCTGCCGCACTTATGCTGAGGGCAGCGGAGATTTTCAGTATCAATGCGAGCGTGGGCATGTGCTCCCCACGCTCGATCTTGCCCATATGCGAGCGAGCTATACCAGCCATGGACGCGAATTCATCCTGAGCGACTCCCTGCGCCAAGCGGGCAGCACGCACCGCTTGGCCGAAGGCCAGTGCCGGCTCGGCTTCATAGGTGGTTGTGCCAGGGGGGCGGCCCGGTTGAACGCTGCGCTTCTGCATCACCAGAAGCGTCGATCAATCGACCGAATTTAACCACGTTAAAGATATCTCTTTTGGCTATCATGGTGGCTCGCCTTTTTGATCCGATCGCTTTGTGGGGGCTCTCATGCACGACGCCACCAGCCAGTTTTCCTTTTCCAATTTCAGGCTTGCCATAGCGCCTGGCGTACCGTCATCGCATCTTTCGGCATTGCTTGCGTTGCAGCGTGCGGAAGAGCCGGAAGTCACCATTTCGTTTCATGAGGTCACAGCCGATGATTTGATTGCGGGACTTCGGGAAGGCCGCTACGACGCGGGCATGACGCTTGAAGGATCGAGCGATCCGTCGCTGAAAAGCCAACCTCTATGGACCGAGAACATGGCCGTCGCCATGCCGTTGCGCTTTCCCTTACTTGACCAGGCGAAGCTCACGATCGCCGAACTGTTGGACTACTCCGTCTTTCGCTGGCCTGCAGAGAATTGCCCTTTGCTGGATCAGCGGCTGCCTTCTCTTCCCGCGGTGAGTCAACAGAACATTCAGCGTGTCTCTTCCTTCGAGATGATCGCGCTATGGGTCGCTGCCGGCTACGGCGTCGGGGTATCCGCGCAATCGCGCATTGAGCATGCGCAGGGATGGGGCATTCACACACGGCCGCTGTCTGACGGACCCTACGAGATCGTGACCCACCTGCAGCGGCCCTGCGGACAAGCCGACGTTGTTTCAGAGCGGTTCGAGCGCAGAGCACTGCAGGTCGCCAAGAATGCTCCAACCTAGTCGAGTGCCAATGTCCTCGTTCTGCGTCTTCAGTTCAAGGTGCTACACGTGCATTAGGCATTCCACTCGCCAAGCAGCAGACATCACTCGCGCTCTATGACACGGAGCAGCGCCGTTCTACGCTTCGACATGGGGCCAAACGCCTTCGTGACCCCTTCAACGGGTTTCCCTGCCTGCAATGAGTCAAGGATGTCAGCCCAGTCCTGCATGATTACCTTGCGGGACTCCACAAACTTCGTGTGATCGTAGGGCGCGCGCGATGAGTCCTTGCTCTTTTTGGAATGAGCGAGTTGAAGATCGACCCGCTTCTCCGGATATCCCAACAGTCCAAGGATCGTCGTTGCGGTCGAGCGGAAGCCATGGGACGAAAACCGTCCGCCATAACCCATGCGCTTGAGTGCTTGATTGAGCGTCGTTGCCGACATCACTTGTCCCGGCTTTCTGTAGCTCGGGAACAATACTTTGCCGCCGCCAGTTAGAGCATGTAGTTCCCTAAGAGCGGCCACCGCCTGCCGTGACAGGGGAACCAGATGGGGGCGTCGCATCTTCATGCGCTCGGACGGAATCGACCACATGGCGTTGTCCAGGTCGAACTCTTCCCAGGAGGCCTTGCGCAGTTCTACGGTGCGCACGTAGGTCAAAGCCATCAGCTTGAGGGCGAGGACTGTCGTCTGGTAACCCCCTTCGTTGTCCACACGATTGAGAAAGTCCGGGATCTCTGCCCATGTCAACGGAGGGTTGTGGCGGACCTGAGGGCGCTTGACCAGTCCCTTGAGCAAGGCGGCAGGATCGTATTCGCAGAGACCTTGGGCAGCCGCATAACTGAAGATTTGCCCACACCACTGGCGGATGAGGATCGCCACAGTCTTCGCGCCACGAGCCGCCACATCCTTGATGATGGGGCGCAGATGTGGAGCCCTGATGCTGCTGATCGGCAACTTGCCAATCCGGGGGAAAACATCCTTCTCAAGGTAGCTGGTGACCTGGTTGGTGTAGTACTCGCTCCAGTGAGCATTGCTGACGATCCACTCCCGAGCAACGGTCTCGAACGTGCGTTCGTATGTGTCGGCCTGGAGGGCGATCGCCGCCTTTTTCTCCACGATGGGGTCGAGGCCCTTCTTGACCAACGCCTTTGCCCGGTCCCGTTCCGCACGGGCTGCCTCCAGCGTGACCTTTGGGTACACCCCGATTGAGTACACCTGTTCAGCGCCGCCCAGCCGGTAGCGGTACCACCAGAGCTTGGAGCCGTTGGGCTGAACGCGCAAAAAGAGGCTGCCTCCGTCCCGGAGTTGGTACACCTTGGGCCTGGGCTGCGCCGTTTCCACTTTGCGCGCCGAGAGAAGATTGAGTGCTGTGAGTGCCATGTGTATAACGCCTCCAGTTTGGCCCGTTACACACTCCATTACACACATGAGCACTGGATTTGTCCAGCTTTCAGAATCGCTCGATGGACGATCAACCCTTTAAAAACATAGACTTAGAGTTGTTCCATGGAGGTTGATAGACGCCAGTAGACCTCAATCGTAGTTATCGATCATCAGCAGCTTCATTTCGGACTCCTGAAGATCGAACAGCCGAACGCAGAGGGCGCAGAGACTTCGCAGAGGACGCAGAAAAAATTCACCAAGGATTTCATAGCTTATTCACGATCCGGTGGACGCCCTTGACGACGGGAAACGCATGAAAGTTGATCAACAGGCCCAGCTTGAGACCGGAAACACGCAAGTACGACAGGAGCTGGGCACGATGCACCTCTTGAATCCCATCGATGGCCTTGATCTCGACGAGCACCTGGTCTTCCACCACGAAGTCGGCCCGGTAGGCCACGCCCAGCGGGCGGCCTTTGTAGACCGCGCTGATGGGAACTTCGCGCGCGAAGCGCACACCTCGCTCGGCCAGTTCGGCCGCCAGCGCGGCGCTGTATGCGCTTTCCAGCAGGCCCGTACCCAGAACACGCTGCACTTCGACAGCCGCGCCGATGATCTGATGCGAAAAATCATTTTCGATTTTCGGCTGTTCCTTCTGCGTCCTCTGCGAAGTCTCTGCGTCCTCTGCGTTCGGAAGTCCGGCTTTCATTCCAGCCCCTCCTCCACCAGCTCGCTGGCCCGCAGCAGGGCGCGGGCCTTGTGCTCGGTTTCGCGCCACTCCATCTCGGGCACGCTGTCGGCCACCACGCCAGCGGCCGCCTGCACGTGCAGCATCTGGTCCTTGACGATCCCGGTGCGAATCGCAATCGCCAGGTCCATGTCGCCGGCGTAGCTCCAGTAGCCGCAGGCGCCGCCGTAGATGCCGCGCTTGACGGGCTCCAGCCGGTCGATCAGCTCCATGGCGTGCACCTTGGGCGCGCCGGTCAGGGTGCCGGCGGGGAAGGTGGCCTTGAGCACGTCCATGGCGCCCAGGCCGTCCTTCAAAATGCCCTCGACGTTGCTGACGATGTGCATCACGTGGCTGTAGCGCTCGACGGCAAAGGCCTCGGTCACCTTCACGCTGCCGGTCTTGGCGATGCGGCCGATGTCGTTGCGCGCCAGGTCGATCAGCATCACGTGCTCGGCGCGCTCCTTGGGGTCGGCCACCAGCTCGGCCTCGGTCGCCTTGTCGGCCTCGGGCGTGGCGCCGCGCGGGCGCGTGCCAGCCAGCGGGCGGATGGTGACCTTGGTGCCTTCCGGCGTGTTTTCCTGTCGCACCAGAATTTCAGGGCTGGCACTGACCACGTGGAAGTCGCCGAAGTCGTAATAGATCATGTACGGCGAGGGGTTGAGCGAACGCACCGCGCGGTACAGCGACAGGGGCGATTCGGTGTAGCGCTTGCTGATGCGCTGGCCCACCTGCACCTGCATGAAGTCGCCCGCCGCGATCAGTTCCTTGGCGCGCTCCACCGCCGCCAGATAGTCCTGCTTGGCAAAGGCGCGCTCGGCCGGGTAATTGGTGCTGGCGCGCACCTGCGGCGCGCTGACGGAAAAGCGCAGCTGCTCGCGCAGGTGCTTGACGCGCTTCTTGGCACGGGCATAGGCCTCGGGCTGGCCCGGGTCGGCGTAGACGATCAGGTAGAGCTTGCCCGAAAGGTTGTCGATGACGGCCACCTCCTCGCAGTGCATCAGCAGGATGTCGGGCGTGCCCAGGGTGTCGGGCGGGCAGGTGTTTTCCAGCTTCTTTTCGACGTAACGCACCGCGTCGTAGCCGAAATAGCCCGCCAGCCCGCCGCAAAAGCGCGGCAGCCCGGGGCGCAGCGCCACCTTGAAGCGCTCTTGGTAGGCCTCGATCACGTCCAGCGGGTTGCCGGCGTGCGTCTCCACCACCTGGCCGTCGGTGACGACTTCGGTGCGGGCGGCGTCGCCAAAGCCGCTGGCGCGCAGGATGGTGCGGGCCGGCAGGCCAATGAAGCTGTAGCGGCCGAAGCGCTCGCCGCCAATCACGGACTCCAGCAGAAAGCTGTACTTGCCCCCGCCCGGCCCGCCGGCCAGCTTGAGGTACAGCGACAGCGGTGTTTCGAGGTCGGCAAAGGCCTCGCTCATCAGGGGGATGCGGTTGTAGCCCTGGCCGGCCAGGCTCTTGAATTCCAGTTCGGTGATCACAGGAGGCTCCCAGATCGGGCGGCGCGCGCGGCGCCGCGGGTTCATTCGGGGGATCGGCGGCCACCTGACGCGGGTGGGGCCTCGGGTGCACGCCGGGCAGTGCCCAGGCGGCGGGTCAAGGGTTCAGCGGCACAGGCTTGCGCCAGGGCCAGGCTCCCCGGCTCCCGTGACCTGCGATGAACGCGCTTGGAATGAACATGGCCCCGCAGTGTAGCAAATGACGCGCGGCCCCGGCCGCGCCGCCCGGCGCCGCGCGCGGCCCCGCCGATCGGGTGAAACCCCGATGCGCAATGTCATCAAAACATTAAACTTTAGTTATCAAATAGAACATTCGTGCTTTCAGGAGTCTGATCATGCGCATCATATTTCGCACCCTGTCCCTGGCGGCGTTGCTGCTGTGGGCGGGCACCGCCGTGGCCGCGGTGGACATCGCCGGTGTCAAGGTGGACGAGGCGCTCTCCGTGGCCGGCACCCGCTTGCAGCTCAACGGGGCCGGGGTCCGCTACAAGGGCCCGTTCAAGGTCTACGTGGGTGACCTGTACGCCACGCGTCCGGTCAAGTCGCTGGACGAGTTGATCGCCGCCCCCGGGCCCAAGCGCCTGGGCATGACCTTTCTGCGCGAGATCAATTCGGCCGAGTTCGGCAAGATGCTGACGCGCGGCATCGAGGACAACGTGAGCAGGTCCGAGGTCTCCAAGATCATCCCCGGCATGATCAAGATGGGTGACATCTTTGCGGCCAACAAGGCCTTCGCGCCGGGCGACGTGTGCGTGCTCGAGTGGGATCCGGCCAAGGGCCTGAGCGTCTGGGTCAAGGGCAAGCTGCAGGCCGAACCGATGAACGACCCGGTGTTCTTTCGCGCCCTGATGTCGATCTGGTTCGGCCACAGCCCGGCCGACTGGAAGCTCAAGGACGAGCTGCTGGGCGTCAAACCCTAAGGGTTGGTCTGCGCGACACGACCCGCCTTGCCTCCTCGCCCCTCCTGGCGTTGGCAGCGGCCCGCGCCCGGCTCAGCAGCGCAGGCTGCGCACCCAGGCCGGCAGCAGCTCGTGCAGGGCGTCGACAAAGCCGTCGGCATCGACCGCGCGCACCGGCTGGCCGTGGTTGTAGCCGTAGGTGACCAGCGCCACCGGGCAGCCGGCGGCGCGCGCGGCGGCGGCGTCGTTGCTGGAGTCGCCCACCATCAGCGTGCGCGCCGGCGGCGTGTCCAGCGCCTCGCAGGCCTTGAGCAGGGGCAGCGGATCGGGTTTCTTGCGCTCGAAGGCGTCGCCGCCGAACACGTGGTCGAAATAGCCGTCCAGCCCCTTGGCGCGCAGCAGCGGCAGCGCGAAGGCGCCGGGCTTGTTGGTCAGGCAGGCCAGGCGCAGGCCGGCGGCGCGCAGCGCCGTCAGCCCCTGCGCCACGCCGGGATAGACGGTGGCGTAGCGGCCGTTGATGGCCAGGTAATGGTGCTGGTAGCGTGCCCAGGCCTCGGGATAGAGTGCTTCAATTTTTGAAGCTTCTGGCGCTTTCCCAGACTGCTCCAGCACGTGATTGAGCACCGAACGCAGCAGGTGCTCTGAGCCCTTGCCGACCATGCGGCTGACGGCCTCGGCGTCCACGGCGGGCAGGTGCAGGTCGTCCAGCATGCGGCCCAGCGCCTCGACGAAGTCGCCCAGGGTGTCGACCATCGTGCCGTCGAGGTCGATGATGGCGGCGTCGATGCCACGCGGCGCGCTCACCGGACGACCCTCCGCACTGCGTGCTGCGGGATGCGCGCTTGGGAACGGCCCGGCGCGCTCACTGGACGACCCTCCGCACTGCGTGCTGCGGGGTGCGCGCTTGGGAACGGCCCGGCGCGCTCATGCCAGCGCCTTTCGCATGGCGTCGATGACGGCGCGGTAGTCGCGCTGGCCGAAGATGGCGCTGCCGGCCACGAAGGTGTCGGCGCCGGCGTCGGCCACGCGGCGGATGTTGTCGGCCTTGATGCCGCCATCCACCTCCAGCCGGATGTCCTTGCCGCAGGCTTCGATGCGGCGGCGTGCCGCTTCCACCTTGCGCAAGGCGCTATCAATAAAGGATTGTCCGCCAAAGCCGGGGTTGACGCTCATGATCAGGATCAGGTCGATCTCCTCGATCAACCAGTCCAGCACGTCGAGCGGCGCGGCCGGGTTGAACACCAGCCCGGCCTGGCAGCCCGCCGCCTTGATGGCCTGCACGCTGCGGTGCGCGTGGGCGCTGGCGTCGGGGTGAAAGCTGATCAGGTCGGCGCCGGCCTGCGCGAAGGCCTGGGCCAGCGCGTCCACCGGCTGCACCATCATGTGCACGTCCAGCGGCACCGGGTGGCCGCCTGGCGTGAGGGCGTGCGGCTTGATGGCCTGGCAGATCATCGGCCCGAACGTGAGGTTGGGCACGTAGTGGTTGTCCATGACGTCGAAATGGATCCAGTCGGCGCCGGCGGCGATGACGCTTTGCACCTCCTGACCCAGCCGCGCGAAGTCGGCCGAGAGGATGGAGGGCGCGATGCGGTAGGTGGTGCTCATGACGCCGGATTGTCGCGCAGCTACCATGCGGGCATGCCGACCTACCAGTTCCACGTCGAGGTGCAACCCGAATACCTGCCCGAGCAGTCCGAGCCGGCGCAGGGCCGTTACGGCTTTGCCTACACCATCACCGTGCTCAACACCGGCCAGGTGGCGGCGCAGCTGGTATCGCGCCACTGGATCATCGCCGACGGGCGCGGACACACCGAGGAGGTCAAGGGCCTGGGCGTGGTCGGCCAGCAGCCGCTGCTGCAGCCGGGTGAAGCCTTCCAGTACACCAGCGGCTGCCAGCTGCGCACGCCCAGCGGCACCATGCACGGCAGCTATTTTTGCGTGGCCGAGGACGGCGAGCGCTTCGAGGTGGCGATCCCCCTGTTCGTGCTCGACGCCAGCGGCGCCGACGGCGGCAGCGCGCGCGTGCTGCATTGAAGCCGAGCCAGCCCCGCCCATGGCACCGCCCCGCCCCGAACTGAGGGACCTGCTGCGCACGCTGGACCCGCAGGCCCCGCTGGCCGAGCGCCACCTGTGGCTGATGCAGCTGCTGGACTGGGTGCGCGGCCAACAGGATGAACCGCAGGCCGCCGTGGCACGCGTGCGCATGCTGCTGGACATCGCCGAGCCGCGCCCCGACTGGCTGGGGCTGTGGCACCAGTGGTGGGCCCGCTTTCTGAGCGAGGTCGACGCCACCCCGCTGCTGGCCGACCTGGGTTTTGCCACGCGCAGCGCCTTCCTGGCCGAGCTGTCCGATCGCCTGCGCCGCAAGCTGATCCCGCCCACGCCGGAAACCACCGACCTGCGCGAGCTGTTTCCGCTGCTGTTTCCCAGCGAATTCGACGCCCGCTGGCTGCGCGCGCTGGACAAGCCGACGCTGGAGCGGCTGCGCCGCACCCTGTTCGACGACGCGGCCGAGGGCAGCGCCCAGGCCTACACCCTGCGCACGCTGCTGAACGCGCTGGCCTATGCCATCAGCCAGATCAGCGCCGCCGGCCAGTCGGCCGAGCTGCGCACCCGCATGGCCGCGGCGGCGCAGCGCGAGCAGCCCTTCGTCGGCCTGCCGATCGGCTTCGAGGCGCTGCGCCAGGCGGTGCTGACGCACGGCCGCGACAGCGCGCCGGCGCTGGTGGCGCTGGCGCAGCTGCGCGAGCAGCTCGACGCCTGCCGCGCCGCTGCCGCCACCGTCTACGCGCACCTGGAGGCGCACGGCATCTCGGTGCACATCGAATTCCAGCTGCGCCAGCTGCGCCAGCGCATCATCCGCGTCAAGGCGCTGCTGCTGTGCCTGGAAACCGACGAGCCGGCGCAAGCCACGGCGCAGCTGCTGTCGCACCTGGTGCGGGTGCACCAGGACAGCCGCAGCGTGCGCGCGCTGGTGCGCAGCAGCACCGAGCTGCTGGCCGCCAAGGTGACCGAGCGCAACGCCGAGACCGGCGAGCACTACATCGCCCACGACGGCCCCGAATACCTGCGCATGCTGGGCGCGGCCGCCGGCGGCGGCGCGGTGATGGCGGTCACCACCTGCAGCAAGCTGCTGATCATGGCGCTGGGCCTGTCGGCGTTCTGGGGCGGCGTGGCGGCGGGGCTGAACTACGCCATCTCCTTTGTCGTCATCATGCTGCTGGGCTGGACGGTGGCCACCAAGCAGCCGGCCATGACGGCGCCGACGCTGGCGGCGCGGCTCAAGTCGCTGGACTCACCGGCGGCGCACGAGGACTTCGTCACCGAGGTCGTGTACCTGCTGCGCACGCAGTTCGTGGCCATCGTCGGCAACGTCGTGCTGGTGCTGCTGCTGGCCTTCGCGCTGGCGCTGGCCATCCAGGCGCTGGGCTGGGGCGCGCTGGTCGACGAGCACCACGCGCGCCAGATCCTGGCCGACCACCACGCGCTGGGCCGCACCATCCCGTTCGCCGCCATCACCGGCGCCCTGCTGTTCGCCTCCAGCCTGATCGCCGGCTGGGTGGAAAACTGGTTCGTGCTGCACCGGCTGGATTCGGTGATCGCGCACCACCCGCGCAGCACCCGCCTGCTGGGCGCCGAGCGGGCGCGGCGCTGGGGCCACTACTGGGGCACGCACATCTCCAGCTGGGCCGCCAACGTCTCGCTCGGCCTGCTGCTGGGCGTGATGCCGCCGATCGTCGGCTTCTTCGGCCTGCCGATGGAGGTGCGCCACGTCACGCTGGTGTCGGGCCAGATTGCCGTGGCTGCCCAGCACCTGGGGCCGGCGGTGTGGCAGGAGCCGGCCCTGTGGTGGGCCGGCGGCGGCATCGTCGTCACAGGGGCGCTGGACGTGGGGGTGAGCTTCTACCTGGCGTTCCGGCTGGCGCTGACGGCGCAGAACGTCGCCGGCGTGGACCGCCGCCGCATCTACCAGGCGATGGGCCGCCGCCTGCTGCGCGACCCGCGGTCCTTCGTGCTGCCGGTGCGCATCCGCCCGATCGCCAACGAGGCCGGCGCCGAGCCTGCCCACAAGTCCGGTGGAACGGGTTAGCATGGGCCCTGCCACGCCCCGGCGCTGCCGGCGTGGCGTGCCGCGGTTGCCCACAGGCTTGCCGCCACGGGCGCCGGAGCGCCGGCCCCCACCAAGAAAGAAGCCGACCATTGACTGAAGCATGGATCGCCCACTGGACCCAGGGGTCTGATCTCTCCCCCAGCCTGATCACCCTCAAATGGGCCCTGCTGCTGGCCGCGGCCGCACTGGCCGGCCACCTCGTCCAACGCCTGCTGGGCCTG
>WBZT01001777.1_pt1 | contig 11036 bp, 7 predicted proteins | sample 5204241 | NCBI WGS metagenome assembly WBZT01 (sample SAMN12344358, study PRJNA552823) | activated sludge metagenome | biome: Activated sludge suspended growth; feature: Nitrification reactor; material: Wastewater; isolation source: activated sludge from nitrification reactor of wastewater treatment...
AGTGCTATCAACAAACCTTCCAGGATATGGGCCTTTTCCTTAGCTTGTCGCAACTCGTATTGGGTTTTGCGAACAATAACCTCTATTCTGAATTTTACAAATTCGTCAATAAGATTTCGAAGAGATAAGACCACTGGTCTTCCTCTGACCAATGCGATATTATTAACTCCAAAACTGGATTGTAATGCCGTGTACTTATAAATGTTGCTGAGAACAACATTAGGTATGGCATCTTTTTTCAATTCAATAACAACCCTAATGCCATTACGGTCTGACTCATCACGAACGTCGTGTATTCCGGTGAGTCTTTCTTCATTAACCAGCTCTGCAATTTTTTCAATGAGCATGGCTTTGTTAACCTGATAAGGTACTTCTGTAATGATGATGGCATCCCGGTTGTCAACAATTTCTATTTCTGCTCTTCCGCGGACTACGATCTTTCCTCTACCGGTTTCAAATGCATCTCGAATTCCCTGGGTACCATAAATAATTCCTCCGGTTGGGAAATCCGGACCTGGTATATGAACCATTAATTCATCCAGACTAATGTCAGGATTATGAACGGTCGCAACGATTCCATCCACTAGTTCCCTTAGGTTATGCGGCAACATGTTGGTCGCCATTCCTACGGCAATTCCTGAAGAACCATTCATCAGAAGGTTAGGAAGCCTTGCCGGCAGAACAACCGGTTCTTCCAGTGAATCATCAAAGTTTAACCTGAAATCAACGGTTTCCTTATCAATATCTCCCAATAATTCCTCTGCCAGACGAGTAAGCCTGACTTCGGTATAACGCATGGCCGCAGGACTATCTCCATCCATGGAACCGAAGTTACCTTGTCCATCCACCAATGGATAACGCATGGACCATGGCTGGGCCATTCTAACCATGGCATCATAAACGGAACTATCACCATGAGGATGATACTTACCGAGCACCTCCCCTACGATTCTTGCCGATTTTTTGTATGGACGATTGTAACGCATTGCCAGTTCATGCATTCCAAACATCACCCTTCGATGAACGGGCTTTAGACCATCTCTGACATCAGGCAGCGCCCGCGCCACAATAACGGACATCGAGTAATCGATGTACGCGGTCTGAAGTTGTTGCTCAATATTGACTGGGATAATTTTGTCGGTGTCTGCCATGCCTTATTTTCTAAAAGTGTGCAAAGTTAGTTCATTCAGGTGAAATTCACTAAAGTTTAACAGGGTAATTTTGCAAATTAAGTATTGATTATGAGTGTTATACAAAATTATTTTTATTATATATATAACTCATAAATGAAAGCGTCAAACCTGATCTATCTTTGCCCGAAATTTATTGTTCTGGAGACACTAAAACCATACGGCCAGGCCGGAGAAAGCAAGAAAAAAGAAGTCCAAAAAATGTTCGATAACATTGCCGGTTCTTATGATATGCTCAACGCTGTTTTGTCTTTCGGAATGGATAGTTACTGGCGAAAAAAAGCCATTCATCAATTTCCTGATGCTACCCTTCCTTTGCGCGTATTGGACGTTGCCTGTGGTACCGGGGACATGTGTCTTCAGGCCTTCAGATATTATCCATCCTATCGGTATCTGGGCGTGGATCTCAGCGCCGGTATGTTGCAGGTTGGAAGAAATCGCATCGGGAAATTAAAATTGGCCGATAAAATCAGCATGGAGCAGGGAGATTGTGAAAACCTTCAATATGATGAGGCGAGCTTCGATCTGGTAATGGCGGCCTTCGGCGTTCGAAATTTTGAAAATCTGGATGCCGGATTGCAGCATATGCATCGCGTACTCCAAAGTGGTGGGAAAGTTATTATTCTTGAATTTTCAAGACCAAGGATATTTCCATTTAAACAATTGTATAACTTTTATTTTAGAAATATACTTCCACTTGTCGGCCGTTTCGGCTCCAAAGATGCCAATGCTTATAAATATTTGTATGAATCCGTACAACAGTTTCCCGATTATGAGCGTTTTACTGACCGTCTGACGGCGTGCGGTTTCTCCAATTGTACCATCACTCCATTAACATTCGGAATATGTTGCGTTTACACAGGTATAAAAATCTAAAATTTGCCCTATGGGCCAGTATGCTCGTTTCCGCTACGGCTATGGCGCAACATGGACGAACCAATATCAATTTTGACGGACTAAATAAAAAAAATCATTATTACGGACTTACCCTTGCGTACAATTACAGCACTTTTAAAATTGAGCATTCCAAAAGACTTTTGCCAGTTGGCCAATTTCAGGTAAATAATCCAAAAGGACAATCCGGAATCACCTTAAGTATGATTACGAATTTCAAAATGGGAGATTATTTTGACTTTAGAATCTTGCCGGCAATCGCGATCAGCAATCGATCTTTAGATTATTATTCTTCCAATTCCAAAATACCTAAGACTTTAACGATTGAATCTGTTTTTGGTGAAGTGCCTATCTTACTTAGGTTTACTTCAGAACCCTACAAGGATAAAAGGATCTTCGCGATAACAGGTATCAAATACACCTATGATTTTGCGAGCAACAGTCGAACCGACAAAAATAAATTTGATCTTGTACGCATATCACCACATGATTTTCAGTTTGAAGTTGGTATAGGACTTCAGTTTTATATGCCGTATTTTATTTTTACCCCTGAATTAAAGCTATCCCACGGATTGGGGAATTTGTTGATCTACGATGCCAAATTGATTGAATCTACCATAATCGACAAACTCTATTCCAAGACCATTACTTTTTCTTTGCATTTCGAAGGTTAATCCAAATTTCTGCAGATTTTTTTGCCTCTTCAAAAAATTCAACAAACAGATCGTTGAGACTACTCTCTTCTGCTTTTACAATTGGAAGAACAAGACAGAAATCCACATCAAATTTTGCTTTTTGGTTCATTCTGATCATTACTTCTTTAATTCCTTCCAGTGATGAATACTGTCGTAGCCATTGCCCGTGAATCATCCGATAAGCAATATTTCTGGCGCGTTCCGGAAACAATTTGTCCAATTCAAGTAAGCTATTGTAAGTATATTGAGAAAATTGAAAATATGAAATTTGACTGTATTTGCTCCAATTCTTATACAACAAATAATCCATTATTATATCTGTTGCAACCGGAGCGTAATGATGAATATCCGCATGAAAATATTTGTTGATCTTTCCGATATTGGGATGGCTATCTGTATATGTATCAATCCATTGATGCATTTCAACCCCTTCTTTTAATCGGGGATCCAATTTGTCTTGCTCTTTTTTATTAAGAAAATCGGCGATAAAATTTCCAGCCATCAATTCCTGATCAGGATAAGACAATACAAAATGGGCAAGAAAATTCATAGGTTATTGGGATAATTCGGTGCGAACCTAAGCTAATTTTTATTATTTTATACCTTTGCGGCCAAACTAAAAAAAAATATGGGTCTTCAATGTGGAATTGTTGGTCTGCCAAACGTTGGTAAATCAACCTTATTCAATGCCTTAACATCTGCCGGTGCAGTTGCGGCAAACTATCCTTTCGCTACCAAAGATCCAAATCTTGGAATTATCACCGTACCGGATTACAGACTGGACGAATTGGCTAAATTAGTCAACCCTCAGCGCGTTCAGCCGACGACCGTCGAGATCCTTGATATTGCTGGCCTTATCAAAGGAGCCTCCAAAGGTGAAGGTCTTGGCAACCAATTTCTAGCCAATATCAGAGAAGTGGATGCCATCATACATGTCGTAAGAGCATTCGATAATGACAATATCGTTCACGTGGATGGAAGTGTAGATCCGGTTCGGGACAAGGAAATCGTAGATGTTGAGCTTATTCTCAAGGATATTGAAACGATGGAAAAAAGAATCGATCGATTGAGAAAGCAAATAAAAGGAGGAGACAAAGAAATACTCAAAGAACTTGAGTTTGCTGAAATTCTAAAGAAAAATCTAGAGGAAGGATATACAGCAAGGACCATGATCAAAGATGAAGATTCAGCCAAATTCATTCATAATTTTCAAATACTTACGGGCAAGCCTGTTATGTATGTCTGCAATGTAGATGAAAAAAGTATCCACAGCGGGAATGCACATACTGCAAGATTTCTCGAAGCCGTCAAACCAGAAAATGCAGAAGTTTTATTTATCTCTGCGGGTATTGAAGCAGAAATAACCGAACTTCCGCAGGATGAAAGAGCGGCATTCTTCAAGGATATGGGCCTTGATGAACCCGGTACGCATAAAATATCGCGATCGGCTTATAAACTCTTAAATCTCATAACTTACTTTACTGCCGGAGAGAAGGAAGTCAGGGCATGGACGATTCCCATTGGCAGCAAAGCTCCGCAGGCTGCCGGTGTCATTCATACCGATTTTGAAAAAGGATTTATCCGCGCTGAAGTAATTCACTATGAAGATTACATTCAATATCAGACAGAAGCTTCTGCCAGATCTGCAGGAAAATTATTTACAGAAGGAAAAGAATACATCGTTCAAGATGGGGACGTGATGCATTTTTTATTTAATGTATAATGTCTAGACCATCCTTAGGACGTATAAATTTTTGATATCATTTACTACAGGTAATACCTACAACGATTACCTTACTTTCGCATTCTTTTCGCTATAAAATAGACACCAAGAGTTTTAGAAGAATTCCATGAATACTGTGGTTTCCGGTGATCAGGCAATACACTAAATTTTAATCATTTTCACTACAGATTTCGATGAATTTGATAGCAAACTAATGTAGTATAATCCTGAACTTTGTTCCTGCATATTGATTTCAAAAGTATTTTCTCCCACTTTCAGAACATCATTTTTAGTAACAACTGTTTTTCCTTCAGCATTAGAAATAATCATACTAAAAGGCTGTAAGACTTCTGATGAAAGTTTGATAATGAATGCTCCTTCATTGGGATTTGGAATTAAAACCAAATTTTCTGAAAGTTCATGATGCTCAACCTGGAGTGGAACACAATTGACGATGCCATCTTTCAAAACCGAGCATCCAAAAGGATCGATCATTTCAACTTTGTAGGCATCCAAATGCTTTAATATATCTCCGGACTTATTTCCTATAAAAGTAACCGGACCGGCATAACTCGAACCGTTAATGGTCAGCTCGGCCAATCCTGATGTCTGTCCAATACTATCCCGAAGGCAACGGTAGCTCACTTCAAGATTTGGTCGTGCATAAGCACAGGAATCAAATTTGCAACGGATACTGCCAGTTGCTGTATTGGTGCATCCTGCCTGATCGGTTACGATGACCTGATAGTTGTCGTTTTGATTTAATAATTCGCCATCAGAATTTCCACTTAATGTAAAGCTACCCAATGCTCCGCTAACATTTAGCTGAAGTTTGGCTTTGAGTAAAGTATCGATACAGTCGTAGGAGGCAAGCACCTTAAGATTGGATTGAGCACAGGTAAATGGTTCACAATTGATTTTACCTTCTTCCATAACATAACAGGAATCTGAATCAATCAAAATAATTTTATACGAATCTCCATTTTTTAAGATACTGTTGTTGGGTGTTCCGTAATAGTAATAAGCGCCGGAACCTCCAGTTCCATTGAAGTTCAGATTCACTTCTCCGGTTTGCCTTCCAATGCTATCTGTAATACAATCTGTATGGAGCTTTATATCAAGATTTGAATTCTTACATTTCGTTCCCCCGACACAAGAGGCTTCTGTTTTTGCAAAAGCTCTGCAACCATTGGCATCATCTACAAAAGCTGAAATTTCAGTTCCGGGCGCAAAATAGTCAGCGCTACCCGGACCATAATAATCATAAGCTGGATTGCCACCGGAAACTGTATAATTCGTTACACGAGTCAATACACCATGGAGACATTCTGTAATAAGATTAAGTCTTAACTTCTGAAATGCCTGAGTTGATTTGGTTTCGTCAATTCTTACGCAGAGTTTACCTTCACCAGCTTTCAAAGGAGTGGTTGCAGCTATGATTTGCAGGTAATATGTCTTTCCTGCAATCAATCCTTTTGCCGTTAAAAAACCATCACAAGGATCCGGAGCCTTACCACAAAGAACCTCTGTCAAATTACTGCAAGGGCCTTCATAAATTGCCCAATTATAGATAAACCCGGCATCAATCCTCAAGGCTACTTCTTTATCTGCAGGAGCTACAAAACTATACCATACATCCGGTGCATTGTATACAACACAAGAAGGCTTTCTAGTAGAAATATTATTGGCTGTAAACTGTGTTTCATTACATTGAGTATTCAAAGGAATTGCCGTAGCCGATACACATTCATCATTAACTGGTTTTGGACTCAGCAATTCTTTTACTTCCGTACAAAGATCTCCTTCAATGGTTGAAAAATATCCACTGACCTGAACATAATATTCTTTGCCTTGCTGTGGAATAAATGATAATCTACCTCCCAGATCTTCCACTGCAATTTCTTTTAAGGAAGTACAGCTTCCGGAATACAGGGCAATAACTTCGGCGAAATCAGCATGGGTAATAATCTGATGTGTTTTGTTGGACACAGCAGTAAACTTATACCAGACATCAGCCCTGGATCTTGTATTAGCAGAGGGTATGGAGTTCTCCATTCCAGCCTGATAATTCACACTTTTTTCGCAAGTTCCATTAACCGTAATGGATTTGCTGTTGGCGCATACATCGTGCGGTGGTTTAATTATATTAGATTGACTTAATTTGGTCAAAGAAATGCAATGCAATCCATTCTCTCTACCAAAATCATTGATCTTTCTCGATAGTTTAAAGTAATAAGTCTTACCATTTATAACATTCATTTCTAGGCGCTCTCCCACAAAGCCATATTCATCAGAATTGACACAATTCACAGCGGTCAGACTTCCGCAAGCTCCTTCATACACAGAAATGGCATTGTTGTAATCTGATTTCGTCTTCAGCTCGATCAATCCGGTGTAATCTGAAACAAACCTGTACCAGATGGAACTTTGATAGTCTCCGGAGCAAGACTGGCCTCCACTGACATAGTATTGATACGGCAAGGTGTGCCCATATAGACATTCACCAGATGCACTGATATCCTGTGCTCGGGAGCAATCTGCATTATCTGAAATAAATAATATATCGTCTAAGTAAATCTGGTTTCCAAAATCATTGGTTGTAGTGGAATATTCGATGGTAAATTTTGTTTTTACAAAGCCAGAAGTTGAAGGAATACTAATGGAATAAGGTGTATAATCATTGGCAACCGGTAGACTCCAGTTTACTTTGCCTTTGGGACCATCATAGGAAACGATAAAATTAGCATTTATGGGTCGGACATAGCGATAGTTGAAGACCAGATAATGTGTTAGACCGGGAACCAAATTGAATTCCGGACTAATGAGTTGGAACTGCTTTATGTTCTCACTATTCTGGTTGGTCTGTTGATATTGAACCATACATCCATTTGATGCAACCACCGATTGATTATTGGATGATAATTCAAATCCATAACTACCGGTGATCGTCTTCATAGACCAGTTTCCGTTCAACTGGCAATTTGAAAAATCTTCAAAGCGGAAAACCTGTTGTGCACTTACCGTATGAAGGATCAGAAGGACAATAAAAATGTTAATTGGTTTCATCAGAATTTGAATTAAATTTTTAAACAATGACAAATCTTCTGAGATAAACTTTACCTGCAGAACTTAACTCATAGATGTATTCCCCCGGGTGTAGCTTCCACTGATCCGGATTAAGGCTAACCGTATACGAACCTTTGGGTGTATACTTATTGTGCAGAATCGCAAGGGTTATTCCATTGAGCGATTTAATTTTTAATTCTACTTCTGCAGATTGGAAATTCGAAAATTTTATATCTATCCATCGGCTTTGAACCGGATGAGGTTGATGTCCCAGCAATACAGAATTAGCATTTGAATTGATGCTGCCGCTGCATGGATTTTTAAACAGGGTCAAATTGTTATAAGGTTTACCCATGGTGTATTCGGTCAATTCGGGATTGAGGCACATCCAGTCACGCAGTACCGATTGAAAGACGGATCTGTAGTCCGTGCTTTGTTGCGTTTCAAAATATACGATGGTGTCACCATTTTTTAAAGTATTATCCTGCAAATTGATGGGCGTTCCGTGGAATCCGGATTTCACGCCGTCGCCAAATAAAAACAATGGTGAAAGATTACCATGATCGGTTCCTGCAGATCCATTTTCCCGTATGGTTCTTCCGAATTCAGAATACGTCATCACAGTGACATTGGACTGTGCATTTTCTGCTTTCAGATCGTCGTAAAAAGATTTGACGGAATTGGCCAGATCACCCAGAATTTTTAAGTGATAATCCTTTTGATTGGAATGGGTATCAAATCCATCTATATTGACCAGATAAATTCTTGTTCCAAGTTTTCCTTTAATTAATCTCGAAATAATAGCCAGCTGTTCCGCAAGTCTGCTTTGGGTACCAGTTGGATAAGCGACTCTGTTAAATGCTTTGTTGTAAGCGGTGGTTACCGAATTAGAATAGCGAAGGGTATTATTGGTCAGTGATCGTAGGTAAGACCGTTCAACGCCCTGAGGGCAATCGCCGAAACCTTCCGTTTCGTATAGTTTCCCATAAGCAGCCAGTCTGTAGAATTCATTGGGATCATTGAACACCAGTTCCATCTGTTGGTTTCCGGGTGCCGTGAAAATTTTATCCGTATTGTAACCTATTCTAAGTGCAGGAGGTACCGTTGGTGGTGTCTCCATAAAACTTGGAAAATCCTGATCCAGAAATCTTCCCATAATTCCGGAAGACAATCTTTTATCTGAATTGTTATCTGCGGCAGAAGACCAGAAGTCAATGGAATTAAAATGCGAGTAATCCTGCTTGGGATAACCCACATTATGTACTACAGCCATATTTCCTGCATTCCATAATGGCATTAAATTTTCCATGGTTTTTGGAAGTGCGAAATTGGACCCTCCAAAACCACTTAATACATGATTGTCGGTATAATCTGTTCCTTTTTGAAGCCCAATGGTAGGACGTAGTTTAAGGTAATCATCGACCCCGGCGGAGCTTGAGCTGGGAACAATCATATTCAGTCCGTCATTTCCTCCAAACATCTTAATTAATACAAGAATGTTATCGCCTTCTGCTGGAAGAAACGAAGAAAGACTGTTGCCAAAGACAGCACTAACCGGCAATCCACCCAGCAAAACAGATCCCATACTTGCCAGACCACCGGTAAGAAGAAACTGACGCCTATTCCACATCATATGTTCTTCTGCATTCGTGCAAACTTCACTATGCAGATGGATATTGTTTTTTTCTTTGTTGCTCATTTCTTAGACAATTTGAGATTATAGTAATTGGAATTCTGGTAAAGTACTGATGTGCTTCATCAGGTTAATAAACTGTTGAGGAACATATGAATAATCTAAAGTCCATGTTCCATTGGTGTAATAATTTGACGGAACGCCGGACTTAAATACACCGATGGCGATCTGAATAAAATCTTCCGGCATCGGCAGGGTAATCAGATATTCAAACACCTTGCGCACAATGAAATCCGGATCCGTTGAATTATTGCTTAGATCTTTTAAAAAATTTCTGTATTTCTGTTTGGTAGCATCATACGGAAGATAATAATCAAAATGATCTCTGATGTATCTCCAGCGATTCACCATAACAAACTCGCTCAGCCAAGCCCGATGTCCGGGCCAACCAGCTACGTTTGGTGGTTCCAACAAGGTCTGACCAAGAGTTGAAGACTGATTATAAAATCCACCCAGCGCATCTCTGTTTAAGGTATTCTTGCTGAGATCCGTCTGTCGATTATGGTCATAGGTGAAGAAGTCCTCGCCTAATTTTAAATTCAGGGAACGGAAGATATGTACCAGTGTATCGATATTGCTTTTAATCATAGCTCCCATACTTTCTTCTTCAAAGAAGTGCTCGCTCTTGAACAAAACTTTCAGTACATCTATGATGCTCCAATTCTGCTTAAAGACGCTTGCCATTCCTTCCACTATGTCGGCAGGGGCATCGTTGTACATATAAAACTTATAAAGCTTTTTACAGATAAATCTTGCCACCTCATTGGACTTTTCTGTAAAAATCAAATTGTGTACATTATCGTAATCCGGCTTACCCAGATTTGGATCTTTCGTTCCGCTTGGAGGTTTTAAGGGAGAAAAAGTTTTTCCAAAAATTCGCTTGGCACTATAGTCGTGATTGTCTGTCCAGAAAGGAATTTTCTTGGCATCATCTGTGAATGGATCGTAATATTCATTTGGATAAATATTATAGGTTCCGGTATCGTAATTGTAATACAAATGCCATCCGGTAAGCGCTTTGGCCACTTCTGCAATATCGTTTTCGGTATAGTTTCCGGGACCCATGGTAAACAATTCCATTAGTTCCCTGGCATAATTTTCATTGGGCGCACCCTTTCGGTTAAGCCTACCATCCAGGTAATGCAACATCGCCGGATTTCTTCCGATCTCATATACGAAGTTTCGGAAATTACCCAAGGCATGTTTGTGAAGCACATAGTAATATTGAAATGCCCAGGATGGATAGTTTCCATAATTGCTTGCACCGGTAACGAAATGGTTTGACCAGAACAAAACCAATTTGTGACGAACGCCCTCGGTTAACATACCGGTAATCCACATCTGAATCAATACCAGATATTTGTTGTAGATGAGTGAGTCATTGTAATCATTATCATTTTTCCATGGATAGGTATAGTCGTAGGTTGTCGTTCCTGACCTCTTTTCACCCGGCAAAGGATGTGTCTTAGCCGTATCCAGCAGATAATCGATAATTTTACCCGGCGTATTGGCTTTAGCAGCTTGAATTAAGGTAATCGGTGCACCGTTACACAACCTGTTGTACAAATGGTGTATGCGCTTTTCATTCCAGGGTTTTTCAGCACTGGGCACATAAGGAGCGAGGCCTCCCTTGAGGCAAGGATTATCAGACATAAGGCTGGTAGTTTTAACAGCGCTAATTTAATACATATTTAATGGAATAGCGCTTCTTTTTTAAAATTATAAACATTCCTTAAAAAGCTCCATCAGCATTTTTAAGAATTACACATTGAATG
>WBZT01003134.1_pt1 | contig 11035 bp, 9 predicted proteins | sample 5204241 | NCBI WGS metagenome assembly WBZT01 (sample SAMN12344358, study PRJNA552823) | activated sludge metagenome | biome: Activated sludge suspended growth; feature: Nitrification reactor; material: Wastewater; isolation source: activated sludge from nitrification reactor of wastewater treatment...
GTGTTTTGCAGCACTGGTTTCGCTGGATGTAAAGTCCCGATGGCTGCAAACACAGTGACTGGTACACTAACCTCTGTCACATCAAATCTTGTGTTCAGAGATAGTTCTCGGTCTGAGGCGGCGGATATATTTGGGGCAGGCTTGATTCATTTCACAAGTGGTCCAAACGCTGATCTGAAGGCTTTGGAGATCAAAAGCTATGCGGCTGACGGCACAATAACAGTGCACGAGGGCTTTTACTATGTGCCGCAGGTAGGAGACACGTATAGCATGGTTCGTGGGTGTAGAAAACGACTTGAGGATTGCAAGGTTCGTTGGAACGGCTCAGGTACTTTCAACAACGTGGTGAATTTTGGCGGATTCCCGTATATACCAACTAGCAGTCAGTATGGTCAAATTGGTGGCCGATCATGACCTCTGAAGATATTGTGTTTGCAGCACGCGCTTGTTTAGGAACTCCTTTTCGCCATCAAGGTAGAATAATCGGCACCGCTCTTGATTGCGCAGGTGTGCTCATTCAAGTGGCCAAGGCGGTAGGTTGTAACCCAATCGATGTCAGTGGTTACGGCAGAGTTCCGGCAAATGGGCAGTTGGAAGCCGTACTTGATGCTCAGAGCGATCTTGAGCGTATTGTGGACATGGGCGCTAGACAGGCTGGTGACATTTTGTTGCTTCGTTTTTCAGGTGAACCGCAGCACTTGGCCGTGCTGACAAATGAGAACACGATAGTGCATAGCTACGAGGCTGTAGGTAAGTGCTGTGAGCATCGGTTGTCCAACGTGTGGGCCGCCCGCATCGTGCGCGTCTACCGATTCCTGGAGGTTACGCGATGAGCGGGGGACTAAAAGTTGTCGCGCAGTTAGCAGGGTTGTTCCTTGGGGGTGTGCCAGGGGCGATACTTAGCATCGCGTCTGGTTTACTTGATCAACGAAAGATCGGCGGCATCAATGTCCAGGGGCCGAGAATAGATGATCTTTCTGTCCAGACCAGCACCTATGGGGCACCAATCGCCAGAACATACGGCACGTCGATTGTATCGGGTAACGTCATATGGGTCGAAAACGGGCGTATCCGCGAAGTCGTCTACAAGAAAAAATCTGGCGGAGGAGGGAAGGGAGGAGGCAGCAAAGGTTCCTCAAGTTCCTCAACAACGACCTATACATACTACGCCACCTTCGCCGTCGGCCTGTGCGAAGGCCCGATTGCCGGCGTCCTGCGCATCTGGATCGGCCCGAACCTCATCTACAACGCCGGCTCCACCGACACCGCCACCATCCAGGCCAGCAACGCCGCCGCAACCGGATTTCGCATTTATAACGGCACGGACACGCAACAGCCCGATGCCCGCATTCAAGCTACCATAGGCGTCGATAACACTCCAGCCTGGACAGGCCTTGCTTATATTGTGTTTGATGACCTGCCGCTGGAAAAATACGGCAACAGCCTGCAGGGCGCACAGGTTCGCGTCGAGGTGATGCAACTCGGCGTTACTTACACGTACCCCTATCAAGCTTTTTCAATGCCGAGTGATAATATTTGGCAAAAAATTGGTTTTGATGGGAGCGTGTATTGCACAACGGCCTTGTTTTCTCATGTAGTCGCAGTGTCTTCTGATGGGCTTTCTTGGCAACAATACAGCTTGCCTGACAGTGCATCAACTCGTCACGGTGTAGCGTCTGACGGTGATGGTACTTTGCTGTGTTACGGGGTAAGCCCGACAGGCAGCATTTGGCGCTCCATAAACCAAGGTGTTACATGGACAAAGGTTCTTTTCGACTGGGTTACTGTAAAAGACATAAAATGGAACGGGTCGTATTTCCTAGCAACGACCGACACAGGCCCTTTCTATACCTCTGCAAATGGAGTAACGTGGACCAGTCAAACAGCACCGCCAGGAACGTGGTTCAGCGATACTCCGGTTTGGCATGCCGAGTCAGGCCATTGGTATGTTGTTGGTCAGTCTGGTGTCCATCCGACGATTTATAGATCGGCCACTGCGACTACAGGAAGTTGGTCTTTGGTACATACAATGGGCGGAGACCTCAACAACTTTTCTCAAGGATGCGTGCATAAGGGCCGAATTTTGTATATCGGTGTCGGCACCGGCGGCAGCGGCTATGGGGACATGATTGTATGGTCTGACAACGGCACAACGTGGAGCCAGGTCAGCGTTCCGGCCAGAGGATACTGGATTTTGTCAGATGATGAAAACGTGTGGGTCGGAGACAACGGCACAGTCGGCACATGTTACTATAGCCCTGACGGAATCAGCAACTGGACATATTACGATGGCCCTGCCCAAGGCGTCAACCACATGGGGTTTTATGCCAATTTCCTGATCGTCGCAGTGCCTTCCGGTACGGGTCAAGGATTTAGGATCACAAAGCAAAGCTCGGGTGCGTTGCCTGTTGAGCTTGGAGAAATTGTTTCGACTGAATGTTTGCGTTCTGGAATTTTGACCGCAGGAGACATTGATGTCACAAGTTTGACTCAGCAAGTTCGCGGTTACAGAATTGGTTCTCGTGCCACTATCAGGTCTGCGATCGAGCCGCCGCAAGCTGCCTGGCCTTTTGATGTTGTACCGTCCGGTTACAAGATCATTTTCAAAGCAAGGGGCGGTTCCGCCGTAGCTACTGTCTCTGCATCTGATCTTGGCGCTCACACTGACGACGACATTCCTGTGTCCATCACAGCAAGTCGAGAGATGGACACGCAACTTCCTAGAAAAATCGCACTTCAGTATCTTGACGTTGATCGCGACCAGGAGCGTGGTGAGCAGTTTGCCGAACGCGGAAACACTGCCGCAACAAATACCATTGCCCGTGAATTGCCGATTTCTCTTACAGCAACTGAAGCGGCAGGTATGGCTGAAGTCCTGCTTTATCTTGCATGGCTTGAACGTTGGCAGATCAGTTTCAACCTGCCGTTTAGCTATAACCAACTTGAGCCTGGCGATATTATCAACTTGCCGACATCTGAAGGTACGGCAAGTGTGAGATTGACATCTGTCAATTACACGAGCGATGACAGGTTGGAATGCAAAGGTCGTTACAATCAAGCCGCTGTCTATACTCCAACCGCAGTCGGAGCACCAAGCGCATCTGTACCGACTCAGACCATTCCGCTAATTGGCAAATCCATTTATTATCTGCTGGACATCCCAAACATGGACGATGTCCAAGATGATCCGGGTTTTGTCGCAGCAATGTACGGTGAAAATGCCGGATGGGGCGGTGGGGTTTTGATTCGCACGGATGACGGCGGAACAACCTGGAGTGATATTGAGTTGTTCGCACCTCCAGGAGCGGATGTCGGTTTTGCTGAAAACACGATTGGCTCGGTAGATTCCAGAATGTGGGATAAAGCAAGCTCTTTGAGAGTGCGTGCCGTAAATGGCGATTTTTCAAGTACGACAGAACTCGCAGTGCTTAATGGTGCGAACTACTTTGCTTACGGAGACGCTGGTAGGTGGGAAATAATCGCGGCAATTAATTGCACCTTGGTTGCTCCAAATACTTACGTTTTCACAGACATGTTGAGAGGCAGGTTTGGAACTGAGTGGGCGATGGCCACACACGCTATTGATGACAAGGTGATTTTGCTCGACACCGATGCGATGTATTTCATCGGCATGCATGTTTCAACAATAGGGCTTCAGCGAGAGTACAGAGGCATCACATATAATCAATCGGTGGACAGCGATATCGACTATTCTTTTACGTACAACGGGGTCAATTTGGAATGTCTGTCACCGGTATATTTTGTTGGCGGAAGAAACATAGTTACTTCTGATTGGAGTTTTTCGTGGGTAAGAAGATCGAGAACCGATGGTGAGTGGAGAGATTCGGTTGACGCTGGTTTGGGTGAAACATCGGAAGCATACGAGCTTGACGTTTATTCTGACGACACCTATAGTGTTGTGAAACGCACTATAAGTTCCACCTCGCCAGCGTGTACGTACAGTTCTGCTGAACAGGTGAGTGACTTTGGAGCTATTCAAAGCTTAATTTACGCAAAGTTGTATCAACTTTCATCTGTTGTTGGCAGGGGTTATCCAACCACAGGGCAGTTTATTTCTCCGACTGTGTATTTTTATTTCTCATACGTGGTTTTCCAAGCTCAGATGGGCGCTTCGATAGGAAGCACAGCGTTTGACGATACAAAAGGAAACACGATCTCTACATTTGGAGACACAAAGCACGCCATTGCAAATGGTTTGCGTGGCTCGTCGGCTTACTTCGATGGCACAGGAGACAGGCTTTCATTGAGTGCCACAAGTGATTTCAATCTGGCCAGTGGCGCGATGACGATAGAGTTCTGGCTTTATCGAGCGACAAATCTTAGTGAGTGCAGGGTTTTGCAGTTTGGTCCAAATGGAAGCTCGTCGAGTTGTCAGGTAAACTTCAGGTCAGATGGTTCAGTTTTCTTTTTTGAAGCCACAGGTTCGCCTGTGGCGGGATTTTCAATTGGAGCAGGCTCTTATGCGTTAAACCAGTGGAACCACGTCGCGTTTGTTCTGGCATCTTCTACCAGCATGGCCTGTTATATTAACGGTGTTTCTAAATTTAACGGCACTGTTACAGCATTCCCATCGACAACCTATAGTCTCTCTATTGGAGAAGACTCTGGATATGCCCTGCTCGGAAATATCTCAGGTCTCAGAATAACAAAAGGCGTGGCTAGGTACACTGGAGCTTTCACTCCCCCTACATCGCCTTATGAAGAAGGCTCGGCCGATCCACATTGGAGTAGCGTTGTCCTTTCAATGCCCCTGCTCGATAATTTGCTTGATACAAAAGGCAAGACAGTTACTGTAACCGGAAACACGGTCATCAGTTCAAACCGATATCCGTTTTCTGTTTCTGGTTATTTTGACGGCTCTGGGGATTATTTGACAGTGCCGACGGTGAGTGGTCATCTTGATTTCGGCTCAAGTGATTTTTCTATCGAACTGTGGTTCAACAGAACCATAGACATGTCTTCTGGAACCTACCGGCTTATCAACGAGTGGAACGGCTCCACCGGGTACATCTTCGCTGTGATAAACAACAACCTTGTCTTTAGCTTTAACAACGGTTCTTCTTATAGTATTACTGGTCCAGCGACAACGATAAACACTTGGCATTATGCTACTGTGCAAAAATCTGGAAACACTGTGTCTGTTGGTATTGACACGGTTGTAGCATCTGGTTCTGTCTCAGGCTCTGTGACAACACCGGTTGGGACAACTTATATCGGCAGGGCGTCGGATGGAGCCTCGCAATATTTTACCGGTTACATTGGACCGATTAGGATTGTAAAAGGGATATCTGCTGCGCTGTTTCCTGAACCAAATCTTCCTCTTCCAACGCAAAATCCAGATACTTATTGGAGCCAGGTTGCGCTTTCAATACCGATGACTGGGGTTAACAACGGCACTGTTTTTCGTGATTACAAGGCACATACCGTCACTGCCGTTGGAAACGCCAAAACAAGCACGTCTCAGTATGTCGGTACTATGGGGTCATCTGGTTTGTTTGACGGCACAAACTCTCAGTTAACAGTGCCCGCGTCCCCTGACTTTGATTTTGGAACTGGCGATTTCTGTATCGAAGCTTGGGTTAGAATTGCCGCCAATTCTGCGCAGGACTTGTCTGGAAATAGAACCGCTTTAATAGCTTCTGTTGATAACGGTACTACGGCAAAACTTGAGTTTACAATAACCGGGAACAGTAGCACTACGGGAACAGGTCTGTTGTTAGGACTAGACCCAGGTTCAGGTTTTGTTTATACTCTTGTTGCTACGAGCATAACTCAATCTGCGTGGCACCTGATAGAAGTAAACAGGCAATCCGGCACGGTCAGGTTCTTTATAGACGGCACGAATGTTGGAGGTGGAGGGAGCTTTACACATTCTGTGGGTAGCTCAACCAACGAACTGCACATTGGAGGTAGGGCTTGGGCATCCAATTACAAGTTCTGGCTTAATGGAAATATCGGGCCGTTAAGAATAACAAAAGGAAATGCAAGGCATTCTTCAGATTACACGGTTGTTCAAGGTCCGTTCTCTGCGTTTAAGGAATAAACATGTCTTCAAGCACATCAAATTTGGATTTGATTATCCAAGCACAAGCCAGCAAAGAGGTTACTGCAAATAACCTTTTTAATGCCGGAAGTCCTGCCACCATTTTCGCAAGGAGGGAGTCTCTTTGCACAGGACTTAACTGGTTCTATTACGGCGGATACATGCTGGTGGACGGTGTCCTTACGGCGATAGCAAACAACGCGGCGGCACTTGTACTCAGCGCAAGTACGAACAATTACATTGAAGCGACTCGGGCTGGTGTTGTTTCTAGCAATACAACCGGATTTACCCCTGGCAGGCTTCCTTTGTACTTGGCTGTTACTGGATCGAGCACGGTTACATCTTACACAGACTATCGGGCCTTCTATCAGCCATCGGAAGCAACAAGTAAAGCCAGCCAGGATGTAACTACTGCAGATGTTACCTTGACCGCAGACAAAGCTAGGTGCGAGTACCTTACGACTACCGGTCTATTGACAGACAATAGGAATGTAATTGTTCCAAATGACTGGAAAGCGGTTGTGTTTTGTAACAACACTGGGGCTTTCACAACCACCTTTAAAACACTCGGTGGAACAGGCATTGTCGTGGCTCAGACCAAGCGCGCGATCCTTTTCGCGGACGGAACAAATGTCGTTCGCATAACAGCGGACGTGTGAAATAACTCAATTAAATCAATGGCCCAAAAACGGGCTGTGGGCAAAAGTTCAAAACTTTGTGGCCCACAGCCCGTTCTAGCGAATCTGACGCGCTCAGGCCGGCCTGTTTTCCACCATGAAGCGGTGAGAAATCCATCCACGGAAGTTCGCGTACCGCATCGTCCCTACAGTTGCCACAGCCTGGTGCTCGACCGGTGACATGTGCGGCGGAGAGGCACCGAGAAGCCTGTCGTACAGCCGGTGGTCCTGAATAAGGCTTGACTTGACCCCTCCGTGGTTCAAATAAGACACTCTGGCACAACGAGCAGCAGAGACTTTAATTGCTTCCTCGATTTCCATTTCTTTCTTGTCTTCGTGACTTACATAAGGAAGGTGCCACTCGCCAGCACTCAGGATTCTTGGGCTGCTCAGGTTCTGTACTCGTTGCATGGCTTCTGCGAGTTCCCGCATCTCAGGTTGAGCGTTTGAATGGCAACGCAAGGCATAAAAGTTATCCCATTCCGTTGATGTTACGACGACATGGATATGCTGCCAAGGCTCCAGTATCCTATTTGCAACCTGTTTATGCAGACCGATCATTGACATAAGCTTAACCGGGACGCATGCCATTTTTCCGGCAACCCTCCACAGAAACTTTGCCAGTCTCAGTTTCAGACCTTCCAACTCGCCGTTGGCCTGCATGCCAGGCTGGTTCGCGCCCCAGTGAATCGGCTCGGCCGGGTTGTGCCAAACATCGGACAACATCTTCTTTACCGGAATCGCCCTGCTTGAACTCGCGTTCCTACTAAATACCCTGTGCGTCATCAGTTCGGCGTGAATGAATCTCGGATATACCAGTTCCATTGTTGTGATGCGGACACCGGATGTGTTCATTGAGTCTGCAACGATGTGGGCCGATATTGTCATTTTTCTTCCTTTGTCAAAACAAATTGTTGTAGTTCTTTCAAAAAAGCTCCGGTCTTTTCTTTATCGGGCATGCATTCGATTTTTAATCGAACCGGTTCGCGAGCTTCAATGGTGATCTGTACACTGGTGATCATTTTTAGACCAAGGCTGTCGCAGAAATCACGCACGCACTGATCGCTGGCCAGTAGGAGTTTAGTGCTCATCGACTTCCTCTATTTTTACACCACTTTCGTTGAACATCTCAATGGATTCATTGTAAGAGGCTCCCCACCTTTCTATAAAAGCAGGGTCGGGTTTGGGGAACACGACTCTGACAATGCCGCTTTGAATCAACCTAGCTGCGCAGTTGCTACATGGGGGATGAGTTACATAAGCTGTGTAGCCGTCAAGGGGTTCTTTCGCTGACAAAATTGCGTTATCTTCAGCATGAAGAGTTCTTAGCAGCTTTTGCTCTCTGTTGTCAAACTGGTCATTAACACCGGCAGGCGGTCCGTTATACCCAATGCTTACAACTTTGTTACGCCCCTTTACAATGACGCAACCTACTTTTGTTGATGTGTCTTTCGACCACCCTGCAATGTGCTGGCAGAGTTTTAACATCCTCACGTCCCATTTTTCTAATGGCATTTTGCACTCCCAGCCCTTTCGGAGAAATCGTAGTCGTCTTCTTCCTCGTCTGTTTCCAGAACACCAGCTGCTTCAAGGAGGTCTCCAAGTTGCTCGAACAGTAAAAAAGCACCTCTCAGGGTAAGAACGCATCTGGTCCCTCCGATTGAAATACCAACATGCTGAACACCGTCGTCGTCTTCAAGTAATCCCAGCATGACCCCTTTGAATCTTTCTTCGCTCATTGTTTGCTCACAGTTGAATCAAATTGTCAGCAACACTTTCGCTGACCTCTTCGTGGGACACCAGCAGAGTCTGCTTAAAACCGGCGCTTTTTAGGAAACCGAGCATTGCCTCAGACCGCTCAGTGTCGCAGCCATGCATCGGCTCATCCAGCACCAATAATCCGCATTGCGGGATGAAAGTGCGGAGTAGTGCGCAGCGAATGGCCAAACCGAGAATATCAAGCGTGCTGCCTGAAAGAGACTCTACTGCCTGACCATTCACCTTGAATCCGCTACCGTCCTTAACTACCCAAGATTCCTCCTTCCTGATCTGAGAAAACATCACGCTTACTGAAGCAAGCACGGTGTTCCACAGCTTATTTGCGATGACCGGTCGAATCTTTCTGATTTTAGATACCAAGGCGTTGTTGAAGCCAAGCACCTTGAGGTCAGAACGACACGATTCGATGACCCTGTTTGCGTCGTCTACGCGAGCCTGAGCGCTGGCCCACATATTTTTTGCTGTTTGAAACTCGCGCGTTGCGTTTTCAATCTCACGCTTGCAGCTGGCAATCGCGTCTTGAGCATCTTGTATCGCCCCAAGAGCCCAGTCCTTGTCCGCTGTCAGCTTCAGTACCCCTTCTTCGTCTGGACAAGAGAACATGCGCAGTTCAGTTTCAGCATCGTTGTACGCTGCCGCCGCTTTTGCTAACTGCTCTTTTGCCAGCTCCAGACGAGCGCGCGCCGACTCAATCTGCTTGATCTCGCTCTGAGCGACGGCTAGGGCCTGGCGCAGACCATTTAGGTCCGGTGCTTTCCCGCACGGCGTACCACCCTGCCACACTAGCTTCATCGGATAGTAATCGTCGTCGAACATGCAATATCCGATTAGCTTTTTATAACTGGGAATCAGTTTCTTGGCATAAGCGTCGATCTCTTCAAACTTTGTTTTGTCATCGCGCTCACTGTCAAGATTTTTTGAATTTGCGGTTTGCAGAGCCGCGCATTCTGCCAGCTTCTTGTCTACTTCAGCGTTAACGGCAACAATGTTGTCGATGTCGGGCAAGGTCTGCCCGCACTTGCTACAAGTTGTCGAGTCAAACCTTTGTGCCTTGTAGGTTTTCACATCGAATCTCAATTGAGCGGCCTCTGCTTCAAGCTGAGAGATTTTCGAGTTGCATATATTCCTGCAGGTGTCGAAAGAATCCTTCGTGCCTTTCCATGTGCGGCCTGCTGGCAGGCTCAGAAACAGTGTGTAGGCCTCGACTCGTGCAGCATACCCCTCGGCATCAACAATTTGAGATTTCAGACTTTCGACTTGCTGAGTGTCAATCGGCCTGTCGGCTTCTCTAGTGAGCGAACCGACCTGATCTTGGGCGCTGGTGAGGTTGCGTAGCAATTCATCAATCTTGCCCTGCATCACGCACTTGCGCATGAACTCGGCCGATCCCTTTTGCCAGGCAGACAGAGCCGCCTCGGCTGCAGCCTTCAGGCCGGGCAGAGATGCCTCTGTGGCCGACGCCTTGGCCTCAAGAGAGCGCATCGCAGAGGCATGGGCATCCTCATCCGGTCGGGGCGGAACGCTGGCTGTGGCAGCCGCCAGCGTGCTTTCCGCTCCCTTGAGTTGGGCCTCGATCATGGTCGCGGACCCAAGCGCGAGCTTCTTCGATGCAGCGTCAAGGATGCGGTCGAACGTGTCGAACGAAGCCAAATCCTCGATCATTTCGCTCAACGCCTTCGGGCCTTCTTCGAGAGCACCGCGAATGCCGTTTTGTGACGCCATCAGCAGCTTGGATGCGCTCGTTGCGTCGGCACCGAGAAGCGACGCGGCAAAGTTGCTGACCTCGATTTGGCCAGTGACGAATGGAGTTCTACTGCCGTTCAGCGTGACCTCGGCAGAGCCTTTGCTGCGGGTAAAGGTGTGCTTCACACCGCCGACAGTCAGCACGAGCGTGACCTTGAGCTTTCTCGGTTCAATGCCCCACGTCACAACCTCATCAATTGGCTGGCCCAATGCTTTGGCCCCAAACAAGGCATAGGAAATCGCCTGATGGATTGTGGTTTTTCCGGCTTCGTTGGCACCCCTAATCACATTGATACCAGTGGTGAAGTCAATACTCAGCGATTCGTGCCGGCGAAAGTATTGAAGCGTCAGTTTATTCAGCATATTCGTCCTTTGTGCAATCTTCGATTCCTGCAAACCAAATACACTTATCAGTCAAATCGGAAATGATAAGCCCGTCGTACATGGAACTGGCGATGCAAATACCGTGCCTCGCACACAGCTCGTGCAAGTCCGCCAGAAAAGCCATTGCCTTTGGGATCATCGAGTCTAACTCGTACAACCGGCATAATTCAACCAGTTCCAGCGTAGTTGTCATTCTAGCAGACCTTTCACAACAGCACGTTCTTCTTCTGTCAACTCCTCCATGATTGCCGCCGAAACATCAAAAACTGCGATATCTTCGACGCTAGAAGCAATCTCATCGTTAAGGTCGCAACCTTCGATTTTCACAGCGTTACCGATGACAAACGCTTGATGAGTTTGCCGGAGCTTGGATATAGCCCTGATCACC
>WBZT01003139.1_pt1 | contig 11020 bp, 11 predicted proteins | sample 5204241 | NCBI WGS metagenome assembly WBZT01 (sample SAMN12344358, study PRJNA552823) | activated sludge metagenome | biome: Activated sludge suspended growth; feature: Nitrification reactor; material: Wastewater; isolation source: activated sludge from nitrification reactor of wastewater...
TGAACGCGGCGTCAGCGTCGATGTGGCCGCTTTTGACGCGGCGATGGCGCACCAGAAGGAACAGGCGCGCGCCGCCGGCAAGTTCAGGATGGCCGCGGCACTCGATTACCAGGGACCGGCGACGACCTTTCATGGTTACGAGGCAACCGAGTTCAACGGCAAAGTCCTGGCGCTGTACCGCGACAGCAGCCCGGTCGAGCAGCTCAGGGAAGGCGAACTCGGCGTCGTCGTCCTTGACGAAACGCCGTTCTACGCCGAATCGGGCGGCCAGGTCGGCGATCGCGGCCTCTTGCAGGGCGGGCAGGGGATTTTCGCGGTCGAGGACACGCAGAAGATCCAGGCCACCGTCTTTGGTCATCAGGGCGTCGTCAGGACCGGGCTGATCAGTGTTGGCGACGGCGTTTCCGCCAGGGTGGACGGGCTGGCGCGCGCGCGTACCGTGCGCAACCACTCGGCGACGCACCTGATGCACAAGGCGCTGCGCGAGGTGCTCGGCAGCCATGTGCAGCAGAAAGGCTCGCTGGTCGACGCCGAGAAGACGCGCTTCGACTTTGCGCACACGGCGCCGATGACCGCCGACGAGATTCGTCGTGTCGAGAACCTCGTCAATCACGAGATTCTCGCCAATGCCGCCGCCGAGGCACGCATCATGCCGATCGAGGCGGCACAGCGGTCGGGGGCGATGATGCTCTTCGGCGAGAAATACGGCGATGAAGTGCGCGTGCTGACCATCGGCTCGTCGAGGGAACTCTGCGGTGGCGTGCACGTCCGGCGCAGCGGCGACATCGGCCTGTTCAAGATCGTTGCCGAAACCGGCGTCGCCGCCGGCGTCCGCCGCGTCGAGGCGGTGACCGGTGACACCGCGCTGGCGCTCGTTCAACAGCAGCAGGCGATGCTGACCGATGCGGCGGTGGCGTTCAAGGTGCCGCTTGCCGAGGTGCCGGTCAAGCTCGCGCAGGTGCTCGACAATGTTCGCTCGCTGGAAAGGGAACTGGCCCGTCTCAAGGCGAAGCTCGCCTCGGCGCAAGGCGACGAGCTGCTCGCGCAGGCGGTCGAAGTCAAGGGTAGCAGGGTCGTCGCCGCGGTCATGGATGGCGCCGACGTTAACGCCTTGCGCTCGACCATCGACAAGTTGCGCGACAAGCTGCAGAGCGCCGCCGTCGTGCTGGCTTCGACCAATGACGGCAAGGTGACGCTGATCGCCGGCGTCACCGCCGATCTGACCGGCAGGGTCAAGGCTGGCGAACTGGTGAACATGGTTGCCCGACAGGTGGGCGGCAAGGGCGGCGGTCGTGCGGACATGGCCCAGGCCGGCGGCAACCAGCCGGCCAATTTACCCGTGGCACTGGCCTCGGTTCGGCCCTGGGTCGAGCAACGGTTGTGACCCGGAACTGAAATGGTCGAACGGAGAACCAGATGAGTGCTCTTGTCATCGAGAATGTGAAAATCAGCGAACTTCCCGAGGCTTGGCGGAGCAAGCTGGCGGTTCCCAAGAATGCCCGCCTCACCATTCGGATTGAGGAGCAAGCCGTCGGCGGCGTGGCGGTAGAAGACGATCTGCTGTTCGGGATGTGGCGCGACCGCGAGGATATGGCTGACGTGGAAGCTTATGTCAGCACGCTGCGTGCGCCGCGTTTCTGAGCAGCCGTGACCCTCCTGATTGACTCGGATGTGCTGATCTGGCTAACGAGAGGCCACCTCGGAGCCAAAGCCCGTCTTGACCTCATTCATCCTTGGCGGCTTTCCGTTGTGACCTACCTGGAACTGGCGCAAGGATGCCGCAGCAAGGATGAATTGCAGCGGATCAAACGGGGGCTGGCGCAGCGGGATAGCGATGTGTTGCCGCTGACCCCCGCCATCTCCGAACAGGCCATTACCTTGATCGACACCTACGCCCTATCCGGCGGCTTGCAGTTGGCCGATGCACTGATCGCAGCGACTGCCCTCGATCATGGCCTTACCCTGTTAACCGCCAACGCCAGACATTTTTCCATCATTGATGGTCTGAATAGGGAACGGTTTGTTCCATGAATGCCAACCATGGACGGAGCCCGGCGATGCAGCACTTTGCCAGTGACAACTACGCCGGCATTTGTCCGGAGGCGCTCGCCGCGCTACTGGCAGCCAACGACGGGCATGTACGTTCGTATGGCGACGACGAGTGGACCCTGCGTGTGGCCGATCGTTTGCGCGAATTGTTCGAGACCGACTGCGACGTGTACTTCGTCTTCAACGGTACGGCGGCCAACTCGCTCGCGCTGGCGGCACTGTGCCAGCCTTACCACAGCGTGATCTGCCATCAACTGGCGCATGTTGACACCGACGAATGTGGGGCGCCGCAGTTCTTCTCCAATGGCGCCACGCTGTTGGCGGTGGCCGGCGAGCAGGGCAAGCTGACGCCGGAGGCGATTGTCGAAGTCGTGACCCGGCGCAGTGACATCCACTATCCCAAGCCGAAGGTGGTGACCCTGACGCAGGCGACCGAGGTCGGCACCGTGTATCGTCCCGACGAACTGCGGGCGATCGCCGATACGGCACGCGCGTATGGCCTGCGCGTGCACATGGACGGCGCCCGCTTTGCCAATGCCGTCGCCGGTCTCGGCCTGAGTCCGGCGGAAGTGAGCTGGCGGGCCGGCGTCGATGTGCTGTGCTTTGGCGGCACCAAGATGGGCCTGCCGGTCGGCGAGGCCGTCGTTTTTTTCGACCGCAAACTGTCGGACGATTTTTCCTATCGCTGCAAACAGGCCGGCCAACTGGCGTCGAAGATGCGCTTCCTGTCCGCTCCCTGGCTCGGAATCCTCGAAAACGATGCCTGGTTGCGGCACGCTGCGCACGCCAATGCCATGGCACGGCGTCTGGTGGCCGGTCTGGCCGAAGGCACTGGCCTGCCGGCGCTGTTCCCGGTGCAGGCCAACGGTGTCTTTGTGCGCCTGCCCGGCTATATCGAGGCTGGCCTGCGCGCACGCGGCTGGTTGTTTTACAACTTCATCGCGGCTGGCGGCGCGCGTTTCATGTGTGCTTGGGATACCGCACCGGAGACCGTCGATCGCCTGCTCGCCGACATCCGTGCGTTGGCCGCAGAGTCCGCTTGAGCACCTGGCGTTTCTGTCCGCTCTGTGGCGCCGGGCTGGAGATGCGTGCGGTCGGTGGTCTGCCGCGGCGCCATTGCCGTGCCGACTGTGGTTTCGTGCATTGGGACAACCCGGTGCCGGTGCTGGCGGCGCTGGTCGAATACCGGGAGCAGATCGTGCTGGCGCGTAACCACGCCTGGACGGCCGGCGCTTTCGGCTTGATCACGGGTTTTCTCGAGCGCGACGAAGCGCCGGCTGCCGGCGTCGCGCGCGAGGTCAAGGAAGAACTCGGCCTCGACGCCACGGCGGCCACGTTGATCGGCGTCTATCCGTTTGCACGCAAACACGAAGTGATCATTGCCTACCATGTACTCGCCGATGGCGAGATCCGGCTGAACGAGGAACTTGCCGAGTTCCGGCTGATCGCTCCTGAAAAGCTTAAGGCCTGGGACTTCGGGACGGGCCTGGCGGTCAGCGACTGGCTGGCTCGGCGAGGGGTCGGATGATCTACTCGCTGCCGCCGTTCAACCAGCGCAGCGCGACGCTCAGGCAGGTATTCAGGGTGTGATGGTCGAAATGGCCGGGCAGGGCCGACAGCAATCGGTCACAGCCCGGCGCATCGTCATTGTCGAAGCATTCGAGCAGGGCCAGGATGTTCCCGAGCAGACCGGCATGCTCACAGAGCGCGTTGCGCACGGCGCGTTCGACGGCAATCTGTTCGAGAATTTCCTCGATCGGCAGACCGAGCGCAACCGGCATCATCGACAGGATGCCGGTGATGAAAGCCAGTTCGCTCAAGTGTCGGTGATTGCCTGGCGGACCCAGCTCGATCAACAACTCCATCATCCGGCCGCGCAGGGCGGCGACCTGCAGCAACGGTGAGCGGGAAGGGTCGGCCGCCTGGCCGGGGGCCAGCAGAAGCAGCGACAACCAGCGCTGCAACTGGCGGCGTCCGAACAGGGTGATTGCATGCCGCAGCGAGGTTACCGGCTGTGCGAGGCGGCTACCGCGACATCCGACCGAGTTCACCACCCGCAGCAGGTTGAGCGTCAGCGCGGGCTCGTGCTTGAAGGCATCCTCGATCAGCGCGGTCTCGACATCACGCCCGACGAGGTTGATCAGGCGAATCAGCGCCGCCTGCGAGGCCGAGAGGCGGCGACCACTGATGATTTCGGCCTGTGCGAAGTAGCGGCCCTGAAATAGCTCAAAGCCGAGGTTGCGACAATTCTCCATCTGCTCGCTATTGCCAATTCCCTGCGCCAGCAGCCTGATCGGCAGCTTGCGCAGTGAACCGGCGAGATCCCGAAGGGGGCCTGCGTCGGCGGCGTCAACGTCGATCTTGATGATTCCGACCATCGGCAACAGCGGTCGACTGCGGTCGTCGATGCCGCGGTAGTCGGGCATCGCCAGCGTGTAGCCGCGCGCGCGCAGATCCTGGCAACGCGTCAGCGTCGCCCTGTCGGCGACGCCGTCGAGCAACAGTTCGAGGACCACGCCGGCCGGTGGCAGCAATTCGATGGCTTCCTGCTGCAAAAATTCGCTGTCGATGCCGATGAATGCACAACTGTGACCGAGCGCACTCTGCATGCCCAGTTCGGAATAGGCTGCACACAGCGCGGCAGCCGCACCGGCGGGCGGGGAGGTCGTCGCGGCGCTGGTTCGGAACGAGAGCTGGTAGCCGGCGAGATCCTGCTGCCGGTTGAGGATCGGCTGCCGGAACAGAAAGGCGTTCTTGAGGGATGAATCGTCTGTCATCGGGGCATGGCGCGTCAGAACGGCAGCACCAGGCCGGGGCGGGTGGTATTGAGGACGCGGCGAAAATCATCCTGAATACGTTTCAAGGCCTCGTTGTCGTCGGCTTCGAAACGGAGCACGACCACCGGTGTAGTATTCGACGGCCGTGCCAGTCCGAAGCCATCGGCATACTCGACGCGCAGGCCATCGATGGTGATGATCTCGCGTGCACCCTCGAAGTGTGCCTGACGCCGCAGTTCGTCGATCAGCGCCAGGGGCTCGCCTTCCTGCATGGCGATGTTCAGTTCCGGCGTCGAGCTGCTGTCGGGCAGAGTCTTCAGCATGGTGTTGGCATCGACTGCACGGGAGAGGATCTCGAGCAGTCGGGTTCCCGCGTAGAGGCCATCGTCGAAGCCGAACCAGCGTTCCTTGAAGAACATGTGGCCGCTCATTTCGCCGGCCAGCGGTGCACCGGTTTCCTTGAGTTTCGCTTTGACCAGCGCGTGTCCGGTTTTCCACATCAGCGGTTCGCCGCCATGCTGGCGGATCCATGGCGCCAGCCGGCGCGTGCATTTGACATCGTAGATGATCGCCTGTCCTGGGCAGCGGCCGAGCACGTCGGCGGCAAAGAGCATCAGTTGACGATCGGGGTAGATGATCTCGCCGTCGCGGGTGACAACGCCGAGGCGGTCACCATCACCGTCAAAAGCAAGTCCGAGTTCAGCGCCGCTGCGGCCGAGTGCCTCGATGAGGTCCTGCAGGTTCTCGGGCTTCGACGGGTCGGGGTGATGGTTCGGAAAATGCCCATCTACCTCACAGAACAGTTCGACCAGCTCACAACCGAGTGCGCGAAAGAGCTGCGGGGCGATGCCTCCGGCGACACCGTTGCCGCAGTCGATGACGATCTTCAGCGGGCGTGCCAGGTGGACGTCGCTGGTGATGCGCGCGAGGTAGGCAGGGCGAACGTCGGCGCTGCTGGACTGGCCAGCAGCGTGCTTGAGCCAGCCGGCGTCAACGCGTTGCCGGATCTCCTGTATGGTTTCACCGGCCAGCGTTTCACCGCCGATGACCATTTTCAGACCGTTATAATCGGGCGGATTATGGCTGCCGGTGACGGCAACGCAACTCTGGCAACCGAGTTCATGCGCGGCGAAGTAGACCACCGGCGTTGGTACGCAACCGACGTCGATGCTGTCGATGCCGGCCATGCGGATGCCTTCCATCAGTGCCGCCGATAGTTCTGGCCCGGACAGGCGTCCATCACGGCCCACCGCAATCGCGCGTTGGCCGCGTTCGACGGCCAACGAACCGAGGCCATGGCCGATGCGTCGAACGATGTCTGCGGTCAGGGTTTTGCCGACGATGCCGCGAATGTCGTAGGCCTTGAAGATTTCGGCGGGCAGGGGAGTAGGCATGTCAAACCTCATGCTGAAAATAGTCAAGAATGCGCCGCGGCAGCCAGTCGAGTCGTCCCGGCAGGCGACCGGTGACAAAACCCACATGGCCGCCCTGACGCGGGAATTCAAGCTGCACACTGGCCGCGACCTGGTGGGCAGTGGGCAGCGCCTGTGCCGGCAGGAAGGGGTCGTTCTGGGCATTGAGCAGCAGCGTTGGCAGCCGGATGCCGGGCAGCCAGGGTTTGCTCGACGCCCTTCGCCAATAGTCGTCGGCATCGGTAAAACCGTGCAGCGGTGCCGTGACGATCTCGTCGAATTCATGGAGATTGCGGGCCGCGCGCATCCGCCGTTCGTCAAACAGGCCAGGGTAGCGGCGCAGTTTGTCAGCAGCATGACGCTTGAGGGTGTGTAGGAAGTGCCGGGTGTAGAGGCGGTTGAATCCGCTGGCCAGGGCGTGACCGCAAGCGGCGAGGTCGAGCGGTGCACTGATCGCGGCGGCCGCCTGCAGGGTATCGGTGGCAGCCGTCCCGCGTTCGCCGAGCCATTTCAGCAGGGCGTTGCCGCCCAGCGAAACGCCAACCGCGTAGCGTGGGAAACCTGGAAAAGACGCTTGCAGACGTCGCAGGATCCAGTCGATCTCGTCGCTGTCGCCGGAGTGGTAGGCGCGTGGCAGGCGATTGCTCTCGCCCGAACATCCCCGGAAATTGACCACCACGCCTGCCCAGCCGATGAGCGTGACGGCGCGCATCAGGGTGCTTGCGTAGTGGCTGCCGGAACTGCCTTCCAGACCATGAAAAAGCACCAGCAAGGGCCGATCATCCGGGGTGGACGATGGCACCAGATTCCAGTCGAGGTCGATGAAGTCGCCATCCGGTGTTTCCCAGCGTTGTCGGTGGTAGGGCAGGGGAGCGGGTCGGATCAGCAGGGGGTAGAGGGTCTGGGCGTGGCCGCCGGGTAGCCAGCCTGGCGCACGGTAGGAACTCAATGCAGTGTCCGCGGCGTTTTCGTGCTGCCTTCGTCGGCGCTGTCGCTGTTCGCCAGGTTCCGGTCGGCCGCGGTCGATGAGTGGTGCGAAAGCAGGCGCCAGCCATTGGCACCGCGCTGGAAAACATTGGTCGCCAGCATCGGCCCGTGCGGTTTGCGCTCTTCACCGATGTAGAGCGTTTCGACGACATGGTGCACCGACAAAAGCATGCCGTTCCAGCGAATGCCGCGCGACAGGCGCACCATCAGGCGCGGGTTGTTGGCGAAAATGCTGCGCCAGCTTTCGCGGATCGCATCGGCACCGGTCAGGCGCTGGCCGGTCGGGTGGATGCAGACGATTTCTTCATCATCGGCCCAGACACTCATCAGGGCGACCAGATCGGCACGTGCAATGGCCTCGTAGAAGGCCGTTTCGACGTCCTCGGGGGTGGCAAAAATGATGATCATGCCAACGCCTTGGTCAGGCAGGCATCGAGAACAGGCTGCGGGTCGAGCTTGTTCAGGCAGTCGAAATGGCCCAATGGACAGGTGCGCCGGAAGCAGGGGCTGCAGTCGAGATGCAGGCTGATGACCTTCGCTCGTACCGAAAGCGGGGGCGTGAAGCCGGGCGATGAGGAGCCATAGAGGGCCACCAGCGGTCGGCCGAGGGCGGCGGCGACGTGCATCAGGCCCGAATCGTTGCAGACGACAAACGCTGCGGCAGCCAGCAGATCGATGGCCTGGGTCAGGGTGGTGGCACCGCAGAGGTTGTGGGGCCGCCTGGTCAGGTCGGTACGGTTGACGATCTGGTCGGCGATCGCCCGGTCCTTCGGTGAACCGAGCAGCCAGACCGCGTAGCCCTGATCTGCCAGCATATTGGCGAGGGTCGCGAAATGCTTGGCCGGCCAGCGCTTGGCCGGGCCATATTCGGCACCGGGGCAGAATATCGCCAGCTTCTCAGGGAGTGCGATACCCAGCGACGCCAGCGTTGCGGCGCGTTGCAAACTGTCGGACTGCAGGCGTGGCTGCGGTAGCGGTCTGGGCAGTGCCGTTCCGGGCGCTTCGGCAAGTTGCGCGAAGCGCTCGACCATCAGCGGCAGTTGCGCCTTGTTCAGTGTGTGCCGGCGATTGATCAGCCCGTAGCGGCTTTCACCAACGAAACCGATGCGCTCGGGAATGTCGGCAAAAAACGGAATCAGAGCCGATTTGATCGAATTCGGCAGAACGTAGGCACGCTGGTAGCCGCCCTTTGCCAATTGGTGAGCCAGCCGGTGCCGAGCTTTCAGCGAGAGATCGCCGTGTGCGAAGGGGCTGTCGATAAGTCGTGTAATCTCGGGCATCCGTTCGAGAACCGGCGTGACCCAGCGAGGTGCCAGAGCGTCGATCTGCAGGCCGGGGTTTCGCTCATGCAGGCGCATGAACAGCGGTTGCGACAGCACTGTGTCGCCGATCCAGGACGGGGCGACGATGAGTGCTTTCATGACCGGCTGTGCCGTTGCCGATCAGTGGTGCCCCTTCGGTCGCTCTCCCCTGAGGACATAGTGTGCGCTGCAGTAGGGACAAACGACCTCGCCGCTATGCGTGATGTCGAGATAGACGCGCGGATGCCTTGCCCACAGCGGTGCATCCTTGCCCGGGCAGTGCAGGGGGAGTTCTTGAGCGGTGACCTCAATGGGCTTCTGCGGGGTTTTCTGAGACATGATGGCAACTTTGCAAGGTTAACGTGAAAGTCGCGTCAGCGACTCACGAATCCTCCCTCTCCCCTCGCGGGAGAGGGGTCGGGGGGAGAGGGAAACGGTCATGACTTTCATGATCGGGGGTGCCTGGAAAAGTCATGACCGTTAGACGTAGGCGAGCCAGTCTGCATGCGCCGGCATGCGGCCATTCACGCAGTCGAAGAAGAGACTCTGGATGCGGGTAGTGATCGGGCCGCGGTGGCCCGCACCGATCTGGCGATTGTCGAGTTCGCGAATCGGCGTTATCTCGGCAGCCGTGCCGGTAAAGAAGGCTTCGTCGGCGCAATACACCTCGTCGCGGGTGATCCGTTTCTCGATGACCGGGATGCCCAGCTCGTCGGCAAGCTGCAGGACCGAGGCACGGGTGATGCCTTCGAGGCAGGAGGTCAGATCCGGGGTATACAGTTTGTCTTTCTTGACGATGAACACATTCTCTCCGGCACCCTCGGCCACATAGCCGTCGACATCAAGCAGCAGAGCTTCGTCGTAACCGTCGCGCGCCACCTCCTGGTGGGCAAGGATCGAGTTGGTGTAGGTGCCGACCGACTTCGATCGGCACATGTTGACATTCACATGATGGCGGGTGAACGACGAGGTCTTCACCCGGATGCCTTTTTCCATTCCCTCGGCACCGAGGTAGGCACCCCACGGCCAGGCAGCGATGGCCACGTGCGTACTCACCGCAGTGGCAGCGATGCCCATCGCCTCGGAGCCATAGAAAACGATCGGCCGCAGGTAGCAGGATTCGAGTTGATTGGCGCGTACCACTTCTTTCTGCGCTTCGAGCAGGGTTTCCTTGTCGTAAGGCATCTTCATCTGGAAGATATAGGCCGAGTTGAACAAACGGTCGGTATGTTCCTTGAGACGGAAGATGGCGGTGCCTTTTTCGGCCTTGTAGGCACGGATACCTTCAAAAACCCCCATGCCGTAATGTAGGGTGTGCGTCAGCACATGCGTTGTGGCCTGGCGCCAGGGCACCAGTTTGCCGTCGTACCAGATGAAGCCGTCGCGATCCGCCATGGACATGGTGTGCTCTCCCTTTGCCGGAAATCCTGAAGCGGAAATTCTAGCCGATTTCGCTTCCCGGTTGGCAGTAAAATGGCGCCTTTACTGCCCTGCAAGGCTTCTGCCATGGTCTGGAAACCCAATGTCACCGTCGCTGCGGTGCTCGAACGTGATGGTCGCTTCCTGCTCGTCGAGGAGAAAACCGAATACGGAGTCTGTTACAACCAGCCGGCGGGCCATCTGGAATGCGGCGAGTCGCTGATCGATGCGGTAGTCCGCGAGACCCTTGAGGAAACGGCTTATACCCTGACGCCGCAGTTCCTGATCGGAGTCTACAATTATCGTAACGAAACCAGGGACGTGAGCTACCTGCGTTTTGCCTTTGGTGGCGAGATCACGGCACACGATTCCCGACGAGCACTCGACGAAGGCATCTTGGCGGCACACTGGCTGACGCTTGATGAAATCCGGGAACGCCAGGCGCAGCACCGCAGTCCGATGGTTCTCCTGTGCATCGAGGACTGGCTGGCCGGCCGGCGCTATCCGCTCGAACTGTTGCACCAGTACACGTGCGCTGCTTGATGCCATGGATCCTGCTGGGCCTGGCATCGGCGGTATCGGCGGATTCGTTGAGTATCTGCTACAACTACGGGTGTGTGGCCGAGGCCGACGTGAACTTCAGCGCCGAGCAGTTGACGCAGGTGCGCGACTTGCTCGGCGTTGCCCGCAATGCCACCGAGGAGCGCGTCAGGTTGTCGCTGGCGATTGGCTGGATGCTGGGCTGGGCGGGTGAACAGACACCGATTTCGGCGGATCGCGGGGGCAACTTTGCCGATGATGGCGTCTTCGGGCGGATGGACTGCATCGATCACTCGACAACCACGACGCGCCTGCTGCGGCTGCTGGAAAGTCATCGCTGGCTGTCTTTCCATCGTGTCCTGGAACCGGCGCGACGGGTGCTCTATCTGTTCGAATTCCACTATTCAGCGCAGATCGAGGAACTCGATTTGCTGGCGACAGAACCTGCTCCGACTACGGAGCCGGCGCGTTATGTCGTGGATAGCTGGTTTCGCGACAACGGTCGCCCGGCGGTGGTGATGGCGCTGCCGGACTG
>WBZT01003141.1_pt1 | contig 11013 bp, 11 predicted proteins | sample 5204241 | NCBI WGS metagenome assembly WBZT01 (sample SAMN12344358, study PRJNA552823) | activated sludge metagenome | biome: Activated sludge suspended growth; feature: Nitrification reactor; material: Wastewater; isolation source: activated sludge from nitrification reactor of wastewater...
CCACGCTGTTGGATCACATGGCCAAGCAAGTCATCCGGGAAACGAAGAAAACCATTCGCGCCATCGACAAAACCCTCGCCCTCGTGGCGGAGTCGGAAGCGCGCATGCTGGCGCTCGCCAAGCCCGCAAGAAAGGACGACGATGGGACTCACCGAGCGTGTGTGGGATGCCTTCGCCAACACCATCAAGCCGAACGACAAAGTGGAACAACTGAACGCCACGGTCGCCAAGCAGCAGTCTCACATCGAAGATCTGAACGCCCGCGTCATTCGCCTGGAAGCCGCGCTGGAATTTGCCCTCCACACGCAACGCTCCCGCCGCCTGCCCACATCACCGCGCTAGCGCACTTTCGCATTCGCATCAACTAGGCCTGACCACTTTCTTTCCCGGTCAGATCATCTGCTTTTCATTCCGTTAAAAGAAGCGCAACCGCGTAAGCGAGCACCAACCATCCCACAATCATTGTAAAGTTGCGCACGAATACACTGCCGAACAACACTTTAAGGAGTGATTGAGAATAAACCAACGCCAGATGTTCTGGCGGATCGACTAACCATTTCCACCTTCGATAACTTCCGTAGATACAGATAAGCGAACCAGCTATTAGAGCAGGGATGACCATTTGAAATTTCATTCGCGCGTCCATCGGTGCTCTACGAGGGCTAGAATTCTCATACTGTTACCATCACTTCGATCCTAACTCGCAATGGATGACGAAGGAAGTATGACGGCTCCGCCGGCCCCAATCCGAATCATGTGGCCGCTTGTCCAACACCAACCCACGACGAGTCGTCCCCTCGCGTCACGAAAGGAGTCCATCAGGGATTGCGCTCGGCATAGGACACGACCGTCAGACAACCCTCGTCGTTCTGGAGTAAAAAGTATGTGAAGCGGCCGTGATCGACCACACAGGTCGTGAGTAGCTGTCGAAGGCACAGACTGGCTGAGTAAGTTGGATATGCCCGCTAGCGGGACTGGAGGGCATCCAGGAAGCTGTCTCCCCAGGGAAGTCTCGTCGATCCCAACGCTTCGCCGATCGTTTGGCCGAGATCCGCGGCGGTTGTTCTGGTTCCGAGGTTGACGCCTCTGGCAAGGCGCGGGCCGGTGACCAGACAGGGAACGTATTCGCGCGAGTGTCCGGGATTGGGTCTGGCGCAGTCGAACCCATGATCGCCGGTGATGATGAGGACATCACCGACCTTGAGGCAGTCCTGCAACTCACGCAGCCGACGATCGACGTATTGGAGCGTCGATACAGTCTCCTGCAGGTCAGGGCTCATGATCGGAAGATTCGCATAGATCAAGCCGCGTGGCGCCTTACTGAACAGACCCATAACTTCGTCCATGACGGCATGGGCCTGAAACAGAGGCACCGACCTGGTGACGCCGCGTCCGCTGAAGAGATCGCCGACTTTTCCCACCCCGAATACCAGTTGGCTGGCGCGGCTCAAATGATCCAGGAGCGTGAGGCCCGGCGGTTCCACAGCAAAATCACGACGACGTTCCGTGACGGCAAATCGCCCGGGCTGCCCGGCAAACGGATAGGCCACCACGCGAACGATCGGCATGGTCGCCTTGAGCCGCCGCCTCGCTTCACGCGCCAGGCGATACAACTCCTCAGGCGGGACGACCTGCTCGTGAGCGGCCAGCATGATGGTCCCCGCGGTATCGATCCACGCGATGGGCATGCCCGATTTTTGATGTTGCGCGCCGAACTCTGCGATCGGCTCCAAATGAATCGTGCGACAATTCCCCAGCGTCTTTTGTCCCAATGCGGCTTCGAGTCCGGAAGCCAGTTCTCCCGTAAACGTTTCACATGGAGGTGGGCCGTCTTCGATCACGTAGCCGGCTAGTTCCCAATGTCCGGCGAGCGAGTGCTTACCCTTGGTCGAAAACCCCAGCATCCCATAGCACCCCTCAGGCTGGGTCATGGGGCGAATGCCTTGGAATTGGCCAAGGAGACCGAGGCCGAGCTGTTCAAGATTCGGAAGGGTAAGTCCCTTGGAAATGGCGGCCAGCCGCTGCAGCGTATTGCATCCGGCATCACCGTACGATTCTGCATCGGGCAGTGATCCGATGCCGCAGCCATCCAACACCAACAGCACGATTCGAGTCATCATCGAGGCACTATATCAAATCCATCGGAACGAGCAAGCCAATCTCACCGTCCCGTCAATGCAGCACATGTCCGAGGACAACTCGCAAGGCAGCTCAGCGACCGGTGGCCTGTTCCGCGCGCCATTCGCCCACAATCTTCAGACTTGCGCTGGTGCCGATGCGGTCTGCCCCAGCCTCCAGCAAGGCAGCCGTCGCCTTCCAGTCTCGAACGCCGCCGGAGGCCTTCACTTTCGCCCGTCCGGCAACGGCCTCCTTCATCAGCCGCACGTCTTCCACCGTGGCGCCGGCCTGATTGAACCCTGTCGACGTCTTGACATAGTCCATCCCCGCCTCCACGGCCAGGCGGCAGGCCATGATTTTTTCTTCGCGAGTGAGCAAACAGGTTTCGAGAATGACCTTGTGGTTGACGCCAGGCGTAGCCCGGACGACAGCCGCCATATCCTGCCGCACGAAATCGTAGTCGCCGGATTTCAGGCGGCTGATGTTGATGACCATATCGAGCACCTGCGCGCCATGCGCGACCGCCTCGATCGCCTCCGTCACCTTGGTATGGGTCGAGTGGCCACCGAGGGGGAACCCGATCGGAATGCCGACCTGCACCGCTGTCCCAGCCACTGCCGCGACCGCCTCATCGACGTAACAGGGCGGCACAAAGATGACGACAAATCCCTGCTCCTTCGCCTCGGCACACAGTTGCAACACGTCCGCCTTGGTCGCCTCCGGACGCAGCACCGTGTGATCCAACAGCCCAGGAAGATTGTCATTCCACGACACAAGTCCCATATGCGTAGTCCTTTCAGCTTGTCGGTCTCACTGTTGTGATCGATCACACTGAGGCGAGACGAAGTACAGGTGCAGGCAACGGTAGGTCACGCACCGTGAACAGCGAGGCTTCCTCTGGTGCGCTTCCGGAAGGGCTGCTTCTGATACTTCTCCACAGCTTGATTATGTTCGGCCAGCGTGGAAGAAAATTGATGGGTGCCGTCGTTGCGCGACACAAAATAGAGATACGACGCCTGAGCCGGGAACAATGCCGCACGGAGCGAGTGGGCCCCAGGGCTGGCGATCGGTCCCGGCGGAAGTCCCTGCACGCGATAGGTATTGTAGGGGCTTATGACAGACAGGTCGCGTTTATGAATATTGCCGTCAAACGCCGGCAGCCCGTAGATGACCGTCGGATCGCTCTGCAGGGGAATCTTCTTTCGCAATCGGTTGTGAAAGACCGCCGCAATCAGTTCACGCTCTTCCTTCGAGCCGGTCTCTTTTTCGATGACGGACGCGAGCGTCAATACCTGATGCAGAGACAACTTCATGCGCGTGGCTTGTTCCTGCAACTCGGCGCTCCATACGCGATGGAGACCGTCGACCATGGCCTTGATGACATCACGGGCCTTGGCCTGGCGAGGAAATGAATACGTCTCCGGAAACAAGTACCCTTCCAACGAGTCCGCTTCAATCCCCAGCGTCGCGATAAACGTGCGATCGCGCACCAGCTTTGAGAACTCCTGGACGTCGGTGACTTGCTGTGCCGCAAACACCTCGGCGATCTGCGACAAATTGTATCCTTCAGGAATTGTGACCGGATGCAACACGACTCGACCGGCCAACAGCTTCGCCAGGATCGCCTGCGAGGACATGCTTCCATCTAACTCGTATTCGCCGGGGCGAATTTTTCGATCAATATCCCCGGTTTTGCCGAGGAGGAGGAATGCCCACCGACTACGAATCAGGTGCTCGCCGTATAAGATGCCCGCGACTTGCTGAAAGGTACTGCCGTCTGGAACAACGACAATTTGAGAGGGGGGCTTAGGAAGCCCGCCGGCGACCGGACTCTGAGCCCAGTGCAGCATCAGATACCCCAAGATGCTCAGGAGCATCACAGCCGCCAGTGCCAGACACGCAATCAATCTTCTCTGCATCATCGACTCGTGGTTCGTCAAAAGACCAGGGATCGTCGTGTTGTGAGTCACCCACACCCTGCTCCGGGTGCGACGACGGCTTCTCCAAACTCGCGAGGTAACTCTGGAGCAAAATGGCCGCGGCGATTCGGTCGACGATGCCTTTCCGCTTCCGACGCCCGACATCGGCGGCAATCAAGAGGTCCTCCGCCGCACAGGTCGTCATCCGTTCGTCCCAGGTCACCACCGGGACCGACAAGGCCGGTTCGAGCAACTGGATAAATTCCTCGACCACTTTGGCTGCCGGACCGCTTTCGCCGTCCAACCGAAGCGGCAGGCCGACCAGCACCCGGCCGACCTCGTGCTCGCGCACGAGCTCCTGAATATGTCGGATGTCGGCCTCGGGATTGCGGCGGTAAAACGTCTCCAACGGTTGGGCCGTCCACCCGAGCTCATCGCTCAGCGCAAAACCGATCCGTTTCGAGCCGTGATCGATCGCAAGAATCCGCTGGCCTTTCATCAGTTTACCCTTCCAAGGCCTTTTGGACCAACCCAAAAACTTTTTCGAGCGCCGTATTCAGCCCTTCGGGATTTTTCCCACCGGCCTGCGCCATCTCGGGACGACCGCCGCCGGTGCCGCCGACTTCGACCGCCATCCCCTTGATCAATTCGCCTGCCTTGAGACGGCCCACCAGATCCTTGGTCACCACCACCAGCAACGACACCTTGCCGTCGTTGGCCGCGCCAAGAGCGACCACGCCGCTCCGGAGTTTGTCGCGCAATTGATCGGCGAGCGCCCGCATGCCGTTCACATCGAGGCCATCCGTACGCTGCGCGTGCACTTGCACGCCCTTGATTTCGCGCGCCTGCGCGTCGCCGGACGAGGTACTTGCCATCTTCAGCTTCACCTCTGCCAGTTCCCGCTCCTTGTCTTTTAACTGTTCGCTCAACTTCCTGGTGCGCGCGACGACTTCATTCGGTGCGACCTTGAGAAGATCGGACAGCTCCCGCACATCTGCTTCCAGGCGTTTGAGGGAATCCAATGCCCCGCTCCCGGTCAAACACTCGATCCGCCGCACCCCGGCCGCCACTCCGGATTCTGAGACGATCCGGAACAATCCGATTTCGCCCGTACGCCGGCAATGGGTGCCTCCGCACAATTCCTTGCTGAAGGTGTCGATCTGCACCACCCTCACCCGGTCGCCATACTTATCGCCAAAAAACGCCAAGGCCCCGCCGGCTACGGCATCCTGCACACCCATCACATCCGTCTGTACCGGCCGATCCTGACGGACTTGTTCATTGACGATCGACTCGATCTCGTCGATATCGCGGGAGGAGAGAGGACGGAAGTGGGCAAAATCGAAGCGCAGGCGGTTCGGCGCCACCAGTGAACCATACTGCTTGACGTGCGGACCGAGGAGATCGCGTAGCGCGGCATGCACCAAATGCGTGGCCGTATGGTTACGCGCCGCAGCCTGCCTGGTGCGAGGATTCACAGAAAGCTGGAGCCGTTCGCCTTCACGAATGGACCCTGATATCACCACGCCCTTATGGACGATCAACGTCGGGACCGGTCTGGTGGTTTCACGGATCTCCACTCGCCCGTCGGGGCCGGTCAAAACACCCTGGTCGCCGGCCTGTCCGCCACCCTCCGCATAAAAGGGCGTGACATCGAGCACGATTTCAATATCGTCGCCCTCGCGGGCTTCCTTGATCAGGCGATCACCCTGAAGGAGTGCCTGCACCACGCCCTCTGAATCCAACCGCTCGTAACCGACAAAGGAGGTGGTTCCGACACGCGCGGCCACGTCGCTGAGGACCGGCCTCGCCGTCTCACTCTCGAAGCCCCCCGTCTTTCTGGCGCGTGTCCGCTGCTCTTCGATGGCCGCTTCAAATCCGGTTTCGTCGAGGGCCACCCCTTGCTCACGGCAGGCTTCTGCGATGAGGTCCATCGGAAACCCATACGTGTCGTAGAGCTTAAAAATCTCCGCCCCTTGCAACACCTGTTGCCCCGACGTCTTCACCTTCGAGAGCAGGTCGTTCAGGATCGGCAACCCTTGATCGAGTGTGGCGATAAACCGCTCTTCTTCGCCGCGCGTCGCTTCGGCCACCGTCCCGGCCGCAGGCCGCAGTTCGTGATAGGCCTCACCCATGTGGTCCACGACCGTCGCCGTCAGCTCATGCAGGAATGGCTCGGTGATGCCGAGCAACCGGCCGTGCCGGGCCGCGCGCCGGAGGATTCGACGCAGCACGTATCCCCGCCCTTCATTCGACGGTAACACGCCGTCCGCCATCAAAAAGGTAATCGCCCGAAGGTGGTCGGCAATAACCCGCATGGAACGATCCGCCTGTTCCATCGCGCCGTACTCGGCACCGGCTCGCCGCCCGATTGCGGCCAACAACGGCGCGAACAAATCACTGTCGTAATTGCTGAGCCGGCCCTGTGCGACCGCCGTGAGGCGCTCCAGCCCCATGCCGGTATCGATACTCGGCTTGGGGAGAGGATTGAGCGTCCCCGCGCTATCGCGATTGAATTGCATGAACACCAGATTCCAGATCTCAATGACCCGATCCCCTTCACCGTTCGGCGTGTCGTCGCCCGGCACCGACGGGCCCTGGTCGAAGTGCAATTCCGAACAAGGCCCACAGGGACCCGTATCGGCCATCTGCCAGAAGTTATCCTTTTCGCCACAACGCACGATCCGGTTTGGAGAGACACCGATCTTTCGCCACAGCCGATCGGCTTCGTCGTCTTCGCGAAAGATCGTGATCCACATCCGGTCTTTCGACAGTCCGACCACCGAGGTCAGAAACTCCCAGCCGAATCGGATGGCGTCTTCCTTGAAATAGTCGCCGAAGGAAAAGTTGCCGAGCATTTCAAAGAACGTATGATGACGCCTGGTGTAACCGACGTTTTCGAGATCATTGTGCTTGCCGCCCGCGCGCAGACACTTCTGCACGGTCACGGCCCGCTGATAGGCGCGCGTCTCTTCACCCAGAAACACCCGTTTGAATTGATTCATCCCGGCGTTCGTGAACAGCAACGTCGGATCCGCCTGTGGAATCAACGGCGCGCTCGGCACCGCCCGATGGCCCTGCTGTTCAAAGTACCGGATGAAGGCTCGCCGCAGATCGTTTACACTCTGGCTCATAACTCGTCTAACCCCGTCTCCAAGTCGACTTGCGTGACTTGCTGAATGGTGTCGTCATCAAACCCGCGTTGCCGCAAAAATCTCACCCACTGTAGCGGACGCATGCTCGTCCTGCGCCCCTCTAACGCCCGGCACGCGAACTCCTGTTCGGAAATCGACCGGTAAGCAAGATCTAAGGCCCGCTCCGCCACCCTGTCCTCGAAGCCTCGACCGAGGAGCTCCAGTTTCAGCCGCTCACGCCCCATCGGGCGCCGCCACAACCGAGATTCCGCCCAACGATCGGCATAGGCCTGATCGTTGAGATATCCGCGTCGCTCCAACTCGCGGACAACCGCGTGTCCCTGCGCCGGGCTCGCCCCTTTTGCCTGAACGTACCGCTCGACCTGTGATGCGGTCCGCTCGGCACGGGCCAGGTACCGGATCGCCATGGTCAGGAAATCCGGCGGCGACTCCGCACGTCGTCGTCCACCAGGTCCAGCCGGCATGCCGCTCCCTACGTCGTCGCTCTCGCACTGTGGCCGCGCTTCTCGTCCTGCCGGCTCTCCACCTTGCGCTCGGGTTTCTCGTCTTTGGCCTCTTTGGCATCCGCCTTCTTGTCGGCCCCACGGGCAGGCAGACCCGCGAGTTCGCGCACCTTGCCTTCAATCTCCCTGGCAATGGCCGGATTGGTCTTCAGAAAATCGCGGACGGCTTCCCGCCCCTGTCCCAATCGTTCCCCTTTATAGGAGTACCAGGCACCGGCCTTCTCCACCACGCGCTTCTCCACCCCCATATCGACGATCTCGCCCGACTTGGAAATGCCTTCGGCAAACATGATGTCGAATTCCGCCTGCCTGAACGGCGGGGCCATCTTGTTCTTCACCACCTTCACCCGGACACGGCTTCCGGTGACGTCCTGACCATCCTTGATCGACTCGATTCGACGAATATCCAGGCGCACGGACGAATAGAACTTCAACGCATTGCCGCCGGTCGTCGTTTCGGGGTTCCCGAACATCACCCCGATTTTCATGCGGATCTGGTTGATGAAGATCAAGGTCGTCTGCGATTTGGCGATCGCCGCCGTCAGTTTGCGTAAGGCCTGCGACATCAAGCGCGCCTGCAAACCCATGTGGGCATCGCCCATTTCGCCTTCAATCTCAGCCCGCGGCACCAACGCCGCCACGGAGTCGACGACAATCACGTCGATCGCGCCGCTGCGTACGAGAGTTTCGGCGATTTCGAGCGCCTGCTCGCCGGTATCCGGCTGCGACACGAGCAAGTCGTCGGTCTGCACACCCAACTTCTTGGCATAGGTCAAATCCAGCGCATGTTCGGCATCGATGAACGCCGCCACCCCGCCGGCCTTCTGCGCTTCGGCGATGGCATGCAGCGTCAGGGTGGTTTTACCGGACGACTCCGGACCAAAAATCTCGATGACCCGTCCACGAGGAAATCCGCCCACGCCGAGCGCAATATCCAACCCCAAGGACCCGCTTGAAATTGCCGGCACATCGGCCGGTCGATCCTCGGTCCCCAACTTCATGACCGCACCCTTGCCGTATTGCTTTTCAATCTGAGCCAGTGCCAAGTCCAACGCGCGCTTTTTCTCGTCTTTTTCAGTCATTCGAAACTCCTTCTCGCAACATGACTCGTGAAGTGTGCGTGTCTCGCATGTCGTCGGAAACAACGCACCAGCCGGCCATGAGTTGACCACGCGCCAACCGGACCAGACTCAGACCATGAACGCGGACAGAACAGCGGATTATACCGGACTGAGATGAAAGAAACCTAGCCTGCACGTCCCTCAGTCGACCTCGACGGACGACACATCCACGTGATTCCCCTCAAGCAATCTCGCGAGCCCCCGTCGGTCAGCGCCGTCGCCCGCATGGACGCAGACGTGACCAACGTCAGAAATCCCGCGGAGTACTGTCATAACCGTCACCGCACCAACATACCCCTGACTCAATTTGCTCGATCACGTATGCTCGACTCGTCGTACGCCCGGACGCGTAAGTCCATGAAAACATTTTGGAGACCGCAGAAAATCTACTCTAGTTGTTGCGTCTGAGGCTTCTGAATATCCACATCGAGACGTGTTCTGCATGAACATACCCCTGGCACCAAGATTGCTCTGGATCACCAGTGGTGACCGATTTCCTCACTTGATGCAGGAGGCCTCCATGCCACAACCGCGAATGGATGACGGATTCGGACAGTCTGCCGCACAGCTGCAGGAGCCCGCCGTGCCTAGCCCGCGCGACCTGACATATGACGAAAAGAAAGCGGCCGAAGCGGCGTTCCGTGGCGAGCCGTTTAATCCCGCTTGGTCTGTTGCCGCCGCAACCGTCTACGAAGGGATCGTGTCCGCCATGTGCCGCATGCAGGTGGCCGCACTGACCGAATTAGACGCCGTTCCTGTCCCTGAGGAATGCGTCACCCGTTGAGAGAGCCGCCGGCGATCCGTGACCATCGCGCCCAATGACAGGTCCCGCTCCCGGACCGGATTTCAAACAATTGGGTTCAAGGGGCATTCCCACAGTTGGGTATAGACCGACCCTGTGGGCCGCAGCTGGCTTTTCATCATGACCACCGCCTTGATCTCCAACAGGCCACAGGTCAGGGACTGAGTCAACACCCCACTCTCCGCCAAGACCTGCCCGACCTGCCGTTCCCCTTCTTTGATGCGTGCCAATGTCAGATGCGGACTGAATGGCCGCACGTCCGCCGCCAGCCCCCCGGCCAGGCACACGTCCTCCACCGTCCGAGACAATGCCTGTAATCGTTCTCCCTCGTTCCCCTGCTCCCAACTTTCAGGCGGGCCTGCCCAGAGGACCCTCGGTTGCTGCGATCGGGGAAACGTTCCCAGTCGCGAGAAGGGCACCTCGATCATGCGATGACCGGCCACCGCCTGCGCAAGCCTCACATGCAGCGACTCGATCAGACCTTCCGGTATGTCGCCCAGAAACTTCAGCGTCAGATGCATGGAAGCCGGTTGCACCCAAGTGATGTGCGCCCGCCGATCGACCGTTCGCTCGAACCGTCGCTTGAGGTCCTGCTGGACCGCCGACAAGGCCGCGCGGAGTTCCGGAGGCACCTCAATGGCGAGAAATGCCCGGATCATGCGAGCCTGTGTTGAATCAGCCAACGACGCAACAGATCCAGTGCGGCCTGCGACGCGCGCTGCTTGATGACGGAACGGTCTGCGCCATGGAAGCGAAACTCCTTCGTCATCGCCTTGCCCGGGCCACCGTCGAGCCCCACATAGACCAACCCCACCGGTTTTGTCTCTGTCGCCCCTCCCGGCCCCGCAATGCCGGTCACGCTCAACCCGACGGACACGCCGCTGCGCTCACGGATGCCTCGTGCCATGGCTGCCGCCACCTCCGCACTCACGGCTCCATGCCGATCGATCAGATCCTCAGGCACCCCCACCAACTCGATCTTCGCCCGGTTGCTGTAACAGACCACGATCCGGTCCACATAGGAGGAAGAGCCGGGCACTTGCGTCAACCGATGGCCGATCAGTCCCCCCGTGCAGGACTCAGCCACTGCCAGCGTCATCCGTTGGTCGGTCAACAGGCGGCCGACCACCGATTCCATCGTGTCCGCTTCTTGACCGTACACAATATCGCCGAGCTTCGCGTTGGCTTCTTCGCACAATCGCTCCAGAGCCACGGTGCCCGGTGCATCGGCCGGTCCGGTCAAGGACACCATCACTTCCATAGGAGACGCATAGATCCCCAGTTGGACCGAACTGTGTTGCGGCACCAACCCCGCCAGCTTCTGATCCACAACCGATTCCGGCACACCCGACGTATGCAGCACCCGCCGAATCATCGGCGTCGCCGGCCGCACCT
>WBZT01003143.1_pt1 | contig 11009 bp, 4 predicted proteins | sample 5204241 | NCBI WGS metagenome assembly WBZT01 (sample SAMN12344358, study PRJNA552823) | activated sludge metagenome | biome: Activated sludge suspended growth; feature: Nitrification reactor; material: Wastewater; isolation source: activated sludge from nitrification reactor of wastewater treatment...
CATCGAGTTCCCGCGCGCAGGTCGGGCTCGTGACGTTGATTTCGGTCAGCCAATCGCCGATCACGTCCAGTCCGACAAACAGCAAGCCCATTTCTCGGAGTCGAGGCGCCACCTGCGCACAGATCCAGCGGTCGCGCTCGGTCAATGGCACACCCTCGCCACGACCTCCCGCCGCCAGATTCGCGCGAGTCTCACCCGCTTGTGGAATCCGCGCCAACGCATAGGGAACCGGCTCGCCGTCGATTAACAGAATGCGTTTGTCGCCAGCGGTCACCTCTGGGATGTAACGCTGCGCCATCACCGACCGCCGGCCGTGCGCGGTCAGTGTTTCCAAAATCACGTTCAGATTAGGATCGTCCTGACGCAACCGGAACACCGATGCGCCGCCCATGCCATCCAACGGCTTGACCACGATATCATCCTGTTCATCCAGAAATGTCTTGAGCCGCGCCGGCTCCCGACTCACCAAAGTCGGCGGGCCACATTGCGGAAAGTTCAGGGCGAAAAACTTTTCGTTGGCATCGCGCAGGCTGCGGCACCGGTTGACCACCAGCGTTCCAGCCGCCTCGGCTAATTCCAACAGATACGTGGTGTAGATGTACTCCATATCAAAGGGCGGATCCTTGCGCATTAAAATCACGTCCAGTTCCGCCAATGGAAGATCCCGCTCGCCGCAGAACGTGAACCAACCGTGTTTGTCGTCCTTGACATTCAGCAAGCGAGCCCGGCCAAACGCTTCGCCGCCGCGCGCGTATAGATCGGCCTGCTCGAAGTAATGCAGCTCCCAGTTGCGCGCTTGGGCGGCCAGCAACATAGCAAAGGTGGTATCCTTTTTGATAGTGATGGTGGCGATAGGGTCCATCACCACCCCGAGTTTGAGGGTCATGTTAAGCGAATCCGTGAGGTTGGATGATTCGGCCGAGGCAGATGTCCGGCTGGAGGATCGAGGATCGGTCAACCGTTGCGGGAAAGAACAAGGAGGATGCGGTTTCTATCATGGCGTCATACTCTTGAGTATGCTAAAAGATACGCTAAAAAGATTATCAATCTAGATGCGTGGCTCAGCGTTTCGCATCTAGATCAAGAAAGCCGGCGATCTCCGAAGGGATCGCGTAACGGCCGTCCCGCTCCTAGACTCCGCGATTTGAGGACAGTTAGGTGGCAGATGCGGTAATCACTCCCTCTACGGCGTCACCTCCGCTGCATCCATTCGATGTGCTGCTGCGCTTGGACCAGCATATTCGCGAGCGAGCGCCGCCCACTGCGGCCAGCGCACAGCTGTCGGAGATCAAGGGACAGCTTGCGACGCGTCTCGGTTCCTGGAACCTGCTATTCTCCATGGACGATGTCGCCGAAATCATTCCGCTCCCGCGTGGCATCACTCGGGTGCCGGGCGTCAAACGCTGGCTGCTGGGGATCGCCAACCTGCGTGGCAGGGTTATCTCGGTATCCGACTTGCGGGATTTTGTCGCCGGCCGACCCACGTTGCAATCGCCTACCTGCCAGATCATCGTCGTTCGTGCCGGTGGGTGGGATTACGGTTTATTGGTAGATGAAGTGATCGGGATGCGGCACTTTGGTCCCCAACACCGATTACCGACGCTGGATACCGTGGAGGAAGGCTTGCGGCTCTTCGTCACGGAAGCATTCTGGAGCGACAATCTATGCTGGATGGTGTTCAATACTCGGAAATTGCTGGCGGAGCCTCAATTTTTGAATGCGGCCAGCTAGCGTCATTTTCCAGAATTTCCCCGTTGGGCCAGCGGGTGGAGTGGCTCGGGCTTAGTTCAACGAGAAACAACAATGCGTGATTCGCGAGATCGTCCGGCACAGAAAGGATTATCGGTCACCTACACAGCGCTATTAGGCGCGCTGGTGATCTTCATCGTGCTAATGGGTGTCATCTTCACCACCCTGGAACAGCGGGGCAGGCAGAATGACCTCCATCTCAAGCTCGTCGGCGAGCAGCGGTTCCTGTCGCGCTCGTTGGTGACGGAAGCCCTTGAAGCCGCGCGGGGTAAGGAAGCAGCGTTCGCCAGGCTGAAGGAGGGGCGCGACCGCTTCAGGCAGGTACTCGATGGCCAGAAAAACGGCAGTCCTACCTTGGAACTGCCCCCCGCGCCGGCGGAAGTCCGGTCGCAGCTGGACCAGCTAGAAAGCCGTTGGGGGCCGATGGAAGCCGACATCGATGTGATATTGGCCGGGCGCGGGCCGATCATGGCTGCCAGCAATTTCGTGCCGCTATTGGAAAGTGCGCTCACCCAGATCGTCACGATCTCCGACGAGGTCGCTAAGAGTCTGGCAAACAACCGCATCGATCCCCGGCAAATTTATCAGGTCACCAATCAACTGGTGCTAGGGCAACGGATCGAAAGCGATCTGAAACGGATGTTAAGCGAGGGCGGCGCCGGCACTGCCGCCGCTGCCGACCGGTTCGGCCGCAACGTCAATTTATTCGGCCGGATCTTGAGAGGCATGCGGGATGGAGATGCCAAGCTCGGCATCGACCGAGTCACTCTTCCTGACAGTGGGAGCAAGGTGGTCGATCTCGCCGAGCGATTCAAGTCGCTGGAAACCGAAGCCACTCGCATCGCCGATTCCGCACCCGAATTGGTCAAAGTACAAAACGCCGCTCAAGGCGTTGCCGAGAAAGGCGATGCCTTACTGGAAGCGAGCACCAAGCTGCTTGACGCCTACTACCAGAGCAGCCGTCAGTTCAGCTTGTTCGGCATCCACTTGAATTATCAGATCGCCTACCTGTTCGGTGTTCTCGCCCTCATCCTGTTGCTGGTACTGGTCTACCTGCAAAATCGGGAAAGCCGACAGCGTTTGCTGGAAACCGAGCAGCGCAAACAGGACACCGAGGACCAGAACCGTCGTAACCAGGATGCGATCCTGCGCTTGCTCGACGAACTCGGTAACCTCGCCGAAGGCGATCTGACCGTACAGGCCAGCGTCACTGAAGATATCACCGGCGCCATCGCTGATTCCATCAACTACGCGATCGAAGCGCTGCGTGACCTGGTATCGACCATCAACAACACTTCGGGGCTGGTCGCGAGTGCCGTGCAGGAAACCAGCGCCATCGCTGACCGACTGGCCAAATCCAGCGAGATTCAAGCCCGCCAGATCGACAACGCCAGCGCGACCGTCGTGCAGATGGCGCAATCCATGGACGACGTATCATCGAAAACCGCCGCTTCCGCCGAGGTGGCCGAGAAATCGGTGGGCATCGCACACGAGGGCGGTGATCGGGTGCGTCGAACCATTCACGGCATGAACGCCATCCGCGAACACATTCAGGACACCTCCAAGCGCATCAAGCGCTTGGGTGAATCCTCGCAGGAAATTGGCGATATCGTGGCATTGATCAACGATATCGCCGATCAGACCAACATCCTGGCGCTGAATGCCGCGATCCAAGCCTCGGCGGCAGGCGATGCCGGACGCGGCTTCGCGGTGGTCGCCGACGAAGTACAGCGACTCGCGGAACGGTCCAGCAACGCCACCAAGCGTATCGAAACGCTGGTCAAGACCATTCAGGCCGATACCAATGAGGCGGTCATCTCCATGGAGAAGAGTACGTCCGAAGTGGTCGGCGGCGCCAAGTTGGCCGAGAAAGCCGGCGAGGCACTGGAAGAGATCGAAAAAGTCTCCGCCAACCTGGCGGAACTCATCGACGAAATCTCCAAGTCCGCCGGTCGGGTTTCGGAAATGGCCTCGCGGGTATCGAGTGCCATGGTTTCCATCAACGAAATTACCGGACAGACCGCCGAAAGTAGCGTAGGGACTGCATCCGCCATCGGCAAATTGAATCAGCTGGCGCGAGAGTTGCGCCAAGCAATTGCCGATTTCCGGCTGCCCGCTTGAGTCATCTCGTTAGAGACGGGATGCGTGAGGCAAACCGTCGTCGTCCCGATCAACCCGGTTCCGGCCGGCAAGGGTCCACCGGGGGGGATGTCGGCATGGAGGTAGCGCAATGATTTCGCGTCGTGTCGCCGATCACCCGCTGGGCGCTCTCAATGACGACCTATCGCTGGCCTTGCAACGGATTCAGTTTGACCTGGATGCCTATCAACAGGAGCCGACCGAATCCACGCCACTGGAGGCGATGACCAACACCATCGGCCAGATTCGGGGTCCACTGGTTACACTAGAACAGCGCAAAGCAGTTACTCTTCTCGACGAAATGCGCCTGCTCACCGTGGGGTTGATCAAGGGCAAGCTCCCCGCCTCTTTCAATCCGACCGTGCTGCGACAGGCCGTCACCTGCCTGGCCCACTATCTGGAATCCTGCCTGATTCCTGGCGCTCAACCAGCAGACAGCACATTGGTCGAGATGATCGATACCCTTCGTCGAGCGCGCCAGCAGGATGTACCGAGCACTGCCACTGTCAGCAAAGTGCCGATTGTTTCGTCTGATGTGACCCGAGAGAGCATTCTGGACGAGCTGAAGCAACTACGGAAGACAGTTGCCGACGCTCCAGAGAGCGTTGTCGAACAGCCCGAGATATGGGAGTCGCTGCAACGCGAACTGGTGACCGTGCACCGCATGTTGGCCGGACAGGAATGGACACGAGCAGCCTTGGCTTCCGAGCGGTTGGGGCGGATCGCTGGCGCCCTGGCCACCGACGCCGAACATTACCGGTTGCTCGCTATCGGCGTCTTTGGAGAGATCTTCGTCGCGCTGTGCCATTATCTGGAGCCGTTGGGCAACGAGCGCCCTGCCGCCGGCACGGTTTTAAATGAGGTGGAAAACTACCTGACACAATTGGAGACCCTGCTTGCGTTGCCAGCGCGATCCGAGCCATCAACGTCCGATCTGGCTCTCGCCCCAACCCACTCGGTCGATTCGATGGGAAATTCCATTGCCGTGCCCGACCTTCCCTTGATTCTGACCGGGCCATCCGATCACCAAATACCGGTTGCCGACTTGGCTCCAGCTGTCGAGTTGGAGCTGGAGCTGGAGCTGGAACAAAAACCGGTCATACCGGACGAAACATTGTCCAGCGGACTACCGACGCCCGATCTCGGTGAATACCCTAATTTCGCCCTCGATTCCGTCCCGCCGGTTGCCAGCGAAGAGATCGATTTGATCGATTTGCTGGACCTGAAGGAGGCCGATCCGGAGTTCATCGAAGTTTTTCTGGAGGAAGCACGGGGAGAATTGATCGCCATTCGGGAGCAGTTGATCAATTGGCGGAGCAATTTCAACGATCGCGATGCGCTGACCACGATTCGCCGGGCTTTCCATACCCTCAAGGGTAGCGGCCGCATGGTCGGCGCGACTGTGATCGGTGATTTTGCCTGGGAATACGAGAATCTGCTCAATCAGGTTTTGAGCGGAACGCTGAATCCGAGCATGGCCCTTTGCGATGCTATCGCGGCGGCGGTTTCAGCGCTGGCGCCGCTCGTGGGCGAAATTCCGCCACGGGGTGGCGAGCTGGATGTCTTGCCGACCTTGATCGCCCAAGTGAAAAATCTGCCTTTCACCCAGGCGGAGGAAGCGGTCGCACCGCCGGCAGCCCCTGTCGAATCTACCGCGACCTCGCTCTTGATGCGGAGAACACTGCGACCCGCCGCACCACCGCCGGTCATATCGCCGCCAGCGCCCGCCACACCGCTAGCGAGCGCGGCTGTGGAAATCGATCCAGAATTTCTGGAAGTCTTTCTGGAAGAGGCGCGCGAGGAACTGGACCGCATTCGCGAACAACGAATCGTCTGGCAGCGCAATCTCACCGACCACGAAGCCTTAACCACGATTCGTCGGGCCTTTCATACGCTTAAGGGTAGTGGCCGCTTGGTCGGCGCGACCGAAATCGGCGAATTTGCCCTGGAATTCGAAAACCTGTTGAACCGGGTTTTGAGCGAGGAACTACCCGCGTCCACCGCGATAGCCGACTTGGTCGGCGAGGCTGCGAACGTGTTGGATCGCCTGGTCGGCAACGAACCGGTCACCGACCAAACCAAGCCTATGATGGCAGCCTTGGTCGAGCAGGCTCGCACACTATCGCCAGCTGTCTTGGCCGACACCGCATCCACGCCGCCTGCCTCTGTTCAACCGCCGGAAGTGGTTCTGCCATCTGTCCCCGCTCAGCCGGCCGAGGTCGCTCTACCGCCCGCGCCTACCCAACCGTCCGAGGTCGTGCGGCCAGCACCCGCTCAAACGACTGGGCAGGTTCCGCCACCTGTGGTTCCAGAGCAGGCCGCGACGTCGGATTTGGAACTGGCACAGGTTTTCCAATACGAAGCGACCGAAATCCTCGATGCCAGCGATCTCATTCTGCAACGACTGGCGACGGAAACCGATCAAACGGTATTGTTGAACGACCTGCGGCGGAACATGCACACGCTCAAGGGCAGCTCGCGCTTGTCGGGCCTGCTCTCCATCGGCGACTTGGCACATGCCGCCGAATCGGTGCTGGACGCGCTCAGTAAAACCGCGGGCCGTGCCTCGTCAGTGGTACTCGACGCCCTGCAACAAACCGTGGATTACTTGAACCGGATGGTGGCGGAAGCCGCCGGTGGTGCCAGTCCGGCTGCCGCGACCAAAACGATCAGCGGCTTACATCGCCTGGCCGATGCCCTTGCCGCGGGTGAACCGATCACCGAATTGTCCCCGGTCTTGCTGGCCGTCGAACCGATGCCAGCAGAGCCGATCAGCAAGCGGCGGGCAGCAACCCCACCGTCCGAGCCCGCCGCGTTCCAGACCATGACCGAACTGGATCAGGAGTTGGTACAGGTCTTCCAGACCGAAGCCAGCGAGATCCTCGACTCCAGCGACGCTATTTTGGCGCGCTTGCGCGGTGACCCGACCAGCACCGAACTGCTGAATAACTTGCGCCGCGAGATGCACACGCTCAAGGGCGGCTCGCGGATGGCCGGCTTCATGACGGTCGGCGAGTTGGCTCACGCCGCCGAATCGGTACTGGACGCACTCGGCAAGGGTACGCTGAAGGGATCGTCACGGATAATGGACTTGATTCAGCGTGCCTTGGACGGCCTGCACCAGATGTTGGCTGGCGTACTCAGCGGCGCTCAACTGCCCACGCAGCGGGAATTGATCGAGGAATTGCATGGCGTGCTCGGTGCCAGGCCCATCGAGCGCTCCAAACCACTATTGCCGGCGGTGACCGCGACCCTGACCGCCGCAGCCGCAGCCGCAGCCGCAGCCTCGGCGACCCAGTCCGCCGAGAAACCTGCTGCCGCATCGGCCGTCGATAGCATCCGTGTGAGCGCCACCCTGCTGAACACCCTGGTCAACCAAATGGGTGAAAGCAGCATCTTCCGCGCCCGAATCGATCAGGGCGTCAGCGCGATGAGCTTCAACCTCAACGAGCTGGAGCAAACCATCGTGCGCTTGCGCCGACAGGTGACGAATTTGGCTACCCAAGCCGAGGCGCGCATTCAATCGCGCCACGATCAGGATGCCAAGACACATCAACTGGAATTCGATCCGCTGGAGCTGGACCGTTTCACCGAGCTGCAACAAGTCAGCCGGTCGCTGATGGAGGTCGCCGACGATCTGAGCAATATCGGCAACGCGCTGGGCGAGCATGCCCGGGAAGTCTCCTCATTGCTGGACCAGCAGGGCAAAGTCAACAAGGAGATTCAGCAAGGTTTAATGCGCACCGGCATGGTCCGGTTCGGCGGTATTGTCTCCCGGTTGCGGCGGGTGGTCCGACAATCGGCCCAGGAATTGGGCAAGCGGGCGGAATTGCTGGTCGGCGGTGAGGATGCGGAAGTCGACCGCAGCGTGCTGGAAAATATGATCGCCCCCCTGGAGCACATGTTGCGTAACTCGCTGGCGCATGGGATCGAGCCACCGGAGCTGCGCCGGGAACGCGGCAAACCCGAGATCGGGACCATCACCCTGAGCCTGCGCCGGGAAGGGGCGGAGTTGGTGCTGGAGTTGAACGACGACGGCAGTGGTCTCAATTTCGACGCCATCCGGGCCAAAGGTGAGGAAAAGGGTCTGTTATCGCCCGGACAGCCGGTCACCGACGAGGAATTAATCGCGCTGCTGCTGCGTCCCGGGTTTTCCACCGCGACCTCGGTTACCCAGATTTCCGGGCGAGGCGTTGGGATGGATGTCGTCAGCGAAGCCATCCGGGCCATGCGTGGTGCCTTGCTGATTCAAACCGAAGCCGGCCAAGGTACCCGCTTCACCATTCGCCTGCCGTTCTCGCTGGCGGTGACCCAAGCGTTGCTGGCGCGAGTGGGTGAATCCCTTTTCGCTATCCCTCTGCTGAGTATCGAATTAGTCACCCGGCTCAAGGAGAGCGAGTTTCAGGCGTATCTGTCCGGTGATCCGGTTCACCATCGCTACAACGAGCGCAACTATCCGATCCACAATCTGGGCTTGCTGATCGGCGGTGGTCAGATTCCGTCGTTCGATGAAATCGTGGATCGCCGGCCACCGACCCTCCTATTCCGCAGTGCCGAGGCCAGCGCGGCCTTGCAGGTCGAAGCCGTGCTGGGCAATCGGGAAATCATCGTCAAGCCAGTCGGGCCTCAGTTCAACGGTGTACCCGGTATTTCGGGTGCGACGGTGCTGGGCGATGGCCGGGTCGTGGTGGTGCTGGAATTGGCGGCGCTGGTGCGTAACATCGGCTCCCAGGCTCAGAAACAGGCGGAAAGTCGCGCGTTGCGGGTGGCGCGACTGGAAACCCGGCAGGAGAAGATCAACGTCATGGTGGTCGACGACTCCATCACCATGCGCAAGGTAACGGTGCGCATCCTCGAGCGGCACAATATCGCGGTCACCACCGCCAAGGATGGTCTGGACGCGGTCGCAATGTTGCAGACCCAGGTTCCCGATCTGGCGATCCTCGATATCGAGATGCCGCGCATGGACGGATTCGAGGTTTTGGCTCACGTCCGCAATCAGCCGCACTTGCGCAACATGCCGATTATCATGGTCACCTCGCGCGGCGGCGAAAAGCATCGCGAGCGGGCCATGAAGCTCGGTGTCAACGACTATCTGACCAAGCCCTATCAGGAAGAGCAGTTGATGCACTCGATCCGCGAGATTCTCGGTGAACGCGCCCTGGATCTGATCACTTGAGGTGCGCGGGATCGGGCCTCCGACCGTCGAACCGATTCTCGCGCCGCACGTCACGGATACCGTTATGGAAGCTTCGAATCTTCGTTGTTTGTTGATCACGGTGCAAGGTGGCCAAGCCATCCTGCCAAGCAGTGTCGTGGTCGAGGTGCTGCCCTTCGCATCGCCGTTGGGAATCGAAACGGCACCGCACTGGGTGATTGGTGCCATCCTATGGCGTAATCTGACCACACCACTGGTCAGCCTGGGGCGTTTGATCTTTCGGGTGCAACCCGAATCCGATATCAATTCCCGCATCATCATCGTCAATACCTTGGGCAACGATTCCCGTTTGCCATACTTCGGGATTGTGGGCACATCGGCGCCACGACCGATCAACCTCCGGCGTGACGAGCTGCAACCGAACGGGGAGATCGACGATGAGGATTTGTACTTGCCCGGAATACTGAGCTGGGCGCGCTACCAGAACCAACCGATCATCATTCCAGACCTGGAAGCCATCGAAGCGGTGTTGAAACCCCTGATTCGCCGGGCTTGACCCGAATGCGGGCTTTCCGGTCACAGCGCCGATGCGGCTAAGCAAGATCAAACTGGCGGGGTTTAAGTCATTCGTGGACCCCACGGTGTTGCATCTGCCCAGCAATCTGATCGGCATTGTCGGCCCGAACGGTTGCGGCAAATCCAACATCATCGACGCCGTGCGCTGGGTGATGGGCGAAAGCTCGGCCCGTAGTCTGCGCGGCGAAGCCATGACCGACGTGATCTTCAACGGCGCGGCCAATCGTAAGCCGGTCGGGCAGGCATCCATCGAACTGGTCTTCGACAATCATCAGGGCCGCATGGGCGGTCCCTGGGCCAGTTACGCCGAGATCGCGATCAAACGATTGGTCGGTCGCGACGGGCAATCCAGTTATTTTCTCAACGGCACTCGCTGTCGCCGCCGCGACATCGCCGATATTTTTTTGGGCACCGGACTGGGGCCGCGCAGTTACGCCATCATCGAGCAAGGCATGATTTCACGGGTGATCGAGGCCAAGCCCGAGGAGCTGCGGATTTTTCTTGAAGAGGCCGCCGGCATTTCCAAATACAAGGAACGCCGCCGCGAGACCGAAACCCGTATCCGTCACACTCGCGAGAACCTCGAACGGCTGAATGATGTACGCGATGAACTGGGCCGCCAGCTTCAGCACTTGCAGCGGCAGGCGCGGGCCGCCAGTCAATATCGCGAGTATCGCGCCGAGGAGCGGCGCCTCCGAGCGGAATTATTGACCCTGCGCTGGCGAAACCTGCGCGCCGACCTACAAGCGAGTGAACAGGCATTGCACCGGCAAGAGACGGTACTGGAGGCGATACTAGCCGAGCAGCGGCAGCTGGAAGCCCGCCTCGAAGCTGGGCGCATCCAGCGCGCGGAACTCAGCGACGCCTACAACGACACCCAAGGACGCTATTATCAAATCGGCGCGGAAATCAACCGGCTTGAACAGTATCTCCAACACCAACACGAGCTGCGGCGGCGACGCGAGGACGACTGGCGTCAGGTCGCGATGGCGCTAGAGCGCATCGAGGCACAACGGACGCAAGATCGGACGCAACAAACCGAATGGGCGCAGGAGTTGGTCGTCGCCGAGCCGGAACTGGCGCAAGCGCTGGCTGCGGAGGCGGCTGCGGAGGCAGCACTGGCCGTCGTTGAGCTGGCCTTGCGTCAAGACCAAGCCGATTGGGAGGCGTTTGGCCGGCGCAATAGCGAAGCCCAGCGGCAGATCGAGGTCGAGCGCACCCGGATTGAGCATCTGGAGCGGCAACTGGTACAAGGCGAACGACGCCTGGATCGGCTACAACACGAACAGGAGCAGTTAAACGCCACTGATCTCGACAGCGCGCATGCCAACTTGCGATCCCTGGAACAGGAGATCGCCGTAGCCTTACAGCAGGATCAAGAACGTTT
>WBZT01003147.1_pt1 | contig 11002 bp, 8 predicted proteins | sample 5204241 | NCBI WGS metagenome assembly WBZT01 (sample SAMN12344358, study PRJNA552823) | activated sludge metagenome | biome: Activated sludge suspended growth; feature: Nitrification reactor; material: Wastewater; isolation source: activated sludge from nitrification reactor of wastewater treatment...
GCGTGTTTTTAGTAACCGGCTGATAAATGAGTGTATAGTACGTTGATTCCACGGTGCGGAAATCCGGCTCGAAGGTTCCGCCGTGGCAGCTGGGGATTGCACATTTTGGCGCGAAAATATCACGGTGCAATCCGGCTATACTATTCGGATCAATAGAAGATCCGCTGCCACCACCGGTATTCGTATCCGCATTGGGAAACGGATCCTCTGACTTTTGACAGGAAGCCATCGCCACGATCACAGCGAGGCCGGCAAATTGAAACAGTTTTCTAACGACTGGCATAGGAGAAACCGGGGTTTAGTTTGTGAATGCCTGATACAAGGGAACTCCTGGGAGATAACCGGAAGGGATAGCAGGATAGAATCCGAGAATATGCGCGATGGTGGGCAACACATCGATGCTTTCTCCGGTGACGGACGTAATTACATTTTGCTGAATCACTTTTCCGGCAGGACCTGCAACAAGGCAGAAAATCTCTTTTGACATATTATCGGAATGATCGAGGCCATAACGTCCATACTGATCCACAATTGAATTATGTTCAAGATTCCGACCGATTTCAGGCACCACAATCAGCACTGTATCATTTGCCATTCCCGGTGTATTCTGAATGGTATTCCAGAGATGGCCGACCGCATAATCCGCCTTACGCAGATTGCTGCAATACTCTGTGAAATCGCTGTGTCCGGCATCTACTCCGGTCATGTTCACCACAAGGAGCTCAGGGCTGAAATTCCTGATAATTTCTTCCGCAAAGAACATATTATACATATCACTGTTCATGCTACTCCCGATATTCCAGGGATCCCATAGCTGGTTATTCTTCTGACGAGTTGCCAAACTATTACAGAATGACTCCATTAAAACCCTGTCGGATTCATTGTTGAAAACAGATGAAGGCATTTGTACCACGGGATCAATGAAAGATTGATTCAAAAAATCGCGCATCGTGCCAATCTTCTGCCGCTGAGACATATTAAAAGTCCTGCAGAGATCAATCGGCTGATAATTACCAGCAGTAAAAATGTTGAGCGGGCTAAAAAAGTTGGCTCCGTATTGCGGACCATAATCACTGTTCAGGCTGAACGTCAGGTTTTCATTTTCACCCAGATGATCGGACACCCACCACGCATTGGTAGCAGAATTTAATGGAGTATTATGTTTCCGGTAGTACTCAAAAATCGTCGGATACTGCGCCGGCTGGTTAAAACTCACATCGTAGCCAACATACCGGCCTGTAATCGCTGTAAAATGCCCCTGATAATGCCCTGACGCACTGCTGCCATACCTGAACCCTTTGAACAAGGTTCCATATTGTTGAAGCGGTGTGCTCAATACCGGAGCCGGCACAGCGTCCAGTCCGGGAAGTATATCCGAGGAAATCGTTTCATTCCCTGACAGCAAATTGGGCATGAGGTTTCCTTCCGCCTTGTCGATTGATTCAAAATTCCTGACACCACCGGCATACAAACAGAGCACCACATGATTGGCAATGCGTGTTCCTGTTGACGCAAAGAGGCGACCGGACGGGAGAATATATGGAGCCGCGAAAGCTCCTGCCGTCGCCAATCCAAGTGACTTTACAAATGATCGTCTGTTCATCTTATCAGAAATAACGGTATTCTTCAGCACTCATAAACGCATAATAAACCATAGCTGGTGAGAGGGTGGTATCCTGAACAATCTGCTGTTCGATGGTCCATCGTTCCAGATCAGAAGGTTCTCTTTTATAAAAACCGGTATAGGCATCTCTCACAAACTTTGTCACATCCGCACGCATGCTTGCGGCATCGGGTACATGCGTGGAGCGGCGCAGCAGATCACGGATCACCATATCGCGCATCAGCTCTTTATCTGAAACAGCAGCATAGCACACCATCGTTTCATCCAGTTCTGCCGATGACATCTGCTTTTTCAGCAGGTCAGCAAATGCACCTGACACAAACTGTCTGTCGGACTTCAGTGCTTTCTTGGTACCACCCTGAATGTTCACCACCACCGGATTCACCTCATAGATCGGCTCCGGTTTGGTGCAGGCTGCGAACAGCAACATTCCGGTCATAGCCATCAACTGATGCCATTTAATATCCACGCAGAAATTCATTTGACAGGAAGAGTTTACGCATTGTTGTTAAATGGTTTTTATGGCTGACGAACCAGTTGGTATAATCAAGCAACTCGGCGGTAGTAGGTTCACGGAAAATGAGATTACGGAATATTTCCCTGACTTGCCCTTCGCAAAAAGAACGGGAAGAAAAGAATATGTTAAAGAAATCGGTATCACTCGTTCCGGTCTGAAGAAACAGCACACCCGGATTACCATACATCATGGACGTTACATTATCCAGTTCTTCATCAAGCGGCATCCGCAGCAGGAAAAACCCAAAAACCGATTCGACCCAGGTTTCACCTGAACCATTTGCCCAGCTAAACAACACTGACGATGTCATTCGCTTTTCCACCTCAATCAGATTAATGGTACCATCCATAAACTGTTGCTTCGCATCGCGCAAAGCTTCCATCCTCGACAATTCAAGCCTGAGCCGTGTAACATCAACTGCATTTGCAGGATCGCTGATTTCAAACTGCAGATCTTCTATAACATTATTAATATCCTCGGCAGAAGCACCGTCAAGTAACTGCTCATTACGGATATTATAATAATTCGATTTAGCAGCGGCGGTATACATCAGTTTATCGACAAAAGCAGCCCTCGAACTATTGGAGCAGTTTTCCAAAGCCAGCGCCCTGATTTCCGCATCCATCAATGAATCACCCGGCGACACACCTTCTGTAGCCAGATACACTTTTTGCACAAACTGACGGATCTGTGTCAGCGAAACAGTCGGATCGGACATTGCCTCATTACCGGGAATGATTTCAGATTCCTTTTTACAGGAAGTAAAGACCAGGGCGGTCAACAAACCGATATATACGAATCCCTTCACATCAACAAAGTTCGTTCAATGCGTGGGCTAAATCAGACCGAACAAGCAAAGACCTTACAAAAGGTTGTTGAAGCCAGGACTAAAAATGTGTGATTCTTACAAACTGAAAAAAGTCATCACCTGCAGATCAGAGCTTTGCCACTGCACCACCTTCGTACAACTGTTTCGCATATTTGGCAGAGGGAGAACTGATGAGTGGCCCCAATCCCAGTTTGTTCCACACTTCATCGATGCGGCTAATCGTTGCTTCATCTGAAGCCAGAATATTGGGCCAATCACGATCAAAGCCATCAAATTCTTTCACTTTACGGGTACCATCGAAGGCGACATGGTTCACTTCACCGGGTTTTGTTGCTTTCACCTCCACATGATCCCTTTTCGGATCCACATTATTTGAAAACCGCCAAACTGCATCGGCCAGATAGGATATATCCATCGTGTGCTCCAGGAAGATCAGCACTTTTGTATCAGCAAATGCCGTTGTTTTCAGTAATTGCTGTGCCAGCTCTTCCACATGTCCCTTCCGGTTTTTCTCTATCGCAACAAACACAATCGGAATTCCGGCATCCAGCAAGCGCGTATTCACAGCCTTCAGTTCGGGAAAATTTCTCACTTCTTCATCGATGAGGGATATTGCATTTTTCAGCTGCTGTACATCAACTTCTCCGGAGCTCTCGCCCGGCGCGAGTTCCTCCTCCATCTTCTGCGTCGCATCGACCCCCATCTTTCCACCAAAAGCCATGCGCGAACAACTATGATCAAGAACATCTGTCGGGCCTTGCGAATAGGTTATGTCACGCAGCGGATCCACATGCTTAGAAATATACTGCGCAACTTCCAGCGAATCATGAATATTCACATCCCCATCTACCACGATCATCATTTTGGTAAACATCATTTGACCGGCACCCCAGAGTGAATTCATCACCTTCAGTGCCTGACCCGGATAATCCTTCCGGATTTTTACGATCACCAGATTGTGAAACACCCCTTCTACCGGCAATACCATATCAACGATTTCAGGCACGGCTGTCATTTTAATCGGCGCGAGGAAAATCCGTTCGGTCGCCTTACCAATCCAGGCATCTTCCTGCGGAGGAATGCCAACGATGGTACAGAGATAAACCGGATCTTTTCGGTGAGTGATCGCCGTTATATGGAAGCGGGGATAAAAATCGGCCAACGAATAATAACCTGTATGATCACCGAAAGGTCCTTCAAGGATAAAATCTTCGTCTGGATCCACATACCCTTCAATCACAAAATCCGCATCCGCCGGCACCGACATATCGATGGTGAGACATTTCACGAGTTCCACTTTTTTCTTACGGAGAAAACCGGCAAGAAGAAACTCATCTACCCCATCCGGCAAAGGAGCAGTGGCTGCATAGGTATATGCAGGATCGCCGCCGATGGTAACGGCTACGGGCATCCGTTGTCGCAGTTTTTTATATTCATTAAAGTGGCGGGCCGACACCTTATGACGGTGCCAGTGCATGCCGGTCATGGTTTTTTCAAATACCTGCATGCGGTACAAGCCCACATTCCGTATTCCGGTATGCGGATCGCGTGTCTGAATAACCGGCAAGGTTACGAAGGGACCGCCATCTTCCGGCCAGCAAGTGAGCACCGGAAGCTTTGTGATATCCGGATCCTTCATCACCACTTCCTGGCAAGCGCCACGTCCGCTGGATTCCTTAGGCATCCAGGAGGCGATTTCGCCCAGCTGGGGAAGCATTTTCAGCTTATCCATAAACGAATGTTTCGGCCCGGTAAGCGTTTTAAAAAGGCCTTCAATTTCATGGGCGATATCGTCCAGCTTTTCAACTCCCAGTGCCATCGCCATCCGCTTTTCGGTGCCCATTGAATTAATGAGGACCGGAAAGTCAAAACCGGTATTCTCAAACAACAGGGCCGGACCATATTGCTTCGAAATGCGATCAGTGATTTCTGTTATTTCAAGACGTGGATTTACGTATTCCCTGATTCGCACCAGTTCACCGGCGTCTTCAAGTACTTTTATGAAATGCTGCAGATTCTTATATGCCATATCATCAACACCGTTACAACAGCGTATATAAGCGATTAGTTTTTATCAGGTAAAAAATTCGTATTCGTAACGGTGAGCCAGGTGGGTGTCGCGGCCGGCACGGGTCAGATCCGTTTCATAAACGGTTTCATAGACTACCAATCCGGATTCATCATAATCCATACGGTTACGTGAAATCACGAAACCATTTTCATCCGACAACGACTCTTCCAGCAAACGCCCCTGATCATCGTATTCATACAACGAAATCCGGGTATAGAACCCTTTGGAAATCCTGCGCGATAAGCGACCGTTCTCATCATATTCTGATTTCACTGAGGACACTGCTTTATTCTCCGGGTTGTATTTCAGGAGAGACACCTCTTTGCCATCTTCATTATAGGCATATTCCAGACGACTTACCATTTTACCATCACCATCACGCTCCTCCTCCTGAACCAGCAGGCCTTTTTCATTATACATGAACAGATATTGTTTCTGTTTACTGTCGGCCTCTTTAAGATTCTTTTTCACCAACTGTTGCCTGTCGTCATATTCAAGTTCTTCCCTCGATTCAAATTCACCATCTGCATCGTGACGCAGCACTTCCAATGGTAACCCGTGCGTACCGATCACATATTCCACCTTCTCGCCGGGATCATCTCCATAAAACTTCACAATCATCACCGGATGGCCACTTCCATCTCGGGTTGTTACGAAACGTTCGACAATACCATCTAACGGCATTTCCATTACATGCTCCACCAAATGACCCTTTTCATCATAACGGTAAATATGCATTTCCTCTGGTTCACCATCATCATCGAATTTCTGTTCAGAAATCAACAGATTCCGGTTATCATATTCAGCCTGCAGCGAAAGCATTTCGCTGGCTTCAGAATCATTTTCGCTGCCTCGTAAAATCGATCGCAACGGACTAGTGTATCTTTTAATCGTTTTTATGGTTTCCCTGGTCATTCTTTCTGAATTTAGGCAAAGGTAAGATAGTTGGGCCAGGTCGTCGGGTTTTAACAGAAAGGATATAGATATCAATCGCAACCATAGAGACACCTATCACCCATTTCACCCAAAGAGGGTCCACCATAAACAGAATACTGAACGAAAGCGAAACCGTCACCAATGAAACGGCCAACACCTTGGTTGACAACCTCATTCCTTTCCCTTTTTTCCAGTCCATGATCTGTGGACCAATAACCGGATGAGATAAAATCCGGCGAAGCAATTTGGGAGAACTCTTGGCAAAGCAGAAGGAGGCAAGAATAAAAAACACCAGGCCAGGCATCAGCGGGAGAATGACACCGGCAATTCCAAGACCGGAAAAGACGAACCCAAAAGTTAGCCATACCGGTTTAGGGAGTTTAATTCTGTTCAATAGCATGCAGGTAAAACGGCAATGACATTCAATGAGGCAAAGGTAACAACGGTGCTCATAACAAACTGATCAGCGCCCAAAGAATGTCGTCCCTACACTTTTTTTTTCACCAAATCCTGACCCGGCCTTAACAATTCTATTAAAATCCATATCTTAACCGTCTATTAACCACGCAATTTATCCATCCCTATGAAAAAATTTACATTGGTGATACTGCTGCTTGTCAGTAGTATCCTCAGGGCACAACCTACCCTGAAATCTGAAAACATTCCGCCTGCATGCGCCAGTGATTACCTGTTAAAAGGCAAGATGGCCAAAGACCCTTACTACCGAAACAGCATGCGGCAAATGAATGAACAGCTGTACCGGCAAGTGTTAAATTCAGTTACCAACCGGCAAGCCACATCCGTTTACACCATTCCTGTGGTCGTACACATCATCCACAACAACGGACCGGAAAACATCAGTGATGCGCAGGTAAATACGGCTATCCAGTACCTGAACGAGGCATTCTCAAATACAGGATTCTTTCAAAACCTGAATGGTGTAAATACAAATATTCAGTTCTGCCTTGCCTCCCGTGATGAAAACGGAAACTACACTACCGGAATAAACAGGGTCGTTTCATCGCTTACAAATATGATCTCTGAAAATGATGACGATACGTTGAAGAACCTGATCCGGTGGAATCCTTCTTTCTATCTGAACATTTGGGTTGTAAACTCCATCACTTCACTTTCGGGTGGAGCCGGGGTTGCCGGATATGCCTACCTGCCGGCCTCACATGCCAATCCAGAAGACGGCATTGTAAACGAAGCTTCCTACTTCGGAAATAATCCGGATGCCACGAAAGTGCTGATTCACGAGGCGGGGCACTACCTTGGATTGTACCACACCTTTGAAGGAGCATGTCCGAATGGCAATTGCCTGACCGATGGTGACAGGGTATGCGACACACCACCTGATCAGAGTACAGCTGCTGTTGGTTGTCCGCTAACGGCGAATACATGCAACACGGATGACGATGACCTGAGTGTAAATAATCCGTTCCGGCCAGTGAACATGGGAGGTTCGGGTGACCAAAACGACCAGATTGAAAACTACATGGATTATGGACTTAAAAGCTGTCAGGTGCAGTTTACGCAGGGCCAAAGCGATCGGATGCAAGCTGCCCTCACGGGCATCCGAAGCAGTTTACTGCAATCTGTCTCCTGTCAGCCGGCGTGTCAAAATCCCCTTACGGTCAATTTTAACATGAGTGCCGCAAATGTTACCATTGGCGGGAGTATCAACTTCTTCAACGCAACCGCTGGAGCCACCACCTATGCCTGGTATGTAAACAATCAGCTCTTTGCTACCACGGCGAATTCATCCTATACATTTAATACTCCCGGGTATCAGGTAGTTACTTTAACAGTCAGCAATGGAGATCCTGCCTGTGAAAAGAGCTTCTCGCGTATCATCGAAGTCCGTTGTGATGCACAAGCCTTTTTTACAGTTTCACCACCCACTGGTCCGTACCTGATAGGCAGCACACTAAATTTCCTCAATGCGAGCACTAATGCGATCTCCACGCAATGGGTGCTGGACGGAATCAATCAGGGTGCTACCCTGAACTTCACACAAACGTTCAATACTCCGGGCAGTCATTACCTATACGCCGTCAGCAGCAGCGGACAATGTAGCGATACTTCAGAAGTATTTTACTTCAAGATCGGCGATTGCGGTGATGCGGGAATGTTAGAGAACTGGTACATGCCCAACTTCTCCTTGCATTTTTCCGGAACTTCATTACCTGTAACGGGTTACAGTGCTGTACCCGGGCAGAGTGTTGCAGACGAGTGCACCTCTTCCCTCTCTGATCGTGACGGCAACCTTCTCCTGTATACCGATGGATTAACCGTATGGAACCGAAATCATCAGCCAATGCCGAATGGTGGCGGGCTGGCGGGATGTTATTCCTCTACCCAAGGCTGTCTGCTCGCTCCCAAACCCGGATCATCAACGATCATCTACCTTTTCACTGCTGATTGCGGAGAGAATCAATACAACGGAGGACTTAAATACAGCGTCATTGACCTTTCACTGAATGGTGGACTGGGCGATGTGATTCCCGGTCAAAAAAACATTGCAGTTCGCAGCAAAATAAACGAACACGTTGGAGGCACCTATCATAACAATGGTACCGATATCTGGATTTCGGCAGCTTCCTTTGACGGAGACACGATCTATTCCTATCTGCTCACCGCATCAGGGCTCGCAAGCACACCGGTTATTTCACCTTTTGCCAACGGCGGCAACGGAGGAGGTATCGGTGAGATAAAATTCTCGAATGACGGATTAAAGGTAGCCTACTGCATCAACTCCACCGCTTTATCCAACCGCGTGCGGGTTGCCGACTTCAACAAAGCGACAGGATTAGCCTCAAACGCGTTTGAAATTACATATAGTTCAGTCATCAACGAGACACCGTATGGCCTTGAATTTTCTCCGGACAACTCAAAGTTATATGTTGGTTTGTTGAGGCAAGGAAAACTATTTCAATACAACATGGCCGCAGGTACTCCAGCCAGCATCATTGCATCACAACTCCGGCTGGATCCTTTCACCTCCACAACTAGTACGCAATTCGCCAATATGACCCTTGGTCCGGATGGTCGCATCTGGATTTCGCGAAACCAGTATCTTATTGACTACATTGATCACCCGGACCTGGCGGGAACGGCCTGCGGATATACCACTGATTTTCTGAACATGACGAATCCGGTCTGGTTTGGATGGGCCATGCCTAATTTCGTTAAAGGAATCGCATTACTCAGTACACCACGTATTTCCGGGCCCAAAAAAATCTGCACCAATACAACGAACACCTTTGAAGTAGCTTATGCGTTACCCGGTGATTCCACCATCTGGTCACATCATGGGCCAGGAAGTATCAGCAATATCACAGACAGCACCATAGCATTATCAGCGGCCACTGCAGGCAGTATCGACACACTTGCCATAAAGTATTTTGGTTACTGCGGTGCCGTTATAGACACTTTTCTGATTGAAACCATCTCCCCGGCATCCATTGATTTCGGGCCTGACACCATCCTTTGCGGCTTTGCCTCATTATCGATCGGCAACAACTGGGACTCTTTTCAATGGCAGGACGGAACTTCAAACTGGACAACCTACGGTGTCAATTCACCTGGTACTTATTGGGTAACGGCTACTGACTCGAACCGTTGTACGACAGGAGATACCATTACCTTTACACAAGGCTTCTCCATTCCACTCGTTGATATTGGAAAAGACACGACCATCTGCTCCGGCAATATATTTGTCATCAAACCCAATACATCATTTCCACATTACCTCTGGCAGGACGGAACACAGCTACCCACCTATACTGCATTCGGACCAGGCACGTACTGGCTACAGGTGAGCGGAGGTTGTCAGGTTTATGCTGACACGATTCACATCACGATGGCAGAGCTGAACATTCCTCTCTCTCTTGGTAATGACACTGTCATCTGTGGTGGCGGATATCCTTACGTCTTACAGGGAGTTTCCGGCTATCAACACCTGTGGCAGGATGGAAGCACCGGAACAAATCTTACCATTAACGGACCGGGGCAATATTGGGTAGAAGTGCGCGACACCAATGGCTGTATGGCAAGAGACAGTATTTTCATCAATGGCTGTGTAGGACTGGAAGAGTCCACTGAAAACATGGTTCTTCTCCAACCTAACCCCGCAGGCAACGAACTCATCATACGGTTCACGCAGGAAATACAGAATATAACATTGAGTATTTTTGATTTGCCGGGGAGAGAGATCCAGCGAATTGACACAGGACAGTCACCCACGATCAGCATTGACACCCATCGACTGAAAGACGGTGTTTATTTACTTCGGGGGAACAACCACAACTTCAGTTTCACGAAACGATTTATTGTCCGTCACTAACGCAAAACACCATTCATCCGGACTAAACGGTTTTTACGGGAGTATCACCCGGCGTTAAACCAGGAAAGGAAAGGCATCGTGAAAACCGGAGCCTTTCCTTTTTCAATAAAATTCATTCATTAAAACCAAGGAGTCATCCGATCGATAAAAGCCTTAACTTTTTACTTCCTTTAATAGAAAAATCCACCAAAAAGAAACAGGACAACCATAGAATACGGAAAAGAGAGAGCACCTGAAAAACGAAAGCGTGGAGAGAATCGACGGGTATCAGGGAGGGAAAGCAGAAAGAGAAATATCGCCCAATCTTCCGCTCTCGCAAACCGAATTACCTGACGATGGAAATTGAACTGGAACATTTAAGTTGTATAATTAAATTGCAACAAACTGAAAACAAGAAAGAAAACCAGAAAGAGGGAAAACAGAAAGAAAAACTTCGCTCTCGCTCTGTTTCAAGACAGATTTTTGATCATTGAAAACAACATTCGTGAAAGTTCATCGCCATATGCATACACCTGCGTAAACTCTTCCTGACTAATTTCCCTCAAATCACATAGCACATCTGTTGCTGCAATACACTCCATCACTGAACTTCGGGCTGTAACATAGTAATTGCGTCGGTCTGCCTTTGAAAACTTTCCACACCCTTCTGCTATATTTAATGGAACACTAAATGATGC
>WBZT01003148.1_pt1 | contig 11001 bp, 7 predicted proteins | sample 5204241 | NCBI WGS metagenome assembly WBZT01 (sample SAMN12344358, study PRJNA552823) | activated sludge metagenome | biome: Activated sludge suspended growth; feature: Nitrification reactor; material: Wastewater; isolation source: activated sludge from nitrification reactor of wastewater treatment...
CCACGTGATGAACCAACGCGAGCGCTTCCTCGACGCCATGGCCCACGAGGGACGGCGGGGCGCGGGCATCGCCAAGCGCTCGCTGGGCACCGTGGTCGGCGCCCTGGGCCTCGCTGCGGCCGACCCCGTGGGCACCTCCGAGGCGGTCACCGAGACCGCCCAGTCGGTGCTGCGCATGCTCCAGCCGGCGTCCGACCCGCTCAGCCCGATCATGCGGCACCGGTCCTTGAGCGTGCACTTCGACGTGCTCACCGTGCCCCTGGACGAGGCCAAGCGCGCGGCCAAGCGGGCCGAGGGCAAGCTCAACGACGCGTTCCTCGCCGGCCTCATCGGCGGCTGGCGCCGCTACCACGACCACCACGGCGCCCGCGTCGACACCCTGCGCATGTCGATGCCGATCAACGTCCGCTCCGACGAGACGAGGGACCAGGCCGGCAACCAGTTCGCCCCGGCCCGGTTCCCGGTCCCCCTCGACGTCGAGGACCCGGTCGAGCTGATGCGGACCGTCCACGAGCTCGTGGAGGGGGCCCGCACCGAGCCCGCCCTCGCCCTGCTCGACCCGATGGCGGGCCTGCTCAACCGCTTCCCCAAGGAGCTCGCGACCGGGCTCTTCGGCTCGATCATGAAGGGCATCGACTTCACTGCCAGCAACGTGCCCGGGGCCCCCATCCCGCTCTACCTCGCCGGTGCCGGGTTCCTGGGCCAATTCGCCTTCGGCCCCATGGCCGGTGCCGCCTCGAACGTCACGCTGCTCAGCTACCTCAACGACCTGAACATCGGGTTCAACACCGACCCTGCGGCGGTCCCCGATCCCGACGTGCTCATGGACTCGATGCGCGCGAGCTTCGACGAGATCCTGGCCCTGGCGTGATCGCGCCGGACCCGACGCACCTGCCGCACCCCGCTGCACACTGATCCCGTGATCGCCGACGTCGCCGTCGTGGGCGGCGGGCCCGCCGGCGCCGCCGCCGCGACCACCCTCGCCCGCTCGGGCCTGGACGTGGTCGTCGTGGACAAGGCGCGCTTCCCCCGCGACAAGATCTGCGGCGACGGCCTCACCACCGGCGCCCTGCGCCTGCTCGACGACCTCGGCCTCGACCCCGCGGCCGTGCCGTCCTGGCAGCCGGTCACCGAGATGACCGTGCAGTCGCCCTCCGGCGTGCCCGTGCACTTCCCGCTGCCGACGGGGCCCGGCCTCTACGCCGCCGTGGCCCGCCGCGCCGACCTCGACGCCGCCGTGCTGGACCTGGCCCGGGAGGCGGGCGCCCGCGTCCTGGAGGGCCACGAGGTCACCGGTGCCGGCGAGCCCGGGACGGACCGCATCCGCCTCGCCGTGACGGGCCCCGACGGCCCCGTCACCCTCGACGCCCGCTACGCCGTCGCCGCCGACGGCATGTGGTCACCGATGCGCAAGCACCTCGGCGTGGCGACCCCCGGCTACCTCGGCGAGTGGCACGCCTTCCGGCAGTACTTCCGCGAGGTGACCCCGCGGGCGGCGCGGGAGCTCGTGGTCTGGTTCGAGGCCGACATCCTCCCGGGCTACGTCTGGTCGTTCCCGCTGCCCGGCGGGGGCGCCAACGTCGGCTTCGGCGTGCACCGGGGCGGAAAGGTGCCCGTCCGAGACATGAAGCAGCTCTGGCCCGAGCTCCTGGCCCGCCCGACGATCCGGGCGGTCCTCGGCGAGGATGCGGTGCCGGAGGGGCCCCACCGCGCCTGGCCCATCCCGGCCCGCATCGACCGGGTGCCGCTGACCGCGGGCCGGGCGCTCTTCGTGGGCGACGCCGCCGCGGCGTGCGACGTGATGTCGGGCGAGGGCATCGGCCAGGCCCTGCTCACCGGGGTGCTCGCCGCCGACGCCGTCCTGAGGGCCGGCCCGGCCGACGTCCACCTGGCCGCGACCCGGTACCAGGAGGCGGTGCGCCACCACTTCTTCGCGGACCACCGGATGTCGACGCTGCTCGTCCGGGCGCTGCGGCACCGCAAGGGGGCGCGGGCCGCGGTCCGGGTCGCCGGCGCGACGCCGTGGACCCGCCGGAACTTCGCCCGTTGGCTCTGGGAGGACTACCCGCGGGCGCTGGTCGCCACGCCGAGCCGCTGGCACCCCGGGATGTTCCAGGGGCCCGGCGCCTACCTCGCCCGCACCGGCGCCGACACCGCGAGCGCTACGACACCCACTCCTTGATCTTGGCGGTGAGGCCCACCGGATCGGGGCCGATCGGGTTGATGTTCAGGTTGGTGACGCCGGCGTCCTTGAAGGCCTGGATGCGCTCACGCACGTAGCCCTCGTCGCCGCACAGCGACAGCGAGTCGAGCAGCGCGTCGGGGACCGCCGCGGCGGCCTCCTTCTTGTGGCCGTCGAGGTAGAGGTCCTGGATCTTCTCGGCCTCCTCCTCGTAGCCGTACCGGCGCACGAGGGCGTTGTAGAAGTTGCGCCCCTTGGCACCCATGCCGCCGACGTAGAGGGCGACCATCGGGCGGGCGAAGTCCCGGACGGCCTTGGCCTCGTCGGGGCTGCAGATGCTCACGGCGCCGCCGGCCACGACCTCGAGGGGGGCGAGCTCGGCGGGGCGCTTGGCCGCGCCGGCGGCGAGATCGTCGCCCCACACGTCGGCGGCCTTCTCCGGGTGGAAGAAGATCGGCAACCAGCCGTCGGCCAGCTCGGCGGTGAGCTCGACGTTCTTGGGGCCGAGGGAGGCGACGTAGATCGGGATCGACTCGCGCACCGGGTGGGTGATCATCTTCAGCGGCTTGCCCAGGCCGGTGCCCTGCTCGGGCGGCAGGGGCAGCGTGTACACCTTGCCCTCGTAGGTGACGGGCTCGCGCTTCCACACCGCCCGGCAGATCTCGATGATCTCGCGGGTGCGGGCCAGCGGCTTGTCGTAGGGCAGGCCGTGGAAGCCCTCGATCACCTGGGGCCCGGAGGCACCCAGGCCGAGCACGCAGCGGCCGTCGCTCAGCGCGTCGATGCCGGCGGCGGTCATGGCCAGCAGCGTCGGCGTGCGGGTGTAGATCGGCAGGATCCCGGCGGCGATCTCGACGGTCTCGGTCTGGGCGGCGAGGTAGCCCATGAGGCTGGGGGCGTCGAAGCCGTAGGCCTCCGCCACCCACACCATGTCGAGGCCCGCCTTCTCGAGGGCGACCACCTGCGCGGCCGACTCCTTGAACCCACCCGAGTACTGCAGCTGCATGCTGATCTTCATGGCGGCGACCGTAGCCCCGGGGCGCCGGCGCCCCCCACCTCACCCCGTCGTCCCCCTGCTGCGGCCGAGCACCCCCCGGACCAACCGTTCTGGGACCAGGAACGTGCTCTCTGTGACCGAATTGTGGTCCCAGAACGAGGTCAGGCGGGCGGGAAGAGGGTGCGGGCGGAGCGGGCGGGGGTGGCCAGGGCGGCGTCGGCGCGGGCGGTGGTGAGGTGGAGGTCCCGGGGGCGGGGCTGGTCCTGGTCCTTGCTGCGGGCCGCGGTGATGCCGGCGGGGTCGAGGCCGACGTGGCGGGCGATGAGGACGCCGAGGTCGTGGCGGGAGAGGACCTCCGAACCGACGAGGTGCCACGGCCCGACCCGGGCGTCGGCGTCGAGGGCGACGACCTCCCAGACCTGGGCGGCGAGGTCGTCGAGGCGCACCGGGCAGCGCAGCTCGTCGGTGAACAGGGTGAGGGGGTCCCCGGCCCGGAGGGTGTCGGCCACCCACGCCGAGCGGGGGTCGAGGGGGTCGGCCCAGGTGATGAGCGAGGTGCGCACGAGCGCGGCGCCCGGGCAGGCGGCCACGACCCGGGCCTCGGCCTCGGCCTTGTGGCGCCCGTAGGCCGAGATGGGGAGCGGCGGGTCGTCCTCGGCGTAGGGGGCGTGCTCGCCGTCGAACACCACGTCGCTGCTGAGGTGGACGAGGCCCGCCCCGGCGGTGGCGGCGGCGTCGGCCACGTGGGCGCTCGCGGCGACGATGGCCTGCTCGCCATCGGCGACGGCGTAGGCGGCGTGCACCACCACGTCGGGACGCAGGCCCAGCACGACCGCCGCGATCGTGTCCCGGTCGGTCAGGTCGACCCGGTGCCACTCCCCCACGCCGGCGGCGCCCGGGTCGGCGCCGTCCTCGGGCCGCGTGCGGTGCCAGGTGCGGTGCAGCTCGACGCCGGCGGGGAGGTCGCCGGCCAGGCGGGCGCCCAGCAGGCCCGTCCCCCCGGTGACGAGCACGCGCACGGCGTCAGCCCCGGGCGGCCTGCCCGGCGAGGGCGCGGGTCTCGGCCCAGGTCTTGCCCGCCTCGGCGTCGACGTCCGCGGGCAGGCCCAGCACCCGCTCGCCGAGGATGTTGCGCTGCACCTCGCTGGTCCCGCCGCCGATGGTGAGCGCGGGGGCGAACAGGAAGCCGTACTCCCACAGGTCGACCGGGGCGCCCATCGGCCCGGCGTCGGACAGCAGGCCGGCGGTGCCGGCGAGGCCCTTGGCCAGCCCCATGATGTGCTGGCCGTGCTCGTCGGCCAGCACCTTGCGGATCGACGCCTCGGGCCCCGGCTGCTCGCCCCGCACCGCGGCCGACACCGTCCGCAGGCGGATGAGGCGCAGGAGCTCCGACTCGGTGTGCAGGCGGGCCAGGTCCTGTCGGACCAGCGGGTCCGCGCAGCCACCGCGCTCCCGGACGAGGTCGAGCAGGTCCTCGGCCGTCGGGCCCCGGCCCCACAGCGCCCCCGGGTTCGAGAGGTTCACCCGCTCGTTGCCGAGGGTGACCTTGGCCAGCGCCCAGCCCCGGTTCTCCTCGCCGACGAGGTTCTCGGCGGGGATGCGCACGTCGGTGAAGAACACCTCGTTGAACATGTGGACGCCGGTCATCTCCCGGATCGGGCGGATCTCGATGCCCGGGCTGTCCATGGGGCAGATGAAGTAGGAGACGCCCTGCTGCTTGGGGGCGTCGGGGTCGGTGCGGGCGATGAGGATGCCGTAGCGGGCCACGTGGCCGAGCGACGTCCAGATCTTCTGGCCGTTGACCACGTACTCGTCGCCGTCGCGCACCGCCCGGGTGCCGAGGGAGGCGAGGTCGGAGCCGGCGCCGGGCTCGCTGAAGAGCTGGCACCAGATGTCCTCGCCCGACAGGAGGCGGGGCAGGTAGCGCTGCTGCTGCTCGGGGGTGCCGCCGTGGAGGATGGTGGGGCCGGCCCAGCCGATGCCGATGGGGTTCTCCGGCCGGCGCACCTTCGCCCGGCGCAGCTCCTCGTCGAGGATCAGCTGGTGGATGGGGTCGGCGTCGAGGCCGTAGGGGAAGGGCCAGTGCGGGGCGACGTAGCCCGCGGCGGCGAGGTCCCGCCCCGAGGGGTCGGGGTGGGCGGCCAGCCACTCCCGCACCGCCACCCGCCGCGGGTCGTCCTCCGGCGCCACATCGAAATCCATATCGCTCTGTGCCTCCTTCGTCGGCACCCCTTCGGGATCCGGTTCGCCGGCGCGGCTGCTCCGCTCCGCTGCGCAGCGTAAACCGCCTTCGTCGGCACCCCTTCGGGATCCGGTTCGCCGGTGCGGCTGCTCCGCTCCGCTGCGCAGCGTAGAGGTCCCTACACTGCCCGGACGCCCGACCGCCCCGGGCGCACGACCACAGGGGGATCGACATGGCCGGCTGGAACTTCGCGGACGTCTGGGAGACCGTCGCCGACACCATCCCGGACGCGCCCGCCCAGCGCCAGGGCGACCGGGTCATCACGTGGGGCGAGATGGACCGGCGGGCCGACGGCCTCGCCCGCACGATCCTCGACTCGGGGACCGACGCCACCCCCACGCAGGAGCAGGACAAGGTCGCGCTCTACGTCCACAACGGCCCCGAGTACCTCGAGACCGTGTTCGCCGCCTTCAAGGCCGGCCTCGTCCCCGTCAACACGAACTACCGCTACGCCGACGCCGAGCTGACCTACCTCTGGGACAACGCCGATGCGGTCGCCGTCGTCTTCCACGGCACGTTCTCGGACCGCATCGCCGGCATCCGCGACCAGGTGCCCGGCGTGCGCCTCTGGCTCTGGGTCGACGACGGCAGCGGCCCCTGCCCCGACTGGGCCCTGCCCTACGAGGAGGCCGCCGCCACCCCCACCGAGCGGGTCGTGGCCCCGTGGGGCCGCAGCGGCGACCACATCCTCATGCTCTACACGGGCGGCACCACCGGCATGCCCAAGGGCGTGATGTGGCGCCAGCGGGACCTGTTCGTGGCCATCACCGCGGCCACCGTCCCGACCTACGGCGACCAGCAGGACCTCGACGCCGTCCGTGAGCTCGTCGCCCAGCCCGGCCGCCCCGTGGCCATGCCGGCGTGCCCGCTCATGCACGGCACCGGTTGGTTCATGATGCTGCAGAACCTCAGCACCGGCGGCTCCGTGGTCACCCTCGAGTCCCGCCACCTCGACATCCCCGAGCTGTTCGACACCATCGAGCGCGAGGGCGTGCAGATGGTCGTCATCGTGGGCGACGCCTTCGCCAAGCCGATGCTGCGGGCCCTCGACGCCGAGCCCGACCGCTGGGACATCTCGTCGCTGTTCCTGGTGATCTCCTCGGGCGTGATGTGGAGCGAGCCGGTGAAGCAGGGCCTGCTCGGCCACCACGCCGGGATGATGCTGATCGACGCGTTCTCGTCGTCGGAGGCGCTCGGCATGGGCCAGTCGGTGTCCAGTGCCGGCGGCACCTCGGGCACGGCCAAGTTCCTGCTCGGCGACAACGCCCGGGTGATCGACGACGACGGCAACGACGTCGAGCCCGGCTCCGGCGAGATCGGCCGGGTGGCGGTCAAGGGCTTCACCCCCCTCGGCTACTACAAGGACGAGGCCAAGTCGGCCGCCACGTTCGTGGAGATCGACGGCGAGCGCTACTCCATCCCCGGTGACTACGCCCAGGTCGACGCCGACGGCGGCCTCGTGCTGCTCGGCCGCGGCTCGGTGTGCATCAACACCGGCGGCGAGAAGGTCTTCCCCGAGGAGGTCGAGGAGGTGCTGAAGGAGCACCCCGGCATCGCCGACGCCGTGGTCGTGGGCGTGCCCGACGAGAAGTTCGGCGAGGCCATCACCGCCTGGGTCGAGCCGCTCCCCGACGCCACGATCGACGAGGGCGAGGTCATCGCCCACGTGAAGGGCCACCTCGCCGCCTACAAGGCCCCCAAGCGGGTGCTCACCATCGACACCATCGGCCGCGCCCCCAACGGCAAGGTCGACTACAAGCGCCTCAAGCGCGAGGCCTCCGAGGCCCTCGGCATCGACGCCTGAGCCTCACCCGGCGCCGACCCGGCCCACCCCGCGAACCGGCTCCCGATTTCGGTGCCCTGGCACCGAAATCGGGAGCCAGAACGCGTCCGCCCGGGGCCGCGGGCCGATTTACGCCGCCGGGAGCGGGCTGACTACCGTCCGGACCCATGGCTGACATCGGCTTCGACAACAAGGTCGCGATCATCACGGGCGCCGGCGGCGGCCTGGGTCGCGAGCACGCCCTGCTCCTCGCGTCCCGTGGCGCCCAGATCGTCATCAACGACCTCGGCGGCACCGTCGACGGCTCGGGCGAGGGCACCGAGGGCCCGGCCCACACCACCGCCAAGGAGATCAACGACCTGGGCGGCGTGGCCGTGGCCAACACCGACTCGGTGGCGACGCCCGAGGGCGGCGAGGCCATCGTGCAGACCGCGGTCGACAACTTCGGCAAGGTCGACATCGTCATCAACAACGCCGGCATCCTGCGGGACAAGGCGTTCCACAACATGACGCCCGACCTGCTCGAGCCGGTGATCGACGTGCACCTCAAGGGCGCGTTCTACGTGACCCGCCCCGCCTGGAAGCTCATGCGCGAGCAGAACTACGGCCGGGTCATCAACACGTCGTCGAACGCCGGCATCCTCGGCAACTTCGGCCAGACCAACTACGGCGCCGCGAAGATGGGCCTCGTCGGCTTCACCCGCGTCCTCGCGGTCGAGGGCGCCCGCAACAACATCAAGGCCAACGCCATCGCCCCGATCGCCCGCACCCGGATGACCGAGGAGCTCCTCGGCCCCCTCGCCGAGCAGCTCGCCCCCGCCCTCGTGTCGCCGCTGGTCGCCTGGCTGGCCCACGAGGACTGCGACGTGAGCGGCGAGATCTACTCGGCCGCCGGCGGCCGCATCGCCCGCATGTTCATCGGGCTGACCCACGGCTACTACAACCCCGAGCTCACGGTCGAGGACGTCCGCGACCACTGGGGCGAGATCCGCGACGAGGAGGGCTACATCACGCCCGCCACCCTCGGCGACGAGCTGCGCCAGGTCCTCGAGCACTTCAAGAGCTGACGAGCCGCCACGGACGGACGGGCCCCCGGCGCTTCGGTGCCGGGGGCCCGCTCGCGTCCGGGCTAGGGGTTCACGTAGACGAAGCCGTAGCCCTCGTCGCGGGTGGGCACGCCCGTCGCCGCCAGAGTCTCGCCCCAGTCGCCGGTGACGGCCGGGTTCGACTGCTCCATGCCGTGGTCGGCGACGAGGAAGAAGGCGGTGCGGTCGAACACGCCTGCGGCCTCCACCGCGTCGAGCACCTGGCCGAGGCGGGCGTCGGAGTCGGCCACCGAGGCGGCGGCGATCTCCGAGTAGGGGCCGCCCTCGTGGAAGGCGGCGTCGGTGAGGGTGAAGTTCACCCAGCAGAACCGGGGCAGCTCGCCGAGCTCGCCGGCGAAGGCCTGGCGGGCCTGGGTGACGCTGGTGTGGTCGATCCGCGACGACCACTCGTACTCCTTGACCGGCCGCACGAAGCGCTCGGTGGCGTACGGCAGCTCGTCGGCCCGGGGCGGGCGGTCGATCTGGCCGCCGGAACGGATGACGCCGAAGGTCGACCAGCCCGCGCCGGCGTCGCACGGCTCGTTGATCGACACCGTCAGCGACCCCGGCCAGTTGCGCTCGAAGGCGGCGTAGAGCGACTCGACGGACGGGTCGAGGTCGGCCATGGCCTGGTGCCAGGTCGCCGGCGAGTTGGTGATCACCTGCTGCTGGCGGGCCCGGTCCCACCAGGCGTTGTGGAGGATGCCGTGGTGGCCGGGCTGGGCGCCGGTGAGGATCGACGTGTGGTTGGCCAGGGTGACCGTCGGCAGGCACGACATGGCCCCGTGGGCGTAGGTGGTGCCCATGGCCATCAGGCGGGCGACGTTGGGGGCGTCGCCCCGGGCGGCGAGGTCGTAGAGGACGTTGGCGTTGGTGCCGTCCCAGAGGATGCCGACGACGTGCTCGGGCGGCGCCTGGTCGGGATCGAGCAGGTCGTCGAGCACGCGGCCGTCCTGGCGGGCGAGCAGGCCACCGGCGAGGGGACGGCCGTTCTGCCCGGTGCTGGCGGGGGCGGGCCCGGCGCCGGCGAGGGCGAGCACGGTCGGGGCGACGTCGATCAGCCGGCAGGCGCGCGGGACGAGGCCCTGGGCGGCCACGCCGGCGCCGGCGATGAGGAACGGGGCGCGGGCCTGCACCACGCCGATCGAGCCGTGCTCGCCTCGGTGGCCGCCCTGGTCCTCCCAGTTGTGGGCGGCGCTGTGCTGCACGCACAGGTCGGGGGCGACGGGTGAGTCGAAGAGCTGGCTGATCTGCTCGAAGGCGTAGGGGTAGCTGTTGGCGGCCCGGTCGGGGTACGGCGTGGCGCGCTCCTCGTCGAGCGGCGCGAGGTGATCGGTGGCCTGGGTAGCGAGGGGGTCGAGGCCGTGGTGGCCGAGCACCTCGAAGGCCCAGCCGTCGCCCTCGGCGTGGCGGGTGAAGCGCACGACGCCGGTGGCCGAGGCGGCCTCGTACACCGGCGCGTCCGCCGGGCCGTCGACCGAGAACACCATGTCGACGATGTCGGCGATGGCCGGCTCGAGCAGGGCCTCACGCACCGTGGCGCAGGCGGCGGCGTGGGTCGGGTCGTCGTCGAGGACCGTCATGACCCCAGGCTACGACGGCGCCGGCGGCCCGCTCAGGGCGAGCAGCTGGACGTGGCGGGGACCCCCGCCGAACGTTCGGTGAACCACAGCGCGATCGCGTCGCCCTGGGCCAGCACGACGTCGTGGCGGCCGGGCACGGGGCGCAGCTCGACCGTCGCGCCCGCCGCACACTGGCGCTCGGACAGCGCGGTGGTCGACTCGGGGGCGATGATCGGGTCCTCGGTGCCCTGCACCAGCAGCAGCGGCCCCGTCACGGGTGCGTCGCCGACCGAGTTGTCGGCCATCAGCGCCGGCCATGGCGGCGTGGCCTCGGGATCGGCGAGGCGCAGCTGGTCGATCGGTGTGAGGGCGAAGTGGGGGGCGATGGTCGGGGCGCACGCCTCCTGGAGCAGGGGGAGCTCGGCGACGACGGCGGGCGTGAAGATGGTGGACACGTCGGCGTCGTCGTAGACGTCGGCCCACGACCCGAAGGTGAGGAACGAGTAGCCGAAGGTGAGCGGCAGGGTCGACGCCCGGCCGGCGAAGCGGGCCATGTCGGACACCGGCGCCACCGCCGCGGTGCCGATGACCTCGAGCTCGGGGGCGTAGTCCGGCGCGTCCTGCGCCGCGAACAGCGCCGCCTGCCCGCCCGAGGAGTAGCCCCAGAGCGCGGTGCGGGGCCCGGCGTCGGCCCCGGGGACGGCGGCCACCGAGCGGGCGGCGTCGAGCAGGGCGTGGCCCTCACTCTCGCCCACCAGGTACTCGGCGGGGCCGGGCGGGCCGAGACCGGCACCGTCGGGGGCCACGACGACGAAGCCGGCGCCGAGCAACCGCTGGATCGACGGCACCTGGGCACCGGCGCGCGACGGCGCGCAGGCGTCGGCCACGCCCGCGGTGCCGTGGGCCCACACGACCACCGGGAACCCACCGTCGGGCGCGTCGGCGCCCGGCCGGAAGACCATCCCGCTCACCCACGCGGGCTCACCCCGGGCGTCGGTCGAGCGCGTCAGCGTGCGCCAGGCGCGGGCCCGGCCCACGGGGGCCAGCTCCTCGTACCAGACGAGGCTGCCCGCCGGCCCGGCCCGCAGGTCGGCCGGCGGGTCGTAGAGGTCGGCGCCGTCGGGCAGGGCCGCGGGGGCGGGCGCGGCGT
>WBZT01003149.1_pt1 | contig 10999 bp, 10 predicted proteins | sample 5204241 | NCBI WGS metagenome assembly WBZT01 (sample SAMN12344358, study PRJNA552823) | activated sludge metagenome | biome: Activated sludge suspended growth; feature: Nitrification reactor; material: Wastewater; isolation source: activated sludge from nitrification reactor of wastewater...
TCGAGTGTGACGTTGTTGCGAACTCCAAGCCCCGAGTGTTGCGTTGTTGCTGGTTTGCAGGCTGCGAATCCAGCAACAACGCAACAGTCGGCATCACCAAGGCGCAACAACGTCACACTCGCGACCCAGCTCACGATCCTGACGCCCGTAGTCTGGATCAATGGGTAGGGAACTGAGCCGTCGCCGACTCCTCGGCGCCATGGCGGCGTCTGCGGTTCTCGCTGGTTGCGGCACGCGGGGCGCGCCGGGTGAGACGACAACGAGTCAGGATCACAACGACCGTACGATCACCTGGGCGAACTGGACCTTGTACCTCGACTACGACCGCAAGTCGCGTAGTTTCCCCACACTGGAGGCCTTCGAGGAGGAGACCGGGTACACCGTCGAGTACCGCGAGGACATCGACGACAACGTGAGTTTCAACGGGAAGGTCGGCCCGCAACTGGCCCGCGGTCTCGACATCGGTTACGACCTTGTGACCCCCTCGGACTCCTTGATCGCACAGTGGATCGCCAAAGGGTGGGCTGCTCCACTGGACAAGGCCAACATCCCGAATGCGAAGAACTTGCTGCCTGAACTCGAGAACGTGGCCTTCGATCCGGGCCGCGTCTACTCGCTGACCTACCAGTCCGGCTTCGGTGGTCTGGTCTGGAACAAGGAGCGGGTGCCGAACGGTCTGCGCACCGTCGAGGACCTGTGGGCCCCCGAACTCAAGGGCAAGGTCGTCGTGCTCTCGGAGGTGCAGGACACGGTCGGGCTGATCATGCTCGCCCAGGGGGTCGACATCGACAAACCGTTCACCTCTGAGCAGTTCATGAATGCGCTCGCTGTGGTGGAGGAGCAGGTCGACTCGGGTCAGATCAAGCAGGTGAAGGGCAACTCCTACAAGGAGGACCTCATCAACGAGCAGGCCTGGGCGGCCATCGGCTGGTCCGGTGACATCTTCCAGATCAACGCCGAAGAGGGCGACAAGTGGGAGTTCGCCCTGCCCGACACCGGCGGCACGCTGTGGTCGGACAATTTCCTGATCCCCTTCACCGCCACCAACAAGGCCGGCGCCGAGGCGCTGATCGACTACTACTACCGCCCGGACGTCGCCGCGCAGGTCGCCGCCTGGGTCAACTACATGTGCCCGGTCAAGGGCGCTCAAGAGGTGTTGGCGAAGACCGACCCCGAACTCGCGGCCAGCGAGTGGATCTTCCCCACCGAGGAGTTGCTCTCCAAGGCCCAGGTCTTCCGCGACTTCACGCCCCAGGAAGAGATGGAGTACAACGAGGCCTTCGGCCGTGTGATCCAGGCATGAGCGCGACGGATCGCACGAGGGCTGAGGCGCTCGACGCGGCGGATCCGCTGGCCGAGTACCGCCACCAGTTCCACATCGGCGATCCCGAGGTCTGTTACCTCGACGGGAACTCGCTCGGACGGCTGCCACTGGCCACGGTGCCCGCGCTCACTGACGTCGTGACCCGTGAGTGGGGCGATGAACTCGTGGACGGCTGGGCGCACTGGATCGACGAGGCGCAGACCACGGGCGACCTGCTCGGCCGTGCCGCCCTGGGCGCGGCGCCAGGTCAGACCCTGGTGCAGGACACCACCTCGGCCAATTTCTACCAGCTGTGCTCGGCGGCGATCGCGGCTCGCCCGGGCCGCCGGCGGGTGTTGATCGACTCGGCGAACTTCCCGACGGATCGGTACATCCTGGCCGGGATCGCGCGGTCGCTGGGCCTCGAACTCGTGGTCCTGGACAACGACGAATCCGGTGGCATACGCGTCGCATCCGACCGCGAACGGATCAGCCCCCAGGCGCTGGCTGAACACCTCGATGACGACGTGGCGCTGGTCACGCTGCAGGTGGTCCAGTACCGCTCCGGTGCGCTTCAGGATGTCCCCGGCATCACGGACCTGGTGCGTTCCCACGGCGCCCTGACGGTGTGGGACGCCTCGCACGCCGTCGGCAGCATCGACCTGCGGTTTGATGAGTGGGGGGTCGACCTTGCGGTCGGCTGTACCTACAAGTACGTGAACTCGGGGCCAGGCGCTCCCGGTTGGCTGTACGTCAACGCTGCCCGCCAGGCGGAACTCCACGTTCCCATCCAGGGCTGGTTCGCCAACCGCGACCAGTTCGCGATGGGACCCGCCTTCGTGCCGGCCGACGGGATCCGGCGATTCCAGATCGCGACTCCCCCGGTCATCGGGCTGCGCGCGGTCCGAGTGGCGACCCGGATGATCGAGCGGGCCGGCATGACCGCGATCAGTGCCAAAGCCCAGCAGGGCACCGACCTCATGATCGCCCTGTTCGACGAGTGGCTCGAGCCGCTCGGATTCACGCTGCTCACCCCGCGTGATCCGGCTCAGCGCGGCGGTCACATCACTATCGGACATCCGGATGCCAAGCAGATCGCTGCTGCCATGCGGGTCCTCACCAAGACCATCCCGGACTACCGGGTGCCGGACAGCATCCGGCTTGCCATCTCCCCACTGCCCACGAGCTACACCGAAGTGTGGGACGGGTTCGACCGGCTACGGGGACTGGTGGACAGCGGGCGTTACCGCGAGGTGGCCGCCACTGGCCGCGTCACCTGAAGGTTTCCGGGAGCCTGGCGCGGTCCGCGATCCCACGGGGGAACGTCTTGACCAGCGGGTATTCAGCGTTACTATGTAGTAGTAGTCATTATTACTAGGTAGGCGGGAGAGTCCATGGGCAAACAACTCACGGAGATGCTCAAGGGCACGCTGGAAGGCATCGTCCTGGCATTCCTGTCCGGTCGTTCCGCCTACGGCTACGAGATCACGGCGTGGTTACGCGACCAAGGATTCACCGACATCGCGGAGGGCACGGTCTACGCGCTGCTCATCCGCATCGAGCAGCGTGGGCTCGTAGACGTGGAGAAGGTGCCCTCCCAGAAGGGCCCCCCTCGCAAGGTCTACACACTCAACGGCGCAGGCAAGGACTACCTCGAAGAGTTCTGGCGGACATGGAGCTTCCTCGCAGAACGACTCGAACAGCTCCACGAAGGAGATAAACACAGATGACGGACTCACCGAAGAGCGGCTTCCTGTCGAAGGTCATCGGAGACAAGCGACAGTGGCGCGAGTACAAGGCGCGGGTCAGGAACTTGCCGCCTGATTACCGAGAGGCCGTTGAGGCGATCGAGCGCTACGTGATGCGCTTCGGCCCGACAGACGCCGACAGCGCCTCATCGCTGCTCAACGACATCGCCGACATCTTTGAGCAGGCGGCTGCCGATTCCACCCCGATCCGGCAGATCGTCGGACAGGACCCCGTGTCATTCGTCGATGCCCTGATCCGCAATTACGCCGACAGTGGCTGGGTAGCGAAGGAGCAACAGCGTTTGATCGCCGCGATCGACCGCGCCGCCGACGACACCGCATGAGGCTGCCCTGGCCATTCCCGCACTCCACGTGAGCCGGCGCAATAGAGTCGGACACCATGACGGGGTATGTGGCGATGGGCAGTTCGTACGCCGCCGGGCCGGGCATCCCGCCATTGGTGGAACGGGCGGCCCTGCGATCCGGGCTCAACTACGCACACCTCGTTGCCAATGACGCTGGACTGCGGCTCACCGATGTCACCTGCTCCGGGGCCGTCACGGCGAACCTGCTCGACACCCCGCAACGGGGACTCGGCAAGCGTTTCCCGCCGCAGATCGACGCCATCCACACCGACACCACTCTGGTGACCGCGACCGTCGGCGGCAACGACCTCGGCTACATCGGCGCGGTGACGTCTGCCGCGGTGCACGCACGTTTCCCATCGCTGCCAGGGCACGTGCGCGTTGCGGCAGTCGACAACGCGGCCCTCGTCGCATCGACCAACCGATTGGTCCAAGCCGTCCAATTCAAGGCGCCGGACGCATCCGTTCTCTTGACGAACTACCTGACCGTCGTCGGACCGGACATCGGGGCATGGTCACCGCGGTTGCCCGCCGAGCAGGTCGAGTGGCTGCGAGCGATGGCAACCGCGCAGTCGGACGCGATGGCTGCTGTGTGCCGGACCACCGGGGCGGTGTTCATCGACGCCGCCGCAGTGAGCATCGACCATGGGCTCGGCTCGAAGGACCCGTGGGTCACCGGCCTGGCCCTGGGCAACCCGCTGACTGGTGGACGCGTCCCGTTCCACCCCACCGCTGAGGGCATGCGCGTAGTGGCGGACCTGATTCTCGATGCGATCCGCTGACGCCTAGGCGATCTGCGCCACTGCTTCCTCGAACAGTGTGCTGTGCAGATCCACGTCCGCAGCAGTGGTGTCGGGACACATCAGTGCCATGTTGTGGAACGGGGTGATCAGCACACCCCGATTCGACAGGTACAGGTGCAGGTACTCCTCGATCTCATCGTCATGCGCGGCTGCGGACTCGGTGCCGGTACGCGGCGCCGGACGGCAGAAGCGGTACTCCGCGCGGGCCCCCAACTGTGCGATGGACCAGTCGACGTCGTACTTCTCGAGCACGGCTTCGACACCCTCCCGGAAGCGGGTTGCCAACTCGATCATGTGGTCGAAGTTGGCCTCGGTGAGCACCTCCCCGAGCGTCGCCCGCATGGCCGCTGTGGACAGCACGTTGCCGGCCAGCGTTCCACCGACACCGCCGACGTCGACGAGATCCGCCTCGGGGTGATTGCGTACGGCGTCGGCGACAGCCTCGGTGATCCCGTAGGCACCGCTGGGGATCCCGCCGCCGATGCTCTTGCCGATCACGAAGATGTCGGGCTGCAGACCCCAGGCCGCCGTGCACCCGCCCGGCCCTGCCGAGATCGTGTGCGTCTCATCGATCAGCAGCAGCGTCCCGTACTTTGTGCACAGGTCGCGACAGCCCTGGAGGAAGCCCTCCTCCGGCAGCACGATGCCGATGTTGGTCAGCGCCGGTTCCATGATCAGCACCGCGACGTCACCGTGTGCCAGCCCAGCCTCGACACTGGCCAGGTCGTTGAACTCCGCGACGCGCGTTGACTCGGCAACGGGGTACGCAGGACCCACGTTTCCTCCGCGCGGGGCGGTCCCGCCCTCGGGTCCGGTGATGACGAACGTCTCATCCACAGAGCCGTGGTAGCAGTAGGAGAAGGCCATCACCTTGGGCCGCCCGGTCACCATCCGTGCCAGCCTCAGCGCCCAACGGTTCGCGTCGGTCGCCGTCAGGCTGAACGACCACAGCGGCAGCCCGAAGCGGCGCGTCAGATCCGCGGCCACCCACTCGGCGTCCTCACTGGGCATCATCGTCGTGATGCCGCCGAGTTCGCCGATGCGTCGCTCCACCGCCGCCACGGTCGCCGCAGGGGAATGCCCTGCCATCGATCCGGTGTCGCCGAGTGCGAAGTCCACGTACTCGTGGCCGTCGATGTCGGTGATGCGGTTGCCGCGCGCCTTCGCCAGATACAGGGGGTACCCGCCGGCCCATTTGTTCATCCAGGTCATCGGGACGCGGCCGAAGAGGTGGTCGGCGGCCTCGAAGGCCGCGCGCGAGTTCGCTGTACGCTCCGCATGCACAATGCGCTCGGCCTCAAGGGCTGCGGTCAGTTTCGTGCGGTCGATCATGCTTCTCCTATCTGCGGTCCTGCAGTGCGAAGTACCGCCCGACGATGGGGATGTACGACGACGACAGGGGTTTGAGGGGGATGGATGGATGCTTGAGTTCGGCGAACGCCGGCGGCGGCGCTTGGCCGGTGACGACTTGGCCGAGACGGTATCCGAGCCACCCGTTCAGACTCACGCCCGTGCCGTTGCAGCCTGTCGCGTACCAGGCGCCGTCGACGGTCCCGACGTGCGGCAGGCGATCCAAGGTCATGGCCACGAACCCCGTCCACGCGTAGTCGATCGCGACCCCACGCAACTGCGGATGGATGCGCACCATGTTGTCGTACAAGAAGTCGCGTGCAACCGGGACATCCACCGGGTCCAGGCGGTTGCGTCCGCCGAACACCATGCGTCCGTCGGCGGTGAGCCGCCAATAGAACAGCAACGTCTTCGTATCGACCATCATCTGCGGGCCGATCAGCGCGCGCACCTCCTCAGTGAGCGGCTCGGTCGCGATGATGTAGGAGTTGATCGGGAGGATCCGTTTGGCCAGATCCGGGACACTCGCGTCCATATAGGCGTTCGTGCCGATGATGACGTGATCGGCGCGCACCGTGCCGCGGGTGGTCTCGACGAGGAACCCACCCGGGGCCGATCGGACCGCCGTCACCCCGGTCCGGTCGTGAATGGCCGCGCCGGCAGCCGATGCCCGCTTCGCCATCCCGTCGTGGAACTTCGCGGGATGTAGTCCACCCACCTGCTCGTAGAAGATGGCTGAATCGAACGCGGTACTTCCGGTGCGACGTGTGACCTCGGCGGCATCGAGGAAGTGCACCGCCTGGCCGGAACGCTGCAGTTCGCCGGTCAATTCGCGCAGGTAGGGCGTGTGTTTCGGAGTGTGCGCCAAGTACAGCTGTCCACTGCGCGTGTAGTCGCAGTCCATGTCCGCGACGAGGGCCTCAGTGTGTTCGAAGGCCTCCGCCACTTCTGCGTACAGCCGGTGTGCCAGTTCGCCGTGCTTCTTCGCGAGTTTCTCGGGTCCCGCCTTGAGCTCCGGGATCACCATCCCGCCGTTGCGGCTGGATGCGCCCCACCCCAGTGGCTCCTTGTCCAGCACCAGCACATCGGCGCCGGCACCCGCGGCAGACTCCGCAGCGCCCAGCCCGCAGTAGCCGGCCCCCACCACGACCACGTCCGCACGCTCAGGAAGATCAACAAGGTCGCGCGGTGCGCGCGGGACCTGTTCCTGCCACATGCAGGCCTCGCGGTAACTGGCTGACAGGATCGCGGACATGGACATGAGGGTACTTCACACAGGGTCCCCCGAGTGCTGTTTCCGCAGGAGGGTGGCCGTCCACCCGGTCCAAACCGTACTCTGTACTGCATGGCCGATTCTGATTCCGTTGTGAGCAATGCCGACGCCTTCGACCTCGACCGCGCACACGTGTTCCATTCCTGGAGCGCCCAGGGTGCGCTGAAGCCGCTGGTGTTCCAGTCCGGCCAGGGCTCGCGGATCTGGGACTTCGAAGGCAATTCCTTCCTCGACTTCTCCAGTCAGTTGGTCAACACCAACATCGGCCACCAGCACCCGAAGGTGGTGCAGGCGATCCAGGATCAAGCCGGGGTCCAGGTGACGCTGGCACCCCAGCACGCCTCGCTGGTACGCGGCCAGACCGCTCAGGCCATCAGCGAGATCGCCCCCGCTGGGCACAACAAGGTGTTCTTCACCAATGGCGGAGCGGACGCCGCGGAGAACGCGATCCGGATGGCGCGCCTGCACACCGGCAAGCACAAGGTCCTCAGCTTCTACCGCAGTTACCACGGCAACACGGGCGCGGCGATCAACGCCACCGGCGACCCACGCCGCTGGCCGAACGAGTTCGCCTACGGCCACGTGCACTTCTTCGGCCCCTATCTGTACCGTTCGTCGTTCTGGTCGGCCGACGAACAGCAGGAGTGTGAGCGCGCATTGGCCCACCTCGAGCAGGTGATCATCTTCGAGGGGCCGAACACCATCGCAGCCGTTCTGCTCGAGACGGTGGTGGGCACTGCCGGCGTGCTTGTGCCTCCCCCGGGCTACCTGGAGGGTGTGCGCGCTCTGTGCGACAAGTACGGGATCGTCTACATCGCCGACGAGGTGATGGCGGGCTTCGGGCGCACAGGTGAGTGGCTGGCCATCGACCACTGGGGCGTGAACCCGGACCTGATCATCTTCGCCAAGGGCTCCAATTCGGGATACGTACCGCTGGGCGGTGTCATCATCAGCGACGAGATCGCGGCGACGTTCGACGAGCGCGTGTTCCCCGGCGGGCTCACCTACAGCGGGCATCCCCTCGCTTGCGCCTCCGCGCTGGCGACCATCACCGCGATGCGCGACGAGGGCATCGTCGAGCACGCCAAGAAGATCGGCGAGACCGTGCTCGGTCCGGGACTGCGTGATCTGGCCGAGAAGCACCCGGTCATCGGCGAAGTCCGCGGAATGGGGGTCTTCTGGGCCCTTGATCTGGTCAGCGACCGGGCCACCCGCGAGCCGCTGGCGCCTTACGGCGGAACCAGTGAGGCCATGGGCGCTCTCACGAAAGCCTGCGTGTCCCGTGGGCTGCTGCCGTTCACCAACTTCAACCGGATGCACGTCGTACCGCCATGCGTGATCACCGAGGACGAAGCCGCCGAGGGCCTGGCCATCCTGGATGAGGCGTTCTCCGAGGTCGACGCGTACTACACCGGCTGACGGCGGACACCCCTGCGCCGCACGCACAGTGCCAATCGCGCGGGTCCGGCAGCCCCCAACGTGTGAAGATCTGTGCGTTGAGGCGACAGATATTCACACGTTGTGCCTCAAAAGCACCCCGAGGCGCGACCACTCAAGGGTGCTCCCAACCGCAAATGTCCGGCGCCAAGCACATTCGACCGCCCGCCTCGGTGTTACATCCCCGAAACAACCGGGTGACGGGAGAGAAATGCGCAACTCGTAGGGTCTAGCCAGACGCGGCAGACACAGCGCGCGCCAGACAAGGGTGGGGGCCGCCCCGCCGAAACGACAAGGGAGTCAGATGTTCACCAATCCTGACGAGGTTATGCGGTACATCCAGGAAGAGGACGTCAAGTTCATCGACGTCCGTTTCTGCGATCTGCCCGGCGTCATGCAGCACTTCAATGTGCCGGCCGAGAGCGTTGACGAGGACTTCTTCGCCAACGGTCAGATGTTCGACGGTTCGTCGATCCGTGGCTTCCAGGCCATTCACGAGTCGGACATGAAGCTCACGCCTGACCTCGGCAGCGCCTACCTCGACCCGTTCCGGGCCGAGAAGACGCTCATCATCAACATGTCCATCCGCGACCCGTTCACCGACGAGTTGTACAGCCGCGACCCGCGCAACATCGCTGCGAAGGCCGAGGCGTACCTCAAGTCGACGGGCATCGCCGACACCGCCTTCTTCGCTCCGGAGGCCGAGTTCTACATCTTCGACTCGGTGCGGTTCGAGACCAAGCAGAACGCCGGTTTCTACTTCATCGACTCGGTCGAGGGCAAGTGGAACTCCGGTCGCGAGCACGAACTCGACGGAAGCCCCAACCGTGGATACAAGACCCCCTACAAGGGTGGGTACTTCCCGGTACCGCCGGTCGACCACTACGCCGACCTGCGCGACCAGATGACCAAGACTCTCGGCGAGGTGGGTCTGAGCGTCGAGCGTGCACACCACGAGGTCGGCACCGCGGGTCAGGCGGAGATCAACTACAGGTTCGACACGCTGGCCAAGGCCGCCGACGACGTCATGAAGTTCAAGTACGTCATCAAGAACGTCGGCTGGGCCGCCGGCAAGTCCGTGACCTTCATGCCCAAGCCCATCTTCGGTGACAACGGCTCGGGTATGCACTGCCACCAGTCGCTGTGGAAGGACGGCAAGCCGCTGTTCTACGACGAGCTCGGCTACGCCGGCCTCTCCGACATCGCCCGCTGGTACATCGGCGGTCTGCTGGCCCACGCTCCGGCCGTGCTGGCGTTCACCAACCCCACGGTGAACTCCTACCACCGACTGGTGCCCGGCTACGAGGCGCCCGTCAACCTGGTCTACTCGCAGCGCAACCGCTCGGCGTGCATCCGCATCCCGATCACGGGCAACAACCCGAAGGCCAAGCGCATCGAGTTCCGCGTGCCGGACCCGTCGAGCAACCCTTACCTGGCGTTCTCGGCCATGCTGATGGCCGGCATCGACGGCATCAAGAACAAGATCGAGCCGGTCGAGCCCGTGGACAAGGACCTCTACGAGCTTCCCCCGGACGAGGCGGCGAACATCCCGCAGGTGCCGAGTTCGCTGGAAGGTGTGCTCGACGCGCTCGAGGCCGACCACGACTTCCTCACCGAGGGCGACGTCTTCACCGATGACCTCATCGAGACGTGGATCGACTACAAGCGGACCAACGAGGTGGACCCCATCCGTCTGCGCCCGCACCCGCACGAGTTCGAGATGTACTACGACATCTGAGCCGTCTGGCGCAAGCCCCGGCACCCCCAGGTGCCGGGGCTTCACCATGTCCTAGCGGCGTCGGCGGCGCTGCGGTCAGCCACTGACACCACCAGCACGGACCTCTCAGGCTCTCATCGCCTACTCCAGAGGACCAACCCACACCGCGGAGCAGTAGGTGTTGACCGGCTCCACAACGATCGCGACGCCACTGGTCTGGGCGACTCGGAAGGTGATCGGCTGGCCGGCCGTTCGACGCACCAGCGAGGAGGCGGCCAGAACCGTGTCCTGGGTGGCGCCAGCCGCCGCTGTAGTGCTCCGGGTGGTTTCACCGGTACCGACGATTCCCTGATAGATCACGAGGCTCCGGATGCCCGTGCCGCCGCTGACGGCACCTGAGAACTGCACTCCCGCGCTCACCTGGTAGTACCCGTCTCGTGCCGCGTACAGGACTCCTGGGTCGTTGGTCTGGTACATCTGCGGAGCGGTTCCGAAGTCGACCGTGTCGCAGGGCAGGTCGGTACTGGCGTTATTGGGGATGGATGCGGACGAAGCGGCCGTGACGCGGATAGTGGGGACCGGGCCGAGTGCATCAGGCCCCACAGCACGGTTGGCCAACCCTGGGTTGGGGTAGGTGCCAGTGAGTGCGCCACCCGCGGCACCGGTGGCGGGACCCGGGATCCCTTGCGGCCCTTGCGGCCCTTGCGGCCCGGTGGAACCCGCCTTGTTCAGTTTCGCGCGAACGGACTTGCTCAACTTCTTGGCGCTGACAGTCCCGTTCTTCAGCGTGGCCCCGTCGATGAATCTGGCCGCCGTCGCCGTGCCGGTGCTGGCGATCACGATTCCCGACAAGAAGGCGATCGCCGGCACCCATACGCGCCGGCGGCGCCATCGTGGTGTTGGTTTCTCCATCGTGATCCTCCAAGTCTCGAGACGGGCCAATGCTAGGGGACGATTCCGCGAGTCATTTGCAGTGGGAGCCGCGAGGGCGCTGCCATACCTT
>WBZT01002823.1_pt1 | contig 10994 bp, 11 predicted proteins | sample 5204241 | NCBI WGS metagenome assembly WBZT01 (sample SAMN12344358, study PRJNA552823) | activated sludge metagenome | biome: Activated sludge suspended growth; feature: Nitrification reactor; material: Wastewater; isolation source: activated sludge from nitrification reactor of wastewater...
AGCATTATTTTTTTATCTAGTTAAGCATGTTTTATCCAAAGGGTGAAAATTTATTGCCACGCAGAGAGAGTCAGTGTGGAACATATTGCCAATAGTGGAAGAAAAAATGGAAGATGCTTCGCAGGAGAAGGCCACACAAAAACTGGAAAATGCGGAGATTGAAATTTGCTTAGAAGATAAAAAGCTTCTGCTTGAGCGTTCTATTAAGATTTAATTGCTATTAACGGTAGGGCTTGGCGACGTGGCGACATTCCGTGTTACGTAAGCCGGGCCTGATGCTGATCAAAGATATGAAGATGAAAATATATTCTAAAGCTCGGGTTTATTCGTCAGATTGATATGTCGCTGAGCAATGTTATATCGATCAGGATTTATTCGTAACGCCGCCATGATGCCAAACCCCTTGTTGTGCGACGTTTTTATTTTAAGGTTATCCTGAATCTTCTTACAACTCCTTTTCCGCCGCAATCATAGTCGTATCCATAAATATAGCATCCGAAGGAGCTGTCAATTGCAAAGTCTGAATGAATAAAGTTTTCATTAGATAATACATAACCAGTAGTTGTGGCTTGAATGAATGCCCTACTCGGTTGAAAGCAATGGCCATTCAAATCAGGAGTTCCTGTCCAATAAGATACGACAGCCCCATCATACATTTCGCTCTTAATCTGATAGATAGTGTCGTAATCAACACACAGTTTGTTGTTCACGCCGTCTTGTGAGATTTTGACGTCTTGTCGCGGCAATATTCCTTGTGTCTTAAAATATTTATAAAAAGCTTTTTTTGCCTTGTCATTTGGTATTGGAACATTAAACCCACGCTGAGCTTTGAAGACTTTTAGCTGGATGACAGTATCCAAAAATGGAAGAGATTGAGCTTTTAGATTCTGTTCTGCACTTGGCGTTTTATCTACGATTGAAGTATTGTTATTTGTATTACGGCTCTTGCAAGCAACAAGAATCATGAGTAATAAAATGAAAAGGCTACTACAAAGTCTCATTCAGTTTCAAGTGTCTGTAAAATGTCGCACAACGAGTTAGTACAGACGACGTAGCCCATCTGTGTTGCGTCTGCGGTAGATGGGCTATGTACTTCTGTACTGTGTTAGTGACGGTTACTTTCAATATTGTTAATTCAAACCGATTTTTATAAACTGTTTTGTAACAACTTTTCCTTCAGAGAAGATTTGAATCCAATAAAGTCCTTCAGGTAGTATAGAAATATCAATTCTTTGATTTGTAATTATAGGATTGGAAAGTACTTCTAGACCTTGTGAATTAAAGATGGAAATGAATTTGATTTTTGCTACTTCTCTTAAGTTCAAATTATCATTACTAGGATTTGGCCAAATTTTAAAAAGATTAGAATCATCTATCTCTTCAGTAGCTACATAAGACTTTACCCTCTTTCCCCAATTATATACTCTATGACCTCCAGTCATAAAAGATTCAATATACAAGAATTCCAAAGTGCTATCAGCATGTAACTTCCCCCATTGGTTTAAGTAAAATTCATTACAACAATATATTACTAATAAACTATCTTTTCTCACCTTGAACCAAAGGTTTTTAGGGTCAATGGAAACTGTTGAATCATTTTCAGGTGCTGGTCGGCTTGACCATTTAGAATATTTAACGATAAAACTAAATGGAACCTTGATATCAGGTCGGGAAGTTGAGTCCACCTGGTAACCGACATATTCTCCAATTACCCAATCTCGTTGTGTCTTCCAATCCTCTTGACTAAACATCAAGGTGGGTATAATTATGAGAAATTTGAAAATAACAATTCTTAATTTATTCATTTCTATTCATTAAATCATGCATTAAAGATTCATTCATTACCGATGGATTCGTAAAGGCTTTCTTAAAAGTAGTTTGACCGGCTTGGCAGTTCTTGGTAGAAATTATAACTGTAGTATTGGCTCCGCTAGCTTCGAATCCTTCTTGAAGTGTCACAAAGTCTTGTGCTGCAAGATGGTGCTTTCCTGAACTAAAAGTTGCAGCTCCACTAACTCCTCCAATTATCAAAGATTGCCATAATGTACTAACATAAGTGGAAGAACTAGTACTAAGGAAAGATTGAGGAATACAATTCTGTCTGATTTGCCAAGCTTTAACATAATCAATATCATAATTGAATGGCATCTGGGTAACACCATCAACAAAAGGAATACATGCCTGAAATGCAGGCGTATAAGAATCAATAATAAATGGCATAGGCCCCAACTGACTTACATATATTTTTTCATCAGAATAACGATGAAAAGTATCATTGGAATCATAGAAAACATCAATATATGCAGGATTCCAGTCACAACCTACTGTATGCCAATTACCTGGAGATTCAGGCAATGAATTTGGATGAGTATAAGGTGGGGGATCTCCTGCGGATGATTCTGATAAGGCATGAAAATAGGTCGTATCAAATTGTGGTCCAATATATCCAGTATCAGCTTTTATTCTTCTGTAATGAATGTTTAAATTTTTATCCCAGTTTATGCCTCGCATTTCAAAAATATCTATTTCACTATATTCTACTCCATTTGAACTTCCTGCCCACATCCACCAGTTAGGTCCATAAGCATTACTAGGATGAGCTGCAAAAGGACTGGTGCGATATCTAAACTCAAAGTATCCGTACTTAAAGTTATTTTTACCATAAAGCATAGCTGAGCTAAATCTGAATGCTGTATCACGCCTAGCTATCTCAACACCATTAGAATTGTAAATAATAATTGGAGCATTAAAATTCTCTCGTCGACTAATCAGCCTTTGAAAGCCTGAACCAACAGTATCAAATGTTCTATTGGTTCCTCCTGCCAATTGATCTCTGTTAAATGCTATATCCACCGTGTCATTGGGAAAGCCGGATCCAATGCAAGAAATGATATGGTTATTGTTGGGAATATTAGGTCCCCAAGGCCAGGTTGTGTGCCATTTAGAAGTGTCAAGTCCAAGACTATCAAACTCCTCAACAAATACCAATTGATACAATGGATCATCAGGTACACTTTGTGCTTTTAATTCAATCTCTTTGAACATAAGCATGGTTGATAATATTATCAAATGTACAATAAAAATTTTCATATTTTTGGATTTATTGGGTTATGATCATTTTTTTCGTATCCACTTCTTGATTATCTACAATTAAGGTGTAATGGTACATTCCAGCTAAAAATTCATTTGCCTCCAATTTAAAGCTGACGTTCCCTTTTGATCGTATGCTATATGATTTTAACATTTTACCATTCAAATCAAATATCAAAATAGAAGCATTTGTTGATTCCTCAGCTATAAAAGCTTTAATTATTGATTCCTTATTAAATGGATTAGGTATGTTTTGATCCAGATGTGATGAATTACTAACATTTTTTAAATTATTTGCATTTTCCATATAATTGTTTGAACTTCGATCCGATTTTAATTCAGAGCTTGAACAACATCTTTCTAATTGATTTTTTAATTCAGTTATTTTGTCTTCTTGTTCTTGTATTGAATGAATCAAATATGGAATTAATGAGACGTAATCAACTCCTTTAATTCCTAAATCATCTGTAGAAACAAGATTAGGGATGATTTCTTCTGCTTCCTGAGCCATAAGTCCAACTTTAAGTTGAGCGTAACCATTGGCAACTTCATCTATGAACTTATAAGAATAACACTTTAATTGCATTATTTTTTCTAATGAATTTTCAAGTGGATTAATTTCTGTCTTTAGGTTCCTGTCTGATAAAAATACAGTTGTTCCATCCCCTTTAATATAGTATTTGGGCACACCATTTAATTGAACTTCAAAAGCTTTAGATAAACTTCTATTCACATTATTTATTTGACAGTAGGAAAAATCTACTGTATGATTAAGGGTAGTAAGTTGAAGCGCACGTCCATTTGCTAAAGCATTTGTAACTTGTAATCTATCATTTCCTGCATTGTTCGAAGTTTGACCTATAAGCACATTTTTGCTTGAATTTATTCTCATAGCTTCTGTCCCAAATATGGTGAATCCAATTGTTTGTGACCCTGTTGGATGAAAAAAACCTGTTTGATCATCTCCCCACCATGTATAATCAGGATTTGTATTTGTAGAAAAAGTATTTAATCCTCGAATATAAGCAGCCGAACTAGGTGCAATATTGCTAGCTGAAAATGTAGCATTGCCTACAATGTGTAACTTACTATTTGCTCCACTGCTTGACGTGCTTCCAACTACTGTTGTACCTCCAGGCCAAATCTTTATCTGACAAAGTCCTGATAATTGAAAAAGAAAATTGATAGTTAGAATGCTAAAAAATAACTTTCTAAATTGAACCGTTTTAAAAAATAATAATTTCATATTATTGAATTTAATTGTGACAAATTATTATGCTTCAGACAATTACATCTTTAGTAATCGTCACTAACGGATTTGGCATAGACGCTGCACCACCAATTGTTTAGCAGCCAAAACTAAAAAATTAATTTGTTATTACCGGAGAAAATTAAAAGTGAATGATTTATGATGCTTGGCGGTGTAGAGTCTATGCAGTGTTAGTGGCCGTGTTTATAAATGTATTTAGAGGTTTTTTCTTGGCTGCTTAATAATCTTAACCAAGGATTCTTTTCTAATGTCCAGTATAAATCATTACTACCAACGTATGCCATATTCAGTAGGTCATACCAATCATTGACATGAAATTTGGCGTTACCAAGGATCGATTTTTCCTTAAAATACATATCCCAAATTAAATAGAAAAGTTCAAATTGCTCCCAATTTATCTTGCCGATTAAATCTTTATCGGAAACTTCAAGTCTATTAGAAAATATTTTAATCATCATTAATAAAATTTCACCATAACTTTCATTATTTTTCTGCATAAATTTAATAAATTTCTTTCGCGACCCATGGTTATCAACTCCCTTAGTTCTAACTCTTAATAATCCAAGATTCATTTCTTGAACCAGTTGCTCTAGCGGCCTATTAGCATCTTCAATAAATTTGGTTAATCCTTCCTTATCATTATTGAGAGTTTCATCAACCTGATTATTCATCACCCATCCAATTGCCTTTAAATCATTACGCAAGAGTTCTTCAGATTTTGGTTCGTAAGGAATATTGACATGAGATTCTATAATGTAATCCCAAGGATCAAATTGTATTATCTCAGAGTGAAAATCATGCATAGCCTTATAAGCTTTCTTTGTCAATTCTAGATTAGAATAAAGATTTTCAGTGGAAGTAAATTCCATGATGTTCACTCCCGTAGCAACTAAGTCTACATTTGTTAGTTCGCTTGGAATAATATTGCCTTTGGCAATTTCATACCATATCATTGTATCACAGATTACTCTTCTTTTCATTTTTAGATTTAACGGCATGGCCACTAACGTTTTGCAGCTACCCGAAGGGCGGGACTTTTACCACAAAACTTGATTTAAAAAACTAATGTTTGATTAACCTCAAAACTGTCTTTGGAACACGAAACCCCGCCTTTTGGGTAGGTGCTGTTAGCGGCTGGCATTTTTGAGTTGTCTAATTCTTGCATTGATGGATGGAATATTTTCTTTTTCAATTTCAGATAAAGTTAAACTAAAATTTTTTTCTAATACTTTTTTCTGTTGCTTCATTTCAGAAAGTCCTTGAATTGAATTTACTCTTACTATTCGGGAATTAGTTTTATCCTTAGCCCAGTTTGTCAATGTATTCCAAGCGTTGCTGAACTCCGAGTTGTCTAAATGAAGGCGCGGAATTAATAATGCTAAATGCCATTTAAGTTCCTTGTCCATTGCAATATTGCAAAGTTTAATGATAGCGTATTTATGCTTTGCGAGATATTGAGTATTGTTGATTGTTATTTTTTCTATGGTGTCAGCTGCCCGCATAACAACAAGTCTGTCCTCATGAAATAAGCATTGAAAAAGTTCATCAAAGTCTTTTTGAGTTTGAATTTTCAAAATAACAGAATTGCTTTTCCCAATTGACCTTAAGTCACCACCTGATAATATTTTTTCAAAGTCCGTCACTAAATTTCAATGCTTAATATTTTTACTTTCCATTTCAATTAGGAGTTTATCAGGTATTGGTCTGCAATTACAATTCTTTTGATGGGCTAAATGCCATTTAACCCGTTCTTCAAATTTTGCATTTTTAGGCATTTTATTTTTCTCTTGCCATTCCTTATTAATTTTCATTACTATTTTACTTTCTTATTTAGCAAATAGCCCATTGTGATACTTATTATAGGAATAGAGAAATAGCTCAGTCCGATTGACATGAAATAATCTGCAAAAGTTGTCTTCATTATTGGAATGAGAATAACTGCGTCAAGAATAATGTTTATTGCAAACCAAGACAACCCTACAATGACAGCATTCTTAATGTAATCGCTATCTACAAACTTGAAAAAGCGAAAAAGAAGATAGCAGCCAGAAATTACACCTACTAACATAATTGTCGACTTAAATGTTGCGTATGGAACAACAAGTTCTCCGCCTGGCTTATAAAATAGAAATGAAACAGCAAATGGAATTAACCAAGATAAAAAGCCGAGTAAAAGGTTTTGGATAATAATTTTCTTTGTCATAATATATTGGATTTTAAATCAAAGTTACATAGTAAATATTTGTCCGAATTGACCGGTTTCATTTTTTCTAATGATAGTTGTCATATTTGGTGTCGTCTTATGCTTGCCACTAACGTTTAGGGCTTGGCAGCAGTGCGGTTTTAAAAGCACTATCCCGTCTACCCGCACGAATTTAATAAATAATTACTACAGAACCTGAGCGCGCCAAACACTATTTACCGCTGAAAGTTCGGCGCGCGAACTTCCGTCACCCGCATTGCGCCAAACCCGTGTTCAAGCGACACCTTCGGTGAAGCCCAAATAAAGGAATGATACTTGCGACTTGCATATATAAAAATTAAAATTATTATGCAAGGTAACGAATTTTCCAAAATTACTCTTTCTGAGAATGCAATTTCTTGGATCAAGAAATTACATCAAACAATGGTCCTTAAGGAGTATGGCAGAGGCTCTATCAAATCTTATGTTGGAGAGATGATACTACTTTTTAAATACTATCACATGAAGCAGGTGGAAGAAATTGTTCAAACAGATATTGAGCAATATCTTTTATTTATTAAACAAACTCATTTAGTGGGTCGTGCTAAATGTAGAAGTGTAGCTCAAGCTTGTAGTTTTTTCTTCAAGAAAGTTATGCCAACGACTTACATTGTTCCTAGTAATCTTTATCCCAAAAAACAGTTTATCCTTCCCAATATTATGAGGGAAGAAGAAGTTGAACAATTGTTTTGTACGGATTTAAATTTAAAAGAATTTTGTGTAGTTGGATTATTATATGGATGTGGCATGCGTATCAGCGAAGTATGTAATCTTCGCATCCAAGATATTGAAAGCAATGCTAAACGAATTAAAATCATCCAAGGTAAGGGGGCTAAGGATCGCTTCACATTATTGCCAGATCAATTATTGAATAAATTACGGGCATTTTATATTGCAGAAGGAAGGCCTAAAGTTTATTTATTTACAAGTAAACAAACTAGAAGAGCGATGCATCCACGAAGTATGCAAATTGTAGTCAATTCTGCTATGGATAAGGCAGGCTTCAGTGGAAGGCATTTTACAGCACACACATTGCGACATAGTTTTGCTACACATTTATTGAATAGCGGAAGCAATATTCATGTGATAAAAACATTGCTAGGGCACAGCAAGATAGAAACAACCATGATTTATTTGCATCTTCAAAAGCACACTCAACTTGGAATACTTTCTCCCTTAGATCAGCTCAAGACTTTTTCTGACCATGGAACAAAGTCTATCTGAGATTAGAATAAAATTACAGAAGAAAATATTTGCACATCCATTCGTTCAACATTTCAATTCATACAGCAGATCTATTTTAGATAAGTTGAGTAAGTGTCATACGAGTGAAATTGGAGTGCATCAATATCGATGTAACAATACCACTTGCAATCATGTGCATTATCAGTATCACAATTGTGGGAACAGGCATTGTCCAAATTGTGGTGGACTCAAACGAGATGCATGGATAGAAGATCGCATGAGCGAATTACTGCCAATTAAATACTACCACATTGTTTTTACATTGCCACAAGAACTCCGAAGTATTACCATGGGAAATCGGAAAGTGATGTTTGAATTACTATTTGAATCTGTACATTACACTTTACTCAAACTAGGACATGATAAACGATGGCTTGGAGCAACATTAGGAACAGTTTCAATATTGCATACGCATGGTCAAGATTTAAGTTTTCATCCGCATGTACACTGTATAGTTAGTGGAGGAGGAATTGATAAAAAAAATCATTGGAAGATGAATCAGCGAACAAATAATGATTTCATATTTCCACGACGTGTGATGGAAAAAATATACAAAGCCTATTTTCTAAAAAGAATGTATAGCTTGCTAGGAGATGGCGAAATAAATGTAGAAGATGGAGCTGGATTAATTTCAAATATTGAAACTGTTCGATGGAAAAAATGGAATGTATATGCGAAGGCACCATTTGGTGGACCTTCACAGATTATTGAATATCTTGGAAGGTACACACACAAAGTAGCGATTACTGCTCATCGAATAAAACATATCAGTGATGAATCCATTAGATTCCAATACAAAGATTATGCAGATAAGCATCTAGTAAAAGAAATGACGTTATCACATGAAGAATTCTTAAGAAGATTTGAACAACACTTATTGCCTAAGCGATTTGTAAAAATCCGACATGCTGGATATTTAGCAAACCGAGGTAAAACAAAACGTCTTCAATTAATTCATCAAGATCTGCTACTTCCGAAGCCAATACTGAAAGTACAAATACCCGTTGTGTTGAGGATCTTATTAAAGACAGGAGTAGACATAAGTATTTGTCCTGTTTGCAAGAAAGGTGTGATGATTCTTGAGAATACTAAAATTAATTTCAATGGAATTTTAATCGACATCAATATCATAAAGAACAAAGGTTCTCCCAAAAAAAGAAAATCTACGTAATGATAACATTCTATAAAAAATGCATTGTTCAAATCACCATATCTAAAAGAATTACTTGGCTTTTGGAATGGCGAAGCCATATTAAAAAACTAGAAATAAATTGGACTCTACAATTAAATGAATAACTAATTCTGGTTATATTTAATACTAACGCACCTATACAGAGGTCTCGCTGAACACCGCATATCCAAAAGCCTATTTTGTTAATCTTTTATCAGAGTTCTTGATCTTCATGTCTTTTGCATGGCGTGGCTTTTGTATATACGGCTTAATGTTGGCTGCTGCCTTTTTTCTGAGTGTCTAAATTGACGAAATAAGTTCTTTGTATCCATTTTCAATTAATGGTTTTAATTTTCGTATTTCATCAAACTTTATTCTTCTCGTTGGTTTTCCAGTGTTTCTTACTTTTGGGTGTGATAAATCACTTTCCAACCTTAATGTATGAACTGTCTCACATAGTTTAAAAAGATTAGGATATTTAGTTTCGAATCTATTTCCAGGAGTCAAACAGCTACCAATTTTGCCAAGATTGTATGTTCCAATAGTTGTATCATGTTTAAATAAAGCATAAAGAATGAAATCGTTGAATACATCTAGTTCGTTTATAAATGCATTGGCATCTGTTTTTATGTAACCAGTCAATAGGTAACATAGTCTTTCACAGTTTTTTAATTCTGAATTTAAAAAACTATTCCAGTTCATTGTAGGAAGTTTTGTCCCACATATTTCTTCAAGCTTTAGATTAATTGAACTTTTTTTCAGATAAGTCTTTCCAATTAGGTTTGCTTTGCGAAGTATTATTTGAGCAGCGTCATTAATTTCCTTTAATGGTGTGCTTACTTTTAAATTATTTTCTACTAACAAGAACGCAGCTTTGATTGCTACTTCAAATGAGTCTGATTTAAGTAGAACATTTAAAATAGCTTCATAAGAAGGTTCTCCGAATAAATCTAAATCAATATATTCTAAGGAATTATGTATAAGCCACCATTCTTTACTTTTATATATGGACTCAATCTCTTTGAACTTAAAGTGATTTTCGTTTAATAGCCATACAAATACAATAGACCTGAGATTTGGAGAATTTATTCCCTTTCTTTTTTTATGTAATAATTCGCAATAAGTTTTGAAATCAGGCTTAATGTCTTTATGCACTTTGTTTAAGCAGCATATTAAATATGATGCTGTTATTTCTTCATAAAGTTCTTGTGTTTTTATCTGTTCAAGTAGAGTCTTAGATACAGTTTTAGAAAATTTCTTGTATTTACTAAAGTGTTTAAGAATTGATTGATACAAATGAGGGTTTTTTTTCAGAATAGCAAGTAATCTCTTTGCTAATTTTTCGTTTGAGTCAGCATGTGCTAAAACATATTTGAATCTTGTTTCATTTTCAATTTTGTTTCCTTTGCTTAATTCTACAAGTCTCTCTTGAACTTTGTTTTGGTCAAACGTTAGCTTAAAATCAATGGGCTCAGGTGGTAAACTAACAGTTTTAATTTCTTCTTCAATATCTAATATTTCATGAATGTTAATCTTACTCGATTGAGGGAACAAGCCAATTTCTTTACTAATATAATCAAGTTCTAATAGTGCTTTTCTAACATCATCTTCGGTCTTTCCTAACAATCGAATATCATCTACATATCTAAAATATTTTACACTTGATTTTTTAAAGCTTTTATGCTCATCAAAATGCTGCAATATGACTTCCGAGAGCAAACCAGAAGGTAATGGTCCTTGGGGTATTCCGTGTCCGTGATAAATTCTATTTGGTGAAGAAGCAGTCCAAGTTTCCAAGCAGTCCGTTAGGTATTTTGCAAACTCCTTTGTTATTCCTAACTCAATAAGAAAGTGTGTTAATACTTTATGGTCAATACTATCATAGAATGCAGTTAAGTCAAATGAAGCTGTCCATTTGAAACCACTATTATATGCGTCATTTATTGCGTGATTATATTTCACATAACCATCCGTCC
>WBZT01003151.1_pt1 | contig 10990 bp, 20 predicted proteins | sample 5204241 | NCBI WGS metagenome assembly WBZT01 (sample SAMN12344358, study PRJNA552823) | activated sludge metagenome | biome: Activated sludge suspended growth; feature: Nitrification reactor; material: Wastewater; isolation source: activated sludge from nitrification reactor of wastewater...
AGATTTTTTTATGGTTGTTAACCAGGTTAAAAAAATGTTGGGTTCCAATGCAGTTCCATTACAAGTGCCCATTGGAGCTGAAGAAAATTTCAAAGGGGTGGTTGATCTCATTACCAATAAAGCAATGATATGGGATGAATCAAGCCAGGGAATGACGTATACTGAAATTCCTATTCCAGCAGATCTTTCAGATACAGTGCATGATTATCGTCAGAAACTTATTGAAAATATCGCTGAATATGACGATAATCTGATGATGAAATTCTTCGATGCTCCGGAAACCATTACGGAGCAAGAGATGATTGATGCCATTCGTGCAGCAGTTATTGATATGAAATTTGTTCCGATGATGTGCGGATCTGCGTTTAAGAATAAAGGAGTTCAAGCTGTATTGGATGCAGTCTGCGCATTTTTACCTTGTCCGCTGGATGTTGAAGCAGTAAAAGGTACAAATCCTAAAACTGATCAAGAAGTTATTCGAAAGCCTAGTGAATCTGAACCTTTTGCAGCATTGGCTTTCAAGGTGGCTACAGACCCTTTTGTCGGTCGCCTGGTTTTCTTAAGAGTGTATTCAGGCAAGTTAGATGCTGGCTCATATGTACTTAAGGTACGCTCTGAAAAAGAAAGAGTTTCCTTGGATAAAGAAAGGATTTCACGATTGTTTTTAATGCATGCCAACGACCGTAAATCCATTGATTCGATCGAAGCAGGAGATATTGCGGCTGCTGTTGGTTTTAAAGATATAAAAACCGGAGATACACTTTGTGATGAAGCCCATCCAATTATTTTGGAAGCAATGGTTTTCCCTGAACCGGTAATAAGTATTGCCATTGAACCGAAAACTCAAAAAGATCAGGACAAATTAGGAATGTCTTTGGCTAAACTGGCTGAAGAAGATCCAACTTTTAGAGTATTTACGGATGAAAATACAGGCCAGACGATCATTAGTGGAATGGGTGAATTACATCTTGAAATCATCGTTGACCGTTTAAAAAGAGAATTTGGTGTAGAGTGTAATCAGGGTGCTCCTCAGGTTAATTACAAGGAATGTTTAACCGCTACTGTCGAACATCGAGAAAGATTGAAAAAACAAACAGGGGGTTCTGGATTATTTGCTGATATGGCCTTTACATTAGGTCCGGCAGATCCGGAATTTCTTGAAAGCGAAGATTATAAAAACGGCAAAGTTAAAATGCAGTTTGTTTGGGACATTTTTGGAGGATCAATTGACAAATCCTATATGGGTTCAATCGTCAAAGGATTCGAATCCATGATGGCTCAGGGTATTTTGGCAGGATATAATATCGAACATATGAAGGTTCGGGTATTTGATGGTTCCATGCACCCGGTTGACTCTAAACCTCAAGCTTTCGAATTGTGTGCAAAAGACGGTTTCAGAGAAGCAGCTCCAAAAACTGCACCTCAGATACTGGAGCCGATTATGAAACTGGAGGTTATCACTCCTGAAGATTATGTTGGTCCGGTTATCGGAGACTTGAACAGAAGAAGAGGGTTACCAAAAGGTCAGGAAGCCAGAATGGGTGGTGCTGTTGCCATACAGGCAGATGTTCCACTTTCTGAAATGTTCGGATATGTCACCCAATTAAGAACCATTACTTCCGGTAGAGCCAGCTCAACCATGGAATTCTCACATTATTCGCCGGTACCAAAGCAAATTGCAGAAGATGTAATTGCTAAGGCAAAAGGCACAGTTAAAGCATAAAATTGAAATAAATATATAAGGCATGAATCAAAAAATTCGGATAAAACTTCGCTCTTATGATCACAATTTGGTGGACAAAAGCACGGAGAAAATAGTCAAAACTGTCCGCAATAGCGGTGCAGGTGTCGCAGGTCCGATTCCGCTGCCAACTGAGAAAGAAATATTCACCGTTTTGCGTTCACCGCACGTGAATAAAAAAGCTCGGGAGCAGTTCCAACTTCGGACACACAAAAGGTTAATTGAGATTTATACACCAACTCCGCGAACAGTGGATGCGTTGTCAAAACTCGAACTCCCAAGCGGCGTTGACATTCAAGTCAAATTATCCTGATTTTTTATAAACATTAATTAATTAAAACTTGCGGATTTATTTCCAGCAGGTTTGATAACGTTAAAATTTAATACCGTGAACGGATTAATAGGAACGAAGATTGGTATGACCAGCATTTATATGAGCAATGGAGATTACATTGCTTGTACGGTTGTTGAAGCATCTCCCAATGTGGTAACTCAAGTTAAGACAGAAGATTCTGATGGTTATTCAGCATTGCAGCTGTCTTATGGTGCTGTCAAAGCAAAGAGCGCGAACGGCGCAAGGAAAGGTCATTTTGCAAAAGCAAATGTTGAACCACTCAAGAAATGTGCAGAATTTAAAAGCATACCCTTGAATAAAAACCTTGGAGATACGATCGCATTGTCAGAAATTTTCAAGGAAGGTGATACCGTGCACGCTTTGGGAATATCAAAAGGAAAAGGATTTCAGGGTGTAGTTAAAAGACATGGTTTCGGCGGTGTTCAAAATGCTACACACGGTCAGCATAACAGACAACGAGCTCCAGGATCTATTGGTGCTTCTTCCTATCCATCAAAAGTTGTCAAAGGATTGAGAATGGCTGGGCAGACCGGAAACGCAAATATTAAAGTTAGAAATTTAAAAATTGCTAAAATTCTTGAAGAAAAGAACTTGCTTCTTATTAAAGGCGCAATTCCCGGACATAAAGGATCTTTAGTAATCATTGAAAAAAAATAAGGTAATGAACATCGACGTTTTAAACAAATCAGGTCAAAATACAGGAAGAAGTATTGAACTTCCTGACTCTATTTTTGGTATTGAGCCCAATGAACATGTGATTTATCTGGCTGTAAAAGAATACCTTGCCAATCAAAGACAAGGAACTTCAGATTCAACCGAAAGAGGCGATGTTCACCGCACGACCAAAAAATTTAAAAAACAAAAAGGAACGGGTGGTGCCCGTGCTGGATCACTTAAAAATCCTATGTTTAAAGGAGGTGGTCGGGCATTTGGTCCTCATCCTAGAGATTATACCCAAAAATTAAACAAGAAAGTTAAGGTTCTTGCAAGGAAGTCTGCTTTGAGTCAGGTTGCGGCAAATGGAAAGATTAAAATCGTTGAGGATATCAGCTTGCCAAACCCTAAAACCAAAGAATTCTCAAGCATACTGAATAATTTAGGACTTCAGGCAGTAAAAACGGTTGTTGTGACGCCGACTTTTAATGATATTCTTTTCAAATCTGGAAGAAATATCGCAAATACAAAAATGAAAATTGCAACAGATCTGAATACCTATGAAATCCTTAATTGTCAGACCTTACTTCTGTTGGAATCAAGCGTTCAAAAAATAACGGAAACACTTAGTTAATATACCATGGATAAGCAAATTTTAATTAGACCAGTTGTCTCTGAAAAAGCGGATAGGCTTAGTGGAAAAAAAGGACAATACACTTTTGTAGTTCAAAGAGATGCTAATAAAGTAGAAATTCAAAAAGCAGTTGAAAAAAATTACAAAGTGAATGTAACCGCAGTTAATACTTTGGTAATCCCTGGTAAAGCTGTCACCAGAAACACTAAAACTACCGTTCTGAGAGGACGTAAACCTGCTTATAAAAAAGCAATCGTAACGCTAGCAGCCGGTGAAGAAATAAATATTCTATAATTATTAAGAAATATAGAAAATGCCAGTAAAAAAATTAAAACCGGTAACTCCGGGCACGAGATTCAGAGTCGCAAACACATTCAGCGAGCTAACCAAGGGTACACCTGAAAAATCCCTTATTGCTGATAAATCCTCTACAGGGGGTAGAAATAATCAAGGTCGACGCACAATTCGAAATGTAGGGGGAGGACATAAGCAGAGATATAGAATTATAGATTTTAACAGAAATAAAGACGGAATCCCTGCAGTTGTAAGTAGTGTTGAATATGATCCAAATAGAACTTGCTTCATAGCATTACTAACTTATGCGGATGGGGAAAAAAGATATATCCTTGCTCCTCAGGGCATTTCAGTAGGTCAAAAAGTAAATAGTGGACCCGGTTCCGCTCCGGAAATAGGAAATGCACTGCCATTGTCAGAAGTTCCGCTCGGTTCGCCAATCTACAATATTGAACTTCGCCCAGGTCAAGGTGGAATTTTAGTACGCAGCGCCGGAAGTTCTGCTATTATGATGGGTAAAGAAGATAAATACGCAGTAGTAAAAATGCCTTCTGGTGAAGTAAGAAGGATATTGTTAACTTGTAGAGCTACCATTGGAGCTACCTCGAACCCAGATCATAATCTTCAATCGGTTGGAAAAGCTGGAAGAAATAGATGGTTAGGATTGCGCCCAAGAGTAAGAGGTGTAGCCATGAATCCTGTCGATCACCCAATGGGTGGTGGTGAAGGTAGAGCAACCGGTGGTTTGCCCCGTTCAAGAAATGGTCAGTTTGCTAAAGGTCAAAAAACAAGAAGCCCTCATAAGCAATCTGATAAAATGATAATAACCAGAAGAAAAGCTAAAAACGCATAAAATATTTAAGAATGGCAAGATCAATTCGAAAGGGTCCTTATGTGCACCACTCCTTGTTGGCCAAAATTGAAAAAGCAAAGGAAACCAACAAAAAAGCAGTCATCAAAACCTGGAGCAGGGCTTCCATGATAATACCAGATATGGTTGGAGAAACCATCGCGGTTCATAATGGAAAATCTTTTATTCCGGTTTATGTGTCAGAAAATATGGTGGGACATAAATTAGGTGAATTTGCACCTACAAGAACGTTCAAAGGACACGCCGGTAATAGATAATATTTGATTAATCCAAAAGTAAGAAATGGAAGCAGTAGCAAAACTTAGAAATTGTCCAATGTCACCTCGAAAAATGAGGCTGGTAGTGGATCTTATTAGAGGCAAAAAAGCAAATCAGGCATTGCATATATTGAAGTTTACCAAAAAGGAAGCATCGGTATGGTTGGAAAAACTTCTTCTGTCTGCCATTAATAACTGGGAGCAAAAACACGGAGAAGGGCAAGCAGACAAAAATGAATTGTTTGTTAAGACCGCATTTGTTGATCCGGGAACTGTTCTTAAACGCTTTCAACCAGCTCCACAAGGAAGAGCTAATAGAATACGTAAGAGAAGAAATCATGTTACGCTTGTAGTAGCCTCAAACAATACTAATAATAATTAATAAAAAAAATTCAATCTGAATGGGTCAAAAGGCAAATCCTATTGGAAATAGACTCGGAATAATCCGTGGTTGGGAATCAAACTGGTTCGGAGGTTCTAATCTTGCACAGAAATTAGTGGAGGATGAAAAAATTAGAAACTATCTACAAGCCAGAATTTCTAAAGGCGGTATTGCAAGAACAATTATTGAGCGAACACTTAAACGCATTACTGTTTCAATTCAAACTTCTAGACCTGGTATTATTATTGGTAAAGGAGGAACTGAGGTAGATAGAATCCGCGAAGAATTAAAAAAATTAACTGATCAGGATGTTCAAATTAACATAATTGAAATTCGCAAACCTGAACTAGATGCAGCTATTGTCGGAGATACCATCGCAAAACAACTGGAATCTAGAATCAATTATAGAAGAGCCATAAAAATGGCTATTCAATCCACTATGCGCGCCGGAGCAGAAGGGATCAAAATCAGAATTTCCGGAAGATTGAATGGTGCGGAAATGGCACGTTCTGAAGAGTATAAGGATGGAAGAATTCCGCTTCACACCTTTAGAGCAGACATCGATTATGCTATCAAGGAAGCTCTTACCGTTTATGGCAAACTGGGCATCAAAGTCTGGATCTGTAAAGGGGAGGTATTTACCAAAAGAGATTTATCCCCATTGGTAGGACTTACCAAAAAGGAAACCAAACCAGGTATGAAATCTGATTCTGAATCCGGTGGAAGAGAAGATAGAGGCAGCGGGGGAAGATCAAGAAGACGCCAGTAAACTAAAAAAGTATTAATTTTGCAGTTCTTTTTTAAAAAAGTAAAGAAAATTTGACATGTTACAGCCAAAAAGATTAAAATACCGACGACAACAGAAAGGCAGAAATAAAGGTATTGCCAATCGAGGATTTACGATTGCTTTCGGTACATTTGGTTTAAAAAGTCTTGATAATGCAAGACTTACAAATAGACAAATTGAGGCAGCAAGGATTGCTCTAACAAGACATATGAAAAGGGAAGGTAGCGTTTGGATTCGCATTTTTCCGGATCGTCCAGTGACAGCTAAGCCAGCTGAGGTGCGTATGGGAAAGGGTAAGGGTGCTCTGGATCATTATGTTGCATTGGTCAAACCAGGAACAATTCTGTTTGAAATCGACGGAGTTCCATATGATGTCGCAGTAGAAGCATTTAATCTTGCAGCTCAAAAATTACCGGTCATGACAAAACTCATAGTAAGACCTACTGCTGCAGAATCATTTAACTTACAATAAGCAAAGAAATAATGAAATTAAAAAAATATAGCGAATTTACTAAACTGACTGATGCTACATTAGAACAGGAAATTCATTCGTCCAAAGAAAAATTAAGCAGCCTTCGCTTCGAACATAAAGTAAAAGGTCTCGCTAATCCTAGCACTATCCCGCATTTGCGTCGAGAAATTGCCCAGATGAATACAGAGATGACTAAAAGAAAAAATATTAAGAATTCGTAAATAAGCCATAATGGAAAGAAATCTTAGAAAAGAAAGAGTAGGTGTAGTCACCAGCAGTAAAATGGATAAATCCATTGCGGTTTCCATACAACAAAGACTGTTGCACCCTAAATATGGAAAATATGTCAAGAAAACCAAAAAATATTACGCTCATGACGAAAAAAATGAGTGCAATGTTGGAGATCTTGTGAAAATTATGGAAACAAGACCTCTTAGCAAAACCAAATGCTGGAGACTTGTCGAAATAATTAAAAAAGGAGAATAATTTAGTATAATTCTAAAAATGAATATATGATACAACAGGAAAGTAGATTAAGGGTAGCAGATAATAGCGGCGCAAAAGAAGTCTTGTGCATTAGAGTGCTTGGTGGAACAAAAAGAAGATATGCTTCATTGGGAGATAAAATAGTAGTAACTGTTAAATCTGCTTCACCAGGTGGCGTAAAAAAAGGCACTGTTTCCAAAGCCGTCATTGTTAGAACTGCAAAAGAAGTAAAGCGAAAAGATGGTTCATATATTCGTTTTGATGATAATGCCGTAGTGCTTCTTAATCCGTCAGATGAACCAAGAGGAACAAGGATCTTCGGACCGGTTGCCAGAGAATTAAGAGAGAAAGATTATATGCGGATCGTATCCCTCGCACCAGAAGTTATTTAAATTTTTCAAACGAATTGCAATGAAATTTAAAATTAAAAAAGGAGATAAAGTACAGGTTATTGCTGGATCGAATAAAGGTAAGTCTGGTGAAGTAACGGTTATCATTACTGATAAAAATAGAGCAGTGGTAGAAGGTGTAAATATTGTTAAAAAACATATGAAACCTACCAATGATAATCCAGGCGGTATCGTCGAAATGGCAGCACCAATTCATATTTCAAATCTTGCTTTACTCGATCCTAAATCAAACAAACCTACACGAGTTGGTTACAAAATAGAAAACAACAAAAAAGTAAGATATTCTAAAAAATCAGGTCAAATTATTAAGTAATGAGCTATACTCCAAGATTAAGATCATTCTATCAAACTTCTGTTGTTCCTGCGCTACAGGAAAAATACAAGTATAAAAGTGTAATGGAAGTACCTAGACTGGTAAAAATTTGCATCAATCAAGGTATCGGTGCTGCTACTCAGGATAAAAAACTGGTTGATGTAGCAATTTCAGAAATTGCTACCATCACAGGTCAAAAACCAATTGCAACCTTTTCTAAAAAAGCAATCTCCAACTTTAAATTGAGAGAAAAAATGCCAATTGGTGTTAAAGTTACGCTGAGATCTAACAGAATGTATGAATTCCTGGATAGGTTCGTTAGTGTAACGCTTCCACGTGTGAGAGACTTTCGTGGGATCAATGACAAAAGTTTTGACGGTAGAGGAAACTATACTATGGGCATAACTGAACAAATAATATTTCCAGAAATTGATATTGACAAAATAAATAAAATTACAGGTCTTGACATAACTTTTGTAACCACTGCAAGAACCGATGAAGAAGCATATTCATTGCTGAAAGAATTAGGTCTGCCATTCAAAAACGCATCAAAAATTTAATATGTCCAAAAAGTCAATCATAGCAAGACAACTTAAGAGAGAAAAAATGGTCACCAAATATGCAGACCAAAGAGCTAGTCTTAAAAAAGAAGGTAAATGGGAAGAGTTAGACAAACTACCCAAAAACAGTTGTAAAATCAGGCTTAAAAATAGATGCCAACTGACCGGAAGACCAAAAGGATATATTAGAAGATTCGGTTTATCTCGTTATGCCTTCAGACTCATGGCACTCAATGGCAAAATCCCTGGTGTAACCAAAGCGAGCTGGTAATTTTATTAGAATTAATAAGTTTATAAAAAATAAAAAATGGCTGTTACAGATACAATAGCAGATTTTCTAACCAGAATTAGAAATGCACAACAAGCAGGTCATAGAATTGTAGATATCCCTGCATCTAAAGAAAAAAAGACACTCACTGAGTTGTTATATAAAAATGGGTATATCCTCAAGTATACTTTCGTAGATACACCCAATAAGCAGGGTGAAATCAGAATCGCATTGAAGTACGATCCCATTTCCAGAATTCCGGCTATTAGGGAATTGGTCAGAGTGAGCAGACCTGGACGCAGAATTTATAAATCTGCTGACAACCTGCCAAGAATTATAAATGGACTGGGTGTGGCTTTTGTATCCACTTCCAAAGGTATCATGTCAGATAAAGATGCTCGCACATCACACGTTGGTGGAGAGGTCTTGTGTTACGTATTGTAATTTTATTTAAAAAGTAGATCATGTCAAGAATCGGGAATAAAATAATTAATCTGCCAAAAGGTGTTGAAATCAAATTGGAAAAAAATTTGGTTACTGCAAAAGGTGCTAAGGGAACCTTGTCACAAGCAATAGACCCTGATATTTCAGTCGTTTTGGAAGATGGAACACTCAAAGTTTCTAGACCAACAGAACAGAAAAGACATAAAGCTTTACATGGTTTGACCAGAGCCTTAATCAATAATTTAGTCGTTGGAGTATCCGATGGTTTTACCCGTCAGATGGAATTGGTCGGAGTTGGTTATAGGGTCAGTAATACTGGGAATTTGTTGGAAATTTCTGTTGGGTATTCGCACCCTATAATGTTTTTCCTTCCTTCAGAAGTTCAGGTTGAAACCGTAACCGAAAAAGGATCAAATCCTAAAATTATTCTGAAAGGTACCGACAAACAATTGTTAGGTCAACTTTGTGCCAAATTAAGATCCTTCAAAAAACCAGAACCATTCAAAGGAAAGGGTATTAAATTCGTTGGCGAAGTATTAAGAAAGAAAGCAGGTAAAACTGCAGGTAAAAAATAATAAAGTAAAATTTTAAAAGTATGAGCAATACTATTGAAAAAAGACAAAAGATAAAATATCGCATTCGCAAAAAAATTAGTGGTACTGCTTCACGTCCTAGACTTGCAGTTTACAAAAGTAACAGTGAAATTTATTGCCAGCTAATTGATGATAATGCAGGTAATACGCTATGTGCGGCTTCTACAAAGTCTGAAAAATCTGTCGCTGGTACAAAGACTGAAAACGCCAAAGCAATTGGTTCGCTGATTGCCAAAAAAGCAGTAGCCATGAACATTAAAGATGTCGTCTTTGATAGAGGTGGTTTTTTATATCATGGAAGAATTAAAGCTTTGGCAGAGTCTGCTAGAGAAGGTGGTTTGAATTTTTAATAAAGAAATTAATAGAATTACATGTCAAAATCAAATGTAGTGCGGGTTAAAGCAACTGAAACAGAATTAAAAGATAAAATGGTTGCAATTAACAGAGTTGCCAAAGTTACCAAAGGAGGTAGAACCTTTAGTTTCTCCGCTCTCGTTGTCGTTGGAGATGGTCACGGAACTGTAGGACACGGCCTGGGAAAAGCAAGAGAAATTTCTGATGCAATTTCAAAAGCTATTGATGATGCAAAGAAAAATTTGGTCAAGGTTAATATACACAAAGGGACTATAGCACATGAACAAAAAGGTAAATTTGGAGCAGGCAGGGTATTAATCAAACCCGCTTCGGATGGTACCGGTGTTATCGCCGGAGGTGCTATGCGAGCGGTACTTGATATTGCTGGTGTTCACAATGTATTGGCTAAATCACACGGTTCTTCTAACCCACATAATGTAGTAAAAGCAACCATTGATGCACTATCCAAAATAAGAAGTCCGCATGAAGTTTCAAAAGTTAGAAAACTTAGCGTGGAAAAAGTTTTTAATGGAGTTAATTAATATCCAATATGTCAAAGATTAAAATTACACAAAATAGAAGCGTTATCAAAGCCAATGATAGACAGAAAAAAACTATCGTTGCGCTTGGTCTTAAATCCCGTCACGATGTTGTTGAATTGGAAAGTTCACCGGCTATTTTGGGAATGATCGAAAAAGTACGCCACCTTGTTACAGTAGAAAAGAAATAATATATGGAATTACATAATCTTAAACCGGCTAAAGGAGCAACACACCGTGAAAAAAGAATTGCTCGTGGAGAAGGATCAGGTCATGGCGGTACAGCAACAAAAGGTCATAAGGGCCAAAAAGCAAGATCTGGTGCCAAAATTAAGCGCGGATTTGAAGGTGGTCAGACACCTATGCACCGCCGTTTACCAAAAGCTGGCTTCAACAACATCAATAAAGTAATATTTAAAATCTTTAATTTAGATCAATTAAAAGATTTAATGGAACTAAACCAATCAGCTAATTTAAATCCTGATTCATTAGCTTCTATCGGTGCAATAAAGAAAAATGACAGAATCAAGATTCTGGGACGGGGAGATGCCGCTTCCGGACTTGTGTTGAAAGTTC
>WBZT01003154.1_pt1 | contig 10988 bp, 10 predicted proteins | sample 5204241 | NCBI WGS metagenome assembly WBZT01 (sample SAMN12344358, study PRJNA552823) | activated sludge metagenome | biome: Activated sludge suspended growth; feature: Nitrification reactor; material: Wastewater; isolation source: activated sludge from nitrification reactor of wastewater...
ATGGGCTTCGACAAGGTGGCGAAGCTCTTCGAGCGCCAGGCCATCGAGATCGCGCCGCTCGCTTACATGCGCGGGCGCACGCTCAACCACGCCTTCATCATCCTCGACGAGGCGCAGAACACCACGCCGGAGCAGATGAAGATGTTCCTCACGCGCATCGGCATCGGCGCCCGCGCAGTGGTCACCGGGGACGTCACCCAGATCGACCTGGCGCGCGGCATGAAGAGCGGGCTGGTCGAGGCGTCGCGCATCCTGCGCGAAGTGCGCGGCATCGCCTTCACCGAATTTCTCGCCGAGGACGTGGTGCGCCACCCGCTGGTGGCGCGCATCGTCTCCGCCTATGAGCAACACGAAAAAGCCCGCGACGCCGGCGCGCCTTAGCCTCAGCGTGCAGTACGCCGTCCGGGAGGACTCGTTGCCGAAGCGCGCCGAGGTGCGCAAGTGGGTGCGTGCGACCCGTCCCGGCGCGGCCGAACTGACCGTGCGCTTCGTCGATGCGGAGGAGGGGCGATCGCTCAATGCTCGGTATCGCGGCAAGGACTACGCCACCAATGTGCTGACGTTTCCCTATGCGCGCGAGCCCGTGCTGAGCGGCGACCTGGTGCTGTGCCTGCCGGTGGTGCTGCGCGAGGCGGCGGAGCAGGGCAAGACAGCCGCCGCCCATTTCGCCCACCTCGTCGTGCATGGTATGCTGCATTTGCAGGGATACGATCACGAGACGGGCGCCGAAGCCCGCGCCATGGAGCAGATGGAACGCGATATCCTGGCTCGGCTCGGCTACCCCGATCCCTACTGACTTATGGAACCTTCCCCCAGTCGACCGTCGCTGCTCGAACGCCTCTCCGCGCTGCTGATGCGCGAGCCTGAGGACCGCGAACAGCTCATCACGCTGCTGCATTCGGCGTTCGAGCGCAACCTGCTCGATGCCGACGCCCTGTCCATCATCGAGGGCGCGCTTTCCGTCTCCGACATGCAGGTGCGCGACGTCATGGTGCCGCGCGCCCAGATGCAGGTGATCTCGATCGACGACACCATAGTGGAGATGACCGCCCAAGCGATCGAGACGGCGCATTCGCGCTTTCCCGTCACCGGCGAGAACCGCGACGACGTCATCGGCATTCTGCTCGCCAAGGACCTGCTGCGCCTGCATGTCGGCGAGGACATCGCCGTGCGCGACATGCTGCGACCGGCGATCTTCATTCCCGATTCCAAGCGGCTCAACGTGCTGCTGCGCGAATTCCGCGCCTCGCGCAACCACATGGCCATCGTGGTGGACGAGTACGGCGGCGTCGCCGGGCTGGTGACCATCGAGGATGTGCTCGAGCAGATCGTCGGCGACATCGAGGACGAGTACGATTTCGACGAGGCCTCCGACAACATCCTGCTCGACCAGGCCGGCCATTACCGCGTCAAGGCCACCACCGAGATTGACGTCTTCAATGCCGCTTTCGGCACGCATTTCAGCGACGAGGAATTCGACACCGTGGGCGGCATGGTGATCCATCACCTTGGGCGCCTGCCCAAGCGCGGCGAGGTCGTGCAGGTTGATGGCTTGCGCATCCAGGTGCTGCGCGCCGACAGCCGGCGGGTGCATACGCTGCTGGTGGACCGGCCGCAAGCAGTCTCATGAGCCGCGCGTCGCTGCGCGTCGCCGCGGCCTTCCTGTTCGGTGCGGCGGCGGTCCTCGGCTTCGCGCCCTTGCAGCTGTACCCCCTGCCGGTCCTTGCGCTGGCGGCGCTGGTCTGGTTCTGGCGGGACGCCTCGCCGCGCAGGGCCGCCGTCCAGGGTTTTGCCTTCGGCGCCGGCTGCTTCCTCGCCGGCGTCTCCTGGGTGTATGTCAGCATGCATGTCTTCGGCGGCATGCCGTTGGTGCTGGCGGGGCTGGCGGCGGTTTTGTTCTGCTGCGTGCTGGCGCTGTTCCCGGCGCTGGCGGGCTATGTGTTCGCCCGGCTGCGGCGCGATCGCATCTGGACGGATGCGCTGCTCGCCGCCGCCGCCTGGACGCTGGCGGAATGGCTGCGCGGCTGGATGCTGACGGGTTTTCCCTGGCTGGCCTTCGGCTATGCCCAGACGCCGCCCAGCCCGCTCGCCGGCTATGCCCCGCTGCTCGGCACGTATGGCGTCGGTTTCATCGCCGCGCTGATCGCCGCCCTGGCGGGACTGACTTTTAGTTCCGGCATAACGCCCGCTTCGCGGGCATTAGCCTCCTCTGAAACGCCAGGGCGTTTTCACCGACGCGGCCGCTGGCTGCCGTCGGGCATTGCGATTGCGACCCTGCTGGCGGTCGGTGCCGGATTGATGTCGATCGAATGGACGCAGCCGACCGGCAAGCCGGTGACCGTGAGCCTGCTGCAGGGAAATATCGAGCAGAGCCTGAAATGGAAGCCGGAACGGCTGCAGCACTCGCTCGAGACCTACCTGCGCCTGGCGCGCGCCCATCCGGCGCAGCTGGTCGTGCTGCCCGAGACGGCGATTCCGCTCATGCTCGACCAGCTGCCGCGCGATTACGTGGCCGAGCTGCGCCGCGCCGCGCCAGGCGGAAATGGCGACGTGCTGCTCGGCATCGCCGCGCAGGACGCACTGGGGCGTTACTACAACAGCGCCGTCGGTTTTGCGGCGGAAGGCATCCAGTCCTACCGGAAAAGCCATCTGGTCCCCTTCGGCGAGTTCACGCCGCCGGCCTTCGCCTGGACGCTGGCGCTGCTGAAGATTCCGATGTCGAACTTTTCGCCCGGCGCCGCCGTCCAGGCGCCGCTGGCGCTGGCTGGCGAGAAGGTGGCGGTGAACATCTGCTACGAGGACGTCTTCGGCGAGGAGATCATCCGCGCCCTGCCCGAGGCGACGCTATTGGTGAATCTCTCCAACACGGCCTGGTTCGGCGACTCGCTGGCCCAGCCGCAGCACCTGCAGATCGCCCAGATGCGCGCCCTGGAGACCGGCCGCTTCATGCTGCGAGCCACCAACACCGGCATGACGGCCATCGTCAATCCGCGCGGCCGCGTCGAGCGTGTGCTGGCGCCCTTTGGCGAAGATGCCCTGGTTGGCGAGGTGAGTGGCTACACCGGGGCAACGCCTTACGTGCGCTGGGGCAATGCCGCTGCGCTGCTGCTCGTGGCGATCGGCCTGATCGTGCCGCTGACCGGTTTACGCCGCAGTGCACATTGACCTGGCCGGCGGATAGATGGAGAATCCGCACCGTTCAAAGGCAAGGCAGGCGATCACAGCCTGCCGTGGGAGGAGGAGGGGAACGGGGGCTTCGGCCCCCGTTCTTTTTTCAGGCTAATAGCCGAGGGAGTGGTTGCCGAGGTCGATGGTGAGCACGCCGCGGCCGATGGCGGCGGCAGCGGCGCGAACGAAGCTGTTCACCCAGGGCGTCGGTTCGGCGTAAGCAGTGTCCTTCTGTGTCTTGGCCAGGCAGAGGATCTTGTCCGCCAGCAGCAGCTTGCCGACGGGGTTGGTCGGCACGCAGCCGGCCGCCTCGAATTCCTGTCCCAGCCATTCCTGCGCCTTGCGCGCATCCAGCCCGGAGAGATCAGTGTCATGCAGCTCGAACTCATGCCGTTCGCCCTTGCCGGTGACGATCGTGACGTGACAGCCCATCGCTAGCTCCGCTTGAGTTGGAACGGGCGAATGTTACCCCATCCGCTCCGGTTGCACAGTCGCAGGACCGACAATTTCCCCGCCCTTGCCCGGCTGTCCCATGCCGATTAGGATGCGGCCTATGGGAAACGCTGCCGGGACGCATGCCGCCGGGGGGACGGGGCCGAAGCTCGCATTGCACCGGACGGCGGAGGGCGACCTCACGGCCGTGCTGACGGGCCGCTGGCGTCTCGACGAGACGCTCCCCTCCAGCGACAGCATCGAGCGCGAACTATCCGCCGCAGTACGCAGGCTGACTTTCGATGCCGGCGCCCTGGGCGAGTGGGATTCCGGCCTGCTCACCTTTCTGGCCGGCGCGCTGAAGGTGTGCGCCGCGCGCGGTGTCGCCGTCGACAAGGAGGGGCTGCCCGACGGCGTGCGCCGCCTGCTGGCGATGGCCTTCGCGGTGCCCGAGCAGAAGGTGAGCGGCCGCGGTGCAGAAAACGGGAACCTGTTCGCGCGCGTGGGCAAGGCCACTCAGGATTTCTCTCGCGGCGCGCCGGCGATGCTGCGCTTCCTTGGTGAAATCACCCTGTCCTTCCTGCGCCTGCTTGCCGGGCGCGCTCGTTTTCGCGCGAGCGATATGTGGCTGGAGATCGAACAGGTCGGACCGCGCGCCCTGCCCATCGTCTCCGTGATCAGTTTCCTCGTCGGGCTGATCCTGGCCTACCTCGGCGCCGACCAGCTGAAACTCGTCGGCGCGCAGATATTCATCGCCGACCTGGTGGCGATCGGCATGGTGCGCGAGGTGGGCGCGCTGATGACCGGCATCATCATCGCCGGGCGCACCGGCGCCGCCTTCGCCGCCCAGCTCGGCACCATGCAGGTCAACGAGGAGATCGACGCCTTCAAGACGCTGGGCATTTCGCCGGTCGATTTTCTCGTGCTGCCGCGCATGCTGGCACTGATGCTGATGGTCCCGCTGCTGACGCTATACTCGGGCTTTGTCGGCATGTTCGCCGGGCTGCTGGTGTCGGTCACGATTTTCGACATCAGCTTCTTCGAGTATTACAACGAAACCCTGCGTGCACTCGAGCTCAAGCACTTCTGGGTGGGGTTGTCCAAGGGCACGGTGTATGGCGCCATGGTTGCCTTCGCGGGATGCCTGCGCGGCGTGCAGTGCGGCCGCAGCGCCGAGGCCGTCGGCGAGGCGGCGACCTCGGCGGTGGTGACGGCCATTCTGCTCATCACTGTCGCCGCTTCCGTGATGACCATCGTCTATTACCAGCTGGACATCTGATGGCCGACCCGGCGCACATCGAGGTACGCAACCTGACCATGGCCTACGGCGATTTCGTCGTGCAGAGCGCCATCGACTTCAGCGTGAAGCGGGGCGACGTCTTCGTCATCATGGGCGGCAACGGCTGCGGCAAGACGACGCTGATGCGCGCCCTCGTCGGCCTGCAGCGGCCGGCGGCAGGCTCGGTGCGCTACGACGGCGAGGATTTCTGGGACGTGACGCAGGAGGACCAGGAACGCATGAAGCGCCGCCTCGGCATCATGTTCCAGGGCGGCGCCCTGTGGAGCTCGCTCACGCTGGCGGAAAACGTGGCACTGCCGCTTGCCGAATACACGGACCTGCCACCCGCGCGCATCGCCGAGATCGTCTCCTTCAAGCTGGCCCTGGTGGGCCTGGCCGGTTTCGAGGATTTCTATCCGTCGGAGCTGTCCGGCGGCATGAAGAAACGGGCGGGCCTGGCGCGCGCCATGGCGCTCGACCCGGACACGCTCATCATCGACGAACCCTCATCCGGCCTCGATCCGCTGACCGCAAGGCGGCTCGATGACCTCATCCTCGAACTGCGCGACAGTCTCGGGGCGACCATCGTCGTGATCAGCCATGACCTGGCCAGCATCCTCGCCATCGGCAGCGACTCGATCTACCTCGACGCCGACACCCACACCATGATTCCGACCGGCAATCCGCAACAGGCGCTGCTGCATGGCGATCCGCGGGTGCGCCACTTTCTGACCAGGGGAGCCGCATGAGCAGAAAAGCCGATCCCGCCCTCATCGGCATCTTCGTTCTTGGCGCGATCGCGCTGGCCGTCACGACCATACTGCTTGTGGCCGGCGACGACTGGTTCAGCAAGCGCAGCCAGCACATGTTGTACTTCGAGGGGGCCGCGCAGGGTCTGCAGGTGGGGGCACCGGTGGTTTTTCTCGGCGTCAAGGTTGGCACCGTCAAGGACATCCGGCTCGGCCTCGATGAATCCAGCAACAAGTTTGTCGTGCCGGTCACCATCGAGATCGAGCCCCATATCGTCCGCACGAAGGGTGGCGAGCAGATCGACTTGCGCGACCGGGATACGCTGCACCGCCTGGTGGAGCGGGGCTTGCGCGGAAGACTGCGCCTGCAGAGCATCCTCACCGGCCAGCTCTACGTGGACCTCGATTTCCATCCCGACAAGCCGGCGCGCTTTGTCTCCCCCGATCCCGCCATCAGCGAAATCCCCACCATCCGCACCGCCGTGCAGGAACTGACGACCAAGCTGGAAGGCTTCCCGATGGACAAGTTTCTCGCCGACGTGGCGGCCATCGGCACGACCCTGAACCAGACGCTGAACACGCCCGAGGCGCGCAACCTGCCGCGCCGCCTCGATGCCACGCTGAAGCATCTCGAGTCGCTGGCGGCGCGGCTGGATGCGAAGAGCGGTCCGATCCTCGAGGAGACTCGCGCCGACCTGGTCGAGATGCGCAAAGCGCTGGTGGCTGCGCAGGCTGCCATGGCGCGGCTGGAAACCGCGGCAGACCGCGTCGGGACGCTGGCCGGCGCCGACTCCGAACTGATGCGCAATCTGACGCGCGCGAGCGAGGAGCTGGCGGGCGCGGCCCAGACGGTGCGCCGATTGGCCGAAGCCGAATCGCCGACCGTGCAGCATGCCAACCAGGCCTTGAAGGAAATCGCTCGCGCCGCGGAAGCCCTGCGCCAGCTGGCGGTCCTGCTCGAACAGCAGCCGGATGCCATTCTCAGAGGGAAGCGCAAGCCCGAAAACCCCTGAGCCGCACTGCATCCAGAGAGTAAAAGCCTGTAAAATCGCGCTTTTGCGATTTCCCCTGTCGTTTCATGCCCACGTTTCAGGAAGTGATCCTGCGCCTGCAGGAATTTTGGGACAAGCAGGGCTGCGCCCTGCTGCAACCCTACGACATGGAAGTCGGCGCCGGCACCAGCCACACCGCCACCTTCCTGCGCGCCCTCGGCCCCGAGCCCTGGAAGGCCGCCTACGTGCAGCCCTCGCGCCGGCCGAAGGACGGCCGCTACGGCGAGAACCCCAACCGCATGCAGCACTACTACCAGTACCAGGTGGTGCTGAAGCCCGCGCCGAAGAACATCCTCGAACTGTATCTCGGCTCGCTCGAGGCACTCGGCTTCGACCTGAAGCAGAACGACGTGCGCTTCGTCGAGGACGACTGGGAGAACCCGACGTTGGGCGCCTGGGGCCTCGGCTGGGAAGTCTGGCTGAACGGCATGGAAGTGACCCAGTTCACCTATTTCCAGCAGGTCGGCGGCATCGACTGCAAGCCGATCACCGGCGAGATCACCTATGGCCTGGAGCGCCTGGCGATGTACCTGCAGGGTGTCGAGAACGTCTTCGACCTGACCTATGCGCCGGGCTTGAAATACGGCGACGTCTTTCACCAGAACGAGGTCGAGCAGAGCGCCTACAACTTCGAGCACAGCAACGTCGACTTCCTGCTGCACGCCTTCGGCGCGCATGAAGACAACGCCAGGCACCTGATGGAGCAGCAGCTCGCCCTGCCGGCCTACGAGCAGGTCCTCAAGGCGGCGCACACCTTCAACCTGCTGGATGCGCGCGGCGCCATCTCGGTGACCGAGCGCGCCGCCTACATCGGCCGCATCCGCAATCTGGCGAGAAGCGTCGCCCAGAGCTATGTCGACAGCCGAGCGCGGCGCGGCTTTCCGATGGCGAAAAGGGAGCATGCCGACGAAGTGCTGGCGCAACTGGCGAAGAGGGTGGCGTGAGCATGGGCACGAAGAACCTGCTGGTCGAACTGTTCGTCGAGGAACTGCCGCCCAAGGCGCTGAAGCAATTGGGAGAGGTTTTTGCAGATAAGGTCCTCAATAATCTTGTTAAGACACAATTGACCGTCGCTGCATCAGTAACGGGTACAAAGGTATTTGCAAGCCCACGTCGTTTGGCAGTGTTTATTCCAGATGTACTTAGTCGCGCAGCTGACAGGCTGGTACAACAAAAGCTAATGCCTGTTTCCGTCGCACTCGATGCTGTCGGCCAGCCGACCCCGGCGCTGCTGAAAAAACTCGCCGCCCTGGGCGCGGACGCCGCCGTCGTGCCAAAGCTGAAGCGCCAGATGGACGGCAAGGCCGAGGCGCTGTTCCTTGACAGCGTCGTGCCTGGCGCCACGCTTGCCGAAGGCCTGCAGACCGCGCTGGAGGCGGCGCTCACCGGCCTGCCGATTCCCAAGGTGATGAGCTACCAGCTCGCCGACGGCTGGAGCAGTGTCAATTTCGTGCGCCCGGCGCACCGGCTGGTGGCGCTGCACGGCGCCGATGTCGTGCCGGTTTCCGTGCTCGGCCTGCAAGCCGGGCGCGAAACACTGGGCCACCGCTTCGAGGCGACGCATCCTGTCGTGTCGATCAAGGATGCCGACAGCTACGCGCAGCAGATGGAGACGGAAGGCGCCGTGATCGCCGGCTTCGTCGCGCGCCGCGCCGAGATCGAGAAGCAACTCAGGGCCGCGGCGGCGAAAGAGGGCCTGCATCCCATCGAGGACGCGGCGCTGCTCGACGAGGTGACGGCGCTGGTCGAGCGGCCCAATGTGTTGACCTGCCAGTTCGAGAAGGAGTTTCTCGACGTGCCGCAGGAATGCCTGATCCTCACCATGAAGGCCAACCAGAAATACTTCCCGCTGCTCGACGCCGCCGGCAGGCTCACCAACAAGTTCCTCGTCGTCAGCAACATCCGTCCGGCCGACCCTTCCGCGGTGATCGGCGGCAACGAGCGCGTGGTGCGCCCGCGCTTGGCCGACGCCAAGTTCTTCTTCGATCAGGACCGCAAAAAGTCCCTGATGGACCGCATTCCCGGCCTGTCCAAGGTGGTCTATCACAACAAGCTCGGCACCCAGGGCGAGCGCGTCGAGCGCGTCGCCGCGCTGGCCCGCGCCATCGGTGACAAGCTTGGCGGCGAAGAGCTCGCCAACGCCGCCGACCGCGCCGCAGTGCTGGCCAAGGCCGACCTGCTGACCGACATGGTGGGCGAGTTTCCCGAGCTGCAGGGCATCATGGGCCGCTACTACGCCCTGCATGACGGCGAACCCGTCGAGATCGCCAATGCCATCGAGGACCACTACAAGCCGCGTTTCGCCGGCGACGAGTTGCCGCGCGGACCGGTCGGTCTATGCGTTGCGCTAGCGGACAAACTGGAGACACTGGCCGGCATGTTCGGCATCGGTCAGCTACCGACTGGCGACAAGGACCCTTTCGCCTTGCGCCGCCATGCCTTGGGCACGATCCGGATACTGGTGGAACGCAATCTCGATCTTTCGCTGCACGATCTGATCAACACGGCATTCGGCGCATTTCCCCCCGGCCTTGTCGGACAAGCACATACCGACCTGTCCATTTTCGTCCTTGAGCGGTTCTCGGGGCTGCTGCGCGATCAAGGCTATTCTCCGCAGGAAGTCGAAGCGGTGATGGCTTTGAACCCCGTCCGCTTGAATCTCGTGCCGAAGCAACTGGCTGCCGTGCGCGCCTTCGCCGCGCTGCCCGAGGCGGCCAGCCTCGCCGCCGCCAACAAGCGCGTCGGCAACATCCTGAAGAAAGTCAGTCCCGGCGAGACGGCGAGGGTCGACGCGGCGCTGCTCAGGGAGCCGGCGGAAGTCGCATTGAACGCCGCATTGGCCAGCGTCAAGCCGAAGGCCGATGCCGCCTTCGAGCAGGGCGACTACGCCGCTTCGCTGCAGTCGCTGGCGTCATTGAAGGGCCCGGTCGACGCCTTCTTCGACCACGTCATGGTCAACGTCGACGACGCCGCCTTGCGCGCCAACCGCCTCGGCCTTCTGGCGACACTCCATGCCGCCATGAACCGCATCGCCGACCTGTCCAGGCTTTCCGCATGAAGCTGGTCATCCTCGACCGCGACGGCGTCATCAACCACGAAAGCGACCAGTTCATCAAGTCGCCGGACGAGTGGCGGCCGCTGCCGGGTAGCCTGGAGGCGATCGCCCGCCTGACGCAATGGGGCTACCGCGTGGTGGTGGCGACCAACCAGTCGGGCGTCGGGCGCGGCCTGTTCGACATGGACACCCTCAATGCCATCCACGACAAGATGATCAAGGCCGTGGCGCTGGCCGGCGGACGCATCGACGCGATCTTCTTCTGCCCGCATGGCGCGGATTCGACCTGCGAATGCCGCAAGCCGAAGCCCGGCATGCTGCGCGAGATCGCCCAGCGCTATACCACCGACCTCAAGGGCGTGCCCGCCATCGGCGACAGCCTGCGCGACCTGCAGGCGGCGGTCGCCATGGGCGCCCAGCCCATCCTGGTGCTGACCGGCAAGGGCGCGAAGACGCACGACCATCCCGACCTGCCGCGCGAGACGCTGGTGTTTCCCGACCTGGCCGCGGCGGCGGCGCATATTGCCGCATGACCCGCAAAGCGCCTAGGCCGAGCCTGCCGATCATCCTGCGCTCGGCCCTCTTCATGGGGGTGCTGGTGGTGTTCACGGTGCCCTACGCCCTCGGCGTCATGCTCTGCTTCCCGCTGCCGCACCGCTGGCGCCGGCAGTCGGTGGTGCCGTGGGTGCATGTCGCTTCCTGGCTGATCAAGCACGTCCTGGGCATCGACTACCGCGTCGTCGGCCGCGAGAACATCCCGGATCGTCCCTCGGTGATCCTCTCCAAGCACCAGTCGGCCTGGGAAACCATCGTCCTGCAGCTGATCTTCCCGTGGACGCTGTTCGTCTGGAAAAAGGAGCTGAAGATGCTGCCCTTCTTCGGCTGGGCGCTGGCTGCCACGCCGATGATCTCGGTGGACCGCGGCGCCGGCAAGGCGGCGCTGCAGCAACTGGTCGACCAGGGACGCATGCGCCTCGACCAGGGCTACTGGGTGATCATCTTTCCGGAAGGCACGCGCACGCCGGTCGGCACCTATCGCCGCTACAAGCCGGGAGGCGCCCATCTGGCGGTGGAAACCGGCGTGCCGCTGGTGCCGGTGGCGCTTAACGCCGGCGAATTCTGGAGCCGGCGCGCCTTCATCAAGTATCCCGGCACGGTGACGGTCAGCATCGGCCCGGCCATTGACCCGACTGGCCTCTCGGCGGAAGATGTCAGTTCGCGCGCGGAAGCCTGGATGGAGGCCGAAATGCGCC
>WBZT01001866.1_pt1 | contig 10983 bp, 12 predicted proteins | sample 5204241 | NCBI WGS metagenome assembly WBZT01 (sample SAMN12344358, study PRJNA552823) | activated sludge metagenome | biome: Activated sludge suspended growth; feature: Nitrification reactor; material: Wastewater; isolation source: activated sludge from nitrification reactor of wastewater...
TGACGGGTGTCGCCGACGACGCTTCGCTCGTCGCGCAGGTGCAGGGACAGCGGCTCGAGATCGACCCGCGCCCGTGCGACGTCGGCCCGCTCGTGCGATTGGCGATCGGACACGCTCGCTCGCAGGCCGACGGGCGGGCCGCGAAGGTCACGCTGGAACAGGACGCGGCGGACGGGCCGGTCGAGGCCGACGAAAAGGCGCTCACGCAGGCCATCTCGCACCTCGTGCGCAACGCCCTGCACTTCGCCCCCGACGACGCGACCGTGCCCGTGCGCGCGATCCGTCGCGACGGGCGTCTCGTGATCGAAGTCGCCTGCCCCGGGATCGCACTGCCCGCGGGCGGGCTCGACGCGATCCTCCGGGACGGCCGCCTGCCCGACGCGGAGCCAAACGCGGCCGGGCCGCCGGATTTCCGTGTCGCCGGACTCGGCCTCGGACTGTCCATCGCGCGGTCGGTGGCGGAGGCCCACCGCGGCTCGCTGACCGCGAGCGAGGACGGCCCGCGCGGGCCGCGGCTCGTGCTGGAGCTGCCGCTCGCGCAGCCGCGCCGCGACCACGACGATCGTCCCGATCACGACGTGCGCGCTGCAGCCTGACGGGGCGAACGCATCAACGATCAGCGGCCCGGCGAGGTTCTCGCCGGGCCGCCGTGTTCGCGCGCGCGGCGTCAGTGCGCGGCGGCCGCGCCGCGGTACTTGATCGTGCAGCCGAGCGCCTTGGTCTCGGCGACGGCGACCGGCTTGCCTGCGGCGACCGCGTTCACCGCTTCGGTGAGCCAGCGCGCGGTGACCTTCTCCGGCTCGCGCGCGTTGTCGTCGATCGCACCGTGGTAGACGAGCTTGCCCTTCGCGTCGAACAGGTACGCCTCTGGCGTGTGCGTGGCGCCGAACGCGCGCGCGACGTCCGAGGTGGCGTCGACGGCGTACGCGAAGCGGTAGCCCACTTCCTTCGCGCGCGTCACCATCACGTCGAACGCGTCCTCGGGATACGCGGCCGGGTCGTTGGCGTTGATCGCGACCACGCCGAGGCCCTTCGCCTTCGCCGCATTGCCGACCGCGGCGATGCGCGACTGCCACGCCTTCACCCACGGGCAGTGGTTGCAGATGAAGAAGACGAGCGTGCCCTTCTTGCCCGCCGACTGCGCGAGCGTGATCGGCTTGCCGTCGACGTTCTCGAGCGCGGCGTCGCCCATCGGCATCGAAGCGCCGATCGCGAGCGACGCGGGCGCGCCGGTGTCGGTGGCGGCCCGCTGCGCACGCGCAGCAGGTGCGAGGCCGGCGAGCAACAGCGCGGCGAGGACGGCGGGTGCGGCGTTCCGGACGAGCGTCATCGACTTCTCTCCTCTCACGGATGGTTCCGTCGCGCCGCGTCGATCGCGGCCTCGAATCGCTTCGCGTCGGCCGCGCCTTCCCAGAACGCGGCCGTTTTGCCCTTCGCATCCAGCACCAGCGTGGCCGGCAATGCGCCGCTCCAGCGCCGGTCGACCGTGTCGATGAACGCCTGGTCGGCGCCGTCCTTGAGCCACGTGGTGCCCGAGACGCCGTGCCGCGCGAGGAACGTCTTCGCTTCCGGCGCCTGCTCGGGGAAGTCGGCCGAGACGAGCACGAGCCGCACGTCGGGATGCGCGCGCACCACGTCCAGCATCGCCGGAAACTCCTCGCGGCACGGGCCGCACCACGTCGCCCACACGTTGACGACCGTCACTGGCGCGCCGCCCGCGCGGATCACGCGCGCGATCGCTTCGGGTCCCGCGGGCTCGAGCAGCGGATCGCCCTGCAGGCCCGCGGCGAGCACGCGCGCGCCGGGCGCGGCCGGCGCGCGCTCGCGCGCGCAGCCGCCCGCCGCCAGGGCGAGCGTCGCGGCGAGCGCGAGCGGGACGAGAGCGTGGCGCGCGAACATGCGCGGCAGGTTGCCACGCGCCCCGACGCCGCGCGTCCGCGCACGGTCAAATGTGCGCGGACGCGCGGCGGCCGCGGCGGCGCGGTGCGGCATCACCAGCGCTGGCGCGCGGTGTACGTGAGCACGACCTCCTTGCCCACCGGCACGTCGATCGTCCACTGCAGCGTGTTCGCGTCCTTGCGCGTCGAGGGGTGCGACTGCTGCGTCACCGCGACGTCGCCGCCGACCGGCTCCTCGACCACGATCTTGACCGGGACGTTCTTCCGGTTGCGCAGCTTGATCTCCATCCCGTACTGCCGCTCGCGGTCGCTCGGCCGCGTCTCGGTCGTCTGGCGCCGCTCGGCCGCGAGGTCGAACGCGTAGCCGACGTCGATCGTGAGCTTCTCGTCGACCGCGGTGTGCCCCACGTTGCGTTCGCCCGTGAACTGCAGCGCGCCGGAGTCGTCCAACTCGAACGTGCGCACGCGCCCCGCAGGCAGCGGCACGCCGGGGCCCGCCTTCGCCGAGTTCACCAGTTCGAGCTGCGCCAGCACGCCCTGAGCATCGCCGCCACGGACGACGTAGCGCGGCGTCACGGTGACGGGCCGCGGGTCGATCATCACGAGGCTCTGCGACTCACGGTCGCGCAGCGTGGCCGGAGCGTTCAGCGTGTAGAGGTGGTACTCGGAGAAGCTCGCCTCGGTCATGTCCGCCTCCGCGCCCGCCGACGCGTCCATCGCTCGCATCAGCATCGGCGCGGGCTTCGGCATCGGCGCCGACGCGCGCGAGGGCTCGCCCGCGACCAGCTTCACGGTCGCGTTCACGTAGTCGCGGCCGGTCGCGTTCTCGACGATCACGCGCGTCGACCACACCGCGCTCGTCTCGCCCGTGCGCACGAGCAGGTGCTCGGCGTTCCACGACAGACCGCCGGTCAGGTAGCTGAGTTCCGCCGGCGTCGAGCCCTTCATGCCTTCGAGCGCCACCTCGATCGTGGGCTTGAGCGAGAACGCCGCCGGCACGCCGGCCATCTGCACGGCGTCGACCGACCCGCGGTTCAGCGTCGCGAGGCCGCCGTCCTCGGTGCGGATCACGAGCCAGCTGCCGTCCGCGGACAACAGCGTGCCCTCGGCCACCTGGTGCTCACGCGAGAGCACGCGCACGCGCTCGCCCACCGAGTGCTCGATCATCGCGTCGCCGCTGGCGACGTCCCAGCGGTAGGCGAGCCGCGTCACGCGCCCGCTCGCGGGCACCACGCGCACCGACGAGAAGTCGAGCCGCGTCGAGACGTCCTCGAGACGCGACACGTCGATGGTGTTGGCGAGAAAGCCCTTCCCGAGCGTGCGCGTCTCGCGCACGAAGCCCAGGTCGCGCGAATAGAGGGTGACGAACGGGCCCGGACTGGCCACGGCGCCCGCCGCCGAAGCGGCGAGGGCCGTCGCGAGCACGACGAGGGCGATGCGACGCATGGAACACCTCCGGACGGAAGGCGGACGGCGAAAGGGAAACGAGCGGACGAGGAACATACGCCATCGGCCGCTCGGTATTCCCGCGGCGGGTCCCGGGCGACGCCCACGCGGCGGTGACGAGGCGCTCGCGGCGGCCGCGCTCCGGCGCGCGCCGCTTCCGCGCGCCGCTTCCGCGCGCCGCGTCCCGCGGATTATCATTCGCTCGGCGTCGCACGGCCCGTGGCTTCGCGCGCCCCGAGGCGGACGGTTCCGCCGATCGTCGGCCATTCCCGAGGGCGTGCGCGTGATCTGGGTCGTGTTTCCGGCGTGGAACGAGGAGAAGGTGATCCGTCCCACGCTGCTCGAGCTGTGGCGGGCGTACCGCGAGCGCGGCGAGGCGTACACCGCCGTGCTCGTGGACGACGGCTCGACCGACCGCACGGTCGCGGAGGCGCGCGCGGCGGTCGCCGACAGCGGCGGCACGATGGCGCTCGAGGTGCTTTCGCACGAGACGAACCGCGGCCTCGGCGCGGGCCTGCGCACGGGGCTCTACTGGGTGCTCGACCGCGCCGCCGACGACGACGTGCTCGTCACGCTGGACGCCGACAACACGCACCCGCCGAGACTCATCCCCGAGCTCGTGCGACGCGTGCGCGCCGGCGCCGATCTGGCGATCGCGTCGCGCTACCGCGCCGGCGCCGAGGTGCACGGCGTGCCCGGCTACCGGCGAGCGCTCTCCGACGCGGCGAGCGTGATCTTCTCGAGCCTCTACCCCATCCCCGGCGTGCGCGACTACACGTGCTGCTTCCGCGCCTTCCGCGTGCCGATGCTGCGCCGCGCGCGCACGGTGTACGGCGAATCACTGTGCACCGCGCGCGGCTTCGAAGCGGTGATGGGCCTGCTGCTGCGCCTCGCGCCGCTTTCGCCGAGGGTCGACGAGATGGGCTTCGTGCTCGACTACGGCGAACGCGTCGGCCAGAGCAAGATGAAGGTTCTGCGCACCATCCGCTCCACGCTCGCGCTGCTGCTGCGCCGGCGCTGGGAGCGGCTGACCGTCCACACGCCGCGCCGCGTCGCCGAGCTCGAGTCCGGCGGGAAGCCGCGCGCGTGAAGCCGGTCGCGATCGTCGTCGGCACGCGGCCCGAGATCGTCAAGATGGCGCCGCTCGTGCGCGCGTGCGAAACGCGGCGGGAGCCGTACGTGCTACTGCACACCGGCCAGCACTACTCGTGGGAGCTGGACGGTGTCTTCTTCGAGGAGCTCGGCCTGCCCGCGCCGCACGCGAACCTCGAGGTGGGCTCGGGCACGCAGGCGTTCCAGGTCGAGTCGATCGTCGCGGGCATGAAGCCGCTCTACGCGCGTCACGGCGTCGAGTGGGTGCTCGTCGAAGGCGACACCAACTCGGTGCTCGCCGCCGCGCTCGCCGCCCACGAGGCCGGACTGCGCGTGGGTCACGTCGAGGCGGGACTGCGCTCGTACGACGACCGCATGCCCGAGGAGGCGAACCGCGTCCGCACCGACCGCATCTCCGACCTGCTCTACGCGCCGACCGAGCACGCGCGCCGCATCCTGCTCGGCGAGGGCGTCGCGGCGGACCGCATCCACGTCACCGGCAACACGGTCGTCGACGAGCTGCAGCTCCAGCGTCCGCGCGCGCTCGAACGCGGCGCGCCCGCGCGCTTCGGCGTGACGCCGAAACGCTACGCGCTCGCCACCGTGCACCGCACCGAGAACGTCGACGACTCGGCGCGGCTTTCGGGCATCGTGCGCGGGCTGTCCGACGCCGCGCGCGCGACGGGGCTCGAAGTGCTGTGCGCCGTGCACCCGCGCACCGCGAAGCGCATGGAGGCCGAGTCGCTCGTGTGGGGGCCCGGCGTGCGCGCGCTGCCGCCGCTGCCCTACCTCGACTTCCTCGGGCTGCACGCCGAGGCCGCGCTCGTGCTCACCGACTCCGGCGGCCTGCAGGAAGAGGCGTGCACGCTGGGCGTGCCGTGCGTGACGCTGCGCGACAACACCGAGCGCCCCGAGTCGGTGGAGGTCGGCGCCAACACGGTCGTCGGCGCGGAGGCCGATGCGATCGTCGCCGGCGCGCGCGCGATGCTCGCCATGCCGGGCGGCTGGCCGAATCCGTTCGGCGACGGCCGGGCCGCGGAGCGCATCCTCGACGCCCTGGCGGCGGCGCGCTGATCGCGCGCCGCCGCCCGCACGTTCAGTCGCTCGCGCTCCGACCGCCGAGCCACTTCGGCCACGGGCCTTCGTGGAAGAGCGAGAGCATCACGGCGTCGACGGTGACGTCGGCCGAGCCGTTCGAGTAGACGTCGAAGTTCGCGTCGAGCGGGATGTGCTGGTAGCGCAGTTCGAGTCCGGTGCCCGGCCACAGCCGGTAGCCCGCGCCGGCGCCCACCGCGAACGTGCCCTTCCACGCCGAGTTGGTGCCGTCGCCGCCGGTGGCGCGCGTGAACGAGAGGTGCTCGTTCACGAACAGCAGCGTCGCGCTCACCCACGGATCCCAGCGCTGGTAGCTCGTGCGCACGATCGCCGTGGGGCCGATGCCGAAGTAGCGGCCGTGCATGCGCGAGCCGTCCTTCACGCCGGCCTCGGGCGAACGGGCGGCGGCGTACGAGCCGAACCAGCCATCGGCCTCGAAGCCGAGCACGGCGGCGGGACAGACGGGAATGCCGAAGCCGAGCGTCGTGACGGGCCCGCCCCTGGGATCGTTCCAGTGGACGTCGTCGTCGTGCGGCAGGAACGGTCCGCCGCCGACCCAGACCCGCGGTCCCTCTGCGAGGTCGTCGGACGCGGTGGCGGCGCGCGCGCCGCGCACGGGAAGCGCCGATGCGAGAGCGAGAAGGCCGACGAGCGCGAGGGGGACGAACGTGCGCGCGCGTCTCGCGAGGTCGGTGCCTGCGGGCCGAATGCGACACGGGCTGCTCATGGAGATCTCCTCGGCGTCTCCGGTCCGGGCCGACCCCGAACGCGGAGCGACGCCAAACCCAACGCACCCAGCGTAGACCTCGCCCGCGAGCGCGCAAGCCCGACACCCCGGAGGGAAAACCGAAATCGCCGCGAACGCGCGATCAACGCCTCGCACGCCGGACTTGACGGCCCGTTCGCACCGCGCTCTCCTCTCTGCGTCCACGCTCACGAGCCGCGCGCGAGGTGCGGCCCGCTCCGACGGAGACCGCCATGCACTTCGATCCCGCCTCCCGCATCCAGGACTTCCTGGTGTTCGGCGAATTCGGTGACGTGAATCCCTCCATCACCGATTCGTCCACCTACACGTTCCTCGACCCGAAGCGCATGGAGGAGACCTTCGAACACGACATCGAAGGCTGCTTCCTCTACTCGCGTCACTGGAACCCGACCAACAAGTTCCTCGCCGACGCGCTCGCGCGCATGGAGGACGGCGAATCGGCGCAGGTGATGGCGTCCGGCATGGGCGCGATCAGCACCACGCTCATGGCGCTCACCGCGCAGGGCGACGAGATCGTGTGCGGCCGCAACATCTACGGTGGCACGTTCGCGCTGATGAAGAACCTGCTGCCGCGCTTCGGCGTCACGACGCGCTTCGTCGACCTGCGCGACCACGAGGCCGTGCGCGCCGCGATGACGCCGCGCACGCGCGTGCTCTACGCCGAATCGATCAGCAATCCGCTGCTCGAGGTGAGCGACATCCCCGCCCTGGCGAAGATCGCGCACGAGGCGGGCGCCTCGCTCGTCGTCGACAACACGTTCAGCCCAATGATCCTCTCGCCGCTGCGGCTGGGCGCCGACGTGGTCGTGCACAGCATGACCAAGTACATCAACGGCACCAGCGACTGCGTGGCCGGCTGCGCGGTGGGCAAGCAGTCGTTCGTCGACGCGCTCAACGACGTCAACGCCGGGCCGAGCATGCTGCTGGGCCCGGTGCTCGACAGCTTCCGCGCCGCGAGCATCCTGAAGAACCTCCACAGCCTGCACATCCGCATGGCGAAGCACGGCGTCAACGCCGCGCACCTCGCGCACCGGCTCGACTCGCTCGGCTACGACGTCCACTACCCCGGCCTCGAGGGCCACCCGCACCACGCGCTGATGCGCTCGCTCATGAACCCGGGCTTCGGTTGGGGCGGCATGATGACGCTCGACGCGGGCGACCACGACACCGCGAACCGGCTCATGCAGCGCCTGCAGGAGGAGAAGGTCGGCTATCTCGCGGTGAGCCTCGGGTACTTCAAGACGCTGTTCTCGCTCCCGGGCCGCAGCACGTCGTCCGAGCTGCCAGCGGACGCGCGCGAGACGGCGGGCATCTCCGACGGACTCATCCGCTTCTCGATCGGGCTGGATTCCGACATCGAACACACGGCTGGCCGCATCGAACGGTGCCTGGAGGAGACGGGCGTGCGCCGGGGCGCCGCCCACCGCCGCTGATCGAATCGGCCCGGAGGTGAGGATGACGCCGACGCACGCGGCCCCCGCGGGCCGTGATGCCGACACGGTGCGCGTGGTGCCCAAGCACCACGCGCTCGTGCGTCTCGCCCACTGGCTGCACGTGCCGCTGCTGCTGCTGCTCGCCGCGAGCGGGCTCTCGATCTACTGGGCTTCGCCGGTGTTCGTCGATCCCTCGCCCGCGGTCCCGCGGCGCGACGTGCTGATGCGCGTGGGCGCGTGGATCGCCGCGGCGCTGCACGACCGCGGTCCGCGGCCCGAGACGTGGATCTACGAGCACCTCGCGCTCGGCACCGGCCAACTCGCGACGGCGCTGCGGCTGCACTGGCTCCTCGCCTACCTCTATATGCTGGTCGGCGCGCTCTACCTCGCCGGCCTCGCCGCGGGCGGCGGCTGGCGCGCGCTGCTGCCGCGAGCGAGCGATCCGCGCGACGCGGCGGCGATGCTCCGCTTCTACGCCGGCGTGATCCCGAACGCGCTCGCGCGTCGGCCGTGGCCGCACCCGCACGTGGCCACGAAGTACAACGCGCTGCAGCGCGGCGCCTACTTCGCGCTGCCCATCGTCGGCGCGCTCGTCGTGCTCTCGGGCTGGGCCATGCACAAGCCTTCGACGCTCGGGCTGCTCGAGCGTGCGTTCGTCGACTACGACGTCGCGCGCATCGTCCACTTCGCCGGCATGTGCGTGCTGGTGGGCTTCCTCGTGCCGCACGTCGTGCTCGTGGCCACGGACGGCTGGGACACGTTCCGCTCGATGGTGACCGGCTGGTCGGCGCGCGTGAAGGAGGCCGATCGTGAGCGATCGTGACGCACGCGACGGCGCGGACGATCGCGACGCCACGCGCGAGGACGCGACGGTGCGCGACGTCCCACCGGAGTCGCAGGGCGCGGGTGACGCCGCGGCGCGGGAAGCGCACGAAGTCGCGCCGTCGCAGGCGGCGGGTGAGGCGCCGGCGTCCGCCGCGGGCGTCAGGCCGGCGGCCGCACCCGACGCGGGCGAAGCCGCTACACCTGCGCTCGCGCCCCAACCGACGGCGGAGCCCGCGATCGCACCCGCGCGCTCCGCGTGGTGGAGCGAGCCGCCCGAGTCGGCGCGCGAGGTGCCGCGCCGCTGGCTCGCGGCGCAGAGCCGCCGGCAGTTCCTCGCCTTCGGCGCGGGTGCGCTCGCCGCGGCGACCGGCGCGTGGCTCGTGCTGCCCGATCGGGTGCGCTCGCGATTCCTGCCGCCGCGCTCGACACGCTCGCGGCGCGCGCGGGCTGGAACGGCGCGGCGCGCGAGCGCGTGCTGGGGCGTGTGCTCGACTTCGACGACGACATCGCCGAGGCGCTGTTCTCGCGCGAGCGGCTCGTGCGCACCTATGACCGCTCGCAGGTGACGCCGATCCGCAACAACTACGACGGGCGCACGCCGGACGCGTCGATGCTGCGCGGCTGGTCGCTCGTGCTCGACGGCCTCGCCGACGGCGCGCCCAGGCGCCTGACGCTCACCGACCTGTTCGCGCGCTTCCGGTTGCGTGGCGACGTGACACGCTTCGTGTGCGTGGAGGGCTGGAGCGCGATCGCGTGGTGGGGCGGCGTCGCGTTCCCCGACTTCCTCGCGGCCTTCCCTCCCGCGCCGGGCGCGCGCTGGGCCGCGATTCGCTCCGACGTGAACCTCGACCGCCACGGGCGTCCGAATCCCTACTACGTCTCGCTCGACCTCGACACGCTGCGCCATCCGCAGACGATGCTCGCCACGCATCACGACGGCCGGCCGCTCACGCTCGCGCACGGCGCGCCGCTGCGGCTGCGCGTGCCGGTCAAGCTCGGGCTCAAGAACATCAAGGCGATCACGAGCATCACGTACACCGCGAGCGAGCCGCCCGACTACTGGAACGAGCGCGGCTACTCGAAGTACGACGGCATCTGAGCGCGCCCCCCCGCCGGAACGCGACGCGGCCGCCCCGGGAATCCGGAGCGGCCGCGTCGCGAAGCGGAATCGGACTATCGGTACATCGCCTTGAGCGAGCCCCACGTGGCCGAGCGCGTCGGCGTCGAGCAGCCGGACGTGATCGTGATCGTGAGCGCGTTCATGTTCCACCAGGCGCCCAGCGTGCGCGTGGCGTTGCAGTTCGCGTCGAGCAGGTCCGGGTAGCCCGCGGGCAGCGTGCCGCCGAGGTCCGTCGTGCCGATGCGCGCGCCGTTGGCGATCGAGAAGCTCATGCACTGCGCCGGGTACGCGTCGAAGTGCGCGGTCGTCTGCACGTTCGTCACCGCGGCGATCGCCACGCCGCCGACGTACTGCACGGTCTCGTACTCGACGTAGCTGTCGAAGTGCCCCGGATAGCTGGCGTCGCCGTTGGCCCACGGGCCCGAGCCGCTGAGCCAGAAGATGCCGCCCGTGAAGGGCATCCGCCACGTGCGGTTGCCGTTGCCGTACGCGTCGACGTTGTCCTGCGTCAGCGTCGCCGGCGCCGTCGCGGTGCCGCACGTGTACTTCCACTCGGTGCCGAGCGCCACGCCGTTCCACGAGCCGCAGTTCTGCGTCGTGCCGGCGAGCAGCGCGCCGCCACCCACGTCCCAGCCTTCGGTGTAGCGGCCGGCGCTCAGCACGCCGCCGATGTCGCTGCTCTGGTAGTTGCCGGGCAGCGGCGCCGCCGCGTGGGCGCTCGCCGCCAGGATCATCGTCATGCCCGCGAGCACCAGCGTGCTCGTGAGCCAGTTCGTCGCCTTGCGCATCGTTCTCTCCTCCTCGTCGGGAAGGTGGGGCTGTGGCCGCTGAACGGGGGATGCGGCCCTGGACCGGGGAGAGTGGGAGGCCGGTCGCGGGCGCGGGATTCCCGGTCTCGGTGCCCTGGGGCGCCGAGGACACCCGCTCGTCCACGCTGCGGCGCCGGGAGTCGAATGCATCGTACCTTCGCGCACACGCGTGCACGATGGCGTGGATCAACTGCCGACTTGATCGTGATCAAGTCGGCGGATGACGCGCCGGTCAGGCGCTGATCGCGGCGCCCGCGATCTTCTCCAGCTGGCGCGGATCGCGGATCTCGATGTGTTCGCGCGTGAGCGTGATCACGCCGCGCTGCGCGAAGCCTCTCAGGACGCGCGAGTACGTCTCGGGCGTCGTGCCGATCATGCGCGCCATGTCCTGCCGGCGCAGGTGGCGCGAATGGAGCCGGCGCGGTTCGGCGTAGAAGATCGGCTGCCCGCGCCGGAAGACGTGCGACGCGCGGTTGCGGCCGAGCCGTTCGCCCACGCG
>WBZT01003155.1_pt1 | contig 10979 bp, 10 predicted proteins | sample 5204241 | NCBI WGS metagenome assembly WBZT01 (sample SAMN12344358, study PRJNA552823) | activated sludge metagenome | biome: Activated sludge suspended growth; feature: Nitrification reactor; material: Wastewater; isolation source: activated sludge from nitrification reactor of wastewater...
GCAGTTTGGGGCAAACCAAGCCCACCCTTGCAGTGGAGGTTGGAGGGAAGAAAAGGAGACTGCCGGCTCACGTCTCGCCAGCGTGCGCAACCTTGACGCTCGTTCTTCCTCGCGTCGCACACCTCGCAGAACGCGCACGGTGAAACAGTGCTCGTCCCATGCGCGCAGTTGAAGGGTAGTCCGGCCATTCCTGGTGAGAGTGCGTGGGAAGCGCAACGCGCGGCCTCAGAAGGCCCTCGTTGGACGCGCGCACGCAGAAACCGGCCAGGCAATCCCTCTAGGAGAGGGAGCGTGAAGGATAAGAAGAACGCGACAGGCAGTTCATCTGAATTTGTCTCCCTCGCTCCACCGTGCTATGTCAGCACGAACTCATCCCCTATTGGAGAATCCGATGTTCATCACACAATCCATAGCCTTGTTCGTGCTGGCAGGTCTGCTTGAAATTGGTGGCGGGTACTTAGTCTGGCAATGGTGGCGGAACGGCAGCCATTGGAGCGTCGGCCTGCTGGGTGCCGTCATTTTAATTCTGTACGGCATCGTCCCGACCTACCAGCCATCGCACTTCGGCCGGGTCTATGCCGCGTACGGCGGCTGGTTCATTGTTCTGTCGATCCTCTGGGGTTGGCTGGTCGATCACTTGGGGCCGGATCGTTTCGATGTGATCGGGGCGATGGTGTGCCTAGTGGGCGTGACAGTGATGATGTATTGGCCGAGGTGAGAGGAGGAAAGAGGCTGGCCTGTCGGTTCCCCATGCTCGCGCAACGCGCGGTCGTGGACTGCCCCCGTTGAACGCGCGCACATAGGGAACCCGCTAGCCCACCCCTCTAGGAATGGGAGAGGGAAGGAATAGAAAGGAAGCATCAGGCAGCCTTCGCCGACAGTGCCGGCTCACCGCGTTCGAAGAGGATGATCCTGAATTATTCTTGCTGGCGTTACGAAATGTGGCAGAGGCCCAAGGAGGGGTGGCGTCGCTCGCCAAGAATACGAGGCTGAATCGAGAAAGTCTGTATCGGATGCTCTCGGAGCGCGGCAATCCGGAATTTCGAAGCCTCGATGACCTCCTCCACGTATTAGGTTTTCGGCTCGCGGTTGCAGTCAATCGCTAGGTGCAGATCGCAGGGCATCTGAATGAACCCCTGCTACCAATCAAGAATAGGCCTAACTGCTTGATTGCAAGACCTGACCCTATCTTAGTTGTCCCTGTAACCCGTTAGAATCGCGCAATGCGCGATCGCAGACTCCCCTCGTTGGACGTGCCAGGAGCGATCCACGCTACTCCTCCACGAAGTGCATATCAGAGGAAGATTGCATACACATTGAAAAACCACCGGGCTACAACGCCAAATAAAGAGTTAGCGAGATAAATTTCTTGCTGATTATCTTACTTTGCAAGCATCAACTTCTTGCATGCGGGTGAATTATCAGCGCGAAAAGGTTATTCTTCGGAGCCCATAGTGGTTGCCGCATGACCGACATAGTGTAACGATGGCCGAAAAATCGCCGCCAAATAGCGTGAGACCGCCTTGGTCAATGGCAGCCCTACTCCGTAAGGAGGAACGTGAATGGTTCAAGAGTAACGATCTTCGCCGCCGCTTGCATCACAATTGGTTTGACCGTGAGATCCTCAAAGGGGGCGAACATCCGATTCGTTACGGTTTCTGCATTGCCGTCCTACTTGCCTGTGTAGTTGTGCTTGGAACAGCACTTCCTGAAGGCTGGTTCAGCGAGTACCGATCTCTTCACGAGCCCGCCGAAGAACTTAGTTACTTCACTTCACTCTGGAGTATTCAGGCCACCCTCGCTGCCCTGGTCTATCCATTTGTAATCGCATTTGTTGCGTTATTGCTCCAGCGCCGACCAACATCAAAGGCGTTTCTCCAAATTTATCTCAGTGATTCGGGCGGACTGGTAGCTGGAATGAGTTCCCTATTCCTTGTCTTGTGTATGGCGATGCATTACGTGATGCTCCCAACAACCTCACTTCACCGGTCGGTTACATGGGTGGCCGGCTATTCTATCTGGTTTGTTTATAACATCGTGCTAACCCTGCGGTTTCTGTTCCGAACGGTTGAGTTCCTTCGCTCTGACTTTCAGATGGAAGTTGTCACGCGATATACAGTCAACGTGGCGATGCCCAGGGAAATTGCCAACCTGCTACGTTTTCAGTTTTTTGCAAACGCACAGAAGAAAGGCTGGATTCCAGGCCCAGCTTACCTCGATGAAGACGCTGAAGGGCAACCGCAGGTGCTGATGCACTCGGTCGGGCGCGGCATGGGCGAGGTGGCGGTTAAAAGATACCTACGCAAAGAATCCCGCCTCGCTAACGTCTTCTACTGGCCGCTCCGACTTGCCGTCGCAGGCTGGTTGAGGAAAGCTCGCAAGCAACAGCCCGTTCAATCATCCAATCCACTTGTTAAGACTCAGTCCAACCTTCTCGTATTCCATCTTACTCCAGGTAACACCTACGAAGCTGCAGTTGTGTTGGCCCGAGTCGAGGGAGGGCCCGAACTGACTCTCTGGCAACGAGCCTTGGTACAGATGAGCTTTTCCTTTACCCCTCTAAGGCATGAGCGTCATTATGTGACGTCCGGAGAAGTTCTCGCTGATCTTGAGACGGATGCCCGCATCTCCGCGGAAAACGGAGATGTAGCCGCATTCGAGGAGGCGTACCGTCGCATAACCGAAATGCACAACGCCCTACTGGGAGCAAGTCTTGGAAAAGGCGATGATGGGAGCGTGGGAAGCTTCGCTCTACTTCCAGATGTTTCGACATTTTTCGACCGGCCAGTACATGAGAAGTGGGCAAACAAATATGAGTCTCTTTTCGATGCGGCAACGTCTCTACTGCCTAAGGAGACGAGGCCGATCTGCCGACTTTGTCATGTAGTCCAGCACCTGAATGAACCTGGGCTACAAGAGTCCTCAGTCGAAATCCGCGAACGAATTCTTTTGCTACCAACGCAGCTAATGGACTCGCTCAGAAATTGGTGGTCACAAAAAATTGAAGAGCAGGGCATTCTTCAGCACGGATCGAACCAAATGGTACTCTTACGTCCCCCACTCCAGGGGGCGTATGAGGAGGCTCTCTTACATTTCGTGAGTGGCTGGGATGCGGCCAGACGTGTTCTGGCAGAGTTTCCAGACAGGGGTGACAAGTTTATCTGGTTAAACGCGAAGAACTTACTCAGGCTCAATGCCGAACACATCAACCAAACATGCCTCCTGCTCCTTCGTGCAGTTGCCACAGGCGATCAGGCTGCGGCTGAATGGCTGACCGATGTCATATCGAAGTGGAGACCCCAAGCCCGAGCTTATGACCAGGAGCCATTTGGGGTAAGACAAAAATCGAAATTCATCACTACGGAAGTGGTCAACCAGGACTGGGAAATTGTCGAGCACCGACTTGGGCTCAATGTTAGCGACAAGAGTTTTATTGGCGGAGATGTCTCGGCTACCCAGCGGCATGTGTGCCTCGCTGCCCTGAGAAACTATTGGCGTGATGTCCGGTTGTTAACGCTTGAAATTCTTCTCTCCTGGGCCGCGAAAAATGAATCTCACCTGGGTGAACATTCTTTGGCGTTTCATATTGCAAGAGGGTTCCTGACTGGACGTAATTGGCGTTCTGGAGGCGAAACAGTTGAACCATTAAGCCAACTGACTGCCTCCGACTATCTGACGGCAAAGGCACGCCAGTATGGTTCAGACAGCACCTATCGAGAAGGATATGTGGGACGGTTAGACCATTTCGTTGAAAGTGCCAAAAACATCCTTCGTCCCAATATGGTGCCGGGTCGAGTTTATTCATATTCGGGAGCCTCAAACGTTCAATCTCTACAAGAGGCTCAACTCATCATTCTTGCCATTCTATCAATCGGTGATTGGCGGCTTGGTGAATCACTCCGGGCCCAACTTGCACTCTGGGCTTCGTCGAGCTTCCAATCTACTGCATTGGTGCAGAGCCGGGCAGTACAAATGAGGCAGCGCCTTGACGAAATTCAGGATGGTCTTTCTCCAGAGCTGATCGACCGACTGCTCTTAGAAATAGGGAAATCTCACACACGTGTTGAAGGGATAGCAAGAACGCGCAATGCCATCAATATGCTGTTGGACGAAATTAGTGGGCTTCAGAGTGAGGTAGTAGCGAATGCTCAAGTAAGCCGCCAAAGGCTTGAGGAAATTGAAACGGCTTCCTCAGAGCAGGGCTTTTCAAAAACTACGGGGGATTTTCCAATTCAGCTTTTCTCGTCAATCACCTATGAAGAAGCGCCCCAAGAGCCGTTTTCTCTCACCATTCCCAAGTTGCGGAAGGGTGAACTCACTGATGTTGAAATGGCACAGCGCGCGGCTAATGAGCGAGAGTCTTACGCTGAGGCTTTAGCTGATACCGTGGGAAACATTCTACTAGCGGATGTTTTTCACCAAAGCGAGGTGAGGGATATCTGCGCTCCCGACGCGACAACATATTGGTCGGCACTTAAGGAAGAAGCTAACTCCCTCAAAGAACGAGGGCTGACACCGGTTTTGATTCTCGACAACCCGACTCGTCCAGACTGGGTATGGGAGTGGGAATACCCCGATCAAAAGGGCTTATATCCCCGACCGTCAGATCTTGTGGTTCGTCACGAAGAGGGACGCGGGGCAAACTACGTCGCGGATTTCAACGATATTCAAGTTTTCTCTGGAGCAGTTGCACACGGTCAGTCGCTACTATTGGCTCGCGAAACCTTCTCGAAGGTGACATTCCGAAAGTATCGCGACCAAGTCTTCGTGAGAGCTGATACTGCAGAAGTTAGCGGCTCAAGAACGTTGGTCGACCTCCAGCTTACCTTTGAACGGCATGTCCAGGTTGGGCACAGTTGTATCGTCCGGATCCTGTACCAGGTCGAGCCTACATCAGAAATAAGCGGATAGATGGGAAATACAGCGTACGAACCAGCAAACCTATACATCTTGGGTCAGGTCTTGTAATCACACATTTTCCGACGCACGGCGGGTCACTCCTTCCCTTCCACCTCATCCAGTCTCGTTGCCCAATTGACTCACTCGGCATGGAGGAGTAGGGTTTTCACTGCTCTCCCGACCAACCTCGCCATCGGTCTTCAGATGTGATTGGGTGAGCGCGCATGCAGCTGTGCATCGTCAAATCCACAGCCTTCGAGGAGGGACACCTATGTGGAGGTCACTGGCAGCAACAGCCACGCTTACCGTAGCCCTTGCTCTCCCCACTTCTGTGTTGGCTCAAGAGGCATCAGCCAGTCAGAAATCGCTGCCGGAACAACTCGTCGACGCCTTCAACGGCGTCTTCGGTGTCCACCCTGGAATGCGCGCGAATCACCCAAAGGGCGTCGTCCTGGAAGGCACGTTCACTCCTGCCGCTTCGGCAGCATCGGTGAGCAAAGCCGCTCACCTGCAAAAGAAGAAGGCGCCGGTACCGGTGACGGTGCGGTTCTCTGCGGGCTCGGGGCAGCCGAACGTCCCGGACACGAACAACATGCCCCGCGGCATGGCCGTCAAATTTTCACTGCCGGATGGATCCAAGACGGATCTCGTGGTCCTGTCCTTTAATGGCTTTCCCGCTGCCACGGCGGAAGAGTTCAGGGACTTTCTGCTCGCGGTGGGTGCGAGCGGACCCGATGCTCCCAAACCAAGCGCCATCGAGAAGTTTCTAGAGGCCCATCCGGCTGCAAAACATTTCGTAGAGAGCCCGAAGCCCCAACCGGTGAGTTACGCCACGCTGCCCTATTTCGGGATCAACTCGTTCAAGTTCACGAACGCGAAAGGCGCCGTCACGTTCGGTCGCTACCAGCTCCGTCCCGTGGCCGGTGAGCACTTCCTCACTCAGGAACAGCTCGCCACTGCGGAGCCCGATTATCTCACCACTGAGATTCGTAAACGCGTGCGCCGTGGTCCCGCCAAGTTCAAATTGCTCCTGCAGGTGGCCGAAAAAGACGACAAGATCGACGATCCCACGATCGTGTGGCCGGATACGCGCAAGCAGATCGAATTGGGTACGATCACCATCACCAAAGCTGTGGCAGACAGCCACACCGCAGAGAAGAAGTTGCTCTTCATGCCGGGAGCGTTGGTTCCCGGTATCGAAGCGGCCGATCCGATGATCGCCGCCCGTTCGGCATCCTATATCGTATCCCTTTCGCGGCGGTCTCAGGCGCAGTGAGCTCGGCGGGATAGCTAAATGAGGCGCGGGGCAACCCTTGCGCGACTCGCATCACTCCCTTCGGCTGCTCGAGAGACCTGCTCGCGTATACCTCCAAGCTTCATCCGGCTCAAGCGAACTCACTGAGGCATCACACTGACGAGTCACGAGCCGGACGTTCGTTCACCCGCGGAGGGCCGCTTGCGGTTCCGCACTGGGAAACCACTCGGTGTGCTGATCCCCTTGCCTGCCGAGATAGGTCACGCGCTTGCCTTGCAGAAACGCAAAGTAGCCCTGCACTCCGGCTCGCATGGCGCGTTGTGAGAACTCACGGAACTGTTGCCCCTTCTGCTGACTATCCAGAATCGCCTGGCGTAACGCAGCTGCATCAAAGTCCTTCGCGACAGCCGGCAAACCTTCGAAGGTCAGCGGAACGACGACGCTGGCGGCGTTCGCTCCGTAGAATGTGAACTGCAACCGGATGTAATCCACATGGTAGTACTCGACACCGGCCCCGAGAAGATGACGGACGATGTCCGGAAATGGCAGGGAACCGGCGAGTGTGGCATGACTGGCTTGCAGCACAAGTTCGGAATTCACGCGTCCTCCTTCAGAGCAGAAAAAGAACTTATCGCAGAGAGCATACCGTGTAGAACTTTCGCTCAACAACCTCGAACATCCTTCAGGTAGGGTCAGGTCTGCAATCGTACATGCCGCCTACCGGAGCAGAAACTCACACCAGGCACCGTTATCTCCTCCTTGCCCGGTTCCTTTTCCGATGACAGCGGCAGCGAGGACTGTGAGGGGCAGTAGCAGCAAGAGCCTGATTGCAAGGCTTTAAAATAGCGCGCCTAGCAAGCCGGAATTTCGGGAATCGTGATAATCGACCCCGCTGGCCGCGATGAACGACGCCACCCACACGCCGACGGGGGAGACCACTATCACACGCAGGAGCCACCACCAGCCACCCCCTCCCGGCAGATAGGCCGTCAGAAATGTGAGGGGAATCCCGCCTAACGGAATCGCAAGCCAGAGTGTTTCAAGAAAATCATTGCCCGCTTGGGTCGAGGGTTGATTGCTCGCCGCAACGAGAAAGACCTCAAGGCTGATCGCAATCCACAGCCCTGCAGATCCAAGCAGAAAAGAGACGACAGGCCGCATCACCACCTCAGGGCGGCATCCTGGCCCCGCGACCTGGATACTCTTCTAGCGTCGGCCGGCCTTCCGGACCAATTCTTTCTTGCCGCGCGGCAGGTGAAAGTCGCACTGCAGCCGACGGAAAAACTCGACTCCTTCCAGCCTTGCGAGGTCCGCCGGGATCGCGACCTCTTTCAGCGATTGCCCTTTCATCGGCTCGATCCGGATATGGACCGGTTTCCCTTTGTGATCCTTACCGGGAGTGAGCAGGCCTCCCCCCACGATCGCGCCCTTTTTATCCGTCAACACATGCATGGTTCGTTTGGCTTTCACTGGCGACCTCCTTCGGAACGTCTATACGTTGCCCCCGCCTTGAATAGTAAAATGGGCCAGTTCCTCGCCGATGTTCGTCACGGTGACAGAATAGACGATGGGGCTTGGCGAACCGGGATGCAAGCGAATGGGCTTCTTCTCTTTGGTGTGCTGGCTGACCATGAGCCGCACCGGATTGATCCCGACCCCGTCGGCCATAATCCATTGTGCACCGAAATCATGCCCGCCCCATTCCGCCTCATTCACCAAGCCCCCGAGGGCGATATGAACACGCGTGGATTGACCGGGCGCCAGCCAGAAACCTCCGACCTGATTGAATGCCATACAGCACCTCCCTCTATGAATTCGGGCGCATTATAGCGAACGGGTATGCGCAGGGGAATCCGAATTCCCGTCGGACGTGAGCGTTCCGACTCTGCAGCCGACTTTTGACATTGCGAAGGCACGCCAAGTAACCTCGTCGTCACGACTCCCACTATAATGGGGACGCGGGGAGTCTCGTGAAGAGAGGCGGAGCATGGATATCGTATCCCATGGTCTTTGGGGAGCGCTGGCATTTGGACGTCGGAACCGCACGAGCTTCTGCCTCGCCTTTGCCATTGGCGTGGCGCCGGATCTATTCTCGTTCGGCGTCCTGTGGGTAGCGGCCACACTGGGTCTGTCGCCGACCCCCGATTTCAGTCACGGCACACCGCCGGAATCCACCATCCCGCTCTACGTCCATCATCTCTACGATGTGACCCATAGCTTCATGATATTTCTCACCGTCTTCGCCCTGCTCTGGTTGTTGGCGAAACGACCGGTCTGGGAACTCGGCGCCTGGGGCTTGCACGTATTGGTCGACATTCCCACCCATTCCTTCGCCTTCTTTCCGACCCCTTTTCTCTGGCCTCTCTCTGACTGGAAATTCGACGGGTGGCAGTGGAATCAGTCGGCCATTCTCATCCCGAACTTCACGGTGCTGTTCCTGCTCTATGCCTGGTTCCTCCTGCAGCAGGGACGTCCTGCCCTCAGGCCGGAACGGGTGCGCGAGTGAACTGAACTGGTTCCAATCCCACGTCACAATCGCTCATTTCCCCCACTTCGCACCGACCACAGATCCGCAGACCGAACCTCGCGCCGGCACTCGGTTCGCCGGACTGGAGTGACAGGGTACGGGACCGCGATGCCACCAGGGCAGAACACGTGATGCAGGCGCTCTGGACGATGTCAGATTTATAGCGCGTGAGGCAGTATCAGAAGCTGATCGAGCTGGAACTGCTCAAGATGGGCCCGTTCGTCGTCGCCGAAAAGAGGCCCCACCTGTGAGCTGCCGGCGTGACGATGCCCGTGCTGTTGATGCAGGTGCTGAAGGATGCCCGGATGAGACATCCCGAGAACGCACAGCAGACCGTTGGCCGGAACCCCAGCGATGAACGGCTAGGCCGGAGTCGAGTCTGCCTGGGCCGGCTTGCGACGCTGCCTGGCAGCCACGAGTTGCGCGCCGAGCAAACTCATCCCGAAGGCCGTCACAAGGAGAGCCGGCCACACCAAGGACTTCAGCCAACCGGAGCTTGAAATGGTTGCGGGCCACAACCAGGCCACCCAGGGTAACACCGACCCTACGAGAGAGAACGCCGCATGAATCGGAGGAAGGCGGAAGAGCCACACGAGGAGCGCTCCCGATAACGCGTACGCGGGAGGCAGCAACAGCAGGAAGAAAAACACGCCGTTGAACATGGCCGCGAAACTGAGAAAAAACCAGAAGAAGCCGGTCAGAAACCCGGCGAACATTCCCACACCTGTCCGCCCGCCCCGCTGGTGCCGGCTGTCCATGGTCACAGTGTAGCCCGATACTCCAGACCCACCAAGCAGTTCCGCAATCGACGTTTATTGAGCGGTGACTGGTGCGCGGCCGGTGCGTTCAGCCCGTATCTTCGAAGTCTCAACATCTGGCAACGGTTGGCCGATGAGACCTCGAAGGTAGGCTTTATCCATAGCCTCCAAACATGGGGTCAGGTCTTGCAATCACACATTCCCCGTCGCACCGCGGGCCACTCCTCCCCTTCCAGCTCATTCGGTCTCATTCACCGATCGACTCCCTGGACAGCTCGGCCTAGGGTTTCCCCTGCTCGCCCGCCCCATCTCCCCGTCCATCCACTGCTTGAACAACTTGTGGACGCCTGATCGTGGCCCCTTGGATCTGCTTGCGGATGTCCGGCGGTCCTGCAGAAACGCAACGTAGCCCGAAACAGGTTCGGACACTCGCGTGTCGTCCTTCTTTGAAAGAAAAGAAATTTAACGAGGCGCGCATACCGTGTATAACGTTTTCCCAAGGACAAGGAGCATGGGCATCATTCACATCATAACCGGAGGAACCCGGCATGTCTGAAAACAATCACAGCAGCGCTCCGCTACCACCCCCGCACGTCCAACTGATACAGATGGCCATGGCCCACTGGGTCTCCCGCATTGCCTACGTCGCCGCCAAACTGGGATTGGCCGACCATCTTGCGAACGGGCCGAAGACCGCCGACGACCTCGCCGCGCCCACGGGAACCCATGCCCCCTCGCTTTATCGCCTGATGCGGGCACTCACGAACCTCAATATCCTCACCGAGGACGCCACACACCGCTTTGCCTTAACGCCGCTCGGGGAAGCGCTCAAGACCGGCGCGCCGGGATCTGCGCGGCCTTCGATCCTGACACTGGCGAGCGACTGGATGTCGCGTGGCTGGGAGCAACTCCTCTATTCGGTGCAGACCGGGGGCTGTGGATTTGAGCAATCGCTGGGCATGCCCATCTTCGACTGGTTGGCCAGGCATCCCGAAGAGGCGTCGTTGTTCAGCGAAACCATGGTGGGTTTTCATGGAGCAGAACCAGCCGCGATAGCCGCCGCGTACGATTTTTCCGGCTTGTCGACCGTCATCGACGTGGGCGGGGCCACGGGACATCTCCTGACGACGATTCTGGCCAGCAATCCCGCATCACGCGGCATCCTCTACGACCTGCCTCATGTGCTTCGCAACGCGCCGGCGTTGATTCAGGCTCGCGGCCTGGCGGACCGCGTGACGATCGAGCCCGGAAGTTTTTTTGACCGTGTGCCGAGCGGCGGCGATGCCTATCTGCTGTCGCACATCATCCACGATTGGACCGAACCCCAATGCCTCACCATCCTCGGCCACTGCCGCCGTGCGATGGCACCCGGTAGCCGCTTGTTGATCATTGAGATGGTGCTGCCGTCCGGCAACGCTCCGCATCCGGGCAAGATGCTCGACATGATGATGCTTGTGGGCCCCGGCGGACAGGAACGGACTGAATCAGAGTACCGTACGCTGCTCGACAAAGCCGGATTCCGTCTCACCCGACTCGTGCC